>Ga0163151_10000061_pt1 | contig 169443 bp, 124 predicted proteins | sample OliLakLV19MP5IB2_FD_145596 | JGI IMG/M metagenome (GOLD analysis project Ga0163151, IMG submission 145596) | Freshwater microbial mat bacterial communities from Lake Vanda, McMurdo Dry Valleys, Antarctica - Oligotrophic Lake LV.19.MP5.IB-2 | ecosystem: Environmental > Aquatic > Freshwater >...
ACAACCTCTGGCTTTTTTAGCTCTACAACTGTATCTTTCTTCATTGGCGTATCTCCTTTCTTTGTCGTTATTGAAAGAATACGCCACCTTATTCAATTACTCAAAACACAACATCTGGCAAAAACTCCCAATCCCCTTACCAGTAACGTATAATCACGCGTGGCAAGATGCCCTTCAAAATAAATCTTGCTAGTCTCGTAAGATCTTTCCGTATATCGTTCGTTGCATTTCACCGTGTGGAATTGGGGTTCCGAACATTCTATCCACATGTACTCATGTGCCGCAGCGCTATTAAACTGATCTACGATGATTCGAAGATTGGAAAACAATTTTCTAATCCAGAACAAAATCGTCTTTTGTGCGCGCGTTTTTTTAGCGTTCCAGTCAGCACAATTGTCAGCTTCGTTGAAGCTTGACGCCAACTTCGTCACCCACTCTTCGCAATTACAATTGTAATCACCAAGCGTAGAACGAAAAAGTTTTGCCGATTCATGTGACAATTTTGGCGCGAAGGCGTGATCGGATTCCTGCCCCCAGAGGCTGTCATACTCATTCATTTGTTATGTCCACCGTTAAGTAATTTAGTTCTCTGTATTACAAATCGTTCAATTCGAATACGGTGGTGGGACTAACTTCACCGATGTGGAAAAGGTATTTCTCATGTCGTTGAAAACGTTCTTTCACGTCTCGGCGAGTAACAATGGCTCCGTCGCCTAAGGCTCTGGCAATGCGGATGGTCTGATCATTACTGAATACCAAATCGGCAAAATCATTTCTATCTGATGGTTGATGCTGGGAAATGGCAAACTCAAGATTGAGCTGCTGTTTCAATTTGAGTTTGAAATAACAATACTGATGGATAGCTTCTTTTATACGCTGGCAGATTTTGCCGGCAGTCACATCATTCACTCCGGTCAACAAGAATGCGAACTGATATCTTCCGCACCGCAATGCCACACCGGAATCTCCCACCGCAGTCCGAAGCACTACTTCGATCTGCTTCAGCACTTTTCGCATTTTGCGTTTGCTGACGCAGCCATCGCTCGTCACTTCCAGAAGGATTGTCGATATTGGCAACCTTAATACGGATGCAGGATATTTGTTCAGGGCCTGGATGAATAGTTCAATAACTTCTTCAGGACCAGAGCAATGCTTAACTTCACGGTCTTGGTCAACGGCTGCGATAAGCTGACTGCGGTTAGTTGACTCTTTGATCTGATCTGCCAAGGTGTTTGTATTTAGCACGATAATACTCCCTGAGGTTTGAACCAAAATTAGGTTAAAAAACCGATACGGGTCTCCGTGTTTCCTTCACCATCCTGGCAGCAGGACTAAGCTGGTGCCACATCCGAACGGATGATCTCCTGCGCGAACAAGAGCTCCTGAGGGTAACCCATATGGGCTATAGCACAGACCTGACTGGGGATTAAATATAAATTGCGGACTTAAGCAAGAAGGCAGTGTCGGGGCAGCACACTAAATCCGCAAGTGGTCGGATTTGAACTCGCAATCAAGCCTAAACTAAACCACGACGCATCGCGTGAACTGCCGCTTGCGTCCGGTCATCAACAGCGAGCTTATTCAAAATATTTCGCACATGTGTCTTCGCTGTAGCCAGTGAGATTATCAACCGATCGGCGATCTCCTGATTGGACAAGCCGTCGACAAGCAGACCGAGGACCTCCATCTCGCGCGGAGATAATGCGTCAGGCATAGGCGCCATCGGAGGCTTCTGCTTCATCGGCTCTTGCGAAATCGGTGCAGCAACGGAAGTCTGCGTTTCCTTCTTGTTAGTCGACATCTTGGCTTGTTGAATCTTCATCACTCGACTAGCGATTGTCGAATCCAACCAAATGTCCCCGTCATTTACGGCGCGAATAGCAGTATAAAGGCGTTCGGGCTCAACATCCTTGAGACAATATCCACATGCGCCGGCAGACAGGGAAGCTAAGACGTCTTCCTCATTGTCATGCGATGTCAGCATAATGGAATTGACTTCAGGATATAGCTCGCGAATTCTGTTGACAGCTTCAATTCCGTCCATGATCGGCATGCCGACATCCATAAGAACGACATTTGGTCTAAGTTCGCCAACTTTCTGAACCGCGTCCTCGCCGTTTTCCGCTTCACCGAGCACTTTGATATCGGCAGTTCTCTCAAGCACAGTCCTCAAGCCAATCCTGGTCAGTTTGTGATCTTCGACCAGCAAAACTGTTATTAACTCGGTGGTTGTCGAATCGCTCATTTCTATGCCTTAAAAACAAAAACGGTTTACTGAGGATACCACGCAAATCATCTATCATTAGGCGTGACTGCTAGCAGCCACCAATCCAGGTCAGAAAAAATAGGCAGTTTGCCCGACAATCAATTGAGATAAAGGTGATCGAACAAATTATGGATCAACCTGTAAACCCGAACATTCTTCTGGCAATTCCGGATCTAGACGTTAAAATGTCGGATGAAGAAATCACCAGCAGAAAAGAGTGGTTAGAACTTGGACGCGCCGACGAAGAGACGATTACGAAGCTTGACTCTCTGATTGCCAACCACGTTGACGGATTACTTGATTATCTATACGACCATTTTTTAGCTCATGACGATACCGCTAGTTTTTTTCCTAACGACGAAGTTTTAAAACGAGCAAGAGCCGGTCAAAGAGATTATTTCTTAAAGCTCACGTGTGGAAATTATGACCGCGAGTACGTCAAAAACAGATTGGGCGTAGGGTCCATACACCACCGAATCGGGTTGGACACACGCTGGTACCTGGGCGCGTACTTTCGCGCGTTGACGTTCTTACGCAAAATAATTAAGTTAGAGTTTGCAAATGATACCGAGATGGAAGAGCGCGTCGTAGACTCGCTAACTAAGCTAATTTTTTTCGATATGGGTCTGGCAATTGACACTTACAACGCAGCTAAAATTCACGCCATCCGCGAGCATAAAGACGTCATCACACGGCTCGAGACAGAGCGCTCAGTGACTAAAAGTATCGTTGAAAACGCTCCGATTGGAATTGTTCGACTCTCCAAAGATTTCAATTGCCTTGAGGTCAACAATGAGTTTTTATCATTTGTAGGAAAAGAATCACCCGACGAGATTATCGGTGCCTCAATCTTCGATCTTTGTACAAATTTGCCCCAGGCTGATTTTCAGGAGGCCATAAGCCTTGGCGTGTCAAAGCGAGCATCTGCAGAACGACTGTCCTTTGTCGATGCAGAAATGGACTCTTACTACGACTGGTCGGTTTGGCCTGTCAGAGAACGTGAAGTAACAGTGACCGGTTTAGTCGCGACGTTCACATTAGTCAATGACAGCGTCAGGCTGCAACAACAGCGCGACGACTTCGTCGCCACACTGACACATGATTTAAAAACCCCGATTTTGGCTGCAAACCGTGCACTGAAGATACTGATGGAAGGTGATTACGGACCAATTCAAGACTCACAAAGAATTATTTTTGAAACCATTCTCGAAAGCAACTCGGCAATGTACCAGATGGTAATCACGTTGCTGGATGTCTATAAATATGACAGCGGGGTTAAGCAACTAAATATGATACCAGTTGATCTGGTGGCATCCGTCGAGAAATCGGTGACAGAACTTTCCGCTCTGGCAAAACAAAAACAGATCGAACTATCATTTGCCGCTGAAGAAGACGCGATCCCCGTGTTGTGCGACATAGATGAAATACGCAGAGTTGTGCAAAACTTAATCGACAACTCGCTGAAGTATACTCGTTCGGGCGGCTCTATCCATGTGCGTGTGCAGCAAAATGCACTGACCACAACAGTCTCCGTCACTGATACAGGCAAAGGCATTGCAGACAAAGACAAGCCCAAATTGTTTCAGCGTTTCTGGCAAGCATCTTCAGGCGGTCGTTATTATGCAAGTACAGGTCTGGGACTGTACCTTTGCAGCAAAATAATAGAGTCGCATGGAGGAAAGATATGGTGCGAAAGCGAACTCAACAAAGGCAGCATTTTTTCGTTCAGTCTTTCAACAGTGGATATATCTTGAGCGAAAATTTTCAGGAACAATCAAGGTCTTGCTAATGGCGCATTATCTGTTGCAACAGTAAATCAAGTACGATCGGTGTCATATCTCTGCACGCATCAGCTTGGTCGAAATGCTTGCAACTAGCCGGAACATTGACGGACTGCCTCCAGCATTCGAGATCGGACCTGATTTGTCCGAAAGCAGCATTGGACAATTCCTCGGCTTTTTGAACATCATGATGCTCATGCATGAATGAACGGATGATCATTTCTGCGGCTTTGATGGCACCGCAAGTCGAGCCGTGCTCCGCTTCAAGGTTAGGCTGTCCGGCAACATCCTCGGACATCAGACCGGCATCAGTCACAGCCTGGACCATCACTGCGTAACAGGAGTCGCCTCCCGCCAGTTTGTTATATGCGAATAATCGCGCTTTCGGAAATCTGAATTCCATTTGTAGTAGTCTCGTTCCAGTCGAGGTTTTACTTGTGACCGACCAATAGCATATCGTTTCAGAATAGCGAGATTGCTCAAACATGGAATCGTCCTTAAGGACGAGATCAAGGATGAGTTAGCGGATGAGAAGCATCGAGCAAACGCGAGTTCAAATCATGGACAACAACGAAAGTGAACAAAGAATCGCCCCACATAAGCGGCTTACGAGCGTTAGAGTTTGTGTTCGAGTGACTGGAGTAGTCCAGGGCGTCGGCTTCAGACCATTTGTCTTTCGATTAGCCACAGAACTCGGGCTCCACGGCAAAGTCTGCAACAAAGGCGGTACTGTAGAGATTGAACTGAAAGCAAGCGCGTCAAACATTGAAGTATTTCTCCAACGTTTGCAGGCCGAGGCTCCACCTGTGGCAAAGATTGAAAGTGTTGAGATACTAGAAATAGTCGAACTTGCTGAAACAGAAACAGAAGGACAATTTCAAATTGGCCCGAGCCAGGTTAACGCGGGTGCCGCCGGCATTGAGATTTCGCCCGACATTGCCACTTGCAAAGACTGCCTGTCTGAGCTGTTTGATGAAGATGATCGTCGATATCGCTATCCGTTCTTAAATTGCACGAATTGCGGACCACGATTCACTATTATCGAGGTTCTGCCTTACGATCGAGCAGCGACAAGTATGCGCTGCTTCTCAATGTGCGAGGACTGCAGGTATGAATACTCGGATCCTCTCAATCGAAGATTTCACGCCCAGCCGAATGCATGCAGCCAATGTGGTCCGACACTGGCGTTTCTCGATCCAAAAGATCAGGTGCCCAAGGAACTAGCTTTATTCGAGCAAAAGAGTAATGAAGCACTGGAAAGAACGATTACAGCACTATCTGAAGGAAAGATTGTCGCCATCAAAGGACTGGGCGGATTTCATTTAGTCTGCGATGCCACCAATGACGGTGCCGTATCTCAACTCAGGCAACGCAAAGGCCGTGAAGAGAAACCTTTTGCCATTATGATGCCATCCAAGCAACACCTCGTGAACATATGCCAGGTCTCGGACTTTGAATCCAAGATCTTAGAAGGTCAATTCAGACCGATAGTCTTACTTAAAAAGCGATCGAGAATGGAACAAACGCGCTCGAACGAAAGCACCGACTCACCTGAGCCCAGCCCTCCGCTCTCCGCTTTAATAGCACCAAAGATGCAAACTCTTGGCGTAATGCTTCCCTATACACCCCTGCACCATCTCCTTTTGCGGGACTTTAAAAGACCGCTAGTAATGACAAGCGCTAACTTCAGCGAGGAACCCATTGCTTCAGGCAATCGAGAAGCATGGGAGCGTCTTGCCACCATCGCCGATGCCTTTCTGATTCACAATCGAGACATCACCAGTCGTTACGATGACACAGTTACAAGAACAATAAATGGCGAAGAGTTAGTGATTCGAAGAGCTCGCGGTTATGCGCCGCGAGCAATTGAACTCGCGTTTCGAGCAACTGTTCCCGTGCTCGCGCTAGGTGGACACCTCAAGAACACCTTCTGCCTGATCAAAGATAACAAAGCGTATGTCAGCCAACATATCGGCGATCTCGATACACTTGAAACAGTCGAACACTTCCAGAGCACGCTTGCCAGTTATTTGAAGATCTTTGCAATCACTCCCGAGCTTCTGGCAATCGACATGCACCCTGACTATGGCTCGACAAAATTGGCTCAATCCTGGCTGACTAATCCGGACACGGCACCTTTCGATATCCGAAAGATTCGACAAATAGTTTCCACACAACATCACCACGCTCATATTGCCAGCTGCATCGCGGAACATCGAATCGACGGGCCGGTAATCGGGGTTGCTTTCGATGGTATCGGATATGGTGCCGATCAGAATCTCTGGGGTGGTGAATTTTTTCATTGTAGCTTCGATTTTTACGAGCGAATGGCAAGGTTTAAAAACACTGGTATGCCTGGCGGAGTCAATGCCATCAAGGAACCATGGCGAATGGCATTGAGTTATCTTGCCTCTTGCAGTATAAAGACCAGAGACTCGAAAACCGTCGAGCGGATTCTTGAGCGTTTCAGTGTTGCGTATGGGAAACAGAACGTATCGGCCGTTTACTCCAAACTCGCCTCCTCCGACTTAACTCCGAAAACATCAAGTTGCGGCCGTTTATTTGACGCTGTCTCGGCTCTGCTTGGATTATGCGAAATCGCTCGTTATGAAGGGCACGCGGCAATCTTATTGGAGAATTGTGCTTCAACTTACGATTGCAAAATAGATCCACAAGCGTATCCGTTCAAACATGGAATTACGATCGCTTCTGGAAAAGAGATTATTGAAATTGATACCACTTCGATTTTTGAATGCATTGTTGAGGACATGGAAAATTGCGTGGAAGACAAAGTGATAGCAGCCCGATTTCACGAAACCATCGCAACGGCGATTTCAGTGATTTGCAAAAGGATTAGAAGTAAATGCAAAACCAGTACGGCATGCTTGTCCGGAGGAGTCTTTCAAAACGAACGATTGTTGTGTCGGACCAGGGACCTCCTCGCAGCCGATCAGTTCGTGGTATTGACTAACAATCTAGTTCCTGCCAATGATGGTGGTTTGTCTCTGGGTCAAGCCTCAATAGCGCTGGCACAAGCGAAGTTGCAAGAGATTTGATTCGGGGTTTTATGTCATTACTGACCCGGCTTCGATTTGATCTGTTAGACTGAGCCAATAATTCCTGTTCGGTGTGCACTCAATGTGTCTGGCAATCCCGGGATATGTCGAAGAAATTTTTGAGCAAGACGGATTGCAGATGGCCCGCGTCGACTTCTTAGGTGTAAAACGAGTCACGTGCATCGAATATACGCCGGACGCAAAGGTGGGAAACTATGTTTTGGTGCACGTCGGTTTCGCGCTCAACATCATCAATGAGGATGAGGCGAAAGAGACTTACAAGATGTTAGAACTGATTGGAGAATTGGATTCGGTTTGAAAAATAGAAACTAATCCTGGCAACAAACACCTCAACTCGAACGCAATTTAAATGAGCAACCCGAATGAATTCCACGGTAAAACGGCACGAATCCTGGATTGATGATTACCAAAAGAAGGTGGTCTCCGCGGAGCAAGCCGTTTTACAGATTCGCTCCGGAGACTGTTTGTATATTCACTCGAACGCAGCAGCGCCGGCTCCGCTGATTGACGCCCTGGTCCAACGTGCCGCCACACTCAGAGATGTCGAGGTCTACCATATCCTGACCATGGGTCCGGCACCGTACATCGAGCCCCAATACCGCGATTCGTTTAAACTGCATGCTCTGTTCATAGGAAAGAATGTTAGAGAAGCTGTTAATGCAGGTCGCGCAAATTACACTCCTGTATTTTTAAGCGAGATCCCTGGATTATTCTTGTCAGGCAGACTAAATGTAGATGTTTGTCTAATTCAGGTCTCTCCTCCCGATAGCCATGGATACTGCAGTTACGGCGTATCAGTCGATTGCACAATCGCCGCCAGAAAAAGAGCGCGCCTGGTAATCGCTGAGGTTAACAAACAAATGCCTCGCACACTAGGACGATCCTTCGTCCATGTTAGCAAGCTCGATTACATCATTGAGACGGACAGACCCATACCCACGCACCAGTGCAAAGAGAACGATGATGTCGCCACTGAAATCGGACGAAACTGCGCCTCATTGGTGGAAGATGGTGCAACACTACAGTTAGGTATTGGTGCCATTCCCGATGCCACTCTGAAGTTTCTCTTCGATAAAAAAGATCTCGGCATTCACAGCGAAATGTTTTCTGACGGCGTTCTTGATCTGGTCGAAGCGGGTGTAATCACCAACGATTGTAAAACGGTTTTACCAGGTAAAATCGCGGTTTCATTCGTAATGGGAAGTAAACGTCTTTATGATTTTATCGACAACAATCCACTTATCGAGTTTCAGCCAAGCGACTTTATTAATGATCCCAATATCATCGCTCAGAACTATAAAATGACAGCGATCAACTCGGCACTGCAAATCGATTTAACCGGCCAAGTTTGTTCAGACTCTGTTGGCGAGCAGCTCTATAGCGGGTTTGGTGGACAGGTTGATTTTATTCGCGGTGCGGCGCGCTCACAAGGAGGTCGCCCAATCATAGCGATGCCATCAACTGCCAAAGCAGGCACGGTATCGAGGATAGTGGCACACTTGAGCAGAGGAAGTGGTGTCGTCACATCGAGAGGAGATGTGCACTATGTAGTCACCGAATATGGTATCGCCGATTTGTATGGCAAAAACTTAAAATCGAGGGCACGCTCACTGATCAGTATCGCGCATCCCAGCTTCAGAGCCGAACTCGAGAAAGAGGCTTCTGGCGTTCCATGGATGTAAGCTGATGAAGTATGTGGACGAGTATAGAGATCTTGAGCTGGCCGGCAAACTAGCAAAAGAAATTGAAAGATTATGCACGCAGCGCTGGACTATTATGGAAGTCTGCGGCGGCCAAACGCATACGATTTTGCAATTCGGAATTGAAGACCTGCTGCCTGCAAACGTAAACCTCGTCCATGGACCTGGCTGCCCGGTCTGCGTCACTCCGGTATCTTTGATCGACAGAGCTATTGCCATTGCCAGCCTGCCGAAAGTAATTTTTTGTTCTTTCGGCGACATGCTCAGAGTGCCGGGAAGCACTGTCGATTTGCTCGAAGCGAAAGCTCGAGGTGCCGACGTGCGAATTGTTTATTCTCCACTGGATGCAGTTAAACTGGCAAAACAAAATCCGCAAATGGACGTGGTTTTCTTTGCAGTCGGATTTGAGACAACGGCACCAGCTAATGCCATGTCACTTCACCAGGCGAAAAAATTGAATCTAACGAATTACTTCGTGCTCTCCAGCCAAGTTTTGGTTCCGCCGGTGTGCGCATCAGTGCTGAGCTCTGCCGATAATCAAGTTCAAGCATTCATTGGTCCTGGACATGTTTGCACGATAACCGGCTTGAACGAATATAAAAACCTGGCGCAGACTTACAAAGTTCCAATCGTGGTTGCCGGATTTGAACCAATTGATATTCTGGAATCGATTTTGCTGTGCATAACCCAGTTGGAATCAGGCAGACACGAAGTAATCAATCAGTACAAACGAGTGGTTGAGGCGCAAGGAAATCTAACAGCGCAAAAACTTCTTCAAGAAGTATTTGAAGTTTGCGATCGTGAGTGGCGAGGTCTTGGCTGGATTGAGAATAGTGGTTTAAAACTAGGATCCAATTACAAAGATTTCGATGCCGATCTTCACTTCGAGAAAACGTCATTGGTGGAAATTTCGGAGTCCGCCGAATGTATTAGCGGGCAAATTTTGAGAGGAACGAAGAAACCGACTGACTGCTCGGCATTCGGCACACGCTGCACTCCGGATAAGCCTCTAGGTGCCACCATGGTGTCATCGGAAGGGACGTGCGCAAACTATTTCAAATTCAAAAGGTTCGAACTTGATTCGACTACCTCGTAAACGAGCGTCAAAAATAAGAACAGCTGGAGATAGATATGCAGTCTTGCGGAATACCAATCGAATCGACGGATGTGATCAGACTGGGTCACGGAAGCGGTGGCAAACTGACGGAGCAATTGGTCGAACAAATTTTTATACCGCGCATCGGTAATCCGATTCTAAACGCGCTGGATGATGCCGCGCTGCTTCAAATCGGCGGTTCGAAACTGGCGTTTTCGACAGATTCTTATGTGGTGAAACCACTCTTTTTCCCGGGCGGAGATATAGGTTCCCTTTCCGTTCATGGAACAATAAACGACCTGTCTATGAGAATGGCAGAGCCACTGTACCTTTCAGCTGCGTTCATTATCGAAGAGGGTTTTTCCATTGCTGAGCTGGAAAAGATCGTCGATTCATTCGCTGTGGCCGCCAGGGAGGCGAACGTACAAGTGGTGGCAGCCGACACCAAAGTAGTCAATCGCGGCGCCGGAGACGGCGTTTATATAAATACCACCGGCATTGGTATCATCAAGGTGATCAACCCACCGTCCGCGAACAAAGCTAAACCAGGCGATAGCGTCATCGTTAGCGGCGATCTCGGGAGACATGGCATCTCCGTCCTCTGCCTCAGAGAAGGATTGGATTTAGAGACAGAACTGCAAAGTGACTGCGCCTCATTGAACAATTTGGTTCTCAGCCTCACGCCATTTGAAAACTCACTGCATTGCATGCGCGACTTGACTAGAGGAGGTCTATCCAGCGCACTGAATGAAATTGCGCACGCGTCGAACGTGGGGATAATCATTAATGATTCTCAAATCGCGATCAATCCAGCAGTCAAAGGTGCTTGTGAATTGTTGGGACTCGACCCGCTTTACGTCGCCTGTGAAGGTCGTTTTGTGTGTATCGTCGATTCGACTATTGCCGACAGAGTTGTTGAAGCATTGAGGATAAACAAACTTGGTTGTGATGCTGCGATCATCGGCAGCGTAACTACCGAACATCCAGGAAGAGTCGTGTCGAAAACCTCGATTGGAGGACGACGAATTGTTGATAAATTATCCGGCGATCAACTTCCTAGAATTTGCTAACGCAAGTTACGAATCCTCTTATGCAGAATTTCTGTAATTACACAAAGGAAGAAATCGATTAATCGATTTCTTCTCTTGTGCCATAGGCGGAAGAAACATGTGCTGTAGGCAAATCTTCTTCCCGATTCAATTCTAGACACGAGATTTCCACGAGACATCATTCTTTTGGATGATTTCAAAAAAGAAACGACGGTGCTCGTTTGCTGGTGAAATAGCCATCACGACTGATGTGCAATCCACCGTTTTTCGAGATGATGTGTGGGTAGGTCGGAATTCTTTAGTGCCAAAAATGCTTGAGTCGCAATTTTGAAAGTTTTCTAAACAGGTAACCAAAAATGCAACGCCGGATGGTTTATATGGAAATGGGTCACGATAGATTTCAAACAATTATCGACGCAAGCAAGAAAGCAAGCCTGCGCGGAGATCACCTGCAGGCGGAACGGCTTCTTAAATCGAGCCTTAAACAGGCGGAACGCGACATGGCCATGTTCGAATATGCCATTGAAGAACTTGTAGAGAATTTAGCGTATGTGTACGAGTCGCAAGGTAGAACAGAAGAAGCACAAGTGTTGCGCGATCGCCTTAATCGGCGAGAAACAAAGTTATGAAAGCAAAACCACAAATCATCGACTTCCACACTCACATAATGTCACTTTCCGGAGTTGAGCAAATTTTTCCGGAGGCGCGTCGGACGCTTTTTTTCAAACACGTCGTGCCTATAATTGAACCGATTGCCGATCTGACAGAAGGAATTCATGATCGCATGCTCAGGCACATCGCCATGCATTACAACAACAAACTGAGTCGTGTGATTTATTCTCGTTGCGGAGAACTTTTTTTCATGGAAGCTCTGAGGTTGTTCAAACGACACGGTTTGGAACGTCTTGTTCACAACATGGACAAGTTGGGAATCAAACAATCAGTCGTTTATTCGCTGGAGCCTCTGACCAGCACGCAAGACTTGATCAACCAAACCAAATTATATCCTGGACGTTTTTTCGTATTCGGCTCGGTTTCTCATGCAGAGCCGGATCCGGTCAATTATTTGCAGCCGTTTATGGAATCGCGTGCCATACAGGGCGTAAAAATTCATCCCATGGTAGGCGGTTATCATGCCAGTGATTTGTACAACGATACAAAAGATTATGTCGCGCTCGCACGCGATTATGGATTGCCGGTAGCGATTCACACAGGTGATATACCGATCGAGCAACTGACCAATCAGGTGTCATGCAGCGACATATCTGCCATCGAACCGTTGGTGAGAAATTTTTCTGATTGTCGGTTTATTCTCAATCACTTGGGTTGGGAATCATGGCGCGCGGCGCTGGCACTGGCAAAAAAGTACCCCAACGTGTACCTTGAAACGTCATGGCAGCCGGCACGCATTATCCGAAGAGTAGTTGATGCAGTTGGCTGCGAGCGCGTTATCTTCGGCTCCGATTTTCCAATGTTTCAACAAGGGCAGGCGCTTGAACAATTACAAGAGGCATTGACCGAACGAGAGTTTCACATGGTCACCGCTTTGAACGCGCAGAACCTGCTACGAAAATCCCTGGCACAGCATGAGCACGCAAGTGAGTCGCCCCGCGCATGAGTTCATCGCGGTTTATTACTGTTTTCTGCAATTGAGGATGCAAATGCAGTTGCAAATGCAGCACTAAAGCGCCTGCGCCGTCGCACAATTTGCAGGGCTTGAAAAACAGGATCCAGACACTAAAGTTCGTTCCACATTTTAATCTGTGGAACGAACTTTTCAATATTCTAGTGACACCATATGCGGTTCATATGTCTGAGCGCTCACATCACTAACAAACCGAAGTCGACGCTTGTTTTTCTGCAGTAGAACCAATATCAAGCTGAGTGTACTCTTCTGGCCATAGCATAATCGAAGGCAATGCCAGACATTTCACAAATGAATCGGGCGATGTGTCGAATACGGTTATCCGATGACCTCCGGTCTTTCTGGTTGGGATAACCAATAGCGTGTTGGGCTCAGGCCGCCAATCCAATTCGACTTCGCCGGTCTGTATAAACGGCTTATGCTCTTGAAGAGTAATGCCGCGAAGCATTTGCACGGAAATGTCGATATCAGCCAGTTCTGGATGCGCTTTTCTCAAGTCCTGAAGAATTGCAATGGGAGATTCTTCTCTGGTTCCACTCGCCAATGCCACCAGATTTGGTTTCAATCCCAAAATTTTTGCCATCTCAACACAAGCGTGCACGAAACTAAAATTGAGGTGATCCACTGAGACCAGAATTGACATGTCCGACCATGAATAGACTTTATCCTGGACGACAAGGAGAGGTCGCGGACATTCATGTGCGAGTCCCTCAGCCACGGCATAGCGAATGAAATTGCAATGCTCTTCTTCTTTTGAGCGGGGATTGCGAGGCTGATGTCCGATCACGACTAAGTCATGTTCAGCCGCCCTGTCACTGAGACGTCGAACGGGACTGCCTTCTTCTACCAAAACAGTTGTGGGCACTTCCTGACCTTCTGCTATGGTTTGGAACTTCGTGGACAATGCTGAGCCGATCGACCGGAGAGATTTGCAAAAGTTTTCGTAAGCCTCAACATAGACACCGCTGCCGATAAAACCGGAGCGATCGTTGCGAATCAATTCCCAAGCCATTCGCGTATCCACCACATGCGATGCGACAACGCGCCCCTTTGCTCTTTTGGCAATCGACCAGGCGACCTCTGCGGCATACTTTGATTTTTCAGAACCAGTAAGACCTAGCAGAATAGATAATTTGTGCATTAGTGTACCTCCTCCTATGCGCTATTTCATCTTGATGTAATCAGGATGATTTCGCATCGTCCGGGCGATGTATTCGTGGGCAAAAATTACTTAAGAGTGATCAGGTAATTGGCTAAATCTTCGATTTCCTTGTCGGAGAGCCCGAGAGGAGGCATAACTGTTCCGCGCGCTCCATACTCTCCCCCATCATTGAGCGTGAGAAGATCCGCATTTCTCATCTGCTGCATTATGGCTTCTCTAGTCAACCGGCTTCCCACTTTGTCGAACTTCTCCGCAAACGTGCCACCGAGGTTGCCCAGCGAATGGCAGGCTAGACACCCTTTGCTGGTCAGGAGTTCACGACCGCGCTTGATCGATTCAGAAGAGGATGAGAAATTGGTATCAGGAACTTTTGCAGTTCTCGGCGCACCGTCTTTAGTATCACTATGTCCTACGATATGAAAACCTAACTTCGGCGAAGGAATTGTCAAAAGGTATCTAACAATTGCGCTCGCATCACTGGCCGGTATTCTCACATGAGGCATCAGCTCGCTTATACCGTACATGTCGGAAAAACGCTGCTCTCCACCAGCGACGATACGAGCGTTCATAAACTTACCTGAGCGCCTGGCGCCAACGCCATCCAACGGAGGAGCCAGGCAACCACCTCGGCCTTGGATGGTATGACAGGTTGAACACTGATGTTTGGAAAACAAAGTTTTTCCGCGTTCGCTTTGCTTGTCTTTGGCTAATGGTTTAAACGCCAGAGGTTTGATCAATTTGCCATGGCCTTCGTTTTTTTCCGCGCGTGCAACCAGAACAGGAGTTGCAACCACAAAAAACAGTAACAACGCTACGGTAAATTTCAATTTCAAGGCAAGCATTAGACTGCTCCTAAGTTTACACGCTCAATTGTAGAACAATCAGGAACATAAGCGTCTCTAAAAACAGAATCAAGTTTTTTTTCAAAACGCTATGCATGACAAAATCAATTCTAAGTCCGTTTTTTCACGTCTTTCGACTTGTCGATTTCTTTGGGAGCATCTGATTGATCTAGCTGCTTCACATAAGCATAAAGATCCCCCAAAAGTTTTTCGTCCTTGATCAAATGTTCGTAGTGAGGCATATTGCCTACCGGTTCGTTGAGATAACTTTTGAAGGTCGCAAGAGTGGACAATACCTGGGACCCCTTCACAGGCCTACCAGGCATAATGCTGTTGCCACCCGCGGCATGACAGGATGCACAATGTGTTCCGAACAATTTTCTGCCGCGCATGACTGATTTATCTTTCGGAGTCTTCGCCGTCTTCGAACTTTCAGCTGATTCGTTTTTGGGGCGAACACCAGCTTTCTTCGATGTTTGCGCTATCGAAGCAGCCGGCACAATGACAGCAACAACTAAAGCGAGACCGACTATCATTTTTCTTTCCATAAAATCAATTTTCTCCAGTTTTAGTCACGGCTTCGTATTGGCTATTTACCCTACGGTCGACCTACTCACGCGGCGCCGTTTTGTTCAGTCTTTTTGCAACTAGCGACCATAGTCGCTCAACAAATATCGATGCAACTGCCGAAGCCGTTGAAATCAGCAGTACAACCATTAGCTGCTGTGCCGTCAATGCCACTGTCCTCAATACCGGCTGCAATGCAGGCATGTATATTGCAACAAAGACCAGAGAATACGAGATAAACATCATCAGATACATAAACTTGTTTATCGGAGCAAGTCCCAGGCTCTCCTCAATTGAAGTTTTTACAAACAGCCAGTTCCATGCCTGGTAGAGCAATCCGAATGAAATTGTGGCTAATGCCATGGTCGAGAGAGTTTCTGCACTGGTCTGCTCATGTCGGCAAAACAACACACAAGCTAGCACCGCAACCGATACCAGAGAGGCTCGAAATAAAATTTGAACCAGTTCAAAACGTCCGATCAATTTGGCGAGCGGATTTCGTGGCGACCGCTGCATTGTTCCAGGAGCAGCGCCCTGGAGCACTATGCCCAACCCCGGAAAAACGTGCATAATCAAATTGAGCCACAAAAGCTGCAGAGGATTAAGTGCCAAGATTGAAGTGGTGACTATTACTAGAGCAATCGACATCACCGAAGCGACTGAAGCGGTTAACAGATAGCATATCGATCTTCTTATGTTGTCGTAAATTATTCGGCCCTGTTCGACCGCTTTGACGATGGTACTAAAATTATCATCTGTTATCACCATGTTCGAAGCTTCACGAGCCAAATCGGTTCCGCTCAACCCCATCGCAATTCCGATGTTTGCTTGCTGCAATGCTGGTGCATCATTGACGCCGTCGCCGGTCATTGCCACCACATTTCCTCCCTGCTGCAGAGCTTTGACAACATCGAGTTTAAGAGATGGCGTCACTCTGGCAAGTACATCTGAGGACTGGAGTTTTAGAGCGAACTGCTGTTTATTCAGATCGATAAGTTCATCGCCAGACACAACCAAATGATCTTTCTCGAGTATGTGCAAATCGACTGCTATGCTTTTTGCAGTCTCTTTCTGATCGCCGGTCAGCATCATCACGCGAATCCCCGCGTCTCGGCACCTGTCGATCGCAGTTTCAACCCCCTGTCGCGCCAGGTCCTTCATAGCGATCAAGCCTAAGAAGACAAGGTTCGTGTCATGTGCGCCTGACGTAGTATCAAATACGGTGCTGTCCAACCTTTTCATTGCCACGCCAAGAACACGCAGGCCATTCTCGGCAAAGGAGCAATTGGCGCTCAGATACTCTTGTTTCATTTCATCGGTAAAACGGACTACACCTTCGGCCCGGTGAACGAACTTGGAATCGGCAATTACGTGCTCCGGAGATCCCTTCACATATGCTTCACTTTGTTGATCGGCGATTTTGTGAAAAGTTGTCATTTTCTTCCGGATCAGATCGAATGGAATTTCTCCTATCCGAGGATGCGTCTCGCGCAGATCACGATGATCTAAACCGGCTTTTGATGCTGCAACCAGCAAAGCACCTTCGGTAGGATCGCCGGCAATATGCCATAGATTTTCTTTTTCGTTATGTTCGAGCCTGGCATCATTGCAAAGCGTCGTCGCTTTCAACAACTGAGTCAAAATATCACTCTGATAATCGCACTGCCCGTTCTTACTTATTACTCCTTCAGGTGCGTAGCCAATTCCGGAGACTTTGAGATTTGTGCCATCCACATAGATATCGGTGACCAGAAGCTTGTTCTCAGTGAGGGTACCGGTTTTGTCCGAGCATATGATATTGGTACAACCAAGCGTTTCCACAGCCGAGAGTTGACGAATCAAGGCTCCTGCTTTTACCATGCGCTGAGTTCCAATCGCCAGAGCCAGCGTAGCCACCACAGGCAGCCCCTCTGGAATAGCCGCCACGGCAAGCGCTATACTCGTCTCCAGCATTGACCAGATGTTTTCGCCATTGACCAAACCGACAATTGCAATAGCAACACAAATGAAAACGGTCATCTGCGACAGCTGCTTCCCAAGCTCTTCAAGCTTGACCTCAAGGGGGGTGGGGACAGCGTGGCCTTCCATCAAACTACATTGCAATTTACCGAGGCTCGATTTTTTCCCTGTACTGATTACGACTCCACGCGCCCGCCCATTGACCACGTGTGTGCCATGGAAACCCAAAGTGATGGATGACTTTTCGCCCTCTACCGGCGAAGCGGCTTTGGCGACTGAAACACTTTCACCGGTGAGAATCGATTCGTCGACTTGCAAGGCTGCCGCTTCGACGAATCGGAGATCCGCTGGAATTCGCGAACCAGGCTCGAGAATGACGATATCACCTTCAACCAGTTCCGGCGCTGGTATCAGCCGGTGATGAGATGATCGAACTACTCGTGCAGATGGACCCGACATTTGTTGAAGCGCGATAAGCGACATCTGGGATTTCATTTCCGTTAGAAATCCAACTGCAGCATTGATTATTACGGCAGTAAGAATTCCGATAGCCTGCAAATGATCGCCAGTACAGAATGAAACAACAGCGGCAACCAACAGCAAAATCACCACGCTCGATTGGAACTGCCTGAAGAGAAGCTGAGCCAGGCCATCTTGTTTTTTAAAGGTTATCTCGTTGCGGCCTGATTCAATTAGTTTCTGATTCGCGGTTTCTTCATCCAAACCAGTTCGGAGATTTGATTTATACAACCGGAGGATGTCATCAATTGGAGCCTCGGCAAGTTCTTCACCCTCAGACACTTGGCGCGGATCACTCGATAGATTTTGGGGCTCATGGTCTGTTAATTGATTAGACACATTGCCTCTCCTGATCGAACCTCATACTCATTATCGCAAAACGAACATGCATTTAGCCTCCACCAATTTGACGAATCCGGAGGGTCGGATGGATTCGAGCTCATCCTATGGAATGAACACTTCGTTCAATAAACTTTCAAAACACAACCTCTGAGCATAACTTCTCAAGTTCGAAACCCGCACCTGTCATAAAACGATGGTTTTCTAACTCGGGGAGCCCAAGTTCAAGAGACCTCAAGCCTTGGCAGTTTGACTTTTCTTGGATTGCTTTGGCTCTGTATGAAGCTTCTGCTTTACTTTCACAACTTCAACGGAGCAAGGCGATTTCTTCAACACTTCCTCAGCGACGCTGCCCAAAAGAAAGTGGGAAATTCCTTTGCGACCATGAGATCCGAGGATGATTAGATCGGCCTCCCAGGACTCTGCAAAATTGCATATTGTCTCCGCCACCATTCCCGATACCACTCTTACTTCGACCTGGTTACCCGGCAGGAGCGTCTGCAACCTGGCACCACTCGTTCCGCAATTGTTGGCACAATCATCGTATTGCTGCTGAAATATCCCACCTGAACTAACCGGGAAGTATCCAACACCCACGTCCGCCGGAATTGGTTCAACAACAGAAATTACAATAAACTGATCATCCTCTTGCCACAGACGTCCGGCTACGGATTCGATCGCTCTATTGGAACAATCAGATCCGTCAACAGCAATTAATACTTTCATGCGCGTCCCCTCAGAATTAACACTTTTCCATTTTGTCAAAGCTCCGAAGAGATCGCCTCGACCGCTGGGGGTATCGATGGAGGCAGGAAAGATCATCCTTTCGGTTGAGCAGCCAACTCAAGACGAAAGGGCACTAATCGGGAGTAAGCTCGAATGCCACCACATATGGTGACAAAGTAAGGTTATTTTCTATGCTTTTTGAACAACCACTGCACTACAAACATTTTCCGTGCTTTTAAGCAGAGAAGCCGTGGTCGTCCGGTAAAGATCCGGTCGCAGAAAAGTTGAAGAAGTCTTTCTTCGGATGTCCGATCGACTATTCCTGGAGATCCCGGAGGGTTTCTTGCAGGTCGATCAGGTGATTGTTGAAAATTTCTTTTGCCACATCCAGCAATCTGAACACCGTATGGTCAGGACAGGAATAGTAGATATTATTGCCTTGCTTTCTAGCCACAACCAGTTTCTTGGCGCGCAAAACTGCGAGCTGTTGAGAGATGTTCGGCAGTTCGACTTCCAAACGCTCTCTTATCTCGGAAACCGTTAATTCCTCAGTCCGGAGTTGATCCAGTATCCTGATTCTAAGCGGATTGGCAAGCGCTTTGAAGAACTCAGCTTTAAAAGTAACCAGCTTTTCTGTCATTTCCTCGTCTTCGGCTACATGTGTGACCTTTCAATATTACTTGAAAATTGAGACCTGTTTAAAAGTCCGTCACACTTTCAGTTGGTGAAATAGCGGACAGGTCTGGGGTCCAGTCCCCGACAATTAGAGCCTTTCAATGTTCCAAGACTTGTAGAAGCGGAACGTTTTCATCTCTTTAACTAAATTAAAAAACCACGTCGCTTGTCAATCTCATGGCAGATCGGCAATTATTTCAGCAGACACGTTTGCAGGATAATTTGAATGGTCTGGTTTTTCAATATCCAGAAACCACTTCGGAATATACAACCTGCTGTCATGCAGGCAAACAAAAAGCGGTGCGATTTCCAACTTAGGAAAGATCATTCGCAGACGTTGGTACTCGTCTCTCAGGGCATCAAGCTCATCGCCAATGGCGTGTCGAGTAGCGTGTTTGTGAACATACTCTTCAGCAGCGGCTCTAGACCAACCTTGATCAACAAAGGCATCCACCACCAGTGGTGCGGTTTCTTTGACCTTCGACATTCCACAATCATTATGGCCAATCAGAACCAGGTATTTGACGCCCTGCGCCAGAGTGTAACCGACGCTGAATTCAGAACCAATGACGCGACCGCTCGCTCGTCTAATTACATAGGCATACATACGCGGGACAGGCAGCGCGTGTCGGAATTCGATACATGTGGCAATCAGCAGTTCTGCTTTGCCGGATGCTTGAATCGGCCAGCCAAAATTCTGCGCCATGATCAAAGCAGCGATCGGCGTGTCTTGCCAGTCCGGCGGAATGTCCGCACCGGAGTCCACTGTTAACAGCAAATCTCGATATTTTTCGTCAACACGAACGGATTGTGGAACTGGCACTGGATCTAGCTTAACTCCATATTGTCTCGAAAACTCGCTTAGCTGGATTGAAGGTTTCCACTTCCGAATTCTCCGAATTTAAAATCCAGGTGTGAACGCGCAAAAGACCACTTTCAGCACGTCGAAGTACCGTATCCATAGTTAAGAGGCATGCAGATTGCCTGATGACGAAATCCTTTGTCGCGGAGATGTCTACTTCTCGATCGAATTTTTCGCCGAACCGTTCTAACGCCGCGTGGCGTGTTGCTTCCGTTCGGCTGCAAAGTTGACTGTAGAGTGATTCGGGAAACTGGTTGCGATTGCGTGTATCCAGCCCAGCCTCGATAAGCCCGCAGTGCGTGTGTCCAAAAACCACGACATCGGTGATGCCTTTGTCCTCCACCACGGTTTCAAGGCCGATGCTGTCGGAGACGCATGCTCCAAGGTTTTGCCAGATATAGAAGGGAAGTTCGGGATCGTCAGGGAATTTTGAATCGACCCCGTCCATCTCAGAGCACGCCACGACCACTAAACCATTAGAAATTCCGGCAATAAGGCGGCGGCTCATTTCGGCAGGAGAGACATCCTCAACGTACCTGAGCTGGTCTAGAGTGAGAATGCTATTGAGCGTTTTCATGATTCTGTTTCCTCTAAACACTCCAGCCGCTCTCACGCAGCAACCGAGAGGTGTTTATCAAAATTGTAACACTAGTATCGCAATTGCACAATTGCGCAATTGCCTGTTTTCATACATAATGAAGGACAAACGGACCAATCGAAACCTTTCAAGGCGCCATTGCTGTGTTCTCTCAATGAAGTACAAAACAGATTCAGCCCGATTAAACACAACAATCTCGCCGCTCTCTCAGACCGACGCAACCGCTGCGAACTACCGAAAACGAAATGCGAATCTTGTGCCATCGGCACTAATATTCGCGATTGCATCAGGAGTGTTGCTGAGTCTTGTCCATCAGGGAAACCATTTGCACCTAATCCGCACAGCACCGCCTATGGTGCTCGGGGTCTTTCCACTCAGTTTTCAGTGCGATGGATTAGCTAGTTTGTTCATGGGATTGTTGAGCATAATCCTAATCTCGATAAGCTTTTACTCGCCGAGTTATCTGAATCATTTTAAGGACAGGATTCAGATGGGTGGCTATTGGACAGCTATGTTTCTTTTCGTGGGTTCGATGTACGGAGTGGTGTTAAGTGCTGATGCGGTAACGTTCCTGGTACTGTGGGAAATCATGTCGCTGTCCTCGGCGGCTCTGGTTGCGAGCGATTATTCTCACCGAGTTGTTCAGAAATCCGCGATGATCTACCTTGGCGCAACACGAATTGCCACGGCATTATTATGCGGCGGTTTCCTGGCAATGCATGCCGTCACCGGAAGCTGGAGCTTCGCAGACTGGACTTTTTCAAGCAGCAGTTCTTACGTGGCGGGCTGCTTAATTCTGCTTGCATTTTGCATCAAAGCTGGAATTTGGCCGTTCCATATCTGGTTACCTTATACCCACCCGGCAGCACCAAGTACGGTATCAGCTCTGATGAGCGGATTCACGATAAAAATCGCTATTTACGGAATCATGCGAATACTTGTTTGCGGTGGTCTGAACTCACCTGAAATTATCAATCTTGCGCTGTTCCTGGGAGCAGTCTCAACTTTCTGGGGGATTTTGTTTGCCCTTGTTCAGAACGATTTGAAACGTCTTCTGGCTTATTCCAGTATTGAAAACATTGGAATGATTTTGATCGCGATTGCTTTGGGATTGAAAGCTAAACTCGCGGGACTTGAGGCATTAGCACTGGTGGCATTCGTCGCCGCGACCTTCCATTGCATGAATCATGGCTTGTTTAAATCGCTCCTTTTCTTGTGCGCAGGAACAATCGACACACAGGCGCACACTCGAGATCTGCGCCGCTTAGGCGGTTTGGCGAAGCAAATGCCATGGACGGCGGCCTGCTTTTTGGGTGGCAGTTTGGCAATCTGTTCAATTCCACCCTTAAATGGCTTCGCAAGCAAGTGGTTGATATATCAAACTTTTTTCAAAACAACGTATGAGACTTCTTCCTATCTAGACAGAGGAATTGCATTCGCCGGAATATGTCTATTATCCGTAGTAGGTGGGCTTACCATCGCCACCTTCGTCAAAGCGATTGGCGTGTCGTTTCTTGGCAATGCGCGATCGAAATCAGCAGAAATTGCAAGAGAAGCAAAACTCGGGATGGTGGTGGCTCCGCTCTTTCTTCTGATTGTGTGTGTGACGCTTGGTGTAGGCGCGGCCCAGTCAGTGCCCTTTATCGCAAAGGCCCTCGTCGAGACTCCCGGTCTTCAAAGTCTGGCATCCCCTGACCAACTGCAAGCAACTGTGCAGTTTCCCATTCCGATGAACATGATTGCGCTTTCGCTTTTTTCAATGTCAGCGTTGATCTATATGTTCTTTTTGAAAACCTCGAGAACTCGCAAATATTCCACCTGGGACTGCGGCTTCGGAACACTTTCTACGAGAACCCAGGTCTCATCGGATTCCTTTGCCCAACCGATGGCAAGAATATTCAGACCGATACTGAAATACCAGGCCAAGTTAAAAATAGATGGTGATGATTGTCGTCATTTTCCAGAGAAAGTAAACGTAGAAGTTCAAATGGTTTCGATACTTGAATCGCGCATCTACCTGCCAACATTAGCCCTGATCAGCCATGCTTCGAAATATCTGGCAAAATTGCAAGCAGGCAGTATCCATCTGTATCTCTTGTATGTTTGCATCACGCTCGTGGTCCTCCTTCTGGTTGGAGTACACCTATGATGCTGATGAGCAAATTACCAAAAGATCGCAATCTGTCGTTTCATTCAAGCGCAGTGCCAGGTGCGTCATCATGAACTCCGCTCTATCGCTATGGTTGTTCTATTTACTCTGCGTTGTATTCGCGCCGATTCTTGTCTTGGGAACGATAAGAAAAACCAAAGCTCGCTTGCAAAACAGAATTGGTCCACCACTTCTGCAGCCCTTGTTCGACCTAGTCAAACTTTGCCGAAAAAGCGAAACACTGAGCAAGACTATGTGCGGAATATTTCGACTGGCATCCGTAATCAGCCTGGCCGATATGCTATTGATTGCCTGGATCGCGCCATGGCTGTGCTACAAACCCGGTCCAGACAGTGCCGATATATTTCTAATCTTCTATCTATTTGCCTTGACTCGCATGTTTACGATGTTAGGTGCCCTTGATTCAGGCTCCGCATTTGGTGCCTTTGGCGCCAGCCGCGAGGCGACACTCTCTTTACTGGTAGAACCAGCGGCTTTGCTAGGTTTCATATCAATCGGTGCCCTGACCGGCAGTAGCGATCTGTTACAAATTCTCTCGTTTTCAAATGCACAACTCAGCGGTTCCCCGGGCATTTGGCTTCTGGTCGGTACCGCGGTTCTGCTTGCCAATCTAGTAGAGTCGTCACGCATGCCCGTGGATGATCCGACCACACACCTCGAGCTGACAATGGTTCACGAAGCCATGATACTGGAAGCATCCGGGCGCAATCTCGCGCTAATCGAATACACTCACGCCTTGCGTATGACCATTTTATTGGGGCTCTCGGTACAGTGTTTTATGCGCGCGATTCCTTCAATCTGGAACGCGGAACCGGCTGTACAAGGGCTTATCAACCTGACGGGAATATTTTTTCTTGCCGTATTGATCGGGATTTTTGAAAGTATATCGGTCAAGTTGCAATGGCGCAAAGTGCCTGAGTTTATCGCATACTCACTAACCATGAGCCTCCTTGCGAGCTTGATAGCGATTGGTGGCAGGGCAATGAAATGAATGCGAGCAACCCAGAAATCTATGTTATTGCAGCGGCCATAGTCGCCACCTTGATGCCCGGCTCTTTGCACATTCGCGTCAATCTGTGGTTCTATGGAATTGTCACCTTTCTTGTTGCAATCGCAACGGCTCTCACAGCCATAGGTCATGCTGAGTTCGGTCTACTAGGTGTCGCACTGCTGATTGCCGTACTCAAAGCAGTCGGTATTCCTCTATCGCTCTTGTGGACATCAGGTCGTCTAAACGTTAGTCGCGATAAAGGTTGTTTTTTGCCCGCACCACTGGCGATGCATTCCAGCATTCTTTTACTTGGCGCCAGCTTTTTCTTGACAAAAGATCTACCACTTCCGGTAGTCGAAAATGGCGGCGGTGGATGGCTCGGCGCTGCCGCGGGCATCTCATTGATCTTTACAGGATTGATCTTGATGCTGACCAGGCGGTTGGCAATCAGTCAAATTCTCGGTTTTCTAATTATTGAAAACGGCATTTTCGTATTTGCACTGACACAAACGCGAGGGATGCCACTGTTTGTCGAGATGGGCGTGATGCTCGATGTTCTCGTCGGCGTCATGATTGGCGGCGTGCTAATTTTTAAAATACAAAAGAGCTTCGAGCACATCGATGTCGCACAGCTAACCGACTTGAGGGATTAACGAATGAACCTTTCAATCGCAATGTCGGTCGCGCCACTTCTTGCAGCGTTTATCTCTCTGGGTTCAAGGAATGCTTTGTTTACGCGCGCAGTGGTGCCTTCGTTATTCTTTTTACAAATCGGGCTGATCGCTTACATCTGCATACCTGTCCTAAACGGAACAGCGACTGACTTAATTTTCTCCGAAGACTTTTCAATCGACCGCATCGGCGCATACTTTCTTCTGCTCACCAACTTCGTTGTAGCCTGCGCCATGAGTCATGCATTCGCGTTTTTCGAGAGGGAAAGCGCGCTTGGACGCTTGGACGATCCAAATCATGAAAGAATTTTTTATGCATCGACAGCGCTCTTTCTGTTAGCGATGAGCTTCGTATTCATATGCGACAACCTTGGATTTCTCTGGGTAAGCATCGAAGCGACCACGTTGTTCTCAGCTGCACTGGTTTACTTTTCGAGAGACAAGCATGCGCTGGAGGCAACCTGGAAGTATTTAATAGTTTGCAGTGTGGGCATCGCTTTTGCACTACTTGGTACCGTCTTGATTTTCGCATCGAGCCAACATGGTGCAGTACCCGATGGTTCATTGAATATCAGAGTCTTGATTGCTCACGCCAATATGCTGCAACCAAAACTTTTGCAACTCGGATACATTTTTTGTCTGTTAGGATACGGCACCAAAGCTGGTGTCGCGCCATTGCATAGTTGGCTACCGGATGCCCACTCTGAGGCTCCGGCCCCTGCTTCAGCGATGCTTTCAGGGGCACTGTTAAATTGCGCACTGTATGCAATTTGGCGAGTGACCGAACTGATGAACTTGACACCGCATCACACGTTATCCACTTCATTGCCGATAATCTGGGGAGCGATTACTGCACTAGTTGCCAGTCTTGTATTAGTTCATCAGAGTGGTATAAAGCGGCTCTGGGCCTACTCAAGCATCGAGAACGTCGGAATCATGCTGGTGGCGATTGGAATGAGTTCTCCTCTTCTCTTTTTCTTGCAAGCGCTTAATCACAGCGTCGCCAAAGTTTGTCTTTTTCTGATTTCCGGCAACATCATTCAAACCACCGGCACAAAAGAGCTGGCGCATATTCACGGAGTTTTGAAAACGTCGCCTGTGTGGGGGATTCTGTTTGCAATAGCAGCACTGGCGGTGACCGGCGCGCCGCCTTTTGGAGCATTCATTTGCGAATGGATGATCCTGTCCAAAGGCGCGGACGCGCACAGTTGGATTGCGGTCATCATGTTGATAATTGCTCTAACTCTAAGTTTTATCGCCGTCAGTGTTCACGTCGGAAAAATTCTATTAGGCACTCCAAAACAATCGATGATTGCGCCGCGCTCATTCGGTACCAGCTTTATTCCATTCGTGCTTTGTGTGTGCGCGCTGCTGCTTGGTGTGACATTTGTGCCATCACTTCTGGTGAATCCGCTATGAATCCAAAACACGAAATCGTTCCAATCTCCGACAGAGAAAAGAAACTGAATGATTGGTTGAAGAAACCTGGAGGCAGGCTTGGGCACATCACTTCAATAGACGGAAAACAGCTAATCACGCTCGTTCTCGACACTGAAACCGGTTCATCGTTCTGTTGGGAAACACCGATCGAGCACTCGACCTATCCAAGTTTGACGCATACCGTCCCGCAAAGTCACTGGTATGAACGGACAGTTTGGGACATGTTCAACTTGACTCCCACAGGGCATCCGAGGCTAAAACCTAATCTTCTGCACGAATCATATGCACCGGATTTGGTGCCGCTAGCGCACGTGGAAGTGAACTCCTTGACCGCCGAACGGCGTCAGTATAAACCGATGGAAGTTACCGGTGAAGGAATCTATGAAATTCCAGTCGGTCCTATCCATGCAGGGATAATCGAGCCTGGCCATTTTCGTTTCAGCTGCATGGGCGAAGTGATATTCAATCTTGAAATTAGACTCGGATATGTGCATCGTGGTGTCGAGAGACAGATGTGCAGCGTGCCCTGGCGACATCAAAGGTTTATCGCCGAGGCTGCGGCGAGTGATTCGGCAGCTGCAAATGCTTATGCTAATGCGATCGCAATAGAGTCTTTATGCGAGGAAGCCACCACTGCCAGGGCAGAATACTTACGCAGTATTTCACTTGAAGTTGAGCGATTGTCCATGCATATCTCTGACCTGGGAGGTCTTGCTGGTGACATCGGATTTCTAGCAATTTCAGCCACCATGTCGAGACTAAGAGGAAGTGCACTTCGTATCGGAGAATTGCTGACTGGCTCTCGGTTTCAACGAGGCTTTATTTGTCCGGGCGGGGTCGTGAGCGATCCAGCGAGCAATTTGATGCAAATTCAAAAAATGACAAAGCAGTTGCAAATTGAATTGAAACCGGTTCTGCAGTTCTTTTTTAACAACCAAGTCGCGAACGATCGCATGGAAGGTATCGGGAGAGTCTCACCACGACTGGCAATTGACTTTGGTCTCGTTGGTGTCGCCGGCCGCGCGAGCAACATTGATTACGATGTTAGACGTCATTTCGCACGCGGCGTGTATCGGCAGGACGAAATTGCAATCGCGATTGAAACCGCCGGCGACGTCATGGCCCGAGCAAGGGTGCGTGCACGAGAGATAGAGACCAGTCTATACCTGATTGTCGAACTGATCGACAGGCTTCCGGAGGGAACAGTGCGCGTGCCGTTACCTGAAAAGCTAAAATCAAATCAAATCGGTTTGGGCATCGTTGAAGCCCACCGAGGCGAATTGCTTCATCTGATTTTCACAGACAACGACGGCGGTGTGAAGCGCTATGCGATCAAAGATCCGAGCGTGAACAACTGGACGGGACTGGCAATCTCAGCGCGCAATAATTTGGTTACGGATTTTCCATTGTGCAATAAAAGTTTTGGTCTTTCATATAGTGGTCACGATCTATGAGGTGTTTAAATGCTTAAACTCTTCGGATACCTGCTCAAACAGGGCGTCGCGACATCAGGCGATTATTGTGCACCTTTGGCTGAAGGCGTGATTGGACTGCCTAAATTTACGGACGAGGTGTGCGCAGGCACCAGCTGCGGTGCTTGCCAAACTGAGTGTCCGACGCAGGCTATCAACGTAACAGAAAGCGATGGTAAACCTGATGTCACATTGGATCTCGGCTCCTGCATCGGCTGCGCAGTCTGCGTTCGCACTTGCCCAACCGGCACAATTGCCAATGATAACAGGACCAAGGTTGCATCAGACACCAGATTAGACTTAATCGTTTCAAGCACCAGTAAGCGGACAACGTCATCAAATACTACACCACAAGGAATCTTTGAGAGATCTATTGCCGCGCGGGTAGTTTCCACTGGCTGCAGCGCTTGTGACCTGGAAATCGGTGCTTGCAACAACGCGATATTCGATATGGAGAGATTTGGCATTCACATCGTCGCATCGCCGCGTTTCGCCGACGTCCTTCTTGTCACAGGTCCGGTTCCAAAAGCAATGCATTCCGCGCTTAAGAGCTGCTACGAAGCGATGGCGGAACCGAGGATTGTAATCGCTGTTGGTACTTGTGCCATCTCCGGCGGTGTTCATAAGAATGGATATACCGAAGCCAATGGAGTGGATAAGATACTTCCTGTCGATGCCTACATTCCCGGATGCCCACCACATCCGTGGAGCATTATCGACGGTATTCGTAACGTCATGAAACGAAAGTGATAGGAAGAATGTCGCTGGTCTTTTCTCGACGAAAAGCTTGGAACGCGCACTTATTTCGCACGGTCGCCGAGATATACGGCAGACAAAAATTACGGTTTTGATGTCGCAGAAAAAACTCGAGCAAAGAGGCTTCGCGCTGGCTCAGTTTGACTGAATTCGTGCCATCGGATACGGTGCGCGTTTCAATAGTAAGCGAAACTTCTCCCGCCTTAAGATCTGTAGTCGTAAGAGGAGATGCGTGCGGATATCGTGAGCGCTTTAGAACTCGCCCGCCAAATATTTAGTCAAACGTTTCGCATAGAAAAAACTCAGCAGCAAACCTGAGAAATGCGCTTGCCACAACTGAACCGATCACCGTCAAATCTTTGATCGCGGCGTGAAGCTGTTTCACGCTTACTTCTCGTGCCTCTGTCCGGGTTTTGATCGCGGGAGTAGCGTCGTCGATCAATTTCACGACTTCCGCCGTCTCGCTCTTGACGTGCTCTTTTAGCACGATTTTCAGAACTTCCTGCCGTTTGGATCTCAATAACTGAAAAGGAAACAACGACATCACTTCGCAAAGTATACGATAGATCATCAGCATGTCTGGCTCAAAATCTTCAAAACGAAAGGTCCGGCTTTTACAACCAGACCCTTCGAGTTTATTTAGAAGCGAACAACAATTTTAGTTGTTGTTGTCTCTGTCTCTGTCTCTGTCTCTGTTTCTTCTTCCTCTTCCGCCGCGTTTATCGTCTCCATCGTTCTGCTGATTGTTGCCAGCATCAGTCGTTGGAGGGGTAGTCGGTGTTACTGGAGGTTTCACCTCTGTAGGAGGCGCAGCGTTGCGGTCATTACGACCACCGCGATCGCGATTGCCCCGGTTACCACGATCATCATTATTGTTGTTCGGATTAGTCGTGGTGGCAGGTGTAACCGGTGGAGTAGGTGTTACTACTCTATCGTTATTTGGGTTGCGATCATCGGTTCGATTGTTGTCGTTATTGCGATCATTGCGATTGGCATTACGAACAGGATCTACTCTATTGTTATTCGGGTTGCGATCATCCCAACGTTGATCTCTTCGATCATCTCTGGCTTCACGGTTGATGACACGTTGATTGTTAGGATCAAGAGTCGCATTGCGCATATTCGAATTCAAATTGTTATCGAGTGCTCTCAACTTCTGCATGATCGAATCTTTTTCGGTACGACTGAAACCACGACCGCGGTAGGTTTGTTGCAGGCGATCGATTTCGTCATACTGACGGTTTAACTCGGCCAATTCTTGAGGCGTGAGCTTACCGTTTCGCTGTCCTCTAACTAGAAGATCTTTGACTCTTCTTTGTTCTTCATTCACTTCGGTATTGAACGCTTGAGCTTGGACAGAACGGTTTCCGTAGCCGGAAGTGTCTCGAGGATTGACGTTGTTGTTGTTGCCAACGTTGTTCTTCCACCAGCTTTGATTCCAGGTGTTTTTGCCTGAATCCCACTGACGATAATGTGATTGATCGTCATCTCTCAATTGCCCCGTGATGTCCCGGTCCAATTGTGTGAGCGAAGTCATCAATGAATTGCGTTCGGTGCTGTTGAAACCGCCCGTTCTGAATTGTTGCTGAGATCTGTCGATCTGCGCATACGCATTGAGCAAACGAGTACTTTCGGCTGGTGTAAGTTTGCCTGATTGACGACCGCGATCGATTCGACGTCTCAGATCATTTTGATAGGCGTCGATTTCTTCGTTGAAGTTGGTGCCAATATTGACATTAGTTCCGCCGCCGTTATTTGGATTCCTACCTGATTTCCACCAGTTCTGATTCCAGGTATGCTTGTTTGAATCCCACTGACGATAGTGCGACTGATCGTCATCCCTCAACTGACTTGTGATGTCGCGGTCCAACTGGGTGAGCGAAGTCATCAATGAATTGCGCTCGGTGCTGTTAAATCCGCCGATTCTAAATTGCTGTTGAGATCTGTCGATCTGCGCGTAAGCACTGAGCAGACGATTGACCTCATTCGGTGTGAGCTTGCCTGATTGACGACCGCGATCGATTCGACGTCTCAGATCATTTTGATAGGCGTCGATTTCTTCATTAAAACTAGAACCGATATTGACGTTGGTTCCGCCGCCGCTACCGGCATTCCAACCTGGTTTCCACCAGTTTTGATTCCAGCTTTTGTTGCCGGCGTTCCAATAGCGATAGCGGGATTGATCTTCATCTCTCAATTGCGTCGTCAAGTCTCGGTCCAGCTGAGTAAACATCTGCATGATCGCGTTGCGTTCCCAGTTACTGATACCAGCCGATCTATATTGTCTCTGAGCAGCATCAATGTTGGCGTAGGATGCGTTGAGGCGGTTGAGTTCTCCACCAGTGAGTTGACCGCTAGAACGTCCACGATCGATTCTTGCTCTTATACTTCTTTCATAAGCGTCAATCTCGTCGTTGAAGCCACCGCCGCTGGTGTTTCCTGTCCACCAGTTTTGACGCCAGGTTCTCTTGCCTGCATCCCAATTTTGATAGTGAGAAAGGTCGTAGTCATGCAGGTTATCGGTCAACTGTTTGTCGAGGTTGGTCAACGATGCCATCATTGTATAACGCACGGAATCGTCCATCCGTCTGTTAGCGTATTGACGACGAATCATTTCAATTTTGGTCCAGAGACCATTCAGATTATTGTATTCAGCATCCTGCAGTTGTCCCGTCTGCCTTCCGCCCTGAATGCGCATGGCCAGGTCTTGAGAATACGACCAGATATCTGCATCTTGCGGACTTTGTGCCGCAACTACGGTTACCGACATTGGTATAGTCAAAGCCAATGCAATCATTAGTTTGGAAACTTTTTTCCACATAAAAACCTTCTCCTTTTTGCCGCTTGTTTCGATTGGTGATCTGCCACTGACAACTGCAGTGCGCAGTAAGCCGCATTAAAAAGCATGGTAGCTCATTACACTCAATGCATTGCTCTCGACAACTTGACGCCGGGGTTTCCCGAAGGTTCCACTTGCACAATTCGATCGCTGGAAACATTGATGGCTAACGGCGAAACAGACGAAACACGATAAAAATCCGGCAGTGTCAATTTATCCAAATGGACACTAGCCCGGCAACCCATTTTCGCCGTGAGAATTCTGTTTCGGCAGAACTGGCAGGGGATTACAAGATGTGCTGAACTCTGGCAATTGCCTGCGAATTTCCATCAGTTGCACTAGTTTGCACGCAGTCTATTTTTCGAAATTCTGCCTGTTCTTACGCAAAACTTACCAAGTTTGTTCGCGAGCAGGAACTCGTTTTCACCCAATTTTCACTAACTCTCTTTCTCGGGTTTATATTCGTTCTCACTCATAGCGAACGTCCATGCGACACCAGCGCGAGCTGTTGCAATGTTTGGCGGCACGCGCAAAAAGTATCGTCGGTAGGTTCCGTCAGGTTCCATCGTGGAATTGGTTACGCAGACCATGACCATCATTTCATCGTCAGGCATTCTCTTCGCATACAATTCTCCGCACTCGTCTTTTTGTATTAGCTCGGCACCTGAATCCATCAAATATTTGCTGAATCCATAGGCGTCGATCATGATTCGCCGGAGAGCGACATTTATCTGCTCGTCAATGTCGGAAACGGTTATGGATTCCGGATGTTCAACCAACTTTCTCGGCGCGACCATACCATCAACTGCAAAAACTTCGTAGTCGTCTGAGTAAGTTACAGCGGCACCAGATCTGGTGCTGGGACGAAACTGTTCATCAACAACGACCGACTGAGGATAAGCTGACACCAAACAGACGTTGTCGAGAAACGTATATCTAGGAGCTTTTTCAAAGAGCGCCAGCCACTCTGCCAACTCGCTGACCAGCTGGTCGGAAAAACGGTTCTCTTTTTGAAGACTTTCCAGAACGAAACCGGCAGCGAGAATCTCGGGCGATCGCCAGAGAGAATCAGAATTCGTAAAAATCACCTGACCTGGTCGCGACCGGTCCACGGAAGGCATGCTGGCAATAAGACGGCGAGCAACATCCAAATCCACTTTCAGGTCAAGCAATGTATTAATGTCCGGAGAACCGCCCGGGATCTCATCATCAATAGACCTGATACTCCCGGCAGTGATATCAAATATGGTGCCAAGTCGTTGAAGGATAGGATTGGTTTGTAATTGAAAGCCCCATTGAAAATACGACTTGAGCTCGAGATTTAAAACCTTCTCCATTTCCTCGAATATTTTGGCCTTAAAATCGGCGAATCTAGTGAACGTGGTTTGTTCTCCAACAGCATTTTTTGTTTTTGAAGAAAGTAGTCGTATTGACTCGTCGCAGTTTTTTCTAAATGTCTCAGTTTGATCCTGCGATAGCAGCATCTTTGCGCGATCAATGTTGTCACTCTCTGAAAGACCATCGCGACCAGTCAACGTCATCAAATAGAAATACAACATAGCCGGACTTTGACAGATTACAACCGCAGGCGATTCTAGCCCTCTGCGTTGATAGGCTGCGCCTACGCATTCTTCGATCTCACGGACGGGGGCCAACTCACGCTTCTCCACGATGTTCTTCCAACGTTCGATATAATGGTTCAGCGATTGACGCTGCTCGGCAGTAAGCGCGTCTTTGCCCAAGTTGAGCCGCCGGTAGACCTCACGTTCGACTTCGTCTTCAAGAATGTTGTGGACCCTCATTGGAGCGGCGCAAATTTCGCGCCACGGAGCGCCGGCCATCGCTTGCCGAACGACGACTTCCAAAACTTGAAACCTGATACTGTTTCCACCGAAGCTCATTCTCAGGACCTCACACAAACTAAGTCAGAATAAAGACGCATTTAACAAGGCCAAATTCCTGGTTATGTCATACCCAATCAAACAGCAAGAGGCTCATCAAACCCACTGTTGATTGTCAACAATTATAAATCTGCGTTCTACGACTTCTGATATTTCTAACTTGTGACGCCGACTGCGGATACAACATATTTTTGAGCGAGAATTCTAAACGTCGAAAGTTGATCGTCGATCCAGTTTTGATCGCGTTTCAACTCACTGGCCATCAAAGCCGCCACCCTCGGTGCCATCGCCATTGATGCTTCCGCATTCAAGAACAGGGCACGCACCCGACGAGAAAGAAAATCATCCACGGTTCTCGCCATCTCTTCTCTCACTGCAAAAACAACTTCCGCGCCAATATATGGCAAGGCAGGATGCAACTTTTCAGCCAACTCTTTATTGTCGTGGGCGATCTCTTGAATCTTCAGTGCATCGGCACCGTAAATCGCCAGTTCACCAAGCACTTCGCGATTCTCGTGATAGCCGTGAATGCGCAAGTTTTTCGTTATGCAATCTTTGTCTGGCAATCTTGCCAGCGTGACTGCGTGGTCGACGCAATCTTCGGCCATGTGACGATATGTCGTCCACTTGCCACCACAAATGGTGAGCAGTCCGGAATTGTCGATGTGAATGACATGATCGCGGGACATCGCAGACGTCGTTCCCGCGCCGCTTTTCACCAGTGGTCTGATGCCGACGAATACACTTAGAACATCCTCGCGTTTCGGAGGAGTGGCAAGATACTCGGAAGCGGTTTCCAATATGAATTCGATTTCTTGCTCGAAAGGCAGCGGATCGAGCGAAGCGTTTTCGATCGGAGTATCTGTCGTTCCGACCACAACATGGTTGTGCCAGGGAATCGCAAACATCACCCGACCATCACTTGTATGCGGAACCATAATCGCCGTATCGCCAGGCATAATCGACCGGTCGAATACCAGGTGAATCCCTTGACTTGGAGATATCATGGGCTCGACCGATGGTTCTGCCAGTCGTCTGACTTCGTCGGTAAAAGCACCGGTCGCGTTGATCACAACCTTGGCTTCCAGTTTCAATTCTTTGCCGCTTTCAATATCCAAAGCAACCGCGCCATTGACATATCCTTCAGAATCTTTCGTAAGCGAAACCACTTTCGCGTAGTTAAGCAGCGTGGCACCGTATTCGGCGGCCGTCGACGCGAGGTTGATCAGCAGCCGCGAATCATCGAATTGACCATCGTAATAAACGACGCCGCCGCGCAATCCGTCAGTTCTGAGGGTAGGAATTTTTTCGAGAATTTCGTTTTTGTTCAGAAGCTTAGATTGCCCAAAGCCGAATTTGCCGGCGAGCATGTCATACACTTTCAAACCCATTCCATAGAAAGGTGCTTCCCACCAATCGTAGTTCGGTACGCAGAAAGCCAGGTCGTGCACCAGGTGCGGTGCATTCTGGCGCAGCAAGCCGCGTTCTTTCAGCGCTTCCATGACAAGTGATATGTTGCCTTGCTCGAGATAGCGCACGCCGCCGTGAACGAGTTTTGTGCTGCGACTGGAGGTTCCTTTGCCAAAATCGCTTTGCTCCAACAGCAAGACCTCGTAGCCACGTGACGCGGCATCTACCGCGATACCAACGCCGCTCGCCCCACCGCCGACAACCATCATGTCCCAGGGCTTGCTGCGGCTGGCGACTTTCTCAATCATGTGCGTTCTGTTCATCTATGACCTACCTGGTGGCATCGAAAATACATATTAATGGATTCGATTGAGCAGCCAACATTAACGCCGACACATCTGCTTTCTCTTTAGAAGCTCCTGCATCATAAGAAGTGTGTATCAATGTTTCAATAAACTCAAACGCAGTTCTAGAGCCAGAAATTAGCGATCGCGAAAAGAATTTACGCTAAAAAGTGAGAAAATGAACGTCGCTAGCTGTACCCACGGTGGGATTAATGTGCGACAATCCACGCGTATTTGTCTATATTTTGGTAACTGTACATGAATAATAAATTGTTTGTTGGTAATCTCCCATTTAAACTCAATGAGTCGGATCTTGAAGAGCTGTTCGGGGAGCATGGAACTGTAGTTTCCTGCTCGATTCCAACAGACCGTGATACAGGAAGAAAGCGCGGTTTCGCGTTCATCGAAATGTCCACACAAGCCGAAGCAGAAGCTGCAATCAAAGGTTTGAACGGTAAGGAAGTTGAAGGACGTGCTCTGGCCGTTTCAATCTCCCAGCCTAAAGCCAAAGGTGGCGGCGGCGGCGGCGGTGGCGGCGGAAAACGCTACTAAACCTAGCCCGAACCTTATTGATAATGCATGCGCCGGACTTGTTCCGGCGCATGCATTTCTGTGTCTGGGAAGCACCTGAAACAACTCAGCGATGATTGTATGATCGGTCTTTCGAAAAACGCATGCAATCAAACGAATGGAACTTCAACACCACGGAACGCTGAGCGAAGCAATCAACAGTGACGACCACACAACCGATGTGGTGCCGCTGTCAGAGCGGCGCGGACCTCTTTTGCTCGGCTTGTTATGGATTACGATGGTCACCGGCTTTCCTTCGGTGCTGGCTGGATTCACCTGGTTTCACTACGGTTTGACGCTGACGCAAGTTTTGATCTGTTCGCTTATCAGCAACGTCATTCTCATGGCATATTGCATTCCGTCTTGTCATCTCGGCGCCGTGAGCGGTCAGACGTATGCGCTCATGAGTAGAGCATTATTCGGCCGGCTCGGATCTGTTTTCGTTTCACTAAACGTCTCGTGGATTTCGCTTGCCTGGTACGGATTGGCTGCGGTGCTGCTTGCCAACGGATTGAAAGGCGTATTCGATATTCCGATCGATACGATGTGGCTTTCAGTTTTGCTTGCCTTCATTATGTCGGTCAACAATCTTTTTGGATTTTCGGGCGTCGCAAATTTTGCCGGTTATCTTGCAGCACCGGTCTTGATTTTGTGGATTGGCATGACTTTCTTCAAAGCGACGGTAAGCACACCGATAGCCGCTTTCAGCGCTCCGGAAACAGTGGCATTCGGTCCGGCGTTGACGATTGTTTCGGCCTTGATTATTGGAAATAGTGCCTGGGGAAATGAGGCGGACTACTGGCGATATGCAAAACCAAAACTGAGCTTTACGGTAGCACCGCTTGTGGTATCAGTAGCGATTGGACAGATCGTTTTTCCGGTGACCGGATGGATGCTGGCAAGAGAAACCGGAATCACTAACTTCGAGGCAGCCAGCGGTTTGATGACGCGTTATGCCTTTGGTGGTTTGGGCATTGCGACCGGATTGGCGGCGCTGGTTTTAGTCGTTACTTATTGGGGACTAAACGATGCAAATCTTTACGCGTCGATCAATGGAATCGCCAATTTGAAAAAGTATTCGCGTAAAAAACTGACTGTGGTATTGACGTGTGTCGGCGCTTTAGCTGCGGCTTTACTGAGTAAGAATCCAAAGGCGCTGGAAACCGTGTGCAGTGTTTCTTCAACTATTTTGCCTTGTGCCACCATTATTATGTTGACTGAATGGGCATTCGCAATTAAAGAAAAGAAGCCGCCATTTTTCTCGCGGGTGCCTACTTTCGCGGAACTACCGGCGGTGCGCTGGTCGGCTTTGATTGCCTTTGCCGCAGGCGGGCTAGTGGGGATTCTGACCGCCGGGATTATTGATGGCTTGGGGAACTGGCAGGTCGGGGTGTCGTCGCTTCAGGCGTGGATTACGGCGTTGATTGTGTATGCTATTTTGCGACCGATGGATCCACTGATCACGAAGTCGGAATGATTGGTTTGGTGAGCGTTGCGAATTTCGTCCGCTGGTTCGTGCGATAAAACAACGAGCGTCTCAGAGCGACGTCAGTTCGAAATGACTTTGCGCAAGTGTTCATCCAACTGATCGGCGCTGACACCACCTGTGAAGTCAACCACCGAATTACCGTCCTTGTCGAAAATACAGGTGCGCGGAATCGCGCTGACATTGCACATCGTGGCTAATTCTCGGCTCGTCGGATCGTCGACGTTCAATCGTTGAAAGTCGACCTTGCTGGAATATTTTGCTCGAGCCGCTTCGACAACCGGTCCGTAAGCGCGGCATGGTCCGCACCAATCCGCGTAGAATTCGAGAATTCGAGGTCGATTTGCAGCTTTTATCGTAGCGGCAAGCGGTTTCATATCTTCGGCTTGCTGGCCCCGAGTCATCTGGTTGAGCAAACTGCCCGTGCCTACAAGTGCGCCGACAAGAACTATCAAACCCAAGTTACGGACAAATATATTACTGCCCTTCGACTTCTTAACCTCAATGACAGCATCATATCTGGTACCACAAAATCTGCACTTATTGAAGTCGGTGACATCTTTGCCCCGGCAACTCGGACATATTTTCGGAAGCGCTTCTTCTGAAGGCATTTGAACCTCTACGCAAAGCTACAAGTATGACCATTCTACCCGGTTGACAAGGACGATACTCGGTCCTTAGTTTGTCTTAAAGAATCTTCCCAATTGGTGGCGGCACAACACCGCTTAATTGTGACGATACGCCTCCGGGAGACGGCTCGTAAGAGCGTGTGGTTCAGCCGCTCAGTCGATTTACCATGGTATAGTAAACGTTCGATTTCTATCATAGAGATTGAAGAGGCGCAGTTCATCATGGAAATACTCACTTTCAATCACGGCCGTCGCACATTTTGCGTCCAGAGCTTCGAGATGGTGCCAAGCCTCCCGGACCTCGTCGAACCGCGGGTGCAAGTGCACTACATCGCAGAACACGGTTTCGCAAAAACCGGATTTGTCGGTTTTGACGAATTAAAAGATCAGGTTGGCGACCAGTGCCTCTGGCTTCATTTGACCGGTACGCTCGATGCTGATTTCTGGAAAGGTCTCGCAGCATATACCGATATTTCCGATGAAAATCTCAAGCAGTTAAAAAATCCGCATGCTCGCTCCTTTATCGAGGACTCTCCATCGGGCATTTTCTGGACCGTGCTCAGACCGTTCGTCACTTCGCAATTCGATGGTTTGGAGATGGTGAATTTTTTCCTCGGAAAAAATATTCTTATAACCAGGCAGTTCAGTCACGATGATGTCTTCTCTGCTGTCGTGCACCGGCTGTTCGCGCAGGAAGAACGCGTGGCGGGATTTACTTGTGACCGTTTGGCAGCGGACCTGCTTGAAAATGTAATTCGCAGTTATCACGACGTACTCACCGCCGGTGGTGCCAAACTTGAATCACTGCAAACCCGTATAATCAAAAATCCCGGAAAAATCGAACTCGATATGATCAACCGCGCACAGCAGTTGGTGTGGATTTTTCTAAAAAGCGTGTGGCCGATTGAGACAGTCACGCATGTTTTGGCTCGTTCGAAGACTACCTTCATATCTGCTGATGGCAAGCTCGAATTCAGTCAATGCCATGAAGAGGCATCATCAGTTTTGAGATTATTCGAAACCTACAGAGAAATGTCTTACGACATAATGGATGTCTATGTTTCCGGCCTCGGGCTTCGCACTAACGAGACCACAAAGATCCTGACCATAATCGCGACACTGTTTCTTCCACCAACTCTAATAGCTGGTATTTATGGAATGAACTTTCAGATTCCTGAAGTCAACTTTCCTCTGGGCTACTACCTGTGCCTCGGCTCGATGTTGTGCGTATCAGGTGGTTTGCTGATCTGGCTTTACAAGCGTGGCTTTATCGAATTTCGGTAGTTTTTGGTGAGTTTATAAAATTGTTTGATGCGGCATCTTGCAACGACAACGGAGATTTGAAGTGAAGATTGCGGTAATGGGGACGGGCGGTGTTGGTGGCGTATTCGGTGCGCGTCTCGCGCAAGCTGGATGCGATGTGCACTTTATCGCTCGCGGTGCGCACCTGGCAGCGATAAAACAGAACGGTTTAAGCCTGGTCAGCGACGAAGTCGGAAGCGCGCTTCTGAAGCCGGCTCAGGCTACCGATGATCCCTCCTCGATTGGACCGGTTGATGTAGTTTTTGTCAGCGTGAAACTTTGGGATACCGAAGATGCAGCTTTAAAAATCAAGCCACTGGTGTCTGAAGAAACCGCTATCATTTCGCTACAAAACGGTATTTCGAAAGACGAGATTTTTAGATCACACTACGGTGCCGATCACACTGTCGGTGGTGTCAGTTATGTAGCCGCAACCATCTCGGAACCGGGCGTCGTTACCCAGAAAGGCACGGTTCAGCGTCTGGTCTTTGGCGAGTATGGCAAACCGTCCTCTAAACGACTGGAAGCTTTGCAACAAGCCTGTTTAAAAGCCGGACTCGAAGCCGAAATCCACACGGATATCGAAAAGGCGATCTGGGAAAAATTTGTTTTTCTGGTCGCAATGAGTGCTGTTACGGCTGCGACCCGACAAACGATCGGACCAGTGCGCTCACATCCAAGCACCCGGCAGCTCCTGATTGATGTAATGACTGAAGCAATCGCAGTCGCTAAAGCACGTGGTATCACATTCGATGACTCCTTAGTCGAACGGCGACTGGAATATTGGGACAACTTATCACCAGATGTGACATCATCGATGCAACACGATCTCGAACAGGGCAATCGTTTGGAACTGCCCTGGCTAAGCGGCAAGGTCGTGGAACTTGGCAAATCACTCGCTGTCGAAACACCTGTCAATCGAGTTTTGGTTGATGTGTTATCACCGTTCATCGATGGCAGTGCATCGAATGGTAGAAAGTAATGATTGACGTAATGGATCAGCGCCGTAATGAATGCGTGAATGTAATGAATGAACGAACTTAATGAGTGGACGTCATGAATAACTCAAAAGATGCAACTAAAGATCAGGAATTACCAACCTGGATTTTAAAACTAAATTTTCACGCTCACCAACCGCCGAAAGTCGCTGATTGGCTCGTACGCGTGATGACTACCGGAATGCGAATGCCCGGTCACGTCAACGCAGAAATTATTCCGCCATCGGCAGTCAACGCGCCTGAGTGGACGTTACTTCAACGATTTGAAAAAATGGAACACATCGCCGAATGGCAAGGCGGCTCTGCTCTGCATCGTTTGCTTGAAGAAATAGTTCCGCTTCTTGATCAAAACATGCTCGAGATGTCGCAGTTTCAAATGGAACATTATGCCGCGACGTCAAACGTGGCGACTGCGATAATAACGCACGTCAAACCAGGCAAGGAAGAAGAATACAGAAACTGGGTCGCTCAAATTCACACCGCACAGACCAATGCCCCGGGATATCAGGGCACTTTCGTGCAACCACCGGCACCAGGAACCAAGGCACCGTGGATAACACTACTTCGTTTTGATTCTCCGGCCGCTCTGGATCAGTGGTTTTCTTCCGACGTTCGGAAAAGACTTCTATCGGAAGCAGAACATTTGCTCAGATACGATCTCATGGCTTTGACGAGCGCCTTTCCAGGCTGGTTTCCGCGGGATCCCCTGACCGGCAAGACGCCGCCGAGATTTAAAACGGCCATGCTCGTGCTGCTTGTGCTTTTCCCGGTGATCGTCCTGCAACGAGAAATTGTGCCACCATTACTAGCACCACTCGGACCTTCGTTGTCACTGTTCCTGGGATTGACTGTGAGCGTTTGCCTGATCAGTCTAGTGTTGATGCCGCTGGCAATCAAACTGTTTAACTTCTGGCTATTTCCGACTGGCGTCAATCCGACTAAAGATAACATCAGAGGTTATGTTGCCATCCTATGTTTATACGCGGCGATGGTCGGAATCAGCACTATGCTGAAATTCAAGTGACGATGCAGTACAGCAAAATCGCTTTATTCCGCGCGACGTCCGGGAAAAAGTTCCGGGTAAGAAGAAGTAGCGCTCAGGAGATTAAACAGTGCCACCACTGCCTGACATTTTAATTCCAATTCTCGCCGTGGTTTCGGTGTTCTTGTTGAGCACGACTGCGCTTATTTTTCGAATGGTTCAAGGGCGTGTAAAATATTGGGAGCCGCACGTAGAGAAGGTTCGCCAAGGTGGCTATGTGCCACCACAACCGTATTTCTTAACCGCGCTTTTGATGAGAACGTTGTGCATTATTCTCGGATTTCTCGAAGTTGGTCCGATCAAAATTCTCGGTCGAAACCGGCTTCCTAAAAGCGGTCCCACGATCATCGCTCCGTTTCACGTCGATGCCGGCGACGGTTCAATAATTTCTTCATTACTCGGCATCAGAACGATGTATTACCTGATTAGAACAACGGAAGTAACCGGTCTGCGCGGATGGATTGGAACACTAACAGGCGCAATTGCCGTGGATGAAGAATCGCAAGAAGGTCGTGCAAAGGCGTTCAAAGCGGCGATCTCGGCGCTTGCTAACGGTGGTCCCGATGTAACCATGATAATTTTCCCGCAAGGGCAATTGGTACCAGATGAGGAGGTCAGACGGACTGACTTCAAATCCGGTACCATGGCAATCGCGAAATTAGCAGCGCGCAAACGCAAAGAACCGATCTGGATAGTGCCAATCGGGGTGCATTATAGAACCGATCCAAGCGAAGCGACCATGTTTCAAAAAGCGGTACAAGCGCTTGGATTTAAGAAGTTCAGAAATTTATTCGGACACCAAAATTATGGCGCGTATGCAATTGTCGGCAAACCGTTCAAAGTGACACCAAAAGCAGCCGATCTCGACGAGATCGCCAGGGGACTGACCCTGCAAGATGATGCCGATAAAGCGACAGATAGTTATGTGCAGCGTTTGATGATTTTGCAAAAAGCCGCCAAGAAGCGCTCTGCAGCTCGTCGCCGCTCGAAGCACGAAAAGAGCACCACATAATTTTGTTTATCTCTAATTGAGATTAGGGTATAACCAGCGTGTGCCGCCTATTCACTTACACTGGATACCAATCATCGAGGCCCTGTTGATAGGGATCCTCGTTGGTGCTCAGCGTGAAGCCGTAAAACCGTCCGGACACATCGGTGTCAGGGAATTTGTAATCATTGCCATCGTCGGCTCGTTGTGCGGCATGATGGAAAATAATTGGCTGACAGTATCCGCGGTGCTGGCTATTCTTGTTTTTATCACCGCGTTTCGATCGCGCACAAGCACTCTGGAAGGATCCGGATTCACCACGGATCTGGCTATTCTAGCCGTTTTTTGCCTCGCGTTTGCAGGCTCGTCAGATGACTTCGAACACGGACAAACAACTGCAATTGGCTTGTCGATCATCCTCACTTTGTTTTTGGAAGCTAAAGATAAGCTCCAGAGATTTTTCAGAGAAACGATCACAACTGTAGAGTTCAGCGATACGCTGCGATTTTTAGCGCTGATCTTCATCATCTATCCGCTCCTGCCGCCGGGAGACATGGGACCTTTCGACGCGTTCAACTTTCAACGAATCTGGATGTTCGTCATTCTCGTTTCATCCGTTTCGTTCGTCGGATATTTTTTCGAAAAATTTTTAGGACAGTCCATTGGAATAAAACTGACTGCAGTGTTGGGTGGACTGGCGTCGACAACGGCCACAACGCAAGCATTTTCGAAAGATATGCACGAAGAGCCGGAAAATGAGAATGTCTTCTGGCAAGCGACTTCACTGGCTAATGCTGTGCAATTTCCCAGAATTCTGGCGTTTCTTTCCGTCGTCAGTCCGAAACTAGCGGTGGTGGCAGTATGGCCACTGCTCGCAGCCGGCACCGTCGGCTTTTTGATCGCAACGTTTATTAAAACGCCTCCACAAGTAACGCCCACCGATAAAACCGGCACCATCGATCTGGGCAACCCATTTACGTTGGGACCAGCTTTAAAATTCGGTGCTGTTCTGGCGGTAATAATTTTCTTGACCAAAGCGAGCACTGTTTACTTCGGCACTCACAGTTTGATTTGGACAAGCTGTATCGGCGGAATGATGGACGTAGACGCCATCGCGGTCACCGTGGCGGATTTGTTTCACTCTGGAAAAGTGGACAATCGTCTTGCTATTACATCGTTGCTTCTCGCCGCGATGATGAACGCAATATTTAAAACTGGTATCGCATTTACTACCGGATCGAAACGCTTTGGATTAAAAGTTGGCTTCTCGTTTGTTGCGATGTTCGCGGCCGCGTTCATTGTTCTGGTATTTCACGCACCGCCAAACTAGCTCCTCAGTGATATCCTTCAATCGCACCAGGTAAACAATTGGAACGGGCTGGACTTAAAATATCCAACTTGGGAAATTTTCTTCGCATTTTATCTAAGCTTATAGAACTTACGCCATCGCAGTGGGTTACATCAATTCCTTTCAGATTGGGTGATTCGGCAACTTTGTCCAGCGTTTTGTCGATTACTCGATTCCCTCCAAGGGCAAGGATTTCCAATTGCTTTAAGCCGAACACCGGCTCGAGGTCTGTGATCTACAGCCCAGCCCGCTAACAGAGTCCGCGTCCCGAACTTGGCGCTTCCGCTTGAGCTGTTTTTATGAACTATTAAACCGTCCAATGGCCAGGGTACACAATAGCCACACTTCGCTGGCATGATAGATCTAGAATTCAGATCTTCGCGGAAGCAGCCGCATCCGTGTGCGATTACTAAAACCGACCGAGTAAGTGAGCAGGCGACAACCGTTGTGCCGACATTTCTGACCGCTTGCGGAGTAATAAAGCTAGAGAACGTTTTGCCAGTCCAGTGCCGGGAGGCGATACCATGTCTTGGGAAACTAATAAGCGCGAAAAATTGTCTGTCCTTTTACTATGTCTGACTTTCACCGCCGGTGTGCTTGCTGAACCAGCTTTCGCCCAAGAACAAGTCAAATCTAAATCTCTTCCGGTCACGCAAGTAACCACACTCTGTGACACTAATACGGGATCATCTCTGTCGCTGGGAAGCAATTCTTCCAGTTGTTGTGACCAAATATCGCAGAACAGCCCTAATTCACTGGTCTCGAACGCAGGCGCGAATGCTCACCGCAGGGCATGTCAGCTACGCCCGGATTTCAGTAAGAGGATGACCATCAGTGAATATGTTAATTCGAAATACACTTCACCTGAGCTCATGGAACTTCGGGTCAAGTTGTCTACCAGCGGTAAAACGTCAGTGATGAACAATCAAATTCCCAGTCTAGTGAAGAAGTACAACACGTTTCAAATTAGCGGCGCAAACAAACCCTAAGCGAAATCGCCTCAGCCTCAGCTACTAATCGATTCCTAAAATCATCAGTTACGGTGCCCAGGAATAGATGTCTACCCTGCCCTGTCGCTTACGGGCAGCCGCGAACGACACGGACAAACGACTCAAGTTACAGTGACGACGACAAATTCAGCCGACTCAACTTACGGTAGCGCCGGATTTCGTCGATGTTGAAATATGCGCCAAGAATTTTGCGCCGAAGTTGCGGAGCTTCGCATCACCGACGCCCGGAACTTGCCTCATTGCTTCGAGGCTGGACGGACGGCTTCTGGCGAATTCACGCAGCGTCGCGTCGTGGAACACTATATATGGTGGCATGCCAATTTCATCTGCAATAGTTTTGCGAAGCGATCGAAGTTCTTCAAACAGATCGCGATCAACGCCTTCCCAGCCATCTTCGTCTTTGCGATGGGCAGCCACAGCACCTTTGCCACCTTTCTTCGCCTTCAGAGGTTGCAGCAGTCGGTAGCTTTTTTCGCCGCGCAAAACAACCATTGATTCTTTGTTCAATCGAACAACGGGCATTCCTTTACCGAAAGATGTTTCAATTTCAATTTGCGATAAAGCGCCATGACCGATCAACTGATACATCCAATCACGGATATCGAAGGCATCATGCTGTTTCAGCAAACCAAACGTGCTGATCTGATCGTGTCCGCGCTCTTTGATTTTCGCAATTTTTTCGCCGCGAAGAATCGAAACGAGATAACCGATTCCGTAAGATCCTCGCACTCTGGCGACGCAGGATACAATCTTCTGCGCGATCACATCGGCATCAGGCACCATAACTGTCTCACCGAGACAATGATCGCAAGCGTCGCATTTTTCTTCGAGGTATTCTTGTCCGAAGTAATTCACCAGCGAGCGGTGACGGCAAACAGAACTGCGGCAATAGCGCCACATATCGTTCAAGTGACCGAGCGAACTGTCGAGGTGACTGCTCTCTGATTGCGACTCACGAGCAGCTTTTTCCATCAGACCTTTCCATGTGAAAAAGTCCTGGCCGGATGAAAGCAAAACGCATTCTGCACCGAGACCGTCTCGTCCAGCGCGTCCCGTTTCTTGTTGATAGTGTTCCAACGATTTCGGCATGCCTGTGTGCAAAACAAATCGCACGTTGCTGCGGTCGATGCCCATTCCGAATGCGACGGTGGCGACGACAACGTCGCATGATTCTTCAAGAAATGCATCTTGGGTTTTGCTGCGCTCGATGGCAGACAGTCCGGCATGATATGCCATCGCTTTGACGCCGGCTTTGTTGAGCTGCCCGGCAAGCGTGTTGACGTCATTGCGGCTGATGCAATAAATGATCCCGCCTTCGCTTTTATGTCGCGACAAAACGTCAAGCACTTGATTGATCTGATCGCCTCTGCGCGGAACCACTCGATAAGTCAAATTCGGTCTGTCAAAGTTTCCAATCAGAACTTCAGGATTGATAAGATCGAGCTGCTCGAGAATGTCTTTGCGAACGCGTTCTGTCGCAGTCGCGGTGTACGCGTGAAGCGATGCACCGGGAAACATATCGCGCAAACGTTTGAGCTGACGATACTCAGGGCGGAAATCATGCCCCCATTGACTGATACAGTGAGCTTCGTCAATCGCGATTGCGTTTAAACCAATATCCTGAAGCAGCATCGTAAAATCGCTCTGCATCAGGCGTTCGGGAGAGACAAAAAGCAATTTGACTCTACCTGCACGAAGTTCTCGATCGGCAAACTGTCTTTCTTCCAGTGAAAGGGAACTGTCCAGTCTCACCGCGTTAACGCCGGAACTGCGCAAGCCGTCAACTTGATCTTTCATGAGTGATATCAAAGGCGATACCACGACAGTAACACCTCTGCTCAACAGAGCTGGTGCCTGGTAACACAATGACTTGCCACCGCCAGTCGGAAGCACGACGAGAGAATCACGCCGAGCCAGCACCGCCGCAATCGCGGGCTGCTGCAGCTGACGCAAACTGCGAATGCCCCAATGCTTTTCGAGCACATCCACGAGTTCGGCGCTAAGTTGAGGCGGCAATGTTCCTGCTAAATCCATGCTGCCAGACTATCCGACGCGCCAGCCTTTGTCGAGGGCGCAATTGCATATATAAAAGATGTATCTAGTCATAACACACAAACAGGCAACCCCTCCGATGCAATTGAAGGAAATGCTCATGTTTCAAGCGATTGGAACGAATTCATGAAACCTGCCGATGCAAGTTTCGATTCAAAGCCGAATCTTAGTGTGCAAACTCAGTCAAAGTCTATGTCTGTCGATTGGTTAGTGTTTTCGCCAGGCGCTAGTTCTTGCGCACTGTCAATCAGAGGCAGCTTCGGTCGTCGATGCCTTCTGATCTGAGTCTCCGTTTGGTCGGTGGTATCAGCAGCGCCTGGTGCATGCAGCCCGCCAGTCGGAGCCACTGCGGGTGCCGGTCGGCTTAGAATATCCACTGGAACTGAAGAAGCGGGTTCTCTTGTGGGAGCGTCGCTCCATTTAAGTGTTCTGAGCTGGACGGTCGTGGGCGGCTGAGTCGCAGTGCCATTGCTCGCACTGTTATCAGGAACACGACTGGTTTTGAGTGCCAAAATCGTAATAAGACCGACTGTTAGTAAGATAATCGTCCATACCATCACGCCCTTTTTAGCATCGTCTAGAATAGTGTCAGGAGCAATTTGCTGCGGTAGAATATCGGCAAGACTCTGATGCTTAGCGTCGTCTGCCTGGTTTGTAATAACTGAAATTATGTCATTGTCGGTTTGCTCTTCCAAGATACTTGTTTGACCAAATGTATTCTGTGTCGCGCTGAAGACGTGACTGGCAGCGGAAATTTGGTTCGTCTGCGGGGAAATTTTGCTTGCATGATCCAACAGATTATCGTTCTCGACAAAGATGTGAGTCGGCTCAAAGGCAAGGTTCGCTGGAGGATGAACACCTGAGGCTATCGCTTTGTCTTGAGCGCTGAGTGAATACAGATCGCCATCGCCCATAGGCACCGCAGATGGTGCTTCCAAGATCAAATCTTGACCATCTCGCGTCGCACGTTTAATTGCTGAGTCAACAATTTCGGTCCTCGCCAATGGGGATTTTGAAACAGGCTCTCGGCCAACGGCAATCTCATTCCCCTCTGAAGTGTCGCCACTCTCGTCGTTCTCGCCACCCTCGTCATTCTCGAGGAAAACGGACACGTCCGCTTGCAGTATTCCGGAATTATCTAAGGATCCGACTTCCAGCATTCCAGCAGACCACGCGACGTCTAAACTGTTCGGCGACCGATCGGAATCTATCTGATTGGTGCTTTGCTCCAGCTCGGCACTAGCAGCATCAAATAACGGATCGAGCGGCACAGTATTCGAGAGATTTAAATCCTCTGGCGCATCACTCCCATTATTCGTTTCCTCTGCATCCATGTTTGTCGTTTTGCCTTAACAGCCTGAACATTTGATCGGCTCTGTTGCCATCTTATTCCAATTACGTCACAGGGCCAAACTCACTAAGCAACAGTTGCAGAACAGATGGACGGCGGGTACCCGAAGAATTACGGATTGATATGGTGATAGCAGTTAGAAAATCATCGCCATTGAGTTACCGCAGAACCGCATGAAATCCAACGCTTCAAAAAACGATTCGCCGTTGTCAACCGCCTGGTCACTTCTTAACGACCTACGAAAAAAACATCGTTGGCTGATTGTTCCTACTACGCTTGCAACTATCCTCATGTCGGCTGCCATTTCCCTGTCGGCATATCTGCTGATATGGGGCGTGGTGTACCGTTTTCCGCACTCATCTCCATTAATTGTAGATGCGCGAAATGACAAAACCGAGCGCCCTCATTACGTAGCCATCTGCGCTGCGCTCGCCGCAAACAGGCACGGCTTCCCGGGTCACGCATATGTCGCCTGGAGCGATTCACTTCCACTCGATCTTGAACATGTTGAGTCGCTTGGATTTGTTCCGATGAGTGCCAGCGATCAGATTCCTTCTCTCTGGCGCGTTGTGCCAGGCGCATTAGTTGATAAAGCAGCCGACGGTAACAAACGAAATTTGAATGCAGTAATCGTCGTTGTCGATAGCAAAACTTTTGAACTCTCGAAAGCAAAATGTAAAAACTGGAAGTCGGACCAGTTTAAAGTCGGGTCTAGTGACTGCGTCGCCTTTGCTCGTTCGGTCGCGACGAGCCTTGGTTTAGAAACTCCTGAATCGCGATACAGATATCCGCAGGACTATGTCGCGCAACTCAAAATTCTGAACCAAAAATCCGCGAATTTAAACATCTGCAATTTTCGTTTTGTACCGTGCAAACAACGAAAGATGGGAGCGCATCAAGAAGTACAAAGAACAAGATCTGCCAGCAATCGTTCGATCCATTAGTGCAGCTTTGCGGTACGATAATCGCTGTTGTAGTTCCTGGTAATGCTCAGCGGCTCTTGTCATGAGCCCTGACGAGTGGAGGTTTTGACATGCAATTTCTCGTGGTCGCATACGACGGTAAAGACGAAAAAGCATTGGAGCGGCGCATGGCTGCGCGGGATGGACATCTGGCATTGGGCGACAAAATGCGCGATGCCGGAACTATGCTTTACGGCGCAGCGATACTTGACGATTCGGAAAAAATGATCGGCTCAGCAATGATTTGTGACTTCGAATCACGCGCGCAATTGGACAAATGGCTTGAAAACGAGCCTTACGTCGTCGGCAAAGTCTGGGAAAACATCGACGTCAAACAATGCCGCGTCGGACCGAGTTTTGTTGGAATGAAACATCAGAAAGTATAAGCGCGAAAGATCAGATAGAGATTGTGCATAAGAGAGCTCGCTCTCGTGACGCCCGATTACTTGGATCGCTCTAGTGCCGTGATCCTAGTCATTAGAAACCTGAGGAACACATGAAACGGAACAAGAAGAGCTGTTTTGCAGAAACAACGCGAAGCGTGAAAGTAGCTTGTCTGATGGCCGCCACGCTGCTGTTGGCACCACCTGCGATGGCAACCGATTTCAAGAATGAAGTCGTCTATCAGGTTTTCACGGACCGTTTTTGCAACGGTGACACCAAGAATGACGATCCCGAAATCAGCAAAGGCCTTTTCGATCCGACCAGAACGAACTGGGGCGTGTACTGGGGCGGAGACCTCGATGGTGTGCGCCAGAAGTTGGACTACATCCAGGGTTTAGGCGCCACAGCGATCTGGATTTCGCCCGTGATTGATTGCATCGATAAGGTGATTCAAGATGGCAGCGGAAAAGTTCAGGCACCGTATCACGGGTATCATGGTCGCGATTTCAAAAAGATCGACGAACACTTTGGCGATGCCGACAAATCATGGAAGCCTTTCGACGCGCTAATCGAAGAAGCGCACAAACGCGGCATCAAAGTCATGGTCGACATTCCGTTAAACCACACCAGCGAATACAACCATGGTGAGTTTGGTGCGTTTTGGGATGACGGTCACTTCAAAGGTGACACCGAAAACGATCGAAGCAAATACTTCAACCACCAACAATCAATAACAGACTACAACGATAGGTATCAGCTGCAATACGGAGTGCTCGCGTACCTGGGTGATTTCAATCAGGAAAACGAATTCGTAGATCGATATCTCAGATCTTCTGCGGAGAAATTTCTCGAACACGGTGCCGATGCCACTCGCCTGGACGCCGCTAAACACGCCAATTGGGGTTGGCAGCAATCTCTAGCAAACACTTTATTCAATAAAAACTCCCACTTCGTGGTGGCAGAATGGTGGCTGAATGATACGAAAGAACCGTTGTATCGAGACGCGGTTAAATTCACCAATAATGGTGGCATGTCGATGTTTGACTTCGCTTTCGCGAATGCAATCAGAAAAGTTTTGGGTTCGAAAGAAGAAACCGATTTCAAACTGATTGATGAAGTCATAGAAAAAGAATATCAAGACTTCACCGATGCAAACGGGCTTGTCACCTTCATCGACAATCACGACATGCCTCGGTTCTTGAGCCTCAATGACAATAAGGACAATTTAAATCTGGCCCTGGCCTTGTTGATGACATCGCGCGGAACTCCATCTATTTATTATGGAACCGAACAATATTTGCACGATGACACCAAAGGTGGAGTCGACCCTTATACACGAGCATGGATGACGACGTTTGATCAAGAAGCGCCGTGTTACAAGCTTATCAAAGAGCTTTCTGACCTTCGCAAATCAAATCCGGCGTTCGCGTATGGACGCCAAAAGACTCTGCATGTTTCAAAAAATTGCTACGTGTTCGAACGGCGATTCGGCGAGAATCTTGTTGTCGTCGCAATCAATAAGGATCCAGCTGCGTCGGTATCTTTAGCTGATGTAAAACTATCACTGCCGGCGGGTACTTGCCCCGACAGCCTGGGAGGCGCGCTGAACGGTGATTCGATTGATGTCGCATCCGATGGCGTCAATTCTATCGAGTTAAAACCATCTGCAGTGGCAGTGTGGTGCGTGAAGTCTAAAAGTAAATCACCGCTGGTCGGTTCGGTTTATCCATACGTAATCAATGGCGGGGGCCCTGTCACCATCCGCGGTACTGGTTTCGGAACGGAACGCGGCGCGCTGAAAATCGGTACAGTCGCAGTCGATGTGTCTTCGTGGTCAGACGACAAAATTGTGTTTAACGCACCACATGTTATAAAGGGGAGCAGCACCCTGACTGTTTCCACCGCTGGTGGTGCCAGTTCCGAAGCACATAAAATCTCGTTCGTAGAAGGCAAACTAATTCCAATCAGGCTGGCTATATCGAACGCTCCAATAAAATCCAGCGATCAACAAGTCTTCATTTCCGGCAACGTCTTTTCGCTCGGAAACGGCAAGAAAGGATGGATGGAAGCTGCTGGACCCATGCTGCTTTCCGAAGATCGAAACCACATTTTGGTGGTACCGCTACCAGCCAGTCAAAAAGTAGAATTCAAAATGATGATTCTAGACAAAGATGGAAATGTGGTGGCAGAAGAAACCAAATCACATTCCTATCGCGTCCCTGAAACCGGCGTATGGACGCAACTGGTGAAGTGGGAGTAACGCCGCGCCAGCTCAATCGACGAAAGTGAACCAGACGGCGAAGTGGGACTAACACCGTGTCGACTAATCGAGACGTGTAGATTCGGAGAAGTGCTGCCAAGGCAATTAACTTAATGGGCAAGTGACCAACCGGCTAACGGCGCGCTAATTGCCAGTTTTGTCAGGCTTAGGCGTAGCAGTTTTTCCAGCTTTGGGAGCCGACGTCGATTGCTTACTCGCCGGCTTGCTGTCGACCTTCGAGTGACCCGGCTTGGTCGAAGACTTCGCACTTCCGGATTTATCGACTTTAGAAGTTTTGTCCTTATCCTTCGCGGAGTGGCTTGATTTGCCATTCTTCGCATCGGCTTTTGGATGTGCTTTCGGGTCAGGTTTGCCTGCTGCCTTTTTCTTGTCTGCCTCTTTGGCAGGAACAACAGTTGGAACAGCCCAGGAGCCGGAGCTTTCTCGACTATCGGCGCGGGAATAGCCGGATCACCAATAAGCGCATGGCGACTGTTGAAGCCAACCGCAAATGAGCCGAGGAAGGCATCGGCTGCTGCAAAAATAGCGATGAAGAAAAACTTGGCTTTCATGACTAATCCTTCGAAGTGAAGTTTTTCTTCTCCGAAAAATCTTGCGTTTCTGTAGCGTCTCGTCTGCACGAGAGCAACACGGATGACTGAGGATAATCCTCACGGATAGACGGACCGGTGACCAGCTGCACGGTTAGCGCGGCGTTCTTTTCACCCTTATGTTTGTTATACTCATCGCCTAAATATTTGCATACGAACTCGAGAGAGTTATCGCCTTTTTTGACAAACTTCGTGACATCGATGGTTTTGCCCGCACCAAAAAAGTTGTCCACGGTTTCGCCGTTGACTTTAACAGTGATGGAATAACCGTTGTAGTTATCGACACCGGATGACGTCAACCAAAACTTCGATTGCTTCTTCTGCGATGCAGCCGGTTTGGCTGGTGCGGTAGTTGGCTTGGTGATAGCGGTAGTTGTGGGCGACGTTTGAGTTGCCGGCTGTGATGTTGCCGGCTTCGATGAATCGACGGTTTTTGATGAATCAATCGCGACAGTGTTAGCTTGAGGAGAATCAAACACTTGTGACAGTGGTACTGCCCCTGGTGTGCCGGGGTAGACGTATTGAATAGGAGCGAGGCGCTGATTAATACCTATGTAGTAGCCCCCCAATCCAGCTCCGCCAATCAGCAGAACCAGAATTGTGAAATCACCAAGCGCACCAAGGAAGTTCATGCGTTTCGGTTTGTCTGTCATAGTCTTTGAATTGCGTCCTCTCATAGCGTTTGAGTTGATCGTACCCTTAGCGTACCAACTTTCAACAGTTTGCACCGGAAGCGCGACAACGAAAACCAATCGGTCAAAAGTCTGCAAACGTCGACGGTTCAATGATATACGGACAGAATGGTTTCTCATGATAATGTTAGGAAAAGATTGAGATTGATGATTTCAGGGTTTTCTCCAGTGTCCGACTAACCTTAGAAGGGCACAATTGTATTATGCAAAATTACCAGACAGATCCGAATACGGCTTTGAACATGGGCGTGACTTGCCCATGCATTCTGGTGGCGTTCATGATGTTAGCAATCTTTTTTGTTTTTCCAGAGAAACGACATGAGCTGTTTCCTTATCTAAAAGAGTATCGAGTAAAAATCGATTTCAACGAGCTGCAAAGACTGCGGGATGAGGAAGCGGAGAAGCGCGCGTTGATTTCGCAAACACCGCAAACCGGTCAGTCGACTAGCTCTTCGCCGACAAGTGAACAAGCCACCGTTGACACGACGGACGAAAATAATATAGCCAGTTCGAACACCAGCGCTGATGATTCATCAAGTAACGAGCCAGGTCAGAACACAAATGACCGGCAAGAAACCTCTCCGGACACTGATCAGACAGAAAACGATCGTGCCAAAAGTGATAGCGAGGAAACAAATAGCGCAACGAACAACCAACCAAATGCAAACAAACGAGATTCTAAGTTGAGCCCACTGGACAAACTCGTGTACCGCCCCACTGTGCCTGTGGCGGCAATCCTCACGCCGCCGCTGTACACGCCACCAGAACTGCCACCTCGCAAAGGTAAGGCGCTGAAGTTTGTGAAGACCACATTAAAGGGCGTGCCGTTTTATCAAGCGACTATTGATCTAAAAGATCCTGAAATGTTTTTGTCGATCGAATTGGCAAACAAGGCCGATCAAGCAAATACAGTTGCATTTACTCACGGTGACGAAGGGTTTGAGTCTTTCGTGAAACGCAGTCGCGGAGCCGTTGTTCAGAACGGCACGTTTTTCAGCAAAGACAATCAAAAACGCGTCATGGGAAACATGGTCAATAGTGGTCGTTATCTCAAGTACAGTCAGTGGGAAAACTATGGAACCACCCTCGGTATCAAGAAGAATAACGTGCCGGAGATGATTACTGCGCGAATTGAAGGACAACCGGACTGGAGTCAGCATTGGTTCTCGCTGACGTGTGGACCTCGCTTAGTCACTAACGGCGAGATTTTGATTGACGCCGAAAAGGAAGGTTTTGCCGATTCGCACGTGCTTGGTGTCGGGCCTCGTTGCGCGATCGGTTATCCGGCATCGAAAGACAAAATCTATCTGGTGACGTTCCTAATGGGACTCTCGCTGCAAAAGGAAGCGGAAGTTATGAAAGCGATGGGTTGTTCTGATGCTATGAACCTCGATGGTGGCGCGTCTAAAGCGGTGGCTCACAATGGTGCGGTCGTCGTTCCGGCGCATCGCCCACTGACTAACGTAATTGTCGTGTACGATACAAAATTTCCCGCACCGAAACCGCTTATTAGTTCGTGGAAAGAGTTTCAGAAGCGCCCGGATCAACAGCTTGGGGTTAGTTACTAGGTTGCGCTGGTGGTTCCGAGTTGCGCACTGGCAGCAATCACTGGCGAAAACCACCGCGATTGACATTAGGTCTACTGACAAACTCGGGAAAACCCTGGTGTAAATTCAGCGGTCCTTTCATACAATGTTGACGCTGGGCACTTGCTCGGCGTCCCAATAACTTACTACAGCTTTAACGACACTAGCGCGCAATGCACTTCCGCATTCGCGCGGCCATCATCGTTCGCGTTGCTCTTCCGGTACCGCGCGGTCATCTTCGTTTTTCAAACATCTTCTAATAGAAGGGGTATTAACATGTCTATAAGTGATAGCCCAATTCCAAACGATAATGGAAGTGGAACCACGGGCGGCATCAGTCCCGGTGCCCAAGATTCAGGCGGATCTGGAAGCACCACACCCGGCGAATTCGGACCCAGCGCAGCTCTGCAAAGTCAGATCGCCGGTCACTCGGTGGCAGGCCATGCCCATTCGCTGCACAGCGCAGATGGCAGTTGTTGTAATCAAACAACCAGTTTCATTCACGTTTACCACCACGCCACTAACTGTGCTTCGCCACATAGCCATAATGGTGCGAGCACCGAATGTAGTTCTGATACGCCGATAGGCACGCCGCCGCTGGCAGAAGTCGATCAGAAATCGCTATCCGACAAAGAAGGACCACTTTCGTTTGTAAAACAGTTGATAGACAACTTTCGTCCCGAGCAAAACCGGGCAGCGAAGACAAAATCGACGAATAGTTCAGCGCGCGGAACTTCGGGAACTGGCGCAGAAGGTAGCGATGAATCAGACAAGGAGACGAGGCCGGCAACGACGGAGACGGACGAAGAGCATTCAGGAGCATCAACCGCCGGCACCACCAATAGTGCTTCTTCATCAGATGATTTAAACTGGGACGATGATTTGGTACCACCGCCGCCACCAGTGAAAAATGTGTGGAGCAGCATTGACGGCATCGCCATCATGGCGTTCGGTGTAGCCACGCCATTAATGCTTGCCGCCATCAGCATGATGGCCTGTCCCAAACGCATTACACTAGTGATGCTTAACCATCCAGTTGAAACGCTGATCGAACTGGCGCTTCTTGCTGCAATTCCCCTGGCAAATTATCGCCTCTGGTCTTCCCTTTGCAAAAACGATATGAAGTTTTCATTGTTGCGTGGTCTGCTTGTTGGGATTGCAATCGCAACATCGTTTGTGATCGCGGCGCTGTCTTTCGCGGCCATTCCAGCCGGCTATCAGGAAATGCAATCGGCGACCGGCACAGATTTTTCGACCGGCTTCTTCTTCATCGGCATGCAAGCGGTCACCACAGCTGTAGTCGGATGGTATCTGATGAACCGCACTCGCAATCAACGAGAATTCGCCAGCAGCAGAGCTAGAATTTTGGCATACACTGCAATTGGTTTAGTCATTGGAGTCGCTGCGTTTGCCGGATGCGAAGCGCGTTCCTGGTATGTTCGCATGGCAGAACAACAAGCATTGTCGCCGAAAGAATCGGAGCGAACCAGAGGTTTGGCTGTGCTGCGCGAAATGAATACAGAACGCGAATTGCGCATGGAAACTTCCGATGCTCGCGCAACAGGAATCGCAGGATTATTCATTCCTGTCAAGCATAGCGAGATGGGAAATCTATATTTCACCGTATGTGGGAAACCGCTTGGTGACGAAAACAGCGCAGACTTCAGTTCGATGTCCGACGACTATTTGAGACGGCACGTTGTGGGCACGCCAATCAAAGGACTCGAACTGGCGCGTTCTGCATTCAATGGTTTAGTCAGCCCCAATGCACTAACCACGACCATCAACTGGACTTATGTTTTCCGCAACGACACCGAATCTCCGCAAGAGGCGCGAGCAGAAATCGCATTGCCACCAGGGGCAGTGATTAACGGTTTAACCGTGTATCGAAATGGTGATCCGATGGATGCCGCGTTTGCTGCCGCCGGTAAAGCAGAAGGCGATGCGCAAATCAATTGGGTCGACGTCGGTCACGATAACCCGGCTATCATCACGGATCTTGGACGCGGTCGATATTTGTTTCACTGCTATCCGATTCCAAACGACGAACAATTGAAAGTTAACATGAGCATAGTCATTCCACTGAAACTGGAAGCGCTTGATTCGACTAGTTTGACTTTTCCAAGATTCATTGCCAGCAATTTCAGCCTCGATGGAGAACATCTATTGACGCTCGAGTCCACGGATAAGCTCTCCAGCCGCCAGAAAAATATAGTTTCGTCGAAAGGATTGCAAGGCCGAGAGGTACTCAGTGGCAAACTGGAGAAATCTCAACTGGAACACACACCGTTAATTATCAGCGCCAAGCGTGCACCAAGTATGGTGCCAGTGGCCACCATCGATAAACTTGCAACAAATATGGAAATCAAACGATGGAAGGAAGAAGAAGAGCGCAAACGATTGGCAGAGGAAGCTAAGAAGGCGGATAGTCAGCAAGTCGTTTTGATGATCGATGGAAGTCGAGCCGTTCAGCAGCAAATCGAGGATGTTAGGACTGTTTTGAACAGAGATAAACGAGGCAAGAAACAAGTCAAAAAAGTTCCGCCCGGTCCTCGCTATTCAGTTCGCACCATCAGCGAAGTCGTGAGCAAAGCGCCGAAACGATTGCTCGTGGTTCTAGATGGATCGAGTGCATTGAAAGAACATATGCCAAAGTTGAAGAAAGCATTGGAACAAGTTCCATCCAGCGTTCCTGTTTGGCTGCGCGTTGCATCGCGTGAAACCAACGTGTTGAGCAAACCGACACCGCTTAAAAACGCGCTTCCACTACTGGATGAAAAATACTTCGCCGGTGGTCAGGACAACTTGAAAGCTGTTGTGAATGCAGCAGAGATGGCAGGTGAAACCGAGGGTGGTGCTGTCCTCTGGATCCACGGACCTCAGCCCGGTTTAAACAAAGACATCTATATCATGTCACCATTCAGAGCACATCCTTCATTCTTTGAACTGGCGCTGGATACCGGATGCACCGACACTCTCGAGTATTTCAAAAACCACGCGGAAGTGGGACCGTTTTCGCCGATTCAGAGAACCGAAGATTTGACCGGCGACCTTAACGACTTCTTCAGCAAGTGGCAAGCCGGACGTAGTGAATTTGTCGTCAGTTATTCAACGCACGACAAGCCGGTTCCCGGCGCCACGATACTGGATGGACGCGACAAAACGGAACTGCTTTTACTTAACGCAAGAAACACTGTGGATGGTTTCATCCGCAATAAGCAAGCCAGTAAAGCAGCACGAATCGCAGTGGCATATCAATTCGTTTCGCCAGTTAGCTGCGTTGCCGTTATCGGCTCCAACACTAATGCCAACGCGGGAACGACAGAAACCACGGGCGATGCGTTCAGTAACACAAGTTCCGCACCTGTACTTCAGGGTGCAACAAACGGATCGATTGGACCAAGTGGAGACGGGACCGTAATCATGGGTGTCAACACCGCTGGTACAGTGCGTGTCAACAACCTGGCGAATCTCGAAGCATTGCTGAATATCATCTGCAATTTGATCGAACTGGCCGGACTGATGTTCGGATCGGTAATCATTTTGCACGGACTGGTGATTCGTTCCACAGTCAACAATCTGCTGGGAGTGCGTGCAAGATTCACGCAGGGAATGCGCATTGCGATAGGCGCAGCTATCGTCGTCGCCGGTATCACGACACCGGGTTTGGTGAACTGGTTCATCGCGTCTGCCAGAGACTGCAACCTGTTTTCGTGACACCGCATGTGGTGAATGGTTGCACGACCTGAACAGTGGTGCAACCATTCGCAATACAGCAAAAGAATGGAATTAACCGAATAAACTGTACAAAAATCTCGACGAGGGAGCAACCTCGAATCAATCCAAAGGAGTATCAATAAAACACGAGCAACGGATAAACGATCACCCTCGGAATTCGCACAACGTCAAAGTCGGGGCACAGCACGACGGTATTGAGATCCCTCTACCGTCGTTGCTGTTTGCGCATGCTTATTGCTTTGGACTGATCTCCATTTGATATAATGACGCCTTCGCATGCGAGAAACATCACGTGGCATTAGACCAATATTTTAAGATCACAGAACGAGGATCCTCAGTCAAGGTCGAGATCTTGGGAGGACTCACAACGTTTCTCACGATGGCGTACATAATCGTTGTCAATCCTGCCATCCTCGCATTTGCTGGTTTCCCACCAGGTCCAACGACCGTCGCGACCATTTTGGCTTCGGTATTTGGCTGCTTGTTAATGGGTTTGTACGCAAATCGTCCGATTGCGGTCGCGCCTTACATGGGCGAAAACGCATTCATTGCATTTGGACTAGCGGCAATGGGCATCGGCTGGCAACAACGTTTAGGTGCCGTTTTTTGGAGCGGCATCGGCTTCCTCGGACTATCGTTGTTTAAACTTCGCCCCTGGCTAGCCAATTCGATCTCGCCAAGTTTAAAACATAGTTTTGCTGCAGGCATCGGATTGTTTCTCACCTTCATCGGTCTATATCAGGTTGGTATCGTCACTAGTGCCGCCGCCGGAATGCCCGTTGAAGCGCTTCAAGTTCACGGAAGTAATTTACTCGGAGCACCACCTGTACCACTAAAGATTGGTGACTGGCATGATCCAAAAGTTCTGCTCGCAATCTTTGGTTTCATCGTTACATGCGCACTTTTGAATCAAAGAGTGCGAGGCGCAATACTTATCGGAATCGCGTCAACAGCCGCTATCGGCATTCTTTTGGGCTATGGCGCAGCTCCGACCGGCATCTTCGCCATGCCCTTCACCGGTGAGTACAGCTTAGAACCAATATTTTTGAAACTCGACATAATGAGCGCATTGCACGTGAGTTTCTTTCCGATACTCGTGACCTTGTTTTTGATGAGCTTCCTCGACACTCTCGCCACCTTGATCGGGGTAGGCGCAGCCGGCAACATGCTGGATGAGAATGGAAATTTCGAAGATGTCGAGAAACCAATGATAGTCGACGCTGTTTCGTGCGTGGCTAGCAGTTTAATTGGAACATCCACCAGCGGCGCCTTTATCGAATCAGCTGCCGGAATTCGCGAAGGCGCGCGCACCGGGCTAGCCTCGGTAATCACTGCAGCACTGTTTTTCGGCTCATTATTCTGCTTACCACTAATCACTCCGTTTCAAAAACTATCCTACGCATATGCACCAGCCCTGATGGCAGTCGGAGTTTTAATGCTTGGCTCTCTAAAGAAAATCGAGATGGATGATCTCACGGAAGCGGTGCCTGCAATCTCAACCATTTGCTTGATGATCTTCAGCTACAACACAGCTAACGGATTGACAGCCGGACTAGTTTTGTATGTCATCATGAAAATCGCATGCGGCAGATGGAAAGAACTAAACTCAGGATCTTATGTTTTGGCGGCAATGTGCATGGTTTATTTTCTCTTTGGATTACCGCACTAATCGCGCGACGACGAACATCACAACAACGGCAATCGACGACGTGACATCATCTTTTAACAAAGATAGCGATCGAACTAGATGCGGCTCGTCAGCTGAGTTCTTTTAAACGAGCCATTAATTGATCGGTGATCGGCGAGGATCTTTTTGTGCTGGCATCGAGTTGAACAATTATGGATTCAGCAGTTGAACAACAAACACCATCTTTGAAGAGGGCCTGCCCAACCGTGAAAGAGGACTTCCCAATTTTTAGGATCCGAGTGCCTACTTCAACAACTCCAGGGAAATTGATCTCGACAAGGTAGTCGAGAGTCAGTTTAACGATGACAAAGTTTTTCCCCTCACCGGCGGCGGAATCACCTTGTTCGTTGAAGAGAAACGCACATCGCCCGGATTCAAAAAATGTACAATAAACTGCATTGTTTAAATGTCCCTGCCTGTCGGTGTCACCATAACGAATGTTGACTTCAGTCCAGAGTTTATAGCTCTCGCGGTTGCTGTCGGCTACAGTGTTTTTTGAGTCAGATGGCATGATGGATTCCTTGTTTTTTTCTGGTCGATTTTCTCAAACATATCTCAGTGCAGTGTCTCGTATTTTCTCAGTGCAGTGATCTCGTTATCTGGTTCAGTGCAACGCTCGAATTGTATGTCCCGGTGCAATGGTCAAGTTTAACTCTTCGAAACTCGCTCTTGAGGCGTCTTCGGCGAAGTAGAAGCGATGATACCCGCTAGAACCGATGCCACCGCCAGTGCTATCAGTGAGTCGTTGAAACCGTGCGAATACTCTTTGATTACTCCGACTATATAGGGTCCGGCAAAGCCACCTAAATTGCCCACTGAATTAATCACGGCGATACCAGTGACATGCGAAGAACGCTTCAATGAGTTCGTAGTCAGAGCCCAGAATGGTCCGACGGAACCCCATATTCCAAACGCGGCTAGACACAATCCAACCAGCTTCAACCAGGGGTATGGACCAAAACAGGAAATTCCCAATCCTACAAAAGTGCATGCCGTTGCAAGTACAACGTGATAACGCCGCTCGCCGGTTTTGTCGGAATGCCCAGCGATGATCAACATTCCAAGAGCTTGAAACAGCGCAGGAATAGCGGATATCAACGCGGTCGCGGTGTCATCGAGAGAACCAAACGCTTTGATGATTTGTGGAAGCCAGAGTTGAAAACCGTACATACTGACGGTGAGAGTAAAATACAGAAGCGCAAATCGCCAGACGTAGAAGTCTTTCAAGGTCGTAAAAAATCCGGAAGATTCTCCGCCGGTGGTATCGCCAGAATTCTTAGTAGAGGCAGAATCGGGAGTCGTTGTCGCTGAATTTGATGTCGCCGAATCCGATGTCGCTGCGCTCCTAGCGGATACGTTCGCTGAATCGTCAGATTCGTGCGTTGGAACTTCTTTCGCGCCCACCATGCGTTCAACTTCACGACTCTCGTCAGCCGTCAACCAAGTGGCATTGCGCGGACGATCAGGCAGCCAAAAACGAACTGCGATCCCAAGCAAAATCGCAGGCAATCCAGTCAAGATGAACAACCACATCCAGCCAGCCAGACCACCAAGTTTCAAATTCAAAGCAAAAGCTGCGACACCACTGCCTAACAGACCAGCGATCGGAATCGCCGCCATAAAACGCGCGACAGCACCGCCGTAATACTTCGGCGGAAACCAATAAGTCAAATACAAAATCATTCCCGGAAAAAATCCGGCTTCAGCAATTCCGAGAACGAATCTAAGAATTTTAAAGTCGAGTTCGTTCCTGACAAAACACATGCCAATCGTGACAAAACCCCAGAGGATCATGATGGCCGAAATCCAGCGCCGCGGTCCAAATTTTTGAATAACCAGATTGCTAGGAATTCCGAACAGACAATAGCCGAAGAAAAATATACCGGCTCCGAAACCGAAGGCCTCATCAGAGATCTTCAAGTCTTGATTCATCTGAAGAGCGGCAAATGATATATTTATGCGGTCGAGATACGACACCACATACAGTATCATCATGAATGGTATCAAACGAAGGGTGATCTTCTTCACCAATTCGTCTTCTGATGTTTTTAATTTTGCGTCACTGACCATTCGCTCGCGCCTCGATAACGGACATGGTAACGATACTGGATTGCTGACAGTCTAAACCAAACTAGTAAACCGGTGGACCAGTTTTGCCGGAAGGTACCATATGGAAAAGTTTGGTTGCAGGTCAAAACAAAAGCGGTTCGGTTGCGCATTGGGCTGGGCAGGCTCGGAACAAGTTCGGGTTTAGTCGTTCGGGTCAGTCGACCTGTTCAATTGGCTAACCAAATGTTCTTTTCAGTTTTTCTGGTCAGCCGTACTCAAAAATCGTTCTCAGTCGTTCTTGTTAACCACTTCTTGTCAGTCGTTCTTGTCAGACAATCTTGTCAGTCGTCATATTTAGCCCGTTCAGTCCATGCGCGAGTGACCGATAAGCCAACTCCCTCTGAACTCATCAGGACGCAGCCTCCGAGGCGCCTCCGGCTCAGAAACCGCGCGCCCTTGGAAGGCTCCGCCACTAACGCATTTAAACGTTTTGCATCTCATAAAAACTCGGGCTTCTGCGCTCAGGCACTCAAATCCAACAGAATTTTCCCGAGCCGCACCCACCCTCGCAAATTAAAGCCTGACGCAAGTCTCTCGTCAAAATGAAAAATTTTAACTAGTCGCCAGGTTCGGAGATTAACCCAGCAAATCCGCCAAGAGGCAGGCGTAATAAGCTTCTCTGTATAATCAAGATTGAAATCAATAACTTCCTACTTTAGAACATAGAGAAGAATATACTGAGCAGTGGGTAAGAGACTTTTATGGACCTGTTCTGGATTGAAGTCGAATGACGCTTGAAAACGCAGCGGGGCACGCTCCCGAAGGCGAATCTGCCAATAGACCGGAGACGCACAAAGCACCTCCGAATCGCGCGCATCTTGCCGCGCTGATGGCACTGGCTGAGGAATCGTCGCCGCACTCGGAGAATGCAAGATTTGAACTGAGCGATGGCTCGGAGTATTTGCTCACGGTCACGTATTTGATTGAGGGCGTCGAGCCGACCTGGGTTTTGAGCACCGAAAACGAGGATCCGCCAACGGTTTTCTGGAGTGTGACTACGGAAAATCCCGAGCAGATCTACAATCTTGTTCAAAAACGAGCCCGCAATCCTTCCCAGAGACCCGCACCACAAAAGCCGCTTGGCGATACAGACGATGAAAACGATCCTCGCGGGCACAGGAAAAGCGCTGGCGATATCGATAGAAAGCCCGGTCAGCAGCTGTTTCTCAATCGCTATGAAGTGAGTGAGGAAATTGGTTGTGGCGGCATGAGTCGCGTGTATCGAGCCAAGGATTTGAAACAAGACAGAATGGTTGCAGTCAAACTGTTGCACCCGCACCTAATATCTCAAAACAAAATAAATAAAAAGAAACCGGAGAAGCGCTTCCAGCAAGAGTTTAAAGCGACAATGGCGCTTGCGCACCTTAACATCGTGGCGGTGTTCGATCACGGCGAAACGACTGAAGGTCTGCCTTTCATGGTGATGGAGTTCATCGACGGACCGAGTCTCGAACAGATCTTTCGCGACCAGGGACGGCTCAAGCTCAGCCACTTCATGACTATCTTCTATCAAGTTTGTTCTGCGCTGAGTCACGCGCACATCAGGGGCGTCATTCACCGCGATGTAAAACCGAGCAACATCATGCTTGTGAAAACCCCGCAGAATGTCGAACTCGTAAAACTCCTCGATTTTGGTATCGCCAAAATCGAACCGCATGGTGAAGATACACCGCAGAAATTGACGCAGACCGGAGACGTTTTCGGCAGTCCGTATTACATGAGTCCGGAGCAGTGCAAAGGAATTTTGCTCGACGCCCGTTCTGATATTTATTCGCTGGGCTGCGTAATGTATCAAGCTGTCACCGGCAAACGGCCATTCGAAGGAGAGAACGCTTACAAGACGATCTACATGCACGTCAACGTCAAGGCACCAGCGTTTTCGATTGTTCGTCCTGATTCGAATATTCCGGCAGAACTGGAAGCGATCATTATGAAGTGCCTCGAGAAAGAGCCCCATATGCGGTATCAGACTGCGCAAGCTCTCAGTCTCGATCTGCAACGCCTGGCGCGTGGAGATCGAGATGAAGAAGACTACATCACGAAGCAAACTCGCTCGGGAACGTTTTACACAATTCACCCGAACACCGGACAAGAACAGCAGCCTGCAAACTTCCTTTCAATCGTAAAACTGCTAAAGCAAGCTGGGCTGATCACTGATGCCGAACTGCAGAAGGCGATCTCACTTGATGAGCCTGGACGACGTGAACTCGGAAAATATCTTGTTGAAAGTGGCATACTCGATGGCAAGACTCTGCATTCCGCCGTGCAATTGCAAGGATTGATCGAACGCGATGTGATGAAGGTCGAGAAGGCGATTATCGCCTTGCATTATTGCCAACGTAGCCGCATTAGTCTTGAAGAAGCATTGGAAGAATTGGGCTGGAAACTGAAAGTAGATTAAGTTGCTCGATTCTTCGTAAGCCGCATGAACATTGAGTTTTGAAGCATGTTCTCACAAGAAGTCGGACGTTGATCTACACGCGTTCGTTCGTATACGTTTCACACGCCTGCGCACGCATGCATACATTTAGCAGTGGAACTAGTCCACTCGACCGCGGCTTTAATCGAACCTTTATAGTTGCGCACGATAAATGCTTGCTTCACGGGTAAATATACTGAGACACTCATGTGAGTGACCCGAAGAATCCATCGTATAACTAATGCCAATACAGGACGCGCCTCGCAACCAGTCAAATCGGCCGCAAGATCCTGTACACGGTGTACCGCCATCGAAACAGGACCTTACTGTTTTGATGCAGCGCGCCGAGCAAACTTCACCTCAACCGTTGAAAGTTCGCTGGCAACGTTCCGAAGATGAGCCGCAATTCGTTTTGATGGTGGGTTACAACGAAGGTGCCGATGGAGAGCCGAGTTGGCAACTTTCATCAGTATCCAAAGATGGTCCCTCAGTAATCTGGAATATCAAAACTGAAAATCCTGATGAAGTTTATAAGCTTCTTTTGAAGAGCATCACGTCACCACCCGACGCTCGCAAGACGCAGCCCGAGAAACCGCAATCTTCGCTCGGATTGAGCCCCGCCAACGACGCCAACGCATACAGAATGCTCCAACCCAGCGAGCAATTCGCGGGACGTTATCGCGTGCTTCGTCAAATCGGACATGGTGGCATGGGCAGAATTTACCAGGTCGTCGACATTCCGAATAATCGGATCATCGCATTGAAGGTTTTGCATCCACATCTTTTAGATGATGAGGAAGCAATTAAACGTTTCGAGCGCGAAGCGAAAGCGTCTATGCATCTGCGTCATCCGAATCTCTTGCGGGTGTTCGATTACGGATTCTCGGAAGATCGATTGCCGTTTATCGCAATGGAATACCTTGATGGAGAAGTGCTGCAACAACTTCTCAAAATAGATGGTCCTCTTGAAGTAAGACGTTTTCTGACTATCTTTTTGCAGACATGTTCTGCTTTATATCACGCCCACACCAACAGTGTGATCCACCGCGATGTAAAACCAGGAAACATAATGCTGATCAAGGTTGCCGGGTCTTCTGATCTTGCAAAACTTGTCGATTTCGGCATCGCAAAAATTTTGAAACCTGAAGAAAAAACAGCTCAAAAATTGACGCAAACCGGAGACGTTTTTGGTAGTCCTTTTTATATGAGTCCCGAACAATGCATGGGTATCGAACTTGATGCGCGCTCAGATATCTATTCGTTGGGCTGCGTCATGTATGAGGCGATAAGCGGCAGGCGTGTGTTCGAAGGAATGAACGCACTAGCCACGATGCAAATGCAAGTTTCGAATCGTCCAAAATCTTTTGAAGAAGTAAACCCTATGATCGCTGTGCCACCACAGATAGAGTCAGTTATTTTTCGCACTCTGGAAAAGAGGCCTGAAGATCGATTTCAGTCGGCTAAAGAATTGGGTAAAGAGCTGGAACGCTTGCTTAGCGTAGATCAGATTAACCTCGATAACGAGTGGATTTCGAATCAAACTCGTTCTGGTACTTTCTACACCCAACTGCCTTCCAAAGGAGTTCAAGAACGCACTGATCTGTCCAAGGTTGTCGATCTATTGAAAGAATGCGACATGATCAATGGCAATGATCACCGTGAAGCGATGCAACTGCTGAACACTTCGGGAGCCGAAGTGACTCGTTTCTTGACTCGCACTCAGCTTAGCGAGAAGACGATTCACGCGGCAGTTCAATGTCAAAAGGTTTTAGAACGTGGCGAATGCAAAATTGAGATGGCAGTGATTGCTCTGCACTATTGCCATAAGAATGGTGTCACACTACGCGAAGCCTTCGATCAACTTGGGTGGCGCCTCGCGCCGGGCACCGAATAAGGGCGACGAAGTTTTGATTTCCTTAACCGACGGAGAGCCGCTAGCGGAGAGATAAACGCTGTCGAATCGAATCAGTTTTTATCGGCGACCATCGGAAACAACTCATCGTCAAGCGGATTAGAACCACCCGCAGAACTTTCCTTCGCACTCGCTTCCAGAACCTGAGTGATTGATGCACATGACGCTGCATCAGCTTTTTCAACGACCCGAGCTATTCCAATCAAGTCATTATAGAAACGATCTCGCCGCTCACCGGTAGGGTCTTCCAAAATCCCTTCAGCGATAATTCGAGAAATGCGCACACAAAGTTGGGGAGACAAACGACCTCGCCCATAGTACCCAATCAGATCGTGGCGCACGTCCATTAGCAGCCGCTTTGGCACCGTGCCATCGAGCACTTTTGACAAGTTTGAAAGTGTGAGGTCTTCCTCTGCCTCCTGAATGTATTTTTGGAAATTGACACCAGCACTTTTATAAAGGTGACTGATCCAATCCGTTGCCACCACTCTGATGTGCCTGCGCGCAAGCTTAGCAAGCAGTTCGTTGGTGTCATCGTAGATTCCATCTTTATCGATGTGTTGTTTCAAGACAATGGATGCACCGCGATATTTACCAATCGCATCAAGGGCAAAGATGATTTGCAATTGTCTTCGCTGGTTTTTCAGTCCCAAAATTGCTAACGCGGCGCGATACATTTTTGGCGCGGTCAGGCTGGTCTTCTCGCCTTTTTCGGCGGTCTTCATTAGCTCCAATGCCATGTAGTCGGCCAGATCATCACGTTCGTTCATAGTGATACCGGCGAGCTGAGTGGCAAGTTTGAAAAGGTCTTTCTGCGTCAGAGTCGGGTCAACCAATTGCCGCAAGTAACGTGCCTTGTCGCGCGTCCGACTAAAGATCAAGTAGATACAAACGGCCATCTTAGTGTGACGGACTCTATCATTTCGACTGGTGGCATAAATTGCTTGTTTAAAAGAATGTTCTGCCCCGACATTGTCTTGCAGCAGAAATTGGCAATAACCACGAAGCAGAATCGCATCGCATCTAAAACTATCTTCCTGGCTCGCCTCGATTCGCCGCCCCAGCTCTTCGATAGCGCCGGCATAGTCTTCACGATCTATCAAGAAGAAAGTTCGGTGCATCTGTCGCCAGGAGTCGATGCCACCGTCCTCAGTGCTCATTGGTGGCGGTGACTGCGCGATTTGCTCGGGTGAACGAATCTCTAACTCGAATTGTCCATCGGAAATCGAAATAACGACGTCTTCGTTGCCTTTGATATTCAGCCGTTTCTCGATCATGTTGCGAGAAATAGGCGTGAGCATATCGCGCAAACTCAAAACAGCATTTTCAAAACCACGACCGCAGCCCAAGAAAATTGTATAAACATCTTCGACGTATCTTTCAGCGCCGACGATCCGAGTGCTGCGAATAAGTTCTGCAACCTTGGCCGCGAAGGTTGGCGTCAACACGTTTTTGTCGCGCATGCCTTTAAGGCGATCGATAGCACAGCCAAACGCATAGCCATCTGCGACGGTAACATAGGCGCGGTCTCTGTCGATCAAAGCCGACGAGAGATAGCGTAGAATCAAAATTTCTTGAACTTGTAGTGCGTTGCCACCATCCGTGCCTTCGTGCTTCTCGAACAGTTCGATTGCTTCAGCGAATTTTCCTTGCTCGACCAGATTATGCGCAAACGCAACTTCTCGGTTGGCTAACCAACGCTCTGCGCGTTGCCTGGTGGATTCAATCAATTCGACATCCTCTCCAGCGCACCACAAGAGCAAGTCTATTGTTTGCCGAACCTCAGCCTCAGTGACCGAGGCCGGTGGTCTGGCCATTTGTGTGTCCGCGACCCTCGCCATCAGCTCGCAGATCGAACCGCGATTGTAATTCTGCTGACTGATCATGACGCTCACCATCAAGCGGACCATTTCCTCAAGTCTGCCGCCTTCCAACAACAAATTCGCAGCGATGTCCAAATCGCCCATCGCTAACAAACATTCCATGATCGAAGACCCGTAAGCCGAGTCCGTGGTCGTCTTTTTGAATGCTCTGAACGCAGCTGCATACGCGCTTTTTGCCACCCGTTCCCGACCGATCCGTTTCAAATCACGAGCAAGTTCCAGCATCAGTTCCGCAAACGCCAGCTTGGCACCAAGCTCGGTCAACTCCAGATCTAAAATAGCGCTGTCGAAAATTTCAATTCCAGGGCAACTATTTACTAAAGCATCAAGGCACCGGTAGCGGTGCTTCTGAATATCGTCGTCGAACACCACAGTACTGACGACAAGGGCATGGCTAAAGTCTTCGATCAGTCTTATTTGTTCAGACAAATAGGGAGAATGTCCCTTAGTCCAATCAGAACCGTCACGAATCACGGCGACCGCCTCGAGTGATTTGCCCAAGCCTATAAGACAATCAGCAATTTTCATTTGCAAGGCGTTGCCATCATTGCAAAGTCGCATCACCGTGAGACTGGCAGTATAAGCCAATCGAGCTTGTTCGCGATTGCCCCTCGCTTCCAGCTCATGGCCGAGCAGGCGCATGAGTTCGCCAAATTTCCAATAAGTCTTCAGCGGCCCACGCATCTCAGCTCTAACTAATTGCTGAAACAAATCAACCTGCGCCTCAACGTCAACCAATTCGAAGAACTGCTTTATCGCTTCTTCAGTTTCATCTTGAGCGATTTTTGAAGAACAAAAACCTGAAGCAGCACGCGCAATTATCAAATTGGCGCGCAACGTTTCGCGCTCATCCTTTATCCATTGGCACGCTTCCATCGCCGCCAGATATGCCGCCTCGGCATTCGGAAATTCACTGGCTGTCAAATAGTTGTGCCCCAGTTCCGTTAGCATCGCAGGCAGTGTCAGACTGGTGCCGAACGGTCCCTCTCGTTCTCCGCGCACCGCGACCATTAGAACCTCAGTCGACTCAGCAACCTCTTTGATACTGCGAAACGCCCGCTCGCGCTGATCGAGTTCGAAATACGTTGCCGCAAGCAGGAGAGTGGCTTGCAGTTTGGCTTGACCCAGTTCTAGATTGGGCGATGCTCTCTTTTGAGACTCACTAAAATAATGCGCGGCAGTTCCGAGCTGTTGCTTCTGAACGGAACAGTAGCCTAAATTTACGAGGATCTCACACAACAAAACTGCGGACTGCAATCCTCGCTCATCGCGAGCACGATATTTAAAATCATCATGCGGCGTCAAAACCGAGACGGCATCAGTGTAAAGCTTCACCGCCTCAGTGATGTTTCCTTCGTCATACTCGCGGTTAGCCTCATCGACGACACCGCGTGCCCAGGCGAATGGTGCCACATGTGATACCAGCTCCCTCCAAATTTTTTTGCCCAGTGAAGCACTGTTCTCTTTTGCTTTTTCCAGCGCTTTGCGAGTCTTCTTGCCCGGCTGAGGCTGTTGGTTGATGCTGGCAAGCCAGCGGTCGTAATCGACAAACGACATCTCGAATGGATCGGCGCTCGTTTCTTTCGTTTCTTTCGTTTCTTCCTTTTTCTCGTTATACTCTTTTCGCTCAGACTCAGTAATCACCTCGACACTTTCAAGGTGAAGTAACTTTTCTACTTCCCGTCTATCCGAATGATATTCAGGAGTGCGACCCGGATTTAACCTGAGCACGTCGCGAAACAACAATGCCGACTCACGTAAATCACTCTGAAGGTGCGTCGTCAACGCCTTCAAGAGTGGCGATTCATCAGGTTCTGTAAAATCCTTATAGCGAAACAACAGACAATCATCGCCGCCATTAAAATCGCGCCAGATTTCCGGATCGACGACTAGCGCCTTCAACGAAAGATCGATAACCCACGTTGAATAATTGTCCAGGTCGGCAGAAAAATGCTCATGACTGCGCGACGGATGTTGATAATTTCGATGCCCGAGTTCGTGACTGACCTTGCCGCTTATCGCCTGAACAAACATATCATCGTAATCGATCAGCCGAAGACCAGTATCAGTGACGAGAATATTATCATGCTGCAAGTCACCATGGGCGATACCAGAGGTCTTCAGTTTCTCGACCATGTCTCTGAATTGCTTATGCAGATTTACGACTTTCGCTCTGGTCTTCACATGCCTATCGAGATACTGGTCCAGGCTGTCACCGTCAATCCACTCCATTTTGAGAATCGGATACCAGTCGTTTTTTATTTTTATGCCGCGTTCGATGTAATCAAAATTGGCGAACAAATCGTTCGCCGCACTGGCAGCCACCGCGCTTCTCACCGCAGTGTAGCGCTCCTTTATGTCCTCGCGATGTTCGAGAAAACACCTGACCGCCCACGAAGTCCCCGACAAATTCGAAAGCCGATAGACGCTCGCAAACGCGCCCGTCATGGTACGCGGCAGCCCGAGGTGATTAAGCTCAACCCGGCATTTCCTTAGTTCCAAATCCGAAAAGCAGATTTGAGGCTGTTGTACGGATTCATTGTAGTCTTGTGGGGTAGGCCACACGCCGAATCGCTCCTGCTCAGACCGCGTTCTACAGATCTATATTCCATAATAATCAGATCGATAAAAGCAAGCTTGCCCATTTAGTGGTCCCGAATGTGGTATATGACCATAAACCCTGACGAGTGCACTCTTTTGCAAAACACAATTTACTTAAGCGCAGAACAAAACGCCCGGCAGTTTTTGGTTTCTTCGAAGAGGCGTTCTCTGGAATTATTCGAGGAGGTTCGGTCCACGGGCTCGAACTTTCGAGGTCTGAAACCGGCTGTTCATTGCTTGATTCTCGCCGCTTTAATCTCCTTGAGTGCCCCCAGCCTGGCTGCCGATGGGCATGGTCGGCTTCTGATCGCCATGACCGACGAAGTCCGCAACATGTGCACTCAGGCGGAACAGCTGATCAACTCTGGCAAGGCGAAGGAAGCGATTAATCTTTTGCACCGCGCCCAGAGCATGGATCCGAGTTGCGGTGAGGTTCATGGCTATCTAGGTATGGCGTTCCAGAACAGCGGAAATCCACAGCAAGCCATTCCTGAGTACATGAAAGCTCTGGAATTGAACCCACAAATGACATTCATCAACGTCAATCTGGGCAGCTGTTTGATGAACATGAACCAGATGGATAAGGCAGTTCCGTACTTTCAGCATTATCTTGAAACCAATCCCAACGCACCAGACGCAGCCCAGGTGCGCGGATACATTCAACAAGCCGGCTCACGCAAAGGGCAGTCGAATCTTCGAAGCCTGATCGAGCAAGGTCAATCGCAACTGAATGCAAAACGATTCAGTGAAGCACAAGCTTCATTCCAACAAGCACTGAGCGTGGATCCGAATTTCGCACCGGCTCATTTTTATCTCGGTTTCACGTTGGCACAATCGGGTCAGCTACCTCAGGCTATCGCTGAATTTCAACAGACAGTTAAAATAGACCCGAGCATTAAAGAAGCAATTTTGAATATTGGATCCAACTATCAAAGTCTCGGGGACATTCCCAATGCGATCGGCTGGTATCAACGTTATTTGAAAGAGAACCCTGGTTCACCGAAAGCGGGTGAAATTCATCAACGCATTCAAGGATTGCAGCAGCAAATGAAACAAGCGGGTGCCCAGGGCGGCGGAGGAAATGCATACCAACCGCCGCCGCAGGGTGGCGGTTTTGTCGGGACGAATCAATCGCCGCCAGGCGGCGCTGATGATTATATGAGTGGTGCCGCATCCGGTGGCAAATATTTCCGCTGGTCGCGCATGCCAATTCGCGTATTCATTTCATCTGGTACCGGCGTGCCAGGTTATCAAAACTCTTTCCACGCAGATCTCATGTACGCGTTCTCTCAATGGGCTCTGGGCTCCGAAGGTCGAATCGCCTTCTCACTGTCGACTGATATCTCACAATCGGATATCGTCTGCGACTGGACCGGTGATCCGAAAAGAATATTAGAACAAGGACGCCCAATCGAAGGCGGTCTGACTAAGTTGAACGGACAACCGCTACCAAACGGCGTAGACGTTGGCATCGTCGGAGCGAAAGTAACGATACTCACCAACCGCGGTGGCACCCCACTCAACGACGAAGACATGAAAAAGGTTTGTCTACATGAAGTCGGCCATGCATTAGGAATCAACGGTCACTCCAACAGCAACACGGATGTGATGTTCTTCTCCGAATCCCCAACGATCCTGCCCGTTCTATCCGTGCGCGATCGTGCCACCATTTGCCGCCTGTACGGCAACTATCCGCAGATGCCAATTTCCAACTGAACAGCATGCTACGAGCGCGCTGCGACATAAGCGCGCTTCAACAACATCGCGACTCAGCAAATGATACCAACAATGGAATCTTTGCATCCCAAACTACGACTTTCTCACTACAGCGTGCACATCTCAGAGTTGTCGAAAAGGCGTTTATAGAACCGCATGTAATCGACCTTATGCTCGAGAGCATCGATCACGCCGTGCGCGAAATTCACACCTTCGAATCGTTGTGCGTTGACCAAACCGCCGGGACTAAAAACGTTTATTTCCATCAGTTTATTACCGACGATATCCAGGCCGACTAAAAACATTCCGTCTTGAACAAGCTTCGGTCTAACCATGTTCGCCAGTTGCAACGCTTCTTCAGTGATGATCGCTTGCTCAACGCTGCCGCCGGCATGCACGTTGCTTCGGATGTCACCTTCTGCGCCGATTCGCCGGAACGCTGCGTACTTTCCTTTGTATTTCATCGCATGTCCATTCATCATGAACAAACGAACGTCACCTTTTGCAGCTTCAGGCAAATATTCCTGAGCGATGATGTAACCATCTTTACTGATTGCGTCAACGATCTGATTAAGGTTGGACATATCTGCCGGCTTGACCAGGAAAACGCCCTTGCCGCCTGAACCCTGAAGAGGCTTCAATACAATCCAGTTTCCCATCTCATTAGCAAACTGTTTGATTTTTTGACGGTTGCGCGTGATCACTGTGCGTGGTCGCACTTCTTCCGGGAAGGTTTGAAAATACATTTTATTGCGAGCGTTGGACAAACCGTTAGGATCGTTGAGAACGATGACACCACGGCGGGTGGCTTCCCTGCCAAAATCAATGCCCACCGACTGCGCCCAGTTTCTTGGACCAGTTTCATCGGCTGGATCACTTCGCAACATCATTACATCGAAATCGTCCACGACAATTTCTTCGACGCGGGCTTTAGGACTTTGAAGATCTGATAAATATGATGCCGCGCTTTTGTAATTCGACTTGGGCGCATGCCTGGCAATTGCTTTGACCTTGTCATCGCGATCGTAAATGAAGTCTTCGGCGCTAATAATCCACGCCTCGTGACCCCGATTAATAGCCGTCATGGCGAAAAGATTCGTTGTGTAAGTCGCTCTCTCTGTTTGGAAGTCGTTGATAAAAAGTGCCAGGCGCATTTGACTCTCATTGGTAGCAACAGGGGTCCTAGTATTCTGCCCAAACTATAGCTGATCCAACTAATCAACATATTGGATCGAATTGACACCACAACGTTTGCGGTTTGGACTCGAACCAGGATTTCCACCGGTCGGGGTGAGAGGATGCGGTTCCAGCAGTGATCGACGGGCTGCGTCAACCGTTCAAATCAGTCAAGGGTCAAAGCGCCGGCGAATTTATAGCGGTAGTCTTTTCACCGCGGTTGATTTCGTTTTCACAGCGGAATCTGAACCAATGTGACAATCCAACCAGGCAGCCAGCATTCTTACGATATCATCGGGCGCTTGTCCCTCTTCGAAGATCAAATGTTCCGCATCTCCGACCAAAACCAAATCTTTTTGAGGTGTGCCCAGAGCGCCGTACAAAGCGATCGTCCCTTCCGATTTTACAAGGTGATCTTTGAAGCCCTGAAAAATGATGACGGGAGTCTGCTTAATCTCTTTCGCAGATTTTTCAGTCTGGTTCATGAACTCTTGAAACCGAATCAACTCCTGCGCCGAGAGTTTAAAGCGCGCATTCGGATCGTTAAGCCACACGTCGCGAAGTCCTTGATTGGAGCTTGATTGTTCGACAAATTTTTTGCCGATCTCGATCGGTTTCTTTTTGTCCTCAAGCAATTTGATACCAACAAGCAACCCTGTAGACGCAGCTTTATAGCGCTTCCCGGAAGGAACTGCGCTAATCAATGCGCTGACATGCTCGGGATATTTGGCGGCCAGTTGCAAAGCCAGGGCACCACCCATGGATTCACCGAGTACCGCAATCGGCAAATTCGGATTGTGCGAACGGATGATGCTGAGCACCGCGGCGAGATCTTCAAGCCCGGCATTTAGATCTAATTTGTCCAGACCTTTTTCCATCGCGAATGAACCGAAGCCGCGAACATCGAGTGCAATCACTCCATATCCGGAGCCATTAATTTTGTCGGCGAAATCTTTGAAGCTACCGGAGTGCAGACCCAGTCCGTGAAGACAAAATATGAGCCCTTTCTGTTCCACCTTCGGATCGATTGAAACAAACAAAGTATCGTCCACTCGACGTCGTGGAATTCTCCAATTATCAAAATCATTCGGACGCAGTTTAAAAGCCTGATTCTTGGGATCGAAGTCATCAGACTTTAGAAGCTCATAGCTAATGTCCGGTATATTTGGTGGCGTTTTGGTGCCCATGATCGAATGGATAATACGCTGGCGCATGGTGGCGAGTTTGGTATCATCAATTCCGTTGGACTCGGCTTTCAATTTTGCAAGAAGACGTTCTGTATTGTACTTTTTAAAAATCCAGATCGCTTGTTCGAAGTGCTCACGAGAAGACGTGCAGCCGTTCAACACATAATAAAGTTCTGCCACGCTGTTCAATGAAAATCCAAGACGCGGATGTTCTGGTCCGAACTGAGCGAGATCGATTCTCGCGATTTGTTCGTACAAAGGCAACGCAGTTTTATAGTCGCCTTGAACGTAATGGCTCCCGGCAAGACCTTCTAGAGCCGGGATGCTATCGGGATGCCAGCGACCTAATTTCTGTTTGTAGAAACTAATCGATTCGGAGTAATCGCGCAAGGCTAGTTTTGTTTGACCCTGCATATAGTGGCACTCGCCTAAGCCGGTTAAACAATCGGCAGCGTCTAATGGCGACGGCTCCTTGATTTTGTCGAGCATCTTTTGCGCGTGTTCAAACCATCGCCGAGCTTTCTCGGGTTCTTTCAATCCTAAGTCGCATAGTCCAAGATTGATACTGATCCTGGCTTCTTTAGCCATATCCAGGTCGGTCGTGCTTGATGCAAAATCGTCAGGAGTTAGAACAGCCGTCTTGCCGGGTTTTGCCTTTGCACAATTCAAACAATGAGTTTTGGCAAGAGAATAATCGCCCTTGAAAAACGCAGTACTAGATGCCTGAAAAGGATCGGGCCCAGATTTTTCCGGATGCGAGTCGAAACTATCCGAAGCGTCGACAGAATGTGGCAAGACAATATCGGATTGGATCGTGGGAGCGTCTTGACTGGTCCCAGTTTCGACTACGGCGCCTGCTGCGCTAGCCGCCTGATTGACGGCGGTCGCGCCGAACGAGAGAAAGGCGGAAAGCCAAAGAGCAGCAATTAGTTCAGTTTTAAACATAAATCCACTTGCCCGGGTGGGACTAAACGCCCAAGTCTCAGCATATCAGGCAATGTTGTCAAAGGGTTTAAACCATTAGCTGAGTGACTAAATTTGCTAAAATTCTTCGTGGTCTTTGTAATTAAAACGATATAGGTTGTAACGCATGCCTGGCAAGAAAGACGACTCTAGCAAGAAGAAGTCAAGCTCAGCTTCAAAACAAAAGGCGCCTGCGCAAAAAGCGCCCGCGTCGAAATCGGCCGGCTCGAAATCCCCAGCCGCCCAAAAGCCAGCAGCGAAAAGCCCGGCTGCGAACAAAAACGTTCCTGCCGCTCCGGCAAAGGCAGCGGCTCAACTCAGCGACTCGCCGATGACCGCGCATCCGCCGCTTGATGCGGCATTGCGCACTGAGTTTCCCGAACTATTCAAAAAAATCGACAAAAAATTTCACGAGTATCTGACATCCGTTATTAATAATCCGTGGCGTCAGTTTCAAAAATCGACAGTTGATGATTATTTGAAATCGGTCGAGGACCATGGTCTGCCGCGAGCCGTCGCCACCGCAATTGATGCCCGCGATTACACGCGCGGCAATTCGTGGGAACAGGCGAACATGAATATATTGAATAACCTGTTGCCGCGAGCCGGGATTCTCAATGAGCTGCTCAAGGAAGCCGCCGCGGGCGGTTGCACGGAAGCGATCAAATGGTATCCGGAAGCGAGCGGCAATCCGAAAGAAATCATCGAAGTTTTGACGCCAATGCTGAAAAGCAAGGAACCGAAGAACCGCTGGTGGGCAGCAGTTCACTTGAGCCGTCATGTGCAGGACAGTGCCGTTATGGTTGATGTTTTAATCGAAGCGGTGCAGTCTGACTGGATTGCGTTTAAACTCGACAATTCCGTTTCAGGAATGAGCGGCAAAGGCGAAGCTGCAAAAGCGCTTGGCCGCCTGGGTAAGAACGCATCGAAAGCGACTCCGACATTGTTCAAATTGCTGGATGGCAAAACCCTGGAATCTGCTGATGCCGCTCAGGTAGCCAGTGCGCTTCAACCGATTTCCGGCGACACCGATAAAATCATGGACAAAGTGGCGGGCATCGCCGAGCGTGTTTTGACTGAAAAGCGCGGACTGTTGATTCATGGCGGCGATCGCGAGCTGCTCACAACTGTTCGAACATTGATTTCAAAATGGCAGCAAAACGAAGGCAAGAAATCGCCTGAGCTGACAGAGAAAGTCGATATGCTCGAGAAAGAAATTAAATACCACATCAGCCTCTAAACAATATGACTAATAGAAAGTTCGGAACGCTAGAACAATCGATCCCGACAATCGGTCAAGGAACCTGGCAAATGCCGGAGGTTGGAAAAGCGCGAGAGGACGCAATCTCGGCGCTGCGCCGCGGCGTGGAATCGGGTTTGACTCATATCGACACAGCTGAAATGTACGGTCGTGCCGAAGAGTTGATCTGTGATGCGCTCGAAGGTATAAATCGCGAAGAACTTTTTATAGTCAGCAAAGTGCTGCCTTCCAATGCCACCTATACTGGTACCATCGAGGCGCTGGAGAGATCGTTGAAACGGTTGAAGCTGGACTATCTCGACTGTTATCTATTGCACTGGCGCGGAAATATTCCGCTAGCCGATACGCTTGCCGCAATGGAAAAATTGCAGAAAGACGGCAAGATCAAATCGTTTGGTGTCAGCAACTTTGATGTCGAAGATTTGAAAGAAGCGCTGGGCTGTTTAAGCTTTGGTAAACTGGCTTGCAATCAAGTTCTATACAATCTAGGGAATAGAGGAATTGAGCGAAATCTGATTCCGTTTTGTCAGAAGAACGATATCGCGCTGGTTGGATATACACCGTTCGGCACCAGTCCTGGTGCTAAGACTGAGGAATATAAACAGATGAGTACCGTCGCGAAAGCACATGGTGCCACGGTGCAACAGGTGCTTCTCGCTTTTCTCACGCGACTGGATGGAACGTTTACAATTCCCAAGGCATCAACAGTAAAACATGTCGAAGAAAATGCGGGTGCGTTGAAGCTTGATCTCACCCCTAAAGACCTGGAGCTGATTGACTCGCTCTATCCCGCGCCGAAACGTGATGTTCCGCTCGGAATGATTTAAGTCGCGCTATGAGTTTCGTACTTAAGTTGTTCTCCAGCTTTGTTTTTAACGCGGACTAGAACCTGGAGCTGCCTCAACGCAGTTCTATAAAGATATTCCGGCAGGTGTTGTTTTGACAGATGTTCCTGGGGATGCTCGGAGTTCTTATCCACCTGTTGAGCCCCGAAGCTCACGCTACTATCACCGGCAAGGCAACGCCCGCAGATGAGTGCTAAACTACCATCGAGAGAGAGCGCGTTTAGTCAGAGGTCATGCTCGTGTCCGAAAAGATCCGAAGACTCTCAGCAATTATCAAAATCATCGCTAACAATCCAGGCGTCACCCTCACCGGATTGAAAACGCAACTTCCAGAACTTGGTATCAATGTCACAGAACGCACTCTGGCAAAAGATATTCTGACACTAAAGCAGGACTTTCATCTGCTGCCTGACAAAGACAGATTGAGACGCGGTTATGTTTTAGAAGGCATCTTTACTCTTTCCGCTCGAGAGATGAGTCTAGTCCTCGACGCGCTCCACATGTTGAGCAATCGAATGGAAGATCCGGACGCTCAGGAAGTTTTAACGCGCCTGTCCGAGCTGAGCAATCAGCGTGGAACAGCAGGCTCACATGGTCCGCGTATTCAAACTGTTAGACAGCGCAACATCATGAAAAACAAAGATCGCGCCGAGACCAGTCGAGTTTTAAAAGAAGCGATTCGAACGAATCAAGCGGTGCGTTTTGTCTACAACACGCCGCGCGTCGGCAAGGATGAAACACTGGCAGGCTTCCCGCTGGTGATGGTCTTTCACGAGCGTGGCTGGTATTGCATCACTCGCGACTTGAAAGAAAAAACGTATTATCCGCGCCGAATCGACAGAATAAAAGAACTTAAAATCGTCACTGCCAACGGTGTCAATGAAGACGCTCATGATGACTTCAAAGAAGCGAATTATCTGATGAACTGCGGCTGGGGCATGACGTTTCCTCGCAATATGAAAATGTTGGAAGATTGCGAGAAGCAACCGCCTATAGTGGCGCGCTTCGAACGCACGATCGCCAACTATATTCTTGAAGCAGTCGAGCGCCATCCAAAAGGAAAAGTGATACCGCTCAAAGACGGCACAGGTGACGTAGAGTTCAGCATTAAGCTTCACGATCCCAGAGAGTTCATTCACTGGATTCGGTCGTTCGGTTCGCGCGCAAAGATCATGTCGCCACCATCTCTGGTGGAACAGGAACGCACCGAAATTCGCCGCATGTACGAAGCGTACCAGGCGGTGACTAAGTGAATAAACACGCGAAGAAACCCGACGGCAAGTCGGTCGCTAAGATCGTAGCGATCACGCTGGTCGTTTTAGCCATCCTCGGTGGTGGCGGAATTTTCTGGTGGATTCATAGTCCTTATTACACAATCCAACAGATTGGCACAGCGATTTCAAAGCGTGATGCAGAAAAGTTCTATCAATTTTGCGACGCGAAGACTGTCGTCACCACGCTAACCAACGAGCTCTTTCTTCAGCCGGCCATGGCGACGCACGGCATGTCTAACTTTCAAAACTACGTCGCCGCCGGTGCGATTGTGATGACGAAAGCGCGATTGGACAACGCTTTGCTGACAAACATCGATCGTTTAGTCGCACCGATACCACACACATCTTTCTATCACGTCTTTCCGGAACAGTTGTATTGGCAAGGCGGACACTGCCAGAACGTTTATTCATACGAATCAAAAGATCCGGTTGTGAAACTGGTGGCAAAGAAGCTGGACCTGCGCGAGTTCGCGCGCAACCTCGGTCAAGAATTAAAAACCGAGCAAGACGACTTGAAACGTTTGGCTGCTCAAAGAATGCAAGAATACGCCAGCAGCCATCAGGATAAATTGATTGGACGACTGATCGCCGGTCCGTCGAACGGCGTGTCGGTGAAATCGATTCTTACCGAATACGGCTTCCAGACCAGCAATATCAAATCGATGTATGTGCACACCGAAGACGAAAGGCAGATCGCAACAGTTGAATTTTTCTCGCCGAAAGTGAATGCGAATGTTCCGCTTTCCTTTGAGATGACGCAGATCACGCCTGGCGAATTGTTCAGTATGTATCGAGTCATTCGCGTGTGGAAGATTAAAGAGACTATGCAAAAGCTGGGCGAGGACACGGATACGCAGGTTCAAGAGTTGATCGTTTGCAGCTTGCAAGATATCGCGCCCGATAAAGCCGAGAACAGAACAGGCAATCTGCTCAAGCGTTTGGGGCAACATGAAAGCACCAAACAGTTGCTCAAACAACTGAAGGGCAAATTCTAAACTGGCGTGGCGCCGATGCCGAGACCGGATCGTTGCCTTTTATAAATATACCGACGGATAAATGCGTTTACCCATCCCGATATACGGGATAGATATATTACAGGTCCTCGTCACACGCTGTTGCGTCGAATTGCAAAGCCAGTCCACAGAAGCATGCCAAAAACTCATTCAAACTTACAAACACTCGAGACTTATCTCAAGAGCAAACCGCCGGTCGAACTCGATGAAGCTGCGGAGATGTGCTTGCGCATACTCAACGTGCTCGAGTATTGTCACGGCCGCAACATGATGCATTCGCACCTGCGTCCCGATCAAATCATGATGTCTAATGGCCGCCCGGTGTTGATCGACTATAGCTTTCCAACCAGCGATCAGCACCATAACGGCAACGGTAATGGCAATGGCAACGGAAATGGAAACGGCAATGGTCATGCCGCTTTTCTGGAACTGCCGGAATACCAGGTCAACATCCGCGTTGCCGATCGCAACGATAGAGTTAGTGATGTTACAGCGGTGGCTGGTCTTTTTTATTACACGCTGACGCGCGAAGCGCCTGGCATGCTGAAAGACAGAGACGGACGCATGCCGCACCAACGCGCGGCTGTGCGCAGCAAACTGTCAGACATTGCCGAGGAGCGACTGTTTCTAGTCAATCAAATTTTCGACCGCGCCTTTCAATGGATGCACACAGAACGATATCAATCGGCGCAAGAACTGAGCGCCGATCTCGAACGCTTGAAGGCATTCAGTAAATCAGATCTGACGATGTCGAATCTTGATGAACTTCTAAAAACCATGCGTTCTTCCACGCAATCGCAAACTGTCACACCTCTGGAGATGCGCTTGCAGACTGCATTCAATGGACTGCAGATGGTTTTTACAGAATTAGCGACAGCGTTGGAACCAGATTTTCGTGAGATGGAAGCCGGTTATCGCAAGGAAATTTTGCGTCCGGTCTACACGGCATTCGTGAAGTTCAACTACAGGCTTGTTCCTGATGCCAGGCTGACCATGCGTTTCCGACTTGAGATCGTCGGGTCCGAAATAGTGGTATCAGTTCAGTTGGCAAAAGGCGAGATAGAAACGATAGAAGAACTGTTCCGCACAGATCATCATTCATTTTACGACAGTTCGCCGCTAGAGAAAGTTGTTCGCAACTTCGTTGCTGTCAACCTCGCGTCACTTTTGACGAAGGCTTAGACAACAAGGTTTAGTCAGCCAAAGTTTCAAACAATTGCAGTCAAAAAAATCAAATTCGCATAACTGTTTCTAGAACAGCCGTGATCAACAACTGCGTATTTGAAGACGGCTTCCGAGTTGGAAGTTTGCTATCGAGTTCAACTGTCGCGTCGAGCCAGCGAGCGCGCCAAGTCTTAATCGAGCGAGGTCAAGGTCAAGTCAGGGATTCCACTTTCACGTCGCACACGGTCTCACTCACGAGATGAACTCGACTCGTCCATTCGCTGGACGCCCGCTCCCGGGCGTCCGACCTGATCCTGAAGTACTCTAAGCGTTGGCGACCAACTCATGGGTTTCTTCGTGAAGCATATTGAGAACGTCGCGAATTTCTTTGACGTCTTCATGGTCTTCGCCGAATTCCTTGAGAAGAATCACGGTGACGCGTCCGAGCGTACGATAAGCTTCGCTGGTTTTGTCCAACGCCGCTTGAACCATACCAAGATTGTACAAATATGGAATCAGTTCGGAACTCATTGGATCTACAGTTTTTAGCTTTAGATCAAGAGCTTTCTTGTAGAGCCGTTCTGCCTTGAAGTACTTTCCGTTTTCTTCGAATTGTTCACCAAGGGACAGATAATCAGCTTCGCGTGTCATTGTTACCTCCAATCGATGGGAACCGCGGCATGATACCGCTGGTAGTGCTACCATCGAAACTCTTATGTAATAACTGTTTGTTGAAGTCCGCTTCCAGTGTTTTCAGGGCAATGAAAATACTCTGGCGTGGTTGGGCTAGCCTTCCTCGCTTTCTACGTTGCGCCTTTGCGCGTCGTCAGCATTGGATCGGCTGGTTTGTGAACCATGTGTAACTTCTATTCCAACATCATAAGTCTCGTCTAACACTTAATGCAAGACGATCTGATGAATGCATTTTACATAGAAATTCAATATATCAATCCCCGAAAGCCTGAGCCCGTGCCAGCTGTGCGAACCTACGAGACATTGCAGTAAGTTAGATAAAATCTGAAAACAGTGATTTTCACGTCAGTTTCACAGGCAATTCACTTAGATTTCACGTTGGATTCACTTTAGTTTCACGCAAGTTTCCTATATTGGAAACATCGACCTACCCTGAGATCGATATCGAATCGAGATATTCGACCGACTGACCGCAATTCCAACAACCGCTTATCAAGCGGACCAACACAGTCGCACTGCACTATTTCGAGTGAATTGAACATACAAATTGCTCATCTATATGAGAAAACCGATGGGCTTGAAAACAAAGAGGAGTTTGGCAGATTCCTATATATAGGTAAGTCGCAACCAATTAAACGGCGAACATGTCATGTTCGTTTTGCAATATCCAAGTTTTAAACAAAACGCGATGATACCGCATATGGTATCAGACAGATCGGGTCAAAAGGCTATTTTTTTGAGTACAAAAGAATCAAGATTATTCGAGGTGTAGAGCGTGGCAATCGCTGAACGAACCATGAAGAAACGCAAGTTGAGCGGAATAGCAGCCATCGAAATTGCTTGTGGTTTAGTTCTGATTATGGTTATTTCTTTACTAGCAGTCGACATCACCATATTGCTTCTGGGATACGACTTCAACGATCGCGCTTGCCGCGACGCCTGCAAGGCCGCGTCAAAACAATCGTCGTCAGTAGCGGCCCAAACAGCAGCTTCTTCAACTTTGAAATCACATAAAGCAGACGGAAACTTTGTCACAGACCCGATTTTATTGACTGGGGCAGGCGACTTCAATTATCAAAGTTTTGGTCTGACCGGAGGCAGTTCCAGTGTCACAGTCACGACGGAATGCAAAGTTAAGACGCCTGTGCCGCTCACGTTTGTCGGCAATGTTTTCGGCGAGCGCACAAACGGAAAAGACGCGACATGGACGTTTCGAAAGCGCTACACACTGCCGATCGCCACTTACAACGCACAACTGCCGTAGCGATTTCACGTAGAGTTCACGTTGATTTCACTCTGATTTCACGCTCGAAAATTATATTGGAAATACGAGCAGTAATTCGTCCGGAAAGTTTACTCGAAAAAGCAAACAAACAGACCTGGTGCTCGGGCTCAAAGGAGAAGGCAAAATTCATTAGCGGATAAGCGAGTCGTCGGCCACAACTGCGAACCCCGTTGATTTTTTGGTCTGAACCTGGAAGCACGAGTCTAAAGGTAAAGAGCCGCCGCGAGGTGGCTCTACCTTTTTGCGATAATATATTTTCTGAGATTTTGGCTCGGTCGGTAATCGATTGGTTTAACAACCACAATCGAACAGTGATCGAACGGCGCCGGACTGGGTATCTAATATAGAGACCTGATGTTAGGTAGTTCGGACGGCCGAAGACAGTATCAGGAGCTGGAGGTTGCACTGTCCATGGACGACTCAACGAAGAAGCAGTCCGCACTTTTGCACGACGCGACGATAACGCCGCGCGACAACCGCAAAGATCGCGGTAAAACTCTGAGGGCTTCGATCACGAGAGCCAGCCACGCCGGCTGGATTGTTCCGGCCAGTCGTCCCGACCCGCTAACCCTCCTGGAAGAATCGAACCAGGGACGGATTACGGAACTGACGCCAATCCGCTGGGGTCGAATGATGGTTTCGCCATTCACGTTTTTCCGCGGTGCGGCCGCCTTGATGGCGTCCGATCTGGCGCACACGCCATCGACCAACGTGCAGGTGCAGGCTTGCGGAGATTGCCATCTACTAAATTTCGGCGCCTTCGCCACCCCCGAGCGCAATGTCTCGTTTGATATCAATGATTTTGACGAAACCTTGCCCGCACCCTGGGAATGGGATATTAAACGCTTGACCGTCAGTTTCGTTTTGGCTTGCCGAAGCAGTGCTCTGAAACCAAAATTCCAGGCCGCCGCCGCGCGAGCCGTTAGCCGCGCCTATCGCGAAAAAATGGCGGAGTACGCGCGCATGAGTATTCTCGACATCTGGTACGACCGCATCGATTGGCAACATGTGATTGCCAGCACCACGAGCCCGGATATTAAAAATCGGCGCGAAGCTGCACTGCGCCAGGCACAAAGAAGAAACAGCGAATATTATTTCCCAAAACTGGTCGAGCGACACGCGGGCAGACAGGATTACACGATCAAAGACAGCCCTCCAACGATCTATCACATCGAGGATAAAGCGGGCACAAGCTTCAAAGCCTCTGTGGAACAAGCTCTTGAAGGATACAAAGCGACTCTTCAGGAAGATAAACGAAGATTGTTCAGCCGCTACAGATTTGTAGATTGCGCGATCAAGGTCGTCGGCATCGGCAGCGTGGGCACAACTTGCTTAGTTTTGCTTATGCTCGCACCTGATGACGAGCCGCTCTTCCTGCAAATGAAAGAGGCTCGACTTTCTGTTTTAGAACCTTATGCAGGCGGCAGCACATTCACAAATCGCGGTCAGCGAGTTGTCGAAGGCCAACGCATTATTCAGTCGGCAAGCGACATCTTCCTGGGCTGGACAGAGTTCGGGGACAACGATAAACATTTCTACATCAGACAATTGCGTGACACCAAAATCAAGCTCGAACCAGAAACCTGGGACGGCAAAATGATGACGGAGATGGCGCTTCTGATGGGAGCCGTGCTGGCCCGTGCGCACGCGCGATCCGGCGACTCAGCGGTGATTTCAGGATACCTTGGAAACAACGAAGAGTTTGATGAAGCAGTCGCAGATTTCTCACTTGCGTATGCCGACCAGGTTGAACGCGATCACGCAATTCTGGTGAACGCAGCCCAAACCGAGCGAATTAAGGTTCTCCAGGAATAGCCGGTTCACCGCCCGTGATACCACTAACCGTGGGTAGAAAAACACGTTGCCATTCTCGTTAAGACTGACGCACCAAATCGCACTTGTTGTATTGCTTCCGCTGTTGATCGAACTGGGGCTATTGGCGGCACTCTTGATGACGCTCGCCGAAATCGACCAGGATCGCAAAGTCGAGAGCACCACAATCCACACGTTGCAGTCGATCAACCTGGTGCTCAACGGTGTAGCTCAATGCGGCAACTTTCTCATTTTCAAGGCCCCTTCAACAGACCAGCTGCTCTCTATAGACATGGTCTGGGAGCGGATGAAGGAGGACCAGAAAGCACTGAAGCGTTACGTCCTAGAAGAGAAAATCAAATCAAAACGGACCGGTGATTTAATCGCCGCTGTCGACAAGTTGATTACGGTTTCAGACTCCTGGGGCGAAGAAGTAGACTTCAATAAAGAACTGAAAAGAGATTATTCCGGAGTTCTGGGCAAAGCACTCTCGCCGCTCTCAGCCGAGATCGCAAGCACCGGAGCTCTGGCGATGAAGGAACAACTGCAGCGCCGCAAGCGCATCACTGTGCGCATGAATGCTCATGAAGCCCGCATGGAGGAGATTATTCATGTAGGCACAATGACGGCAGTTGCCGTGGCAGTTTTATTGGCGCTCTACCTTTTCATGCGTCTCTGGCTCGGCATGCGCGTACTGATGAACAACACGACCAATATTGCACTCGGTCGAGAACTACTGCCACCGATGCGCGGTCACGATGAATTAGCGCGCCTCGATAAGCTAATTCACTCACTTTCCGATGATTTAAACAAGCTTCGAGAAAAGGAACGCGCCTTACTCGATAACACCAGTGTGATTATTTGTTCGTGCGAAGAAACCCTGCGTATCATCGAAATCAATCACGTGGTTGAGGCACTGCTCGGTTTTACACCTTCAGAGATGACCGGGGGGATTTTGTCGTCATTCGTGCAGAACGAAGACAGAGACAAGGTTGTTGAGAATCTGGAAGGTTGCATAGCAGTACCGGGTACGGTGACTTTTGAGGCTCGCTTGAAACGAAGGACAACAGGTTCAATCATCACGGAAGTAACTGCCGAATGGTCGAAATCCAATCGACAATACTTTTTGACTTTTCAGGATATCTCGGAGCGGAAAAAATTTGAACGTCAAAAAGCTGAGGTCATGGAGATCATCAGTAGTGATTTGCGATCACCACTGGAGTTCATTCTCCACAACCTGGAGACGTTGTCCAGTGGCGCGTTTGGGCAGTTTACGGAACGCGGATTACGTCTCGCCAAGAATTCGACATTGTCAGTCAAAGCACTGATGTCGCTCGTCGGTGATCTGGTTGATATGGAACGATTTGAATCCGATTCATTGACGCTGAGCTATTCGAAAACCACTGCCGCGGATTTGCTTCATCGTTCACTGGACATGGTGAAGGCTGGAGCAGACAAGAAGAAATTGACGATCAGCGTAGAGGCCAAGGATGCTGTGTCCGGAAACGACATCGCCCTCGAGGCTGATGCAGACAGGATTATCAGGGTGATCGTCAATCTTCTTGGAAATGCTATCAAGTTTTCGCCGGATGGATCGGCAATCGAATTATCGTGCATTCGAGAACAAGGTCAAAAGCCTTCGGAAGGGAATTCGAATCTTGGAGGCACCTCCGGCAATACCACGCTTTATTTTGCAGTAAAAGATCAGGGTCCGGGAATTCCTCAAGAAAAACTTGGAGTGGTCTTCGAGAAATTCAAGCAGGCCGGTTTGGACACTAAAGAAGAAAAGTCCGGAAGCGGCTTGGGGCTGGCAATTTGCCGCGCTATTGTGGAAGCGCACGGCGGCACAATCGGTGTCGACAGTGTTTACGAACAAGGCTCCACATTTTGGTTTCGCATTCCCTCATCAAAAAATGAGGATGCAAACAAATGAAGCCCGGATTGAAAACCAAAATTGCTTTAGTCGTTGCCATTCCACTGGCAATCGAAGTTTATTTCCTTTTCAATCTGCTCGGTTCGTTTGACGAGATCAAGAAAGAGCGTGTCGCAGAAACAATGACGATGGAAACTCTGGTAGCGGTCAATGTTCTTGTAAACGACACCGTCGCCTGCGGACACGTCATGCTGTTCCGTCCAAAAGACGATCCGCTCTACGCCCGTTACTCTCTTTTGAAACAACATCATCGTGAATTCAGACGTTTATTGCACAAGAAAACCGCCCCGAAGACCGCCAACATCGACGCATTTGTAGAAGCTGTAGAAGCGCTGATCGGAGCCAGTGAACGATGCAACATTAACAGTGCTGATGATGTTTTTCGATTCGGTCTGCAGGATCAAATTCAGGCTGCGACCTGGAAAATCACAACCTACGGCGAAGAGGTGATCCGCGAACTATCAAAATTGCGAGAGGAGCAAGCGCTGAAGAGCAGCCAATCGGAAGCTGCTCTTCGAGACACAGTAATTGGATTTACGATCGGCGCAGTGATCCTCGCACTACTGGCAGTTGCGTATATCCTCCGAGAATTTGGCACCGCATTTAATACCCTGATGCGCAACACAGAACGTGTCGCTAAAAAGGAAGAGCTATTGCCTCCACTTAAAGGGGCCGGAGAACTGGCAAGCCTGGATGCTCTGATCCACAATCTATCGGCGGAACTCGAGGAAGCGCGCCAACAAGAGAAAACGCTGGTGGAAAACACCGCAGTCTTGATGTGTTCGATTGGTCCGGATTTGATCATCCATGACATTACTCCTGCCGTCGAAAAATTGCTTCAGTTTCGTCAGTATGAAATTCGAGGCGAATCGCTTTTATCCTTCGTAGATCCTGATGAGAAGCAGCAAGTAGCAAAAACGTTCGAGCGCTGCAAACAGTCAGGCGAATCGACCAGGTTCGAATGCCGAATCAAAACCAAAGCACAGAGGTTTATCTTTAGCGAATGGACGATTCAATGGAACGAACGCGACGAAAGCTTCTTTGCCACTGTTCAAGACACCAGCATCCGGAAGGAAGCAGAAAAGCTGAAAGCCGAGGTGGTGGCGATGGTAAGCCATGATTTGCGCTCCCCGTTGGCATCGCTTTTGGTCAGTTTCGACATGATGGATCAGGGATTCGCTGGAGAATTTAACGACGAAGGAAAAGAAATCGTCGGGCAGACGCGGGGCTCGATTGTTTCATTAATGTCGTTGATAAACGATCTGATCGATGCCGAAAAATTCGATTCCAACTCATACGTTCCGCATCTCGAAATCGTCCGTATCAAGGGCGTTTTAACGGATATGTTGGCGCGAGACAATGAAGACGCCAAATCGAAACAATTAAAAATTGAATTGGAATCGGAGGATCTTGACGTTCGAGCAGACGAAGAAAAGATCATCAGCGTGATAAAAACTTTTCTCAGTCACGCCATCAAACGTTCGCCTGTAAGCGCCAGGATAACATTGAGCTGTCTGCGAAGAGGCGCCAACCAGCAGCCCAAAGGCATGGTTGAGGTGAAAGTGGAAGATTTTGGAGAACCATTGAAGGAAGAACAGTGTCAACAAATGTTTGAGCGTTTCTCCACCACATCCAGTGCAGCAGCGAGTTTGCGGTTTGTTCTATGCCGCGCGATCATCGAAGCGCACGACGGCGAAATTGGAATAGAATCGCCGACGCCGAAGGGAGCCACAGCCCTGTGGTTCAGAATTCCGCTACAATAGGAAGAACGAATGGTTCCTTCCTAACATGAATCCAAAGTTCAATCAGTTAGTAGTCGCATCTGCCACCATTGCGGTGACATTGGGATTATTCGTCCAGCCAGATCCGGCCCTCGCGAAGCCGATTCAGCCGGTGAAAAGCAAGGCCGATAGTGCGTTAGGCTGGCAGATAAATTATTTGCCCGGACAAGTTACTGCGGCATCCTCAGTTTATCTAAATAACAATGCCATCAAAATTGTCACCGAGGGCTCGTTCGAAATTATCGCAAAGGCACCATCGTGGTCTGCGGTAGTCACTAACACCAAGACCAAGCGTTCATGCGAACTTACGCCGGCGCGTTGGATGAAGGAAGGATTTTTTCTCGACCCTCCTGACGCAAAGGAATACATGAATCCGAAAAAAGCGGATTCGACCGACCAGTTAAATTTCCGTGGCTTGCAGTCGAAAAGACGGACGTGGATTACGATGGAATCCGACGCTCTCTACCGATACCGAGCCAAACCGCAGCGTTGTGTCATCGAGCTGATTTCTACCGAAGGTATTCCGACCAGCACCATGCAACGCGAGATCCTCTCCGCGTGGTACGGAATTCCGAATCTCGAGGGCGTTCCGCTTTTTTGGCAAAACGTTATGGAGACCTCTCGCTCACAACGATTGAAAGTTTCGAATGTTCAGCGAATTGCGTTGGGACCAGGGGCTTTCGAACCAATGAAGGGAAGCACGCGCGAACTTTCAATGTTGAAGTTGGTCGACAGTAAATACCACAATGCTCTCAATGACTTCATCGAGATGGACGGCGCATCTACCATTTCGGACAAAGCCGCGAAGCCGATGGACGTAGTCGCAAAGCCGAAAACCAAGACCGATAAATAATCTTAGAAACCGTTTCGAAACTTTCAAAGAGGTGAACGTAAACACTGGATGCCTTGTAACGGTCGGCTTTAGCCTATGACTCGGGAGAGCGAGAACGAGATAAATCGCGCCACACCGGCGTCTCAAGGAATCGCTCCGGCGACTCCTGTAGCTTTGGCGCCCCCGCCGAATCCAGACGAGAACATACAAACGCTTCTCCTGCGACGGTTTGAAGCGACAGTCCCCGGTCCGACTCTGCAAATTACTGGTTCCTGGGAAGGACTGATTCCCAAGGAAATGACAAACCAGTCAAAATACTGGACTTCCAATAACATTGCCGCCGGAGCCGCCGGCGTAACGGAAAAAAATGATGTCGCCTTCGAAGCATCGCAACAGCAGCAGCAGCTCGAAGACCCGCTGATCGGCGCGACAATCGAAGGCACCTACGAGATTTTGAGCATTCTTGGAAAAGGCGGCATGGCTGTCGTCTATCTGGCCAAGCACATCCCGACGGATCGATTAGTCGCGATGAAAGCGATGAAGGTAAATTCCGCCGAAGACATAATGCGTTTCGGTCGCGAAATTCGCAGCCACTCTCGTTTGCATCATAGAAATATCGTTCAGTACATGGAGTTTATCGCCACCAGCACTGGAGAATTTTTTCTGGTGATGGAACGAATAAAAGGTCTGAACCTTCTGGATATCATCAGATCGATTGGGCGTATCGACGGAACATCCAATATTGCCACGATCATGCTGCAGTCGTGTGACGCACTCGCATACGCTCACAACAATGGTGTCACTCACCGCGATTTAAAAACCAGCAATGTTGTTCTTGTAAAAGAAGACGACCGCGACGAAATCATCGTAAAAATTCTCGACTTCGGAATTGCTCACGTTGAAGGCGAGGAGCGCATCACCTTTACCGGACGTGCGATCGGTTCGCCGATGTATATGAGCCCGGAGCAATGCAGTGCTAAGGCCCTGGGACCGCGCTCGGATTTGTACTCACTTGGCATTGTCGCGTACGAGATGTTCACTGGAAAACCGCCCTACCACAAGGGTTCCGTTCGCGACATTATGTACTCGCATTGCACACCTGATATCGAACCTCCACCGATGTCCGATCTGGTACCACATATTCCCGGCATCAAAATGCTCGATCAAATTGTGTTGAAAGCCTTGCAAACAGACCCTGCGCGAAGATGGGATTCGGCGGCGCAGATGAAAGATGCAATCGAATTTTGGTATGAAGCAGTTACGAATGGCGACAATCTCGACAGCCTCCCAACGCACATGATCGAAGAGCGAGTGATTGCAAAAGCAGCATCCATCGAAGATTTTGAAATCACGATCAAGGAACGAGATCAGATTCGGCATATAAAACGAACGTCGAGTATGCAAAGTTCTTTCGGTCCGGGCAAGCCCACGTCAGTTGACCAAGAACGGCTACAGAAGAACGAAGAAGAGAGCAGCTTGAGAATGCATCAAGCCAATTTGGAACGAGAGAAAGTTGTTCTTATCAGATTGGCCGTGCTGTCCGCGTTGCTGGCGATTTCATTGATTACTTATTTTGCAATGAATTTCCAACGGCTAGCAAGTATGCTCGCGCCTCCAGCAAAACCTCCGATTGCAGCTCCAGCTGTTCTGAATCCAGGTGTGGAAAAAACGATAGCCAATCCAACTAAGGATTCGGCGAAAAAGTCACCACGAAAAAAACGACGACTGCGCGCACCGAATAAATGAAGTACATGGTTTTGCAATCCACTTGTGGTTTTGCGATTCGCTTGTAGTTTTGCAATTTACTTGTAGTTTTGCGATTCGCTTGTGTTCTAAACCGCTATTTTGGTTCAATGCTCTACTTGATATAAACTCCGCTGAATGCCATGTTCGTGGTGAACGCTCTAGAATATGTTGAAGGTCTAAGTTGACCGCTATTAGAATCGCGTAACTGCATCGTAGGAGTTCCGCTGCTGTAATCGATCTCGACAGTCGGCTTATTCAAATTATTATATTGAGTCGCCTTCAGCATGGCGCCACCGGATCCGGCGATATACTCGGTTCTGCCCATAAAGGCATCGACCATCGTTTTGTTCTCGACACCTGGTCGACCGACTGCTGTACTTTGTGATTCGCGGAAATAGCTAATCGTAGTTGTGCGATTGCCGCTCTCTTTATTGTTATCACGATCAAAAATCCACTGCTGCAAATATTGTGGTTTTCCGCCGCTGCCTTTCGCATACTGGATCACGTTGAGCGGAATGCCGTTGTCGTCACGAAGAACGGCATAAAAATTGCCTGGATGCCTGCGTCCGGTCGGGTGAAGCACGATTCCGTGTTGGTCGGGTTGGAACATCTCGCTGTCGCCGAGAAGTTCAACCGATGCAACTTTTTCCTTCATGCCTTTATGGAGTTCGGCTATACGAATGCCATCAGGAACTTTATTTTCTTCGCTTCGATCGGTTGAGGTTTCAAGATACAGATCGTATAAAGCGCTGCCCAACTTTGATGGCTTCAAGAGCTTCTTCATGAGCCATTTGTCTTGATCTTTTTCAGGACCTGGATACTTCGGCGGTGTTTTATCCGGATTGGTGTTGGTGGCGTCGGGACCCTCACGCTGCTGCTTCAAATAATCAACTTTCGGAAGTGGCCTGTATGGTGCCTTTCCGGTATCCACTACTGGCGGTGCCTTGGTAGTATCAACCACTGGCGGTGCCTTGGTGGTATCAACCACTGGCGGTGCCTTGGTGGTATCGACCACCGGCGGCGCCTTGGTTGTATCAACTACCGACGGGGTCTTGGCGGCATCGACCGGAGGTTTATCAACACCCCCTGCGACAGGCGGTCTAGCTGGTACGCGCGGTGGAACGATTACCGTCGAAGGCTTAATCGATTCTTTCGGAAAGAACAAAGGCGGAGTCTCTTTTCTACCAAGCATTCGATCCAGCGAGAGACTCGGCAAGCGAATGTCACCGTTTGAAGGCAATCCGGGCTGTTGGAAAAACGGCTTTGCGTCTACCGGAGGAGGAGCAAATCTCCCGCTGTCTTTAGGTGCAGCAGCTGAAGCTGCGCCTTTTGGATCTGAAGGTTTCGGCGTTGATCTGGAATCTTCTGGTTTTGGTTTCAATTCTGATGGCTTAGTCGGCGGATCTCCGAACAATCGCCCTACTTCATCGGCAAAAGATGGGTTCGGCACAGGTTTCGGCACAGGTTTCGCTTCACCGCCATCGGCGGCATCAGCACGAACTGGAGCGTTATCTAAAAACGTCATCGGTAAACCTCTTTCTCACTTTGTTGATCTGCGCGTGCCGCTCGCGCACCATTCAGGAACCTCGATAGTGGCCTGATGTTTCCATATTAGGCAGCACTGCTTAGCTAAACAATCGTGATTTTCCCAACTTTCAATTCTCTGTGAATAAGCACAGCAGAAGCGGCTCTCCGCAATTTCAATATCAAAAGTTTTGCGACTAATAAATCAGTTTTCTGCGCAAAGATTTCGATCAAAGACTAGAATGGCACTACAGTCCCGCTTCGCTGATAATAATGGCCCCCGTTCCCAGTAAGACAACCAGAACAATCAAGTGGCTCGCAGTCGTTGCCATAATCGGGTTAAGCGGCTGGGCTTTGCGCGAGATGTTTTCAGAAACAGAGAGAGTAATTGGCGGGAAACGCGCGGTTCTGGCAAATGTTCCAGCGCCTTCGCTGATCAAAGGTCGAAACAACTTGATCGCGATGTTGCGTACTCACTACGGTGTACCGAAGCCAAACATACATATCAGCGACAACGTATTGGTGATTACAACAACTCCGGAAGTTGCAAAACATATTGTCGATGATGCTTATGATTTCGACTTTGCATTGCGCGAGTTGCGAATTGAGAAAGTCATTTGTGCTTCTGATTGGAAGGGAGATTCGGATGGAGAGCTAGTCGAAAAGTTGGATGACGCGTCGATTTATGTGACGACACCAAACTTTCTAGGAATTGGTCTCACACCGGATTTGGTGCTATGCGATCTATTGGATGGTGGCGAGTCGAACAAAACCAACCATGATTAAACTAAATTCCCATGGCTTCGGGCGCTGCTTTTAAACGAAGCAGAAAAACACGTCAAACGCTATCTGCAAGCGGATCCAGAGAACCCAATTTTGTTGCTCAACCAGGGTCTTGTAAATAGTAGAAAACAAGAAGACTCAAATGAGTCGTACAGCAAACTAATTGCGATTAGCCAGCTGAATAGCCAAACTCAGCTCGACGTTACCAAACGAAAACGAGTCCAACTTGCAAAGGATCTACTCAAGGTGATCGAATGCGACACTAAAACATCCACCAGTGAAGAACTCGTAGGGATCGTCCGCAGAACACTTCCAAGAGATTACTTCCAGACGTATTTGTTAGCGCGGATTCATAACAAGTTCAACGAACCCGAACAAGAAAAGGCCGCGCTCTCAGAAATTGACGAAGATCGAAATAGAACATATCGCCTATTCGCGCTGATGATTTGCTCGACTTTTGCATCGTCGCTGTTGTTTGTGACAAACTTTTTCCTCAAAAAGAAGATCTGGGATTTGCCTGCACCGGAGACACTATCCATGTGCCCGCACCCCTATGGATGGTTTAAGCCGGCTGTCATCAGCTTACTATCGGGCGGGATCACATGCTTGCTGATCGTCGCTCTCTGGATTCAGTGCCCGCCACTCGTAGTCGTCGGCGGCGTACCATTGGCGTCAACCTTCATGCCGGATAAAGTTTCGATGTTGGAAGCGGCGCATCAGCTTGTCACCACAGTTCCATTTATCTTGTGGACGTTTCTGTGCGTACATCAAAGCTCAGCGTTCGCTGAGTTTGTGCGACTGAAATTTCAATCCAATGGATACACAAAACCTCAATTGCTCAGCCTGGGTGTCGCCGGCTTCAGCATTAGCTGGATGCTCGCTAACACTAGTATGTTGTTATCGATGTGGTATCACTATCCCGGTGATACAGCCGTCACCGTCGGCACAGGACTGATCGCCGGCTCGCATTCGCCTCTCGCTATACTTTTTCTATTCGCAGGAACAGCGATCTTCGCGCCAATAACAGAAGAAATCATTTTTCGCGGTATTCTGAATCCGGCATTACGACGCCATCTTGACGCTAAAACCGTGATGCTCCTCGGCTCGCTAGTCTTTGCAGTCGCACATTTGGAATTCACGCCGTGGTGGTTTATTCACAAATTCTTTTTGGGATACATAAACTCGTATCTTCTCGAAAAAACCGGGAGCATCGTCCCCGGTATCGTTAATCACATGCTGCTAAATACATTCGTGGTCCTGTTCCTGTGCATTTGCAGTTGAACGCGGCGAGATTATTGAACCGGTGCTGTTCCAATCTGATTTAACAACGCGTTGATTTGTTTTGAATAGCTCTGATTCGAATCGATGTTCAGTTGTGTTAAACCAATATCTTCAGTTCAAGCGGCAATTCAAACCAGAACATCGAACCGGTTCCTCTCTTTAATTCCACGCCAATTTCTCCACCATGCTGCTCTACGATCGCTTTGGCGATCGCGAGTCCCAGACCGGTTCCTCCACGGGCGCGATCGTCCCTGGACGCGAGTTGCTGAAAACGACCGAACAATTTGTCGACCTCATCTTCAGGAATTCCAGGGCCTTCATCGGTGACTTCAAAACGACATTTTTGATCGACTTCCCGAAGCGAGATTTTTACAACACCATCTACCGGCGACCACTTCACCGCATTCGATACCAGGTTGGTTAATACCTGCTGCAGCCTGTCTTCATCAGCGAGCACACGCCGCGTCCACGGCAAGTCTCGTTCAATTCGTATCCCGGCTTCATCGCTCAATGTTTTTATGCCATCAAGCGCTCGCTCCACAATCTCGCGAGGGTCGAGTTTCGTCAACTTCAAATCGAGCTTACCTGCTTCCATTTTTCGAATGTCGAGAATATCGTTGATAAGGCGGATCAGCCGATCTGTTTCCTTGCTGGCGACTTGAACAACCGGACGAGCCTGGGCAGTCAACTCGCCCATGAATGAATTTTCCATGATACCAAGAGCGGTGCGAATAGCAGTGAGCGGCGTACGCAGTTCGTGCGATACGGTTGAATAGAAATCTTTTACTCGCTGTTCGGCGCGCTTTCGCTCGGTGATATCACGCACGATACCAGTTAAAATCTGCTGGTTGCCAAGATTGATCATACTGAGTGACACTTCCACGGGCACCTTGTCACCGTCTTTTCTAAATCCGTAGAACTCGCGACCGACTCCAAAGACTCGCCGCTCGCCGGTTCGCAACGGGCTCGTGTCGCCGTCTTCGCCGCCCGCCAACAGCAGCGGCAAAACAGTATTTATGTCCTTGCCCAGCAATTCTCCAGTTTCGTATCCGAGTAAACGTTCAAGCGCACCATTCATGGACTCCAAAGTGCCATCGGAATTGACGGTGATGATGCCATCAGGGGCGGTGTCAACAATCGCACGCATCCGTGCCTCACGTTCTGAGAGCAATTCCTCGGCTCGCACACGCTCAGTGATATCTCGAGCCTCGGCAATCAGATAGATGACAACGTCGTCTTCTTTAACGGGTTTCACGGAAAAGTCCACAGTGGAGCGCCCACCAGGGCCTTCGACTTCAGACTCGAATCGGATCATCTCGCCTTTGGCGGCTTTACCAATCGCTTTTTTCAACTGTTCTTGAACATCAGTGGAATAGGACCACCACGAGGTGTCCCAAAAATATTTTTCTTTGACTGCCAAAATGTTTCCACCGGCAAAATCGACTGCGCTCTGGTTCGCCTCAAGCACGATGCCGTCAGGAGAAAGCAATCCGCTGAATTGAAATGTTTGATTAAACACAGCTCTGAATCTGCGCTCCGCGTCGCGAAGTGAACGCTCGGCAGCATTTCTTGCGCCAACATATTTGTTGACGATGGCAATAACAACGATCAAAATTGTCATAGCAAAAACCATCAACATACTGATACCAGCTATGGTTTGCCGGCTGCCCCGATCGAGCTCGCTTCCTCGCAACTGAAAATCCATATCGGCTCGATTGCCTAGTTCATCCACCATTACTTCCAGGTGTTTTGTCACCTCGGCCTCGCCGAGCCGCGTGCCATGAGCGGCCGCAACATCCATGCCCTGAGTTTTCCTCAGCGCGATCACTTCCTCGGCACACTCACTGCGCACGCGAATCAACTCTCGAATCTCGTCGGCGAGCATGCGGTGCTTGCCGTGCAGCCGCATGTCGAGTTCCATCACCTGTTTATCGACTATTCGAATATTTTCCTTGTACTGATCAAGAAATTTAGCTTGACCAGTCCAGACGTAGGCGTACTCGGCGGCTTCAGCCTTCGACAAACAATACTTAATTTGGTCGAGAACAGTAAGAATCGAAAGTCGCTGTTGCGAGATACCAGTATCTGAGAGCCTATCAAAACACTGCTGAATCGATATCGCGGCGATGTGAATCAGAAGCAACACAATGAAACAAATGCCAGCCGTCGTTATTGTCGTCAGGGGCAGATCCTGAAAATAACGCTTGAAGCCCGGGACACGGTTTTTCATCGCTTTCTACTGATGATCCACGATTCGATAACCTTGCCCGCGCTTGGTTCTAATAACGCCGTCTTCCTCGTTATTGTCACCAATTTTTTTCCGCAAAGTTTTCATATGAGTACGCACAGTGTCAATCGATGCTGCCGAGTCGCTATCCCAAACACGGTCGAGAATAGCCTCCAGAGAGAAGCTCTGGTTCGGATAACGCATCAAAAGTTCAAGCAAACTAAATTCTTTGGCGGTCAGTTCAATCTCGTGCCCGGCTCGACTGACGGTACCACTGGCGGTGTCAAGCTCGATATCACGAATCAACAGTTTCTTCCCGGCATAAGTAGTCGGTCTACGAAGAAGCGCATTAACACGCGCATCCAGCTCAGTCGGATGAAATGGTTTCACCAGATAATCGTCGGCACCAGCATTCAGTCCGGTCGCTTTATCTTCAACCGTTCCTTTGGCGGTAAGCATTAAAACTGGAACGCGACCACCGGAAGAACGGTACTGCTTGCAGACTTCCACGCCTGCGATATCCGGCAACATCCAATCCAAAATGATCAATTCGTATGAGTTATTGCACCGCAACTGCGAAATCGCATCTAAACCTTTTCTCGCGACATCGACCAGGTGGCGCAATTGTTCCAGCTGCATCTTCAACAAAAATGCCAGGCTGTCATCGTCTTCCACGAGCAAAATTTTTGCCATAGTTTCAGTTGAAATCCATGAGAAGGGAACGAGTTCAGGTCCGCTTGCCACTGCACACAGGTAACAGGCGCAGCAGTTCACATCTATATATGCCTCGAATTGGCGTTCTCAATCGAGAAACAGCCGCTTACTTTTTGAAGTTTTGCGAGGAGTAATCTTCGAAGTACTCGAGAAGACCAGCCGGATCGTCGGTCACGATGCCGTCTACCTTCATATCCATTGCTTCCCGCCACTTCTTGTGACCGTCTACAGTCCAGACGTTGACTGCCAATCCGGCTTTATGAGCGCGCTCGACAGCATCGGGTCGCAGCTCGGAAAACCCGGCATTCCAGGCTTTAGCACCGATCTTGTCAGCGTAGTCGCCGACATCGGCAATGATTCCAGCGTCTAGAAATGCCACCTGGTACTGTGGGGTGTTTTTATGAACGCGTCTGATAAGTTCGTGATCGAACGAGCTGATCAGGATCTTGTCGGGGTATTTGTAGTCCTGAAGAACCTTGGCGAGGTCGTTTTCGATGCCGGGGTACTCGACTGGCGAGTTTTTGATCTCGATGTTAACGATCATTTTTCCGTCAGCGAGCTTCAAAACGTCCTCCAGCAAAGGCAATTTCTCGGCAGCGTACTCCTGGTCAAACCATTTGCCGGCCGAAAGTTTCTTCAATTCTTCCAGTGTGTGGTCTTTGACAAAGCCTCTGCCGCTTGTGGTCCGGTCCAAAGTCTCATCATGAATGACGACCAACTCGCCGCTCTTGCAACGATGAATATCTAGCTCAACGCCGTCGGCACGAGCCTTTAAGCTCTTGGCAAACGCTGCCATCGTGTTTTCAGGAGCCCACTTGCTGCCACCGCGGTGAGCAATCACTAGCGGGCGCTTCGCTGTATCGGCAGCCAGAGCCGCTAAGCCCGACGCAGATAAAATCATCGCACCCAAGGTTATTGACGCCAAAATCCGAAAACGTCCCGGCAATTGCATTGCGCACTCCTAATCGTCACGAAAGACCGCCTAATTCTAAACGAAGTTGCCTGGATAATTCAGCGATTTTTTAAGATCATAGTGATGTCGGAACAGGAGCGCAGTCGTGACATCAAGACTCAACGCATTTAAATTTTTCGGAATCGCGTTAGTGTCTATCGCCGTGATTTTTTGTGCCTGGCAGATCTGGTCGAACAAAACGATAAATTCATCCGATAAGAAAACAATTGGAGCCTGGCTGCAAAACGATTATGCACGCTCAGATGCACCTGCCGTGCTGATCTTGGGAGATTCCCAATTAGGAGGTTTGCGATCGGCTGATGCAAAAGTGGCTGGCAGAAAATTAGATTTCGCGCTCGATCATCGCAGTTATGCCGTTGAAAGTGAGCTGCGCAAAATCAATTTTACAACCGGGCCAAGTCGGCTCGATATCTCAAACGCGCTCAGTAAGCTGGGTTTCGCGAACAGTCTGAATCATCCCGCCAGCAGTTCCAGATTCGCAACTGGTGGCGTAACCAGCGCATCACCGAAGGTGTTCATCGCCAGCCAACCTGGAAGCATTGCGTCTGACTATTATGTTATGACAAAGGGTTTGATTTCTGAAAAAAAGAAACCAGAAATTGCCGTCATCACGATTAATCCTCGCACTTTTCTGGATAACGGATTAGCCTGCCCGGGCGACTCCAGCTACTTTCGTTTCTTTGCAAAACACGCAAGCCTCAACGGTCCGAGTTACAACAAAGCGTATCCTGAGTTTCGAGATAAGAGCACTGCATTCTGGAAAAACATAGTGCGTTCGCCGATAGATCAAGTGGCTGTCGGCCAGTTCGTGTTTCTGCCTGATGACGCGCAAAGCTTCAACGATAAGACGTTGATCTATCCTCCTAATTTTTCGTTTGAGCCTCAATCCTGCCGCCACCAGATATGGTTCCTGAATGAAACGTTGACGTATCTAAAAACAGCCAACATCAAATCGATCGTCGTATCTATGCCGATGCTTCAGGAGAAACAAATCGCGGCGTTCAAGAAGCTGCATGATTCCATCAAAGGTGAGATTGCCGAATCGTGCCAAAAGAATGAAGCCGTCTATGTCGATCTCACCGATGACAATCGTTTCGTAAGCAGTGATTTCCTGGATCCTGTCCATCTCAGTCAAAACGGCGGTGCTAAAGTCGCCAAACTTATCGCGCAGTACGCCACAGAAACAGGCTGTCATGATGATACGATTCAGTGAAAAGTCCGAACGTTTAAATCTTCGGAATGTCTAAAAAGTTGGAGGTGCTATGTCGTTCAAAAGCAATTTAGTTATTGGTCTAAGCGCGCTGATGCTCAGTTCTCCTGCCGCTTTTGCAAAGGAAATCAAAGAACCACCTCCGCCGGGTGGTCAGGATACCGACATCAACGCCAAAGCTGTTTTGGCAAAAAATTTGCTGACAGACGGAATTAAACGATACGGCAGTAATGACTTCACCACCGCACTCAAGCGACTTAATACGGTCGTTGATCTCGATCCGAAAAATGTCTGCGGTTTCTATTATCGCGGCATGACAAACAAGAAACTAGGCAAAGCCGAAGCTGCGAAGAAGGACTTCAAATCAGCAACTGCACTCAACGCGTCTTCTTTCGAAGAATTCGATTCACGCGGAAAAGCATTTCTGGAATGTGGACAAAAAGTGCAAGGTGACGCAGATTTAGCAAAAGCGAAATCATTGAAAAAATAGATTGAATACGACCGAGAATCTCACTTGACAGGTATCTGATGAACACTATCGCACACGCCGTTTTACTGGTCATCGCTTTTGTAAGTATCGCTCTAATCGGGCAAATAATAGTCAATCGAGTAGTAAAAATCGATGTGCTTGAAAAACACCACAGCGCAGGCGAAGCGATGATGGGCGTCGTCGGTACATTGTTTTCAGTGCTGCTCGGATTTATGGTGGCATCTGCGATGGGCAGATACCAGGACGCTCAGATGTGTTCGCAAATGGAAGCGAGCAACGTCGCGAGCGTTTTTCGAATCGCTCGGGGCCTATCCGATGAAGATAGACCGAGAATTCGACAGTTTTGTCGGAAGTACTGTGATGACGTGATCGACAACGAATGGCCGAAGATGGCTCAGGGAGTGAAAATCAATCACGGTTGGCAGTCGTATCAGGAACTCTGGGAGAGCGTTATTTCGGTGGTGCCGGAAAACGATCGACAGAGCAATCTGCAACAAGGTCTGGTGCAATCGATGACCAGCCTGGGTGAACAAAGACGCGCGCGAATTCTGCTTAGCGAAACCTTCACACCGATAGCTCTGTGGTTAGTGATAGCGAGTGGTGCTCTCATCACTGTTGCGTTTACTTATATTTTCGCATCGCAATTTCCGAAAGTGCAAGGCTTCATGACCACTCTAGTTGCGTCGGCAATGGCGCTCAACATCTGGCTTTTGTCGGCATATAGCTATCCGTACACAGGCGAACTTGCGATCAAACCAACAATGTTTGTTCTCCTGGAGGAATCGGTACTCTCGGTCCCGGACACGCCCGCACGCTATTTGCATGACCCGAAGCCGAGCGGTGTTAAATAATCATATAGACGAATTTGTTCCATCAGTTCATAATTCAAGGGTTGATCACCGGTCTTAGACGTGAGCGTCAATCGCTTCAGTCTCAATACTCGGTCATGGTTTCATCGCGACTTTTAATACGCACTCTGTCAATTCGTAATTTTTGAAAATAATGACGAGTGCTCCTAATTTCGCGAGCCAGCCTGTAAGCGTATCGGACCCTCCTGGCGGATCACCTGGAACGCGCCGCCAACTCTCATTGGATTGATTTTCTAACGACCAATTGAATTAGCACTAAATCGGTTCGGCAACCGATATGCGAATAGCAGAATTGCTACGCGCTCGCCGCGCAGTATGACTGCGATTTCATTGATCTCGAGATCCCGCTTACTATTTTCTCAAACAAACTTTCTGCGCTTCTACGGAGTACGCACTAATGGCATTATTTGAAAACCGCCGAATCGCTTCGGCTAAATCCGCTCACGCATCAGCTATGGTGGCAGGTACGCTTTTACTCCTCCCAGCAATAGCCTACGCCGCGCCCGGCGAGCCACGAGTGAGCCCGTTCAAGCAATTCAAACTAGACAATCCCGAGATCTCGCGAAGAGAATTTCGACGAGAGTTTAAACTGCAACGAAGTCTGGATGGCATCAACGGAAACGGGTTTGGTTTAAATGTAAACACAAATCCTGCCAAAAATATCAACATGCAAATTCAGCCGTTGATGCAGAATCAGAATCAAAACCTGAAGAACGATAAAACGCTAATTCGGCTTGCCAACCGCACCTTGCAGTCCGCTGACAGCGGGCAGATGTTGAAAATGAACAAAGGCGTCGACATCGATCTCAGTTCAACGCAGCAGAACATAACTCTTGGCGAAAGGCTTTTTCAAAAAACTGAATCGATCACGATCAATTCCGGTGGAGAGCAAAAAACATTTTCGTCTGGTTCCAAGGTGACCGCCGCCGAGTATATCGCTTGCAAACAAATGCTTTTGGCCGGCAAACAAAGCGTGCAGCTTGACGGCTCCGGACGCGCCATCGGCGGCGAAGTCGACCTCTCAGCGTTGACTTCACGCGGCGATCGAATGCGCGTCGATGATTTGGTCATCCCAACCAACCTGGTAACCTACGGAGACGTCGGCAAAGGAGCAACGTTTCAAGTCACGGGCGATTTGACTAACGCGGGCTCGATGTATGTTTACTCATCCAGCAAGAACAACAATAAAGGTCTACTCAAAGCCGACAATATTACTAACGAGCAAACCGGTCTGATCAGCACGATGCTTTCAGACTCTCAAGCGACTGAACACGGTGGCGCTCTAACCCCCGTCAATCTCAGTCTTGAGGCAGCAGACAGGTTTACAAACCATGGCGTGATTGAAAGTTCAGGAGAACTAAACATCACCGCGGGTAATGTCATCAATTCAAACAGCGCTGGTGATGCTAATAGTTCGAGCACCATCACTGGTGCCCCAGGTCCCGTTTTAAAGGCAGCGGCGAATCTAAATATTTCCGCGCCACACGTGGTTAATAATGGACTAATCCAGAGCACCAATGCCAACGTTAGCTTTGATAATGCCGTTGCATCAGATTTAGTTATTCAAAACACTGGCGGTTCGATCAGTGCTCTCAACGGATCAATTAACCTTCGTACTCCCAGCTACGATGCAACTTTCAACACCAACATGACGGGCGGAGATCTGCTCAGCCAATCACTCAACATCAATGCCGGTCAGGGTAGCGCAGATGTATACGTGAATGAACTGACCGGCGTGATTAACGAAACCGGTCTGGCGTCACACGTCAAAGCGTCGACCGCGACTCTCAATTTGGGGTCCATTTGTCTGACCGGTGATCCAACTTATAAAAACGACGCCGGCAATATCGTGTTGAGTGGTGACATTACCGTCGGTGAAGCATTGACCATCATTGCCTCCGGAGATATTACGAACAGCGCGCCTCTGACAATCACGGCAGGAAATGCAAATTCCGGTTTTCCAATCACACTAATCGCCGGCGCTGATATTACCTCGGTCGGAACGAACACGGGCACTCTTCCCAGTGGAAATGGTGGTACATCAACGACTATTAGCGGCGATTCATCGGCAACTGGTGGCAGCATCATTCTAGGGACTCACGCGGGCGGCAGCGTGACCGTGAATTCTCGTGCCACCAATACTAGTGCCAACGCAAACGGTGGCAACATCTTTCTGGTCGCCTACAATCCAGGGGCACTCAATACCGGGTCGGTTATCTTGACCGGTTCGTTCCTTAATTCCGGAGGGCATGGCACGGGCAGCAACGGTAACATAACGATTTTGTCCGATGGTAGAGACGCGGCACCTTTCGACGCAATCCAAACCGGGACACTGAATACCACTGGCGGCAACAACGGTGGCTCTATATTTATCAACTGTATAAGGCCTTCAACCTCACTTGGTACGCCGGTTACATACAACGCAGACGGCACACTAGGTGTCACGGGTTCAATATCAAGCGGCACTGTGGTGCAGAACAATGCCAGCGTAAGAGTCGACGGCGATTTAACAGCCTACACCTCGATCCAGATCGCCTGCGGAGGAGGTGCGCAAGATGTAATTGATATTAGAGATGGCGTGCAATTAAAGGTTGTCTCTCCTCTAAGCGGAGTCACATTGCAAGCGCGTTTCTCTTCCGACGTCATTCAGGGCAGCGGCAGCCTTATCGATGCAGCGTCACTGCAACTGTTTTCCAGTACTGGTGGCTTTGGAACCGCAGATAATCCGATTACGACCACAGCGTCATACATCGATATCGACGCGGACAATCTTCAATCCTCTGCATTTATAAACGCGACAAACAAAGGAATCATCGGACTGGCAGCATCCGCGGTGATGTTGGACATGACAGCCGTCGGCACCATTGCCACCGCATATGACTCGACGATAATTGTTCCTAGCTTAAAATTGACATCAACTACTGGCAGCATCGGCCTAAACACAGATATTCCGCTGGAGGTCAACGCCTTTACTCTACAGCTGAATGCAAAAAACGAGGTGTATGTTCACAATGACTACAATGGCGCAACCGCTTTAGATAGTTTGAACACCGCTGGTAAAATTTTTAGCGTCAAAACCGATGGCAACATCACCTCGAATCCCACCCTGGTGATAGTTGCTCCAAAGGTGGAATTGGAAACTGCAGCCGGCTTCCAGGCACTCTTTAATCCAACGATAGTTGCCACCACCAGCATTTCGCTAAAATCAGTTTCAAACATCACTAACGCATTTGTCGACACGGCGGACATGAGGACGCCATTGCTATCGCTAACCAGCGCCAACAATATCGGGACAAGTGGGATCAATCGATTCACACTATCCAGTACCATCGGCGGTGTGAAGGTGAACGCACTCAGCACCTTTTTGAACGTCACAGCCGAGGTAAAGAAAGGCTTCAATTTTGCCGGAGGCCAAACCGGTTATCTAGACCTGCTATCTGCAGGAGGCATCAACGTCACAGGAGACGTAACGGTGACGGCCATGGCAAGCGACCTCATAATAAAGGCCGCCAAAGGTTTCATCGCGGTGAAACCCGCAGTTAAATTGACCGCCACGGACAATATTATTTTGCAAGTTACGGACACATCATCGACCGCCAGTAAATCAAAAATCACGATCGGCGCAGGAGCCGTGGTGCAAACGATTGCGAACGCGTTTCCTTTGGGTGATATTCTTTTGTCGGTTGGTCCCACAGGCGTTCCAACGCTCGGTACGCCACCAACGAAAAGTTTTGCGTACGCCCAGAATGGCGGTGGATTCATTTACTTCGGCGCAGCTGGTCTCAGTGCCAAAGGCGCGGTGAACACGATGTACGCAAAAGGCGCTAACATCATCATCAACAATCCGTTCAAGTCGTCAAATATATCACTTGGTGGTGGCGTAAAAATAATCGCGGATCCACCAGTTGCCAACGAAGACGCCGTTTGGATGTTCACAGGCAGCCAGCCGATGGCGGCCACTGTTCTATCGATGGCAGCGCAAGGGCCAGCGGTTACACCCGATCTGGTAAATGGAAACGTCACGATTAACGAGTTTAATGCGGGCAACATATTCCCAAACTCGGATCTATCGCACATAGCCTCAACGCGAAACTCTTCTCTGAACTCATTTACGACATTAAACCTGGCGCCCCAGACGCTCGCGCAATTGAGTGATTCCGTTCAATTCGCAAGCAACATCGATGATGATTCCGTGGTCACTACATACGGTGCGCCAGCTGGAATGATCGGAAGTACGCTCTGCGGAGTCAAGGAAATTGGTAACATCCTTCCTGCCAATGAAAGCTTTGCCCCGCTGGAAGCATCAATTGAATTGCAGCCAGGACACTCAGTCTTTGTAGCAGAGCAAGACACAGAGTTGAAGAGTTCCTTCGGCAGTGTGAAACTAAAAGAGGGTTCGATAGTTTTGGTTTCGAACAAAAACTCCGGGCTATCAATTTACAATCTGCACGACAATAAGAAGAGTTCGGTCTCGGTTTCCATTTCCGGACAACAATTTTGTTTGGCACCAGGACAACATCTAACTCTCGCCAACAGCAGATCCAGCGAGTTTGGAACCGTTAACCCGATCGAACAAATTTCGCACCGCACTCTGCGAACAAGTCGCGCCAACAATGGCGTGTCAATCTTCACATCAGAATTTTCCATCCCTTCGGCTATGGATTCGGTGAGTTCTCTCAAGAGCATCACGTCCTCCAGTCATCCGCAAATCAAAAAGATAAAAAATCGGATGATGAAAACGACAGCAGTGCTAATGTATCTGGGTGGATCGCAAAACGACTTCCAATTCTTCACGCGCCCACAGGTCACAGCGTTGAATCTCAGGTAAGGAATAAAACTGTGCTTTGAAACGGTTTCAACGGCTTTGACGGCTTTGACGGCTTTAGAAGCCTTCACTGCTTGCCGTTCGCGCTTCAACCCTCCGCTTTTGGTTGCTTGGACGTTCTCTTCATCAGTTTATCCTTAACGGCATCGCGAAGTTTCAACACTTCGGGAGTTGGACGGTACGCCGCGACCTGATTGAGCATTGTCAGTGCGCCGTCCAAATCCTGTTTGCATTGAATGAGCAAAAGCGCTCGTTGATAGGCATGCGTAAGACGATTGGATTCCGATTCAGGAACGCCTGCAGCTTTGTAGCAATCTTCGGCGATGTTCGTTTCCTCCAGAGCTTTGTCCATTTGCGTTTCCTTGATGTAGCAATATCCAAGAGAAGTGTGTGGAAATGGGCTTCTCCGATATAATTTAGAAGCTCCGTTCCAACTCACAATCGCATCTTTATAGCGATGGATTTTTTGTGCAGTCAGAGCTTTGCCCGAAAGGATATTGAATTGTTTGAGACCGTTATCGTTTGCGATCAACTGCGGAAGGATTCTCTCATCGAAAAGCTTTCGATCTTTCGGGGTCAAGCCACCACGTTCGTAAAACGCAAAACTGTCGGCGAGTTCTTCTGGTAAAGGCTCCCTGGTCTTGGTTTTCGGAAGAATGCTTTTTCTGTAGATGGCTGCAAACTCGACAAACTCCGGTGAATACGCTATCAAATTTCCGATGTCGCAAGCGTGCACAATTTCATGAACCAACGAGAAGCGTCGCTCGCGTTCTTCAAGTCTAAAATATTCATCAGCAATAAAGATGGCACCAGGGGCAGTGGCGGCTACGGTTACTGACTCTCTTCTCGATTTATGTGGTTCGGGAACATTGATCTTATGGACGCGAAAGATTTTCAGCTTTTCACATCTGGCAAATAGACCAGGATACCTCGCGATTAGACCGTTCACTTCTTTCTGGAGCCACTGCTTATCGGCGGAATTCCAGACTAGAACAGGATCGGCGGCGGGACTAAGATCAATATTGGCAGCATCGACGCGAGTCCCGAATTTTACCAGCGGCAGATCAGCCCGCGCCGAAGTCGAAGAAGCAATCATCAGAAAGATGAAGCAGGAAAACGACATCCCGATTGCAAACAATTTACAGATTCCGTTCATTCCAGATTTCTTTCCGTTCGATTCTAAGATTTCATCGAATTCTCAACCAATTTAAAGTCAACGGCTCTTACTTCTCGGCTCTTACTTTTCGATTAAGAACCAGTAGAAACCGTAGGGAGCGAATGTCACCACATACGGTGTCTCATCAATCTCGTGGAAGGCTTCCATTCCAAACATCTCAATCGGCGTCTTGCCTGCCCATCGCGAAAGCTCAAGCTCCGCAGATTGCGGCGACCATGAGAGGTTCGCCACGCACAAAACAGTTTGACTTTCGTATTGGCGGACATACGCCAGAATCTTGCGATTAGCCGGTTCAATAAACTCGAGAGTTCCTCGACCAAATACTTTGTACTGTTTTCTCAAACGGATTATTCTTCGCATCCAACGCAGGAGCGATGATTTATCCATCAACTGACCTTCGACGTTGACGACCTGATATCCGCTTACTGCATCCATCAATGGTGGCGAATAGAGCTGAGCAAACTGCGCTTTAGAAAATCCGCCATTGCGATCGGAGCTCCATTGCATCGGAGTTCTGACACCATTTCTATCACCGAGATAAACGTTATCGCCCATCCCGATTTCATCTCCGTAATAAACGATCGGCGTACCAGGAAAAGAAAACAACAGACCGTTCACGAGTTCGATTCGCGGGCGGCTGTTTTCCAAAAGCGGCGCGAGACGTCGACGAATACCGACGTTGCAACGCATGATCGGGTTTTCCGCATACGCGCTGTACATGTAATCGCGTTCTTCATCTGTCACCATCTCTAGTGTCAGTTCGTCGTGATTACGAAGGAAAATTGCCCACTGGCAGCTTTCCGGAATAGCCGGTGTTTGACGCATAATTTCCACAATGGGCAATCGCGTTTGTTGATGCACCGCCATGAAGATGCGCGGCATCAAGGGGAAGTGATAAGCCATATGGCACTCGTCGCCGTCTCCGAAATATTGGATCACATCGGCAGGCCATTGATTGGCTTCGGCTAGAAACAGTTTATTTTTATAATCAGCATCAAGAGCCGTGCGTAACTGTTTCAAAATCGCGTGAGTTTCAGGAAGATTTTCGCAGTTCGTTCCATCTCGTTCGATCAAGTACGGAATCGCGTCCAGCCGGAAGCCGTCCACACCGATGTCGAGCCAGTAGCGCATGGCTTCTAAAACGGCTTCAGTAACCGCTGGATTGTCAAAATTCAAATCCGGTTGGTGCGCGAAGAATCGATGCCAATAATATTGTTTTGCAACGGAATCAAACGTCCAGTTCGATGCTTCGGTATCGATGAAAATTATTCGTGCATCTTCAAATTTTTCGGCGGTATCACTCCAGACATAAAAGTCTCGCTCCGGACTACCGGCAGGCGCATGGCGAGCACGTTGAAACCAGGCGTGCTGGTCGGAAGTATGGTTGATCACGAGTTCTGTAATGACGCGAATGCCTCGGCGATGAGCTTCTTTTATAAAGTTCTTCGCGTCCTGCATGCTTCCGTATAAAGGATTGATATTCACGTAATCTGCGATGTCATAGCCATCATCACGCAGTGGTGATGGATAAAAAGGCAGTATCCAAATGCAAGTGACACCAAGTTCTTCGATGTAATCGAGCTTCTCGATCAAACCGGCGAAGTCGCCGTAGCCATCACCGTTGCTGTCGTAAAATGTTTTGACGTGAAGTTGGTAAATAATGACGTCCTTGTACCAGAATGGATCGTCTTGGATTTCCCCGGATTGCGTCATTATCAACTCCTGTGTTTGCGCTTCTAAAACAGAACGAACAATTACCGAGCGGTACGAATTCCAAACGGCAACTGAAACGATTAACCCTTCACCACTCCAACCGGTCTCAGCCTCACCACTGGACGCGCCAATCCCGCATCCTTAACAGCTTTCACAACATCATCGATTGGCTTATACGCCTCTGGAACTTCCTCAGTCAAACCCTCACGTGATGAAGCCTTCGCTATCACTCCGCGTTTTGCCAGGTCTGCAATCACATCTCGCGAGTCGCGACCTTTGCGCGCTTGTGTTCGGCTCATCAAACGACCGGCACCGTGGCACACGCTTCCAAAAGATTCTTTTAGAGCTTGTTCGGTTCCGACCAACACATAAGATGCGCGTCCCATATCACCTGGAATGATGACCGGTTGCCCGATGCTTTGGAATTTTTGCGCCAGTTCTGGACGTCCAGCGGGAAAGGCTCTGGTAGCACCTTTACGATGAACAAGAACTGGTTTATCGACACCATCAATAGTGTGATTTTCAAATTTCGCCATGTTGTGCGCGACATCATAGACTTGAGAAAGTTCAACGTCGCGACTGAATACTTTTTTCACGACATCACGAACCCACTGCATAATGCATTGACGATTCGCAAACGCAAAGTTAGCGGCAGCCGCCATCGCACCAAGGTACGCTTGCCCTTCCGGCGAGTTAATCGGACAGCACGCCAATTCGCGATCGGGAACGATAATGCCGCTGCGTTTCATAACCGGCGCCATCGTGCTGACGAAATCGGTGCAGACCTGGTGACCGAGTCCGCGAGAGCCGCAGTGAACCATGAAGCAGATTTGTCCTTCGAACAAGCCAAAAGCCGCGGCTGCTTCTTGATCGAATACTTTGTCGACCACGTCGACTTCCAGAAAGTGGTTGCCCGAGCCAAGTGTGCCGAGTTGACTGGCGCCACGCTTCTTGGCGCGGTCACTGATTTTGTCTGGAATGGCGTACGGAAGACAGCCACCATCCTCGGTGCAATCTATATCATCTTTAGTTCCGTAACCTTCTTTGACGGCCCATTTCGCGCCATCGCGCAGCACCGCATCCAGTGCGCTGGCATCCAGTCGCAGTCTGCCATCTTTGCCGGCGCCGGTCGGAACCGCCTTGAACAGCCCGGTTACGAGTTCGTCCATACGAGACTGAATGTCATTCAATTTCAACGGACTCGCCATCAGACGAACGCCGCAGTTAATATCAAATCCCACACCGCCAGGTGATACCACTCCCTCATCGGGATCCATAGCGGCGACACCGCCAATCGGAAAACCATAGCCCTGATGCATATCCGGCATAGCAAGCGCCTGTCCGAGAATCCCCGGCAAAGTCGCGACGTTGGACGCCTGCTCCAACGACAAGTCACCGACGACGTGTTTTATCAGTTCAGGGCTGCTGAAGATCATCGCGTCAACGCGCATATCATGTCTGTAACCGCGCGGAATTCTGTAGCGGTTGTTGTCGACCACCTCTACAATGTTGTCCCATTTAGTATTAGTTCGCAGTTTAGCCATGTCACCTCGCCCCCTTTTCATAGCGCGTTAGATGTCGATATATACCTGTAATTCGCAGCGATCGTGCTTGCGTTCAACTTTCAGTTGATGCAGAGTGATCGCTTTTACATAGGTCTTGATTTGGTGCTCTTCTTTCGAAAACTCTTGCCCACTGAGTTTTGCTTTGAGTTTTAAACCAGAATCCAATGTCATGATATCGAGAATCTCGAACGACGAAAATATAGTTCCGTCAGCATCAAACAAGAAAAGAATTTCTGACAACCAGTGAAAGAACAGCATCTCCTCGCCATCGGCTTCGACTTCAACATCAACAGTCAGTTCAGGCTTAATTGTATCCAGATCTACCAGAATCGACGTCAGCGTGCGAGCCGCCGTGACAAACAGTTCCTCTCGCGTGGGCGCCCAGGCGCGAAAGCCCATGTCGGCGGGATGGTCCAGAATTTCGTAACCTTCAGTCGGAAGTACGGTCATTGATTACAAGAGCCTTGTTTGTGGTGGACATCTGTTGTTCAGGGGCATCTGTTGCTCAGGGCATCTGCTTGGTTCATGTGGGCAGTGTGTTTCACGGGCATCTGTTTATTCATTCAATCGCTGTCGTTCGGCGCTGAATGCGCACTCGTGAGTCAATTCCGGTTCGAAATTCGACTTGAAATTTCCGTACTTATTTTATCCAATCCTTGACCCCGAAAGTCCTCTATTCATAACAGAGTGATACTTAAGGTGATAAACTGCCATACGTCGCAGGATCAATTTACTACAGATGACGGCATACTTGGCATCACCGGTTCTCGCAATGCGTAATGACACCCTCGTATTTCGCGCGGGATGCCGGCAAAGGTTCGCTCGCATTCATGATTCCAGTGCGAAAACAAACTGCCCAGATTTTTTCGATATGTGATCTAAACGCAAATTTTCTCAGTGACACACCGTCATCAAACGCGAACTAGCGAAAACCAGCGAGCAACGCAAATAATTTAAAACCGGAAACGAGAGGAAAACGAAGTGACATCAGAGGGGACAGCCGCCTTACCCGCGCCGCACGAGCGAACTTTCGCCGGGCATCCAATCGGACTGGTCAACTTGTTTTTCACCGAAATGTGGGAGCGTCTCAGCTACTACGGCATGCGCGCAATCCTGGTGTTATATATGGTGGCAGCCATCAAGGATGGCGGACTGGCCATGACCAACGCGGAGGCCGCTAACATCTTTGGTCTCTACACGATGTCAGTGTATTTAGCAGCAATGCCTGGTGGATTTATCGCGGATAGATTTTTGGGCGCGCGCAAAGCCGTTTTGCTTGGTGGCATCATTATCGCGCTCGGCCACTTCACGATGGTCTTTCCATCGATGACGTCGTTTTATGCTGGTCTCGGTCTGATTGTACTTGGAACGGGATTGCTAAAACCGAACATCACTTCAATGCTGGGCATGCTTTATAAAGAAGGCGACCCGCGAAGAGACGGAGGCTTCTCGATCTTCTACATGGGTGTAAACGTCGGCGCCGCTTTAGCACCACTTCTTTGCGGTTACCTCGCCCAGAGTCATGAATTCAAAGCGTGGCTGAATTCGGCGGGCTTCGGTGCGCACACGAGCTGGCATTGGGCGTTTGCTGCTGCCGGTGTGGGCATGGTTGTTGGTTTAATACACTACGTAATTCAATGGAAACAGCTCGGCGACGCTGGTTTAAAACCAAATAAATCCGCCAGACTTCCGGGCGACGGACTCAGTGAAGTCGTCGACAGCAAATTAACACCGACCGAATGGAAACGTATAGGCGCCATTGGAGTCTTGTTCGTCTTCAACATTTTGTTCTGGACGATTTACGAACAAGGCGGCACCAGTCTCAACATCTTCGCGGATAAATGCACTGACACCATGATTGGTGGCTGGTATTGTCCATCGAGCTTTTTGCAAACATTCCAGGCTGTATTTGTAATTATGTTTGCCCCTCTGTTCTCCGTGCTCTGGCTGCGCCTTGGCGAGAAGCAACCGCCGGCGCCTTTGAAGTTTTCATTCGGACTTTTATTTCTTGGCTTAGGAATTGCGTTGATGGTTCCTGCTTCGATACTGGCATCGCAAGGAAGAGTGAGTCCATTTTGGTTGATTGCGGTATACCTGCTCCAGGTGCTCGGTGAACTGTGCTTGAGCCCTGTCGGACTGAGCACGGTGACAAAGTTAGCGCCAGTGAGATTTCTTGGGTTAACCATGGGCGCCTGGTACATCAGCAACTCATGCGGAAACTACTTAGCTGGAAAAATCGGCGGAATGTTCGATGAGCATAATCTCGCAGCAATGCCGACACTGTTCGGTGCCATGGGCGTCGCAGCAGTCGTTGCCGCGGGCATTCTGGCATGCCTGTCTCCGACTGTGAAAAAACTGATGGGCGGAGTGAAGTAGTCCGCTAAACTATCCGTAGGAATTTATCATGAGCCACGACGTTCATATTCTTTTGATACTAATTCTGGTGGCTACATCCGTGGCCATCGCCGTCAAATGGATAAAGTTGCCGTATTCGATTGCACTAGTGCTGGTAGGGCTCGGCATCGGTCAATTCAATCTACTCCCGTCAGTACACATGACACCGGAACTGATACTACTAGTATTTCTTCCGTCACTGCTATTCGAAGCATCCTGGAATTTAAACTTGCACATGTTGAAGCGGTGCTGGAAACCAGTTGTGCTCTTTGCCACGCTGGGAGTGTTTCTCTCAACCATCATTGTCGGATATGTTATCCACCTACTCGCGGGCGTCGATCTTGCAATCGCAATGGTGCTCGGCGCGATGATCAGTGCAACCGATCCTATCTCGGTTTTGGCGCTCTTTAAGAAGATGGGTATTGAAAAACGCCTGGTCACCATTCTGGAAGGCGAGAGCCTTTTGAATGACGGAACTGCTGTCGCTTTATTCAGAATACTGATGGCAGCTGCCATCAGCGGCGGTGCCCTCTCCGGTCAAGTGATTGTTTCGCAATTCCTGATCGTTGTTCTCGGTGGTATCGTATCCGGGCTCTTAGTCGGCTTCCTGACGTCGTTCTTAACGCGATTTTTCGACGACCACTTACTCGAAATCACACTGACTATAATCGCGGCTTACGGTTCTTATATAATCGCCGAAGAGATTCACGTTTCATCGGTAATGTCGGTACTGGTCGCCGGAGTGGTATTGGGCAACTACGGCAGCCGCAGTTCTATGTCGCCGACCACGAGGCTGGCTGTCGGTTCCTTTTGGGAGTTTGCGGCATTCATGGCCGAGTCTATGGTGTTCCTATTAATAGGATTACAAATCAAATTCGAATTGTTGATGAAATATTCGACCGAGATCGGCATCGCTATTCTCGCGATTCTCATCGGTCGTATAGTAGTGATTTACGGTTTGGCTCCATTAGTTTCCACACGCATCAATCCAATCCCCTCGAGTTGGCGGCATCTGTTATTTTGGGGAGGACTGCGCGGATCGTTGTGTATGGCGATGGCATTGAGCTTGCCGCTTGATTTTCCGTTGAGGGAGAACCTGATGGTCACGACCTTTGGAGTGGCGCTTTTCACAATTCTCATTCAAGGTTTATCATTTGAACCCATAGTCCATTTTTTAAAAGTCAAACAGTCAAATCCTACAGAACGCAAAGGCGAGGCATTGCGAGAGGAACTGAACGAGTTGGAAAACGAGGTTCGAAAACTGATTTCCAGTGGACTTTCGGCAAATGCGATTAATAAGGAAAAGAAACAGTTGAAGTCCAAGATCGATCAAACCGAGAAGTTGATTTTGAAACTGGAGGAGGACGACACCAGCATCGCCGACATCGAACGGATTCAGATCGAGAAACTGCTCGCCCACGCCCAGCAAGATTGTTTAAACACTTTGGCTCGCCAGAACAAGGTCAGCAAATCGATCATCAAAGAATTTCGAGTGCGCGTTAACCAGGAACTGGAATCACTCCAGATTGAAACGCCCCCGGTGCAAGAGCAAGCGCCTATTGCTGAGCTGACGGAGTCCGGAAAAGCTGATTCGGCGGCTCCGACGGACAAATCCTGAGTTGAGCGGACCTGGAGACGGGCTTCAGGTCCCCAAAATCGCCGAACCAGTCAAGGATGCCAAAACTCAGAAATCGTATACGCACTTTCGCTGATACTGTACTGCGGATTTACGCCGGACGGGCCTTCAGCTAGTATTGAAGAGTAAGGCAAGCAGAACGAATCGCCCAAAACAAACCGCCCCTTTCTTAAAACCCGAATTCTACAGTAACAGTCTTGGACCAGACTGTCGGAGGGACCTAATGAGAGACAACTTTGAGTTGCATGATGAGACCAATCGTCAGAAATTTCCGAAGAACAACTTTTTCGCCTACCGCTGGAGAGTTCTGGATAATTTCAGCAAATCCATCGACCGTCAGCTGTTTCAAATGCAAGTCCAGGGCTCGGGCAATAACCAGACTCTTCTAAGCGAACGGATTCTGCAGCTTCACAAAGCTCGCGAAGCAGGCTCGAAAAAAGATTTGATCTCCAACCTGGCTCAAGATGCAATGCAGTTCCTTGACCGCCGCAGACAAGACAACAATGTAAATAGCAAAGCTGAACTTTTACTATCGAAAGCTACTCAAAGTTTGATGGATCGCACATTCAGCACGCTTCTGGCGTTCTCGACGGAACTCAATACTCTTCTGGGAGTGAGCGAGTTATTTATCATCGCAACCGAACCGGAAGTGACCAAACGCGTTACTAAAGGCACCACATCACACGCCACATGCGTTCAATCTCACATTGCCACCACTCTGTTCAGAATCGTCATCGAAGGCAAACACGACACAATTAGTTTCTACATGATCCCAGCCGACAGCATCCTTGCTCATGGCGCTGATATGCAGGCTCGGTATCAACCACTTTCGACCTGGACAGCTCAGTTCGCCGCCCAAGACCAAGTTTATTGGGTTTCAGCAAACGGCGTCATGACCGAAGGAATGTTGGATACTGCTTGCGCAGAACTCATCCGGATATTAATTGACGCCACTCAAGAAGCAATCGCACCACATCATGCGGTCGTCAAAAGAGAAATGAATAATTTCGAACTGGAAGAAGTCGATCCCTGGGTGCAAGAAAACACAAATCACACAATCTCTTCAGAAGGAACGCGTACTGACAGTGTTCCGAGCCTTGCCTCACTGTTCGCAGAATCCGGAGTATTTGCCAAAGTCGAACCGGACTTTAAACCAACTTCGATATCACAAAAATCATCGGTCGAGCAAGAATCAGCGTATGTACCGTCGCCTGAACCTGTATTCGAGCCGCCAATTGAGCCGTCAATCGAGCCGACAATCGAGCCATCCATCGAATCCTCCGCTAAACTCACAAGCGAAGAACTAATCAAACGAGTAACGCAAGATCAAGTCGACTCACAACAACAACAACAACAACAACAACAACAACAACAAGAGCTGCCGAAGTTCTCGGGTAAAACTATCAACAGCTTGCCCATGTTTGAAGCTAAGGACCTGCGCAGCGCCTCCCAATCAGTTTCTACAAGCGATACACCATCAGATCCATTCGATTTTAGTCAGTTCAAATTCTCGTTCCAAACACCTGAACTCATCCCCGGGATAATTCTTAGTTCCACCAACGAAGAAACTAAAAAAGTCGAGAAAGATCCGTCGGCGTTCGATCTAAAAACCGAATACTACGCCGACAAACCGACGAAGACACCTTCGAAGAGCGCCAACACACGCGCCAACCGCAAGAAGAATCGCAAGAAAAAGAAATAGCACAAAGCTTACGAAGTTTTTTTCCCTGAAACATAAACACCCAAATAACCGTTCTAGCCATCAAAGCAAGATCGGTTATTTTTAGAAGCGCACGCGTTCAAAAGATACGCAGGCGTGGTTCCAAACGGCACAAGCCGAAAACTCACGACTGAGTGAAACTCCATCGCATAACGCGGTCGCGTTTGCCAACCAAACAGTTTTAGCTAAGAACTCTAGAAGGCAACATCCCTGATTTCAGCATCGCACATCGAGCAGCACCAAGGAGCGCAGTCTTGTTATTCATGATGATCTTCACCGGCATCCGTTCCAAAATCGATCGCATTCTTCCTTTGTTGAAGAACGATTCGAGGAAACGCGACTCTTGCATTTTGCTGCAGATCTTTGGAGCGATGCCACCACCGATGAAGACACCACCAAATGCCATAAATTTCAAAGCGGCGTTGCCGGCTTCGGCACCATAGATGTCGATGAACATGTCGAGAGCTTTGACGCAGATGTCCGCTTTTTCTTCGATCGCGAATCTGGAAATTGCTGCGGCAGGATCGTCGACAGCCGCAAGTCCGTCGGCAATCCATTCAGGTTCAGGATAACGATTAGTATCGCGCAAGAACGAATAAATCGCATACAGACCCATTCCGGAGAGCACACGTTCATAACTTACGTGATGGTGATCGCGACGCAAATATTTGAACAACTCAATTTCTTCATCCGTTCGCGGCGCAAAATCCGTATGTCCGCCTTCGCATGCAAACGGAATATAACCGTCACCGTTCCAAAACAAACCAGCCTCACCAAGTCCTGTGCCTGCTGATACCACGCATGCGTTTCCAAAAATCCCAGGCTCGCCTTCGTGCAACACGGTGAACTCATCTTCTCTCAGGTGAGTGATACCATGAGCATTTCCTTCCAGGTCGTTAATCAACCAGATTTTTTCGAAACCCAGTAAACGAGCGGCTTCGTCAGCATCGACCACCCAGGGCAAGTTGGTGGTTTTGCATCGATTGTTGATCACCGGACCAGCGATACTGAAACAAGCGTATTCGATTTTTACATCGTGCTTATCTAAAAATGATTGCACTAAACTCTCGAGGTCCGGGAATTCCTGACTGGAGAATTGCTCCTGCATCATCGGAGTGAATTTTTGATCCTTCGCGTGGAAAACACCAAGATGTGTTTTGGTACCGCCAATATCGCCAGCCAGAATCATAATGTGTTTCCTCTAGTGAATGTATCTCGGGGTTTCTTAAATGCTTAAAACACTTCCTACGACAGTGATTCAGCCACAGCGCGCGTGAGAACTTTGAGTGCCTCTTGGACGTTGCCGGTCAGATGTACACGAAGCAATCGGCGTTCTCTTTCTGACAGCACGGTCAGATCGCCCTGCGCTTGAGCGTCGACAACGATGCCGAAACTATATTTATGTCCGGGGACAGCAACGTCTTCTTCGTGATCGCTTGTGATTTGCAAAAATACGCCGCTGTTTGGTCCGCCTTTATAAGCTTGTCCGGTCGAATGCAAGAAGCGTGGACCAAAGCCGAGGCAGGTAGCCACTTTGCGCGAATCGCGCACGGCGTGCCGGATGTTTTGCAACATGCGCTCGTTCTCTTCATTCATATGAAGGTAAGCGAGCACCGCGAAGTAATCACCTTCTCCAATTCGATCGAGATGTGATTTGATTACAGCGCTGAGTTTTTTCTCGGCGATGTCGAAATCTTTGAGGTTTCGTTCGTCGGTGAAAAACTTGAGGGAATGATCTTCGAAGAATGGCTTCTCAGCTGGCAAAACACCGGTCTTCTCATACGCTTCGGTCAAAGCTTTGGTTGCAATTTTGCTAGCTTCCACATCTGGCTGGTTAAACGGATTGATACCGAGGATGCTACCAGCAACTGCAGTGGCAATTTCCCAGCGGAAGAATTCTTCGCCGAGTGCCATTTTGTCTTCTAGGGTGATTCTGATTACAGGATGACCGTTGCCTTCCAGGGAAGTAAGCGCCTCTTCCTGCATTTTGTCAGCCTCGCCTGCGACGCTCAGGTAGACGAAAATTCTGTCGCTGCCATAAGCATGAGGTGAGCCGAGCAGCTCGCGATCGAGAGGAATGATCGATTTCCCTTCTTTTCCGGTGGACTCGGCAATCAACTGTTCAAGCCAGGCTCCGACGTCGGAGATGCTCGATGAAGTGAAGATTGTTAGTTTGTCAAAACCATGAACAGCAGCGGTACCAAGGATGATACCGAGCATGACGCCAGGGTTTTCTTCGACTGAATCGGTTTTCTTACAGGCTTCCACCATGTCGCTGGTCCGGTTTAAAAACTCGCGCACATCCAGACCCATCACCGCCGACGGTATCATACCGAAATCGGACAGAGCGGAATAACGACCGCCGATCGATGGCTTACCATAATAGATTTCGCGGAATCCTTCTTGCTTAGCAAAGGCTTCCAGTTTCGAATTCGGGTCAGTAACAGCGATAAAGTGATATCCCACTTTGTCTTCGCCGACTTCTTCTTTGACGAGGTTGAGGAAGTATTCCATGAAGATGTTTGGTTCCAGTGTGGAGCCGGATTTGCTCGAAACGATAAACAACGTTTCTTTCAAATTGAGTAATTTTGTTTTCGCCAAAATCTGTTCAGGATTTGTTGAATCGAGAATCGTTAACTCAGGGAAATCTTTTCCACGAGTGAACGTCATACTCATAACTTCCGGACACAGACTCGATCCACCCATTCCAAGAACGACGGCCGCTTCAAACCCGCTTTCTTTTACTTCAGCAGCAAGGTGATCGAATTTGTCGGCTTGTTTGATTTGTTCATCAACGATATCAAGCCATTCCATCCACTTATCTTCGTCGTCACCGGTCCACAACGACGCGTCTTTGTTCCAGAGTTTTTCGGTGTTACCTTCTTTTTGCCACTCGGCTGCTGCGCTTTCCACTTCTTTGGAAAGCTCGGCGGGCAGCTTGAAACTCATGGTGTCAATCTTTGCAGGCAGATGCGATTTGCGTTCCTTATCGACTGCGCCGAGCAATTTTTTAAATGCCACGGCGAACGATTCAACGCCTTCTTCAAGGAGTTTGTCGGTGACTTCCTTCATCGAGATCTCATAACGTTCCAGTTGCTCCAAAACATTCGTGGACTCGTCGAGCCGCTTCTCAAGCGTTTCTTCCGGGATGCCGTGGTCACGGAATGCTTCCAGCGTCGGCAACGGCAGAGTGTTAACCGTTTCATTTCCAATCAATTCATCAACATACAAACAATCTTTGTACGATGGATCCTTTGTGCTGGTGCTAGCCCAGAGCAAACGTTGCGGACGCGCACCATGCGAAGCGAGCGTTTTCCAGCGCTCCGACGTGTAGATTTCTCTGTAAAACTGATATGCCATTTTTGCGTTGGCGATTGCCGCTTTACCGAGCAAGGCTTGGAATCGAGTTTTCTCGCGTTCGTCGTCGGAGACTTTGATTTTGTCTTTGAGGAGCGAATCGATCAGCCCATCGATTCTGCTGACGAAGAAGCTCGCCACCGAAGCGATGCCGCCCAGATCTTTGCCGCCTTTCTCGAGGCACTCTTCCAGACCGGAGATGTAAGCCTCGGCCACTTCCTTATAGGCGTCGGTTGCGAACAACAATGTGACGTTGATGTTCAAACCCTCTGCAATCAAGCGTTTGACGGCAGGAATACCTTCGGGTGTGCCGGGCACCTTGACCATGAGATTGGCGCGATCAACGGCTTTCCATAGTCTCAGAGCTTCAGAAACGGTAGCCTCGGTATCGGAGGCGAGCAGAGGCGATACTTCCATGCTGACGTAGCCGTCGCGACCGGCGGTTTCTTCGTAAACCCCTTTCAGTACGTCGCAGGCTTCCTGGATGTCCTGGATGGCGAGGCGCTCGTAGATGCCGTTTGCATCGAGGCTGCGGTCCTGGCTCAGTTCTAAAATCTGGTCTTTGTAGTCGTCGCTGCCGCCGATCGCCTTTTCGAAGATGGAGGGGTTGGACGTGACGCCCCGCAATCCATCCTCGTCGACTAATTTCCTTAAATCTCCGGAACGTACAAAACTTCGGCGAATGAAGTCGAGCCAGATCGATTGACCCTGTTTGTTTAGTTGTTTCAAACGATTGGTCTCTTGTTTGGTGGTCGTCATGATGCAACGTTCTCCGAAATAAGTTACGCATCCAGGCTGTGACGGCAATGACAGTCGTCCCACCCCCAGACCGTCAGAAAAACTGACATTAAATCTGACTGTGGACCTGAACCAAATACAGCTACAAAAGATATCAGATCTGACCTCCAATCCGCACATATAAGGGAGTTTCAAGGGCGAAAAAAGTCCTTCGGGAAGCTGGCTTCGCTTGACGACCATTTTGCTATTATCCTTTTGACTGCGTCAAATGAGGATATAAAGCCGTGCGAATATTATTGGCTGAAGACGACCAAATGTTATCCAAAGGAATCCACCTGGCCTTGTCACAGAACGGTTATCTGGTAGATCAGGTCAAAACGGGACCCGACGCTGACAACGCTCTAACGGTTACGCCGTACGACCTCGTCATCCTTGACCTGGGCTTGCCTGACCTGGATGGTCTGGAAGTGCTGACTCGGCTGCGCCAGAGAGGTCAACCGACCCCGGTCGTCATCCTGACCGCCAGAGATGGCGTCAAGGATCGAATCACCGGGCTCGACCTGGGTGCCAATGATTACATGACTAAGCCTTTTCACCTTGATGAACTGGAAGCTCGCATCAGAGCTCTGCTTCGCAAGGGAAACTGGAGCAACCAAACCGATATCAAATACAACGGATTTGCTTATGACATTGTAGGCCGACGCCTCGCTGTTCATGGACAACCCGTCGACCTTTCGGCCAGAGAAGTTGCAGTTTTGGAACTGCTCCTGCAAAAGGTCGGAAAAGTTGTGAATAAACAACAGATTACGGAACACCTCTCGAACTGGGAGAGTTCCATCAGCTTCAACGCGATCGAAATTATCGTTCACCGCTTGAGGAAAAAATTGGAAGGGTCTGGCATCAACATCAGAACGATCCGCGGATTGGGATATATTCTCGAACCCCCGGCAACAGCAACAGGGACAGCGACAGCACCAGAGACAGCACCAGAGACAGCGACAGTGACGCCCCAACCTGAACAATGAGGAATTCGATTCGTCGGCAGATGCAAGTCTGGCTGATGATTCCACTGCTGATACTACTGATAGTGTCAGCAGTGGGTTCCTATGTGCTCTCAATGTATTTGTCGAGAGAAGCTTACGACCAAGCCCTACTTAATTCAGCCGACTCGATTGCGAGCCGGCTGATTGATGATAATGGAAAGATTTCGCTGCGGCGATTGCCGCGAAGAGTACGCGCGCTATTAACGCACGATGACAAAGATCAGTTCATCTACGAAATCTACACCGAAGATGGCAGGCTGATTTCAAAAGATCAAGGATTACCAAAACCGCCGCGTCTCATTGGATCAGGAGAGCCGGCGGTTTTAAGTTTTGAACTCATTGGTGACGATGTCTATCGAGTGGCGGTCACCCGAGGCAGCCTGCCTGACTCAGAATTGGGTCACGTTATTATCCAGGCAGGCGAAACTTTAAACTCACGAAAAGAATATCGAAGGAAATTACTTCTCGGTATCGTGGTACCGCAGATGATACTGCTGTCGCTTGCGGTTATCGCAATTTGGGTCAGTATTGAAAAAGGCCTCAAGCCCTTAAAAACAATTTCAGAAGTGGTAAGACGCAGATCGCCAACCGATCTTTCTCCAATCGAAGGCGACGATGCGCCCGATGAAGTACGAACATTCCTCACCGCGTTAAACGGTCTGTTCTTGCGGGTTCACGAGGATATGGAAAAGCAGCATCGCTTTGCCGCTAATGCCGCGCACCAACTGAGAACTCCGCTAGCGGGATTGAAAACTTACCTCGAGATCATGGAAAAAAATTCTAAAGATCCCGAATTTACAAAAATGCTTCATCAAATGAATGATGGTTGCGACCGTTTGATTAGAACAGTGCAACAGTTGCTCAGTTTGTCTCGGGCTGAACAAGGAGAAGTTTTAAGAACTTACGAGATGGTGGATTTAAACCTTATCGTTGAAGAAGCACTCACCGACGTCGTTCCCGAGTCTTTGAAACGCAATATCGAACTTGATCTCGATACTCAAGATGAGCCTGTAAAAGTCCTCGGTAATGCGGTTAGCTTGAAAGAGCTAACGATGAATTTGTTGGAAAATGCAATCAAGTACAACACCGAAGGCGGTCATGTGAGCGTCAGTGTCACCAATGGCGACAATGTTCAATTGGTCGTAGAAGATGATGGATTGGGCATCCCGGAAGCAGAGCGAGCGAAAGTCTTCGAACGATTCTATCGAGTTTCGATGAAGAGCAATTTAGAAATTAACGGCAGCGGTCTTGGTCTTTCGATCGTTAGTGAGATTGCCAGATTGCACAACGCGACAGTCACGATTGATTCAGGAAAGAATTCAAAAGGCACGAAGTTTACTGTAACCTTCCCTGCGGAACTGCCGGTCGCAGCCACAGCTCCGCAAAAATTGAGCAAGCTTTAGCCTGAAGTGACATCACTCAAGCGTGGCCTATGAATCGCAACGCGTTGCATCACTTATTTGTGTGTGCTTGTTCTGCTTGATCGCTTAACATTGCCGGAGCGCAGGAACCGACTGGCGGGCTATTTGGTTTTGACACCAGGCACAGGAACTCTTCACCAGTGACGGGATGATAGAAGCGGCGCTCTTTGGTGCCATCAGGATTTTGAACATCGCGTTTGGTTTCGACACCAGTCTTTGGATCGAACGATCCTAAGACCGCCAGGCGGCCGTATTGAGTATTTCGGTAGTTCTGCTCTTAATTTCCGAAATCTCTTTGGCGACCGATTCTTGCCGATGGCGAACCGTCTCAAGTTTTTTCCAAACTGAAACAGGTAAATTCTTAGGATTCATCTCATGGAACCGCGAGAATTTTTGATACTGCTTTTCCAATTCAGTCTCAAACTCATCAAGCCAGTCAAACAGCAAACGATCAGGGATTTCGCGCTGCTTCAGCAGCTCTTCTACATTTGCTGGAATGGCAATGTCGTCGCCGGGAGTGTAGTTGAGTTCCAAGAAAATTTCAGCGAGACCTTCAAGATTAGTGCCGTGCATGCCGCCGAAGCGCAGCAAGTTTTCGTTAATTTCCCTGGCGTAGAAGTTTTTGCTGAGTTCCATCATTGCAGTGGTTCCGAGCAATTCCATTCTATAAATTTGACCGAGTTTGATGAGTATCAGAGTATTCAACGGAGGGTTACCTCTAAAAATTCAGTTTTCTAGAAAATCAGCTCATCGGGTTCGTTTTGGACTAAGTACGTCAACAATAGAACGAATCCGGCAGTTATAAAGTTCATAGCATTTAAAAGTTTTCCGACGCTTGCAACAAGTCCTTGTCTGACAGAATTAATAAAGTGTCTGCGCAAACGAGCCCTGGCATCCCTATCCGAACTCACATAGTCAAAAATTCCAAAGCACGGATTGCTGAGTGATCTAAACGAAGGCTCTTGCGCCAGAGTTTACTTATCGAGTTAAACTGACAGTAGTGAAATAACGAGGGACCTAAAGTGAACAAACCGGTGCTTACCTTGCTGATAGCGACGTTCTCTTTGTTGATCGTGTCACCGAGCGCTCATAGTGCCGGTCCTGCAACATCGACAAAGCCAGCGAAAACTGAACGCGCGATGTTCGCTGCGGGCTGCTTTTGGAAGACGCAGTATATTTTCAGCAAAACACCAGGTGTCACCAAAACTGTAGTTGGATACACCGGTGGTGCCAAAACCGATCCTACCTATAAAGAAGTTTGCGCTGATGGCACTGGCCATGCCGAGACCGCGCTAGTCGAGTTCGATCCGACTAAAACCAATTTCAACAAACTGCTTGAAGTTTTTTTCAGCCATCATGATCCGACCACACTTAATCGACAAGGTCCGGACAGTGGAACTCAATATAGATCCGCAATCTTTTATACATCGCCGGAACAGCAACTGGAAGCAACTAAGTACAAACAAAAATTAGCCAGCGAACATAAGTTTTCGAACACGATAGTGACTGAGATTAAGCCTGCGGGCAAGTTTTATCCTGCCGAAGATTATCATCAAGACTATTATGTAAAACACGGCAAAGCGTGTTTTTAGGTCTGCCACCGCTGGTAGTGCCTGGTTAAACATGATTGGAAGTGCGATGGAATTCACAATGCTCGCACTAAATTTTTCGGTTTGCGTACCCTTTGAATCTCGTCAATGAACGGAGCGATCGCAAGCGCACTGTTTGTCACCGAAAGGCCCGTCACAATTCACCTTGATAGCCTCAATTCAGATTGAATATTGGATACAAGTCACAAAAGATTCACCTGATTTCGCTACACTTCTGAGCGGGTCACAGGTGCTTCAGGAAACCAGGCAGCAGCAACAAACATGTCGTTTTCGGAAAATCAGGAACCGCAACCTCAAGGGGACATTGCCGATTTACTATCGACGCACAGTTCCACAGATAAAGAAGGCGGCAGCACTCAGGCACCGTCACCGCCCGCGAAGTCGACGATTCACGACTCGCTGCTCAACTGGTGGATGGCGGCCGGCATAGTTGGAGCCGACATCGGCACCTCGGTGTTCTACAGCACCGGCGTCATCATGCCTTACGTGGGTTTTGCCGCGCCCTTAGTAATTCTTTTCGTTTGCCTGATGATGTGGTTTTTCAAGAGCACATACGAAGAAGGCTGCTCTGTCAGCCCCTTCAACGGCGGCGCTTACATCATGGTCTTGCAAACCGTCGGCAGGCGCCTTGCCATGATCGTCGGCGCGCTGACGATTTTGTCATATCTTGCCACAGCAGCGGTGAGCGCCTTATCCGGAGCCTATTATCTCGATTCCTTCGACAATTTAATGGACTGGACAACGAGCAATATTCTGGTTGTGGCTATCATTCCAGTCGTTCTGTTCGGGCTGGCAAATATCAAGGGCATGAAAGAACCGGCGTTTCTTGTGTTCTTAGTCGCCCTTGGACACTTTATTCTTCTGCTCTATCTGGACATAAACGGTCTGATTATGGCGATCCAGAGAAACGCGGATTTCACCATCGTCTTTAGGGATTTGCCGACAATCAGTCCTGCCAACCTTCTTCACGGTTGTGCTGCGGCATTTCTTGGTATAACCGGCTTTGAATCCGCCGCTCAAATTGTCGAACAACTGAAAACGCCGACGTGGCGGACATTGAAGAAGGTTTACTTATCGATCGTGCTCCTCGTCGGTATCACCGCGCCAATGACGTCTTATCTGGTTTTAGTTCTTCTCAACCAAGAGCAATTGATCCAGTACAAGGATAATTTGCTGTCCGGGCTGGCGTATGTAGAGGGCGGTCAGACGTTGCTCAAAATTCTGGTATTCGATGCCTGCCTCACACTTTTCTGCGCCGTCAACACCGCTTATGTAGGCTGTATCGGTTTGTGCACCACAATGGCGAAACAAGGAAATCTGCCCGGATTTTTCCTGCGGCGCTGGGACCACAAGGTGCCGGCGTTACAAGGCTATCCATACATTGTTCTAACATTTATGCTTGTAACGATATTCCTGATCTGCGTACTGCCTGGCAACGTAGAGGATCTTGGGCAGGTCTATGGCATGGCCTTCCTGGCTGTAATGGCTTCGTTCTGTGTAGGCGTCATTATGTTGCGTTTTCGGATGCCGCTCAAAGTGGCGAGATCGCCCTACAAGACTAGGTTTACGTTTCACTTCAAAGGCGTCGACATACCGATTCCTCCTCTAATAGGGCTCATTGTCCTGAGTACCGCCGAATTGGTTCTAATTGTTTCAGCACACGATGCGCGTCCACTCGGTATTCAGACGCTATTAGCGATCCTTATGGTCATGTGTTTCTATCGTCTCGGTCTTCTGGAAAGCCGATTGCGCCAGCTTCCCGACCTGCGCCTCGGTTTGGGTAAATTCACAAACGAGGCTGAGCTCCCAAATAATCTTCCGACCTATGTTTTGTGCACAGCCGGGGCCAAAGCGAGAAACCTCGCACATTCACTGATTCGGCTGCTTGAACGCGAGGAGCCCGGTCCCAAAGAGATCATTCTGTATCACGCCGAGGAAGAGTCAGCGCGGCGCGGCATCATGTACGAGCTTCTGCAACGGGTAGTTTCCCAGCAGATAGCTCCCAGTTTCCGCCACCATGACATGATTCTGACCGTAAAAATTCTTCCGGAGAGTCTGGTCGAGGGTCTGATCTACATAAAGCGCGCGCATCCGTTCATGAAGGTATTTATCGGAACCGGCACCGACCCAGAACTCGCCGATAAGTACACACAGGAGTTAGAGAACAATCTGGGTGTTCCAGTAATAAATATTGGGCATATCCTTATGGAACAGACCCCGACGTTTGCAAGACCTGAAGGGTAGGCTGTTTCGCGTTAGTGTCGGGCAATTCCATAGAACTGTAGAAAAAAAATGACTGTACTTGAGAGGACCATTGTTTTTCCCACCGATCACTCGCTTGGTGGTCTTTACCTTATTTATCAGGAAAGCGACCAGAGCAAATGGTGGGAGCGTCAGATTGGCGAAGCGTATGGCGAGGTTAGCGTGCCGTTCGCCGGTTATCTGCATCTGCTTGTCTCACCGACTTGCGATTTGTCTAATTTCAGCGTACTGAACCCAAGCGATCTGGCATCGCTCGATTTCCGCCAGAGGCTGGTGACCGACCTCGAGTTGTCCTTCGTGCAGGGGCTCAACGGGCTGCGTTATCTCACTTTGCCGAAGAGTCCGATTTCCGATCGCGGCTTGATGTATCTGGTCAATCTCAAAAATTTGCACACCCTGGACCTGGGCGGCACCGCGATTACCGACACCGGGCTTGAGTATTTGCACCACATGCGTGGTCTGCGTAATCTCTATCTCGACGGCACCAATGTCACCGAGGTTGGTATCAACGAATTGGTGCGCGCGTTGCCTCGCTGCCAGGTGATCTCGCGAAAACTTCGCACGATTCGTTTTCCTGATGATCGTTCGGTTGGAAACGTTTGGATTGCTGAAGCGGCTGATGATGGCTCACGAACATGGCGGATGGTGGGCGAAGCGAAAGGCATGGTGCAGGTTTCGCGGCGTGATTTTGTTCGTTTAGAACTAAACGATGATGAGCCATTCGGAAGATTGTCGACGCTAAAACCGGACGACATTCAATCGATCGACTACATCGGTCAGCACTTAAGCGACAGTGATTGGGCCGAACTCAGTCACCTCAGCGGATTGCGCGAATTGCGGCTCGGTGGGCTTGATTTACCGCAGTATTCTTTTAAAAGTCTCTATCGTTTTCCGCACTTGAGAAATTTGCAGTTAACCGCATGTGATATCGGGGATGGTGCGCTCGAAGATCTCTCCGTGTTATTTACGCTAAGAGATGTTCGACTTTCGCATTGCAGAATTTCGGGATTGAGTGGTGGACTCGGCAGCCTGAGCCGGATTTCAAGTTTGAGAACTTTGCTTCTGGAAGGCGATGGTATTAATGACGACGCTTTGTTAGAGTTTAACGCTGCCAGCAGTTTGCAGGAACTCTATATTGTATACGCCGATGTCACCGATCGTGGGCTGTCTTGTCTGCGCTACTTCCCGGAACTTACCAGTCTAGTTTTGCGAGTTGACGCTGTCACCGAAATCGGATTATCGCACCTCAGACAACTGCAGAAATTGGAACGTCTCGTTGTTCGCGCCGAAGAAGTCGGTGACGATTGCATGATCTACATATCGAAACTGACAAATCTGCGCGATTTGACGATTCGAACCTTGTTGATTCGTGGAGACAGCACGGCACTCTTCAGCGATCTTCAATACCTGGAAAAACTCAATGTCGGCGCAATCAGCATGGAACCGGATGCCGAGATGCCCAATCACAAAGAGCGATTGAAATTCATCGTCAAAGATTTGCCGTTGCTCAAAGAACTATCACTTCGCTATGAAGGCGAGGCGATCGTATTTGAAAACTTGCCATCACTTATGAAGCTCGACATCTCCAACATCACCTGTCGCGACAGTGGTCTTCACGGTCTGGAAACACTTACCAGCCTCGAGTCCATAAGCATCAAGTGCAGTGAGGAACTGGGCGATCAGACATTGAAATCAATGGCGCCGCTACAGAGACTTGTCGAAGTGGACGTTTCCATGAGTGGTGTCACCGACAGTGGCATGGCTCATTTGAAAAATCTTCCTTATGTCAGCTTCCTGGGAATGGCCGGAGGTAAGTTAACCAACAACGCGCTCAAGCACGTCAGCGGATTACGAGAACTTCGCTACATCGACTTTCCACAAAGCTTGAAAGACGAGGACCTGGAGCATCTGCAAGAACTGGTCAAGTTGCGGAATCTGCGACTAGGCAAAGTTACTGACGAAGGTATGTCGTGGGTGTCCCGGTTAAACTCCGTTCGTTCACTCGATTTTTCGCGATCGCAAATTACGGATAAGACACTGGCGTTCCTCGCTAATTTCTCAAAATTAAAAGAGTTAAATTTGAGTGGAACGAAGATTTCCGATCTGGGACTGACTCATGTAGGCAAGCTCACCAAGCTGCAAATGGTCGATCTTTCCGATACTGAAGTTTCGGACATCGGTCTTGCGTCTATCAGCAATTTGGTTAATCTGAAATCTATCGACCTGGAAAACTGCGGACAGTTTCAGGACGCCGGTTTAATTTGCTTGAGACTCTTAACTTCACTGCGCTGGTTGAATTTGAACAACAGCCGCGTCGGTGATGCGGGTCTCGCACACATCCGCGGTCTGCGCGCCATGCGAGCTTTGAGACTGGGCAGCACGTTGGTCACCGATGCCGGTGCCGTCCATTTAGCCGGATTGATCGGTTTAGAAGTACTCGATTTGTCGTGTACAGACGTCACCAGCGACGGTATCAACAATCTCGACGAACTTTCGCAACTGCATGAACTTAATCTGGAAGGCACCCTGATCGACGATAACTGCGTTAGCACTTTGCAAAAGCTGACTAGACTTCGACATTTGAATTTGAACGGTACAGCAATAACCGCAGCAGCGTTGCCAATTCTAGCGACTTTGCCGCTTTTGGAACACCTCAGCATGGTGGGCACCGACGTCAATTATCGTGACTTGATCAAACTGTCCGAGATGCCGAGCTTATCTCGCATTGCGATAGCCGATTGCGGATGCACGGATGAAGAGATGGTGGACGTTTTGAACGCGTTGCCTTATTGTGAAATCGATATGATTTCTCTTGGCTCGGCACCAGATCGAGAATCTGATCAACCAGTGCGTGTTGTAGAAGCACTGATTGAAGTCTTCGACGGTGACTACGAAGAAGACACGCCGGACCATTCCGATGAATTCGCGCGCCTCGATCCAGCCGCATTCGTCGAGCCTAATAATCCAGAATAGTTCGGCCATTCCGTTCAGGCGAGTTTCGAGTAGTTTCGGTGCGCGTCCGTTCGACCTACTTCAAATAGTTTCGGCCTCGACCAGTCAACCTGCGACAAATAGAGTCGGCGCACTTCCGTTCAACCTGCTCCAAAGCAGTCTCGGCGGCCATTCCGTTCAACTTATTTCCAGGTAATTGTTTCGACGATTTCGTTGAAAGACGGGTGATACTTGTCGAAGTGTTCTAACGACGATGATTGCAAATAGAATTCTTCAACCATTTTGCCTTCGGATCCGGCTTGATAGAACATGCCGACATAGAGTTTGCCGTTCTTAAATCTTCCTTCTACCCACAAGACCATTTTACCGACAATTGAACGAACGCTCAGTTCCTGAATGCTGAAAACAGGTCCGTCGAGACTGTCAGGATCGTTCTTGTTGGTGATCTGGTTGTCGCCGTTAGTGGCGACGCCCATCACCGTCCGTAGTGCCAAAATTTCTTCTTCAGACAAGCGATCTTTTACGCCTTGTTTAAATAGGAAAGTAATTACTTTCCGTGACGCTTCATCGAGTGGAACGCCTCGGTACGAAATAATTAGCTCCACCGACGGTGCCACGTTTGGCTGGTATAATTTTTCCCAACGTACGCCCATCCCGGATCCGCCCGAGCGTTCCTGCCAATTTGCAGGCAGCGTGAATGAACTAATGGCGCCAATGTTTTCGATTTTCATATGACGGTAAATGAGTCCTGCGTAGATATGATTGCGCCCCAAGCAGACGCACAAACAATATACCTCCTTGACATTCCGCGGCAATAGTTATCAACTGCTCGAAAGTTGGTTTGGGGCAATAAAGATTTGACGCACTCGATCATAAACGGATCTGATTTGGCGAACCGCAATCCTGGTCCGAAATTTCGGTTTAATTTTGACCCTACCGGTGGTGCCTCAAAAATGTCTCTCGTTTTTGTCTTCGGAACAGCAAACGATTCAAACAACATCAGCGCGACCGGTTATCAAGGTCCACAGCGGGATTAGTAACAGTTGTTAAGCGGCTCGGATTGCTCGGTCAATCTTGCTTGGACTGTTTTACAATATGGGGGATAGGAGAACAGGTTTTTGGTTTTAACCGATTTAGAAGAGACAGCCCCCAAGCGGAAGCTCTGTATTGCTTGCAAGCAGGAGTTTTCGGGAGAAGAGTTGACGTGCCCGAATGACGGCACGACGTTGACTCATCTGACTATGGAGGCGTCCATCGGCAGCACGATCGGCGAGAAATACGAGATTCTAGCTGTAATCGGCGGCGGTGCCATGGGGCTGGTTTATAAAGCCAGGCACACTTTGATGAAACGGATTGTAGCCGTCAAGATGCTTCATCCAAATATGCTGCCGGATGCCGGCACAGTTATGCGTTTCAAAAAAGAAGCCGAAGCACTGAGTTGCCTCAACCATCCAAACATTCTTACAGTATTCGATTTCGGGATTTCGACCACGGGTCAGCCTTACCTGGTCACCGACTATCTCGAGGGTCAAACTCTTGGCGAGCTGCTTGAATCAAGCGCGGCTGTGCCCTGGCAGCGAACAGTGTCGATATTCATGCAAGTATGCTCGGCCCTCGCCCACGCGCATAAAAACGGTGTGATTCACAGGGATATCAAGCCCAGCAACATAATGTTGACGGAATTCGAAGATCAACAAGACTTTGTCAAAATTCTTGACTTCGGAATCGCAAAAGTTATTACGGAAGAAACTGAAAATTCTTCTCAGCTCACGCGCACGGGTGAAGTATTCGGAAGCCCGCTATACATGAGCCCCGAACAGTGCCGCGGCAAACCACTGGATGCAAAATCCGATATCTACTCGCTCGGCTGCGTGATGTTTCGAACGTTGACCGGGCAACCGGCATTCTTCGGACAAGATCTCGTGGAATGTTTGTACAAGCATGTGAATGAAGCGGCGCCGAGTCTTCGGGAAATGACACCTGAAGCCAATATTCCGGAAGAGCTGGAAGCGATCGTTCTTAAATGTTTGGCAAAAGAACAAAACGACCGATATCAAAGCATGGTTGAACTGAAAGAAGCGCTCGCCGCAACCATCGGAGTCTCCGCCGTTACCAGTACTTCAATAGAAGCGCTTGCTCATAAACCAGCCGGCAACTCGATGGTCAACGCTGCGATTCAAGAGATGTCGTCCGGCGGATTGAAGATGGCGCCCCCAGGTCTGGGTGCCACCGGCAGTAGTGCCCTTGAAATGACTAATCCGGATCCGGTAGCGCCACCACCACCGGTGTTGCAAGACGTCGGCGAACGCCGAGAACCGATTTCCGGTGCAAACATGGAAGACACCGTTCAGTCTACAAAATCGGGACTGTTTCAAGACAAGAAAGTTTTAATTGGCGCGGCTGTCGCGCTTCTTCTGCTCATCGCCGTGCCGCTGTTCAACAATTTGTCCAAAGGAAACGACAAAGCGATTGTAGCGACTACCACGAATCCTGCGACAGCGAACACGGGCACCGCATTCGGTGACAAACTAGAACAGGGAATTAACGAATACGAACTAGGCGATTATGACGAGGCACAAGACATCCTCAATGACGCTATTCGTCAGGGACGAAAAGAAAACGTAGGCGCGGATCAGATTGCCGAAGCTCTGCACTATATGGTTGACGCATCGATCGGAGCAAGCGAATATACTGAAGCCGAAGCATTCGTCAGCCAATTGGAACATGACGCCAAAATTGATCCCAAAGGCGGCCCACCGAAGACGATGGCACAAGCCAAAGCGTATCTCGATCGCGCTGCATTGTTGATGACTCACAACAATGAAAAAGATGACGCTCGCGCACAAAAACTTTTGACCTCCGCGTTGCAGTTTTTCAGCACACAGAAAAATGCAGGCAACGAGATCATGCGCGCACAATCGCGTCTGGGTTTATTGGAACTGGCATACGGCAATTTGGCAGCAGCAGAAGATTGGATGAAGAAGGCAGTCTCGCTTGCCGAAGCTGATCCGAATGTTCGTCAGCTTGATTTGGCATTGCGCATGGATCAGCTAGGCGACGCGTATGTGCTCCTCGCCGGCAGCATGAAGGGCGGCAGCAAATACTACGGCGACGCCGAGAAAATGTATTATCGCGCGATGCAATTGCGCTTCACCAACGTGAAGAGCAAAACCCATCCAGCACTCGCACAGAGCCATCAACGCATCGGCATCATGTATTACTTGAAAGATGACTACACCAAAGCGCTAACTGAACTAGAAACCGCATTGGATATTCGAAAGGCGCAAAACAAGCCGTTGCAAATCGCGGCTGTTCAACGCAACATCGCATACGTCTATCTGCAGCAGCGCAACTTCCCGAAAGCGGATGCCACTTTCCGTGAGGCGATCGCCACCGCAAAGAAGTCAGACGTCGATACCACTCTCAAAACCAAAGAATGGCAACGCGGATACGATGGTTTGAAATCTTACGTGAAGAAACACCGATAGTTGATTGCATTTGAGATGCGAGCCGGGTTTGAACTACTGGCTGCGTTGGGATGCAAGCTGGGTTCGAACTACTTGCGGCGTTGGGATGCGAGCTGGGTTCGAAACTACTTGCTGCGTTGGGTTGCGAGCTGGGTTCGAACTACTTGCGGCTTTGGGATGCGAGCTGGTTCGAAACTACTTGCTGCGTCGCTTGCGCAGCTTATCGATACGCGCCAGATTGTCGACGGCGAGTTTGTAGTGCGGATCGATTTCGAGCGCTTTTCGAAAATCTTTTTTCGCGTCGTCTGATCGACCGAGCTCCATTAAAACATAGCCGCGATCGTTGAAGTACTCTTTCCGCTGAGGCTCAATCTTGATTGCTTCATCGTAGTCTTCGACGGCTTCATCCTTGCGACCCATTTGATATCGAGCCAAGCCGCGAGAGAAGAATAAATCTGCGTCGAGGCCGCATGACTTCATTGCTACGGTGATTGCGGCTTCAGCTTTGTCCGGCTGACTCATCGATAAATAGGTGGTGCACATTTGTCGATACGCTTTGTCGTAACCAGGTTTCAACTTAACAACGTTTTCGAAATCGGCAATTGCTTGCTCGTGTTTGCCCATTGCCGCATAACTGATACCACGACCATAAAGCGCGTCCACATCGCCTTCGTGAGCGCTGAGAATGCGTTCGTATTCTCTCGCGGCTCCTGAGTAATCGGCGAGTAGATATTTGACGGCGGCAAGATCGATAAGGATCAACTCGTTCTTTTTATCGAGATCAGATGCGCTTTCCAGATCGATGAGGGCGCGCTCGTAGCGCTGCAGTTTCGTCAAAACCCTGCCGCGTCCATGCAACGCTTTCGCGTCCTTTTTATTTGCATCGACATCAAGAACAGCATCGAAGTGTTCCAAAGCTCCCATGTAATTTTTCTTTTGTTCGAGCGCAAACGCAAGCTCGAGTTCTTCTTTAACCGATTGAACTTTTGCATCTTTAGCGGGTTCGGATTTCGCTGGATCAACAGTCGGTGATTCGTTTTTTACAGGCTCGGCAGTCTTCGGCGTCTCTGTCTCAGTGCTAGTCTCGACAGGTTGTTTGGACACGATGGTGTCGTAAGTTAAGACGACGCTGGCGACGCATAGCAATACGATCGAGCCAACACTCAACAATGTTTTCTTTAACTTCTGTTTTTTGACTTCGTCTTCATCTACTTTTTTCTTGCCATCGTGTGTGACGCGTCGCGGATCGTCCGAATCGGAAGGTGGACTCTTTGGTGCCAGTAAGTTCGACTGAAGGCGCGGCCGAGAAGCCTCGGGACGTTCGCGGACATCGCTGTTCTGCGGTCCGACACCTTGCAAATTTGCCTGTGCTGAAGGTTCAATAAGGCCTGAAGCGCCCGAGATTTTGTCAGGCTCGTTGGCACTATCGGCGGTGGCGTCAATTACGCGAACTGTGGGTGCGTAATCTAAAGCCGCGCGATCTGAAGCTGCATGATCTAAAGGTGAGTGATCTTCGGTTGCATGATCTGAAGCTGATTGATCTGCGGCTGATTGATTTGAATGTGATTGATCTGAAGCCGCAGAATTCAAAGCATCGGGATCATAAGCCTCGAACGCAATAGCGCTGCCGTTCAAATCCGCATCGTCCGGAGGCTCGAACTCGGCGTGCTCTGCGTGAGTCACCATCTCCTTTTCTTCAATCACCCAATAAAGCGAATCGCGAATGACTGCGGCTTGTTTTTGCGCATCGGACAGTTCCCCGACTGGTGCCACAGTGCTAGTAGGCACCGCACCGAGAGGTGACACTTCGCTGTTCAGCCCGTCACCGATCGTTGATACCACTTTATTATCCGGTTGCGTCACTTGCAAATGGTCTTGCTGCGCGGACATGCCGCTTGCAGATGCCGCGACCTTGCTTGATGGAGTAAGGTTTTCTTTTTCCGGTGCCGAATGCTGACTCCAAAATGGAACAACCACATTTTGCGGAGTGGTTTGTTCAAGCGGAATGATATCGTTTCGCAGCTCCAATCCTCGGTTTTCAACACGCGCATCACTCTCACTGACTGGAATTTGCGGTGATTGAACTTGATTCAAATGCGACTGATATCTATCCATCGCTGGTGGCACATACGGAGTCGCGCGTTTGGCGGCGCGAAAGAGCTCAGGTTTTTCCACGATGTCTTTGTGGAAACCGAATTCCTGCATGTCTTCACTCAAGCGCGGTGTCGATTCGGGTTTTGGAAGTTCAAATTTTGAGGCTGCACCCGCGCCTTCGGTCCATTCGTTTTGGACTTCTGAACCATACTTTCTTTGAACCGGGGAAAACTTGGGAATGAAATCGTCGTCATCGGATTGAGCTTGTTTATCAGCCATCTCACTCTTGGAGACAAATGAGGCGCCGTCTTTCGGGTTGGGACCCGACTGTGCGGCGGCTTCGCGCTTGTCGCGATCGGCGTTTTCGGAGTTATCGTTGTCGAAAGAACTCATCAAGAGTCTCATCCGGATGGAGCTAGTAATATTCAAGCTTGAGACCTAAAAGCTGATACGTCAACTTTCCGTTTAAAATTGCCCCGAAAAGCTTCACTGGCTTCCAATTCGTGTTATATCAGCTAAAGGCAGCGGCGTTCTGCATGACTGAACGATTCTGTCGGCTTTTATCCCCTGTTATGGTTCAAAATGTCCTGCGAAGTTAAAGAACTTTCCTGGAACGGTTTTCCCGCATTGGCAATCGGCAACTCCCGAGTGAGAGCCGTGCTCGTCCCCACACTGGGGGCGCGGATCGTCAGCCTTTTGCACCGCAATGATTCAGGGCATGAGCGCGAGTGGCTCTGGTCCAATCCTTACATGGAGCCGCAGTTGCCGGATTTCGGCGTGCCGTACTGGGGCGAATTCGACCTGGGCGGCTGGTCAGAGTGCTTCCCGTCGGTCGCCGCCACCAACTATCCGAGCGGTCCCTGGCAGGGCACGCAGGTTCCGGAGTATGGCGAACTCTGGTGTCAGCCCTGGAAAGCTAAAGTAGCTGTCACTGACGGCGAAGCCGAGATTCGAACGGTCACCTATGGAGTGCGTTTTCCTTATCGATTCGAGCGCATCATTCGAGTTCGTAAGGACGAGGCTCAGCTCAGCCTCTCGTATACCGCCAATAATCTGTCGATTTTCCCGTTTCCTTTTCTCTGGAGCGCTCAGCCTATATTCGACATCAAGCCTGGAATGAGCTTGTCGCTGCCTGTTCAAGAGATGACCGTTTATTATTCCGAGGACAGTCGCTACGGAAAGCTAGGCAGCATGCAGATGTGGCCGACTTTGCAGGGGAATGATGACGAGTTCATCGACGTCAGCACTTTCCCAACCAAAGACGCGGGGATGGCTGTGAAGCTTTACGCTAAGGCACCGCGCTCGCTCGCGCTTCGCGATCCCTCCACCAACACCGAGCTTGTCATGGATTTGCCCAGTCCAGAAATCACGCATCTGGCACTGTGGCTTAACTTCGGAGGCTGGAGCGGAATACCGAAACGGGCAAAATACTACAATATGATTGTTGCGCCATGCATCGGAGCGTTCGATAACTTGCAGCTCTCCGTCAATCACTTTAAAGAATTCGGACAAATCCAACCCAAAAACGTAAAATCCTGGAACCTGAATATTTCATTTCGATAGGCGAAAATGACTCTCGTTTTTTGCACAATTTAAGACATTGATGCCTGAGCTAACAATCGGCATGGCTGAGGTGTGGAAAAGTGATCGCGTACTGAATAGAAGAAACCTGAAACCCGATTTTGAAACATCAATTAAGTAGGGCAAAAATGAAAGGACGAAACCACAGAACTCAATTCGGTAAAATGCATGCACCATCCCTGGTGCTAGGTGCGGTGAGCGCCTGCGTGATCGGAGGTGCTGTCTGGTTCGGCGTGATTGCGCCGGGTAAGGTTCAGCTTCCGCAGGTCAATCCTCCCGCAGACAAAGTTGTAGACAGTTCAACTGCGACGACGAAGACAACAATCTCGCCGACAAAAATAATGATGCTCGCCGAGAACACAATCTCGGACATCGCTAGTGATGCCAGTCTTAGTGTAGTAAACATCGACATCAAAAAGAACATTGTCAGATCGCCTTATACGATTTTGATGCCGGGCTTTGGCATTGAAGATGGCGGAAGCGGCGTCCAGCCAAAGTCGATGCAGATAGGTTCTGGCTCGGGGTTGATCATCAAATCCGATGGTTATATTTTGACCAACAATCACGTCATTCAATCTGCCGATGACATCATGGTGACACTTTCCGACAAAAGAAAGTTCAAAGGAAAAGTTGTCGGACGCGATGCATTTACCGATCTTGCCCTTGTAAAAATCGATGTAAAAGAAGGTCTGACCGCAGCGACGCTCGGTACAAGTAAGGACCTTCGCCCTGGAGACTGGGCGATTGCAATCGGCAGTCCGCTTGGACTGGACCACACGGTTACGCTCGGTATCGTCAGTGCACTTGGTCGATCGCTCAGCGAGATCAGCAGTCTCAACAACGTCGAGTTGATCCAAACCGACGCGGCGATCAATCCGGGCAACTCCGGCGGACCACTTCTAAATATTCACGGTCAGGTAATCGGCATCAACACTGCCATTCGACAAGATGGGCAAAACATCGGATTCGCCATTCCGGTCGACGTTTTTAAAGGCGTCGCGGAAGATTTGATCAAAAACGGAAAAGTTGCCAGAGCTTATGTTGGTGTCTATATGCAACCGCTCGATAAGCGCGTCGCCAAATCACTCGGTATCGACGAATCAATCAAGGGTGTTCTTGTCGCCGGCGTCGCACCTGATAGCCCAGCACTGTTGGGCGGTTTGAAGCCCGGCGACATCATCCAGAAAGTGGACGGAACGGCAGTCGATGCCAGTCAAATCGTTCAATCAATCGTGAGAAAACACAAACCGGGTGAAGAGGTGAGTTTCCTGGTGTTGAGAGAAGGGAAACTGATTCCATTGGAAATCAAAGTTGCCGACTATCCTCAAGAAGTGCCTGAACACGAATAGGCTCGACGAGCACGGCGAGTTTATTGGAAATCACAGCTCCGGCTCGCGCAATCTGAACACGGATAGTGATCGACGAGCACTGCACTATGTTGGAAACTTGTTGTCGACTCCGACAACAAGTTTCTCCTGAACATAGTTGTGGTCGACGGCACGTCTGGTGATGGAAGACGAGCCGAGTATATGGAAGACGAGAGCAAGTTATCTTTGTCGAAAAACGCCTGCGCGATTAAATGAACAAGGCCCTAGAGGCAATAGTGGCGGTGGTTCTCGAACTTCGTCTGCAGGCGTTCAATTCATTGTTTCCGTTCGATGCTCCAGCCGCGGATCAAGCAATCGCGGCTGCAGATACGTACACGAATTCGCGTAAAACTTGTCAGCGATTTACAGTTCGAGCAGTACGGTTTACACTGAGATAAGTTGGCTACAAAATATATGCCGACTTCCTGTCCGCTCACTTTACCAATGTCCTGACCGAAACCCCGCTCCACTCGCGCTTTGCACCGCCCCTTTGTTCGCTATTACTCTACAGGTCCCCTTAGCCATTGTTTTTAAATTTCGAAACTCGAACGCTGTAATTATCGCGCGCTAGTAATGGTGCGCTCTCAGAAATTTATTTGGCCAAAAAAATGGATCAACAATCTCTAGAAAAAGATCAGGAAAAGATCGAAACGCCTGACACTGAGAATACCATCGAAAAGCCCGCGCCATCAAAGTTTCCGCGAGGCAATTCCGGCACGTTCGCGGGTCGTTACGAGATTGTCGACAAAATTGGTGTCGGCGGCATGGCTGCGATCTACAAAGTGCGCGACCTGATAGTAGGCGAAGAACTGGCGATCAAGATCATCCGCCCTGAAATTGCCGCCAACGATATCAGCCACAAACGTTTTCGGCAGGAAGCAAGAGCCGCGCGTGATTTGAATCACCCCAACATCGTCAGTGTGCGCAATTACGATGTTTCCGACGGCGTGCCATTCATCATCATGGACTATGTCGACGGCGTCGACTTAGGCAGAATTTTGAAAAAGTCTCCACTGATTTTGAAGATCTTTTATCCGGTCTTCATTCAGGTCAGTGGTGCACTCGTACACGCTCATTCCAGAGGCGTTATCCATCGTGATGTCAAACCAGGAAATATTTTAGTTACCACCACCAGTGATGGCGCGGTCTGGATCAAACTCGTAGATTTTGGAATCGCAAAACTGTTATCGCCGACCGAAGCAGACGATCAAACCCATGTCCTGACCAAACAAGGTCAGACCGTCGGCAGCCCGTCCTATATGAGTCCCGAGCAGGTTCAGGGCAAACCGGTCGACGCGCGGTCGGACATCTACTCGCTTGGTTGCGTCATGTTCGAATCGTTATCCGGTCGCTTGCCGTTTAAAGCGGATAACGCATTGCAGCTAGCGATGCACCATGTGTACAGTCAACCGATAGGCTTGAAGAAGCTCGTCAAAACTTGCCCCGTCAATCTCGATCGAATAGTTGCACATTGCCTGGCAAAACGTCCGGAAGATCGATATCAAAACATGTTTGATCTGCGGAGCGATTTGCAATTAGTTTCACAAGGAAAAGATCCGCACTTACGGACTGGTAAAACGGCTGACAGAGCCGATGTTAACGAAGACTGGTTTGAACAACTGGTCAAAAAAGATGGACACAAAGAATTTGTCAGCGTGTCACAAGGTCAATTATCCTACGACCGGCGTCTCAATAATGTCTTAGAAGAAATCAACGAACTTGGCTATCCAGGCGATTCTATACTAAAACTGCAATCGCGCAATCCGACCTATACAGGGTTAATTATAATTCGCGATGGTCGAAAAGTAATTGGTGCTCGAATCGAAGGAGACAAAACTCAAGTCGGCTATAACGCGCTCAAGAAGTTGATCTCCATGGCGGATGGTGAGTTTCAGTACGTAACTATCAAACGTGAGGATTTCACGCTGCCTGATAGTTCATTCGATTTAAATTTGCGATACATACTTTCGCTTTATCCGAATTTGCCGGAATCGCCATCCGACCTGGAAGACGAGCATGCCATCAAAGATCTTGTTACAGCGGTTGAATCTAATACCAGAACCGATTGGCAAAGTTTGACCCCAGTCGATGATCTGCTCAATACTCTGGACAACAAGGACAAGAGCTGGCGACCAATGTCAGCAGAGACTTCGCGCGATCAAACACCAGCGCAAGAGTTCGTCAGTCGCGAAGCGTTAGCTGAGGCTCTTGCCAACGAAGCTGCAAAACATCATCAGTCCACCGCCAACCAGAGTACGTTCAAGCAGCTGACCAAGCGGGTCTTCAGAAGCACCACTGGAATTGTCACCGTCGTTCTGTTTTTGACCGCGATGTTGGCGATCGGATTCGAGGCGGTCAAATCAGGGATGAAACACGTGAGCGGTTCAAAAGGGCATGTGCGCAAACGCCGCCCCGGTCATCGCACTCGGCGCCACAGTTCGATTCCTGGTGTGCAGCCTTACGCGTTTCTCAAAACGAATTCGCACAACATCAGTTGACGATTTGATCGGCTTATTCGTTTGCGTTTTCGGGTTATGGTTTAGAGGCGCTTTGGCATCTCCGAGTTTATTCACGCACGCTGCCGTCGCGAATAAACGAAATCGCGCGAGAGAATTCAGTTAACGTCTTGATCGTCTATGCGCTTTCGCGGTCGGGATGCTCCGATCAACGTGGAGGCTTTCATTTTTGAAAGGAAGTCCGACACTTCTTCAGTTTTTGCCGCTTCAATTTGCTCCACTGGTTTTTCCATCCGCTCTTCAGACTCAGGGAAAGCAGTGGCAGCGACAACTTCTTCCTTCTGGGCGTTGGTTCTCGCCATTCTCAATTCGTTGGCGATATACAGCAAAAGGGCGCACGCAGCCGTAATCGCCAGCAGCGAAATAGCAAACAAAAAGACTATGAATACTGGATTCATGGGGGCCGGACACACTTACGCCGCATTGGTCGGACGGCAAAACGCAGTATCTTCAAACATCATACTCGTTTCGGCAGCGAACTGTGTGTTAGCTGCAATACAGCTCAAGCCTCAAATTCAGGCGCGGGATGTGACGAATTCGATTTTTCGTGTCGCGAAAGGTCTCCTATTGGGTAATAGAACTCTATGAGCCTCGCGCACTCAATTTATAAGACATGCAAATTTCGACCACAATTCGCTTTGCTGATTTTGTGCATGCTTGCTTTTGGCGTCACCTGCCAGGGATGCTCCAACAGCGCGTTTAGCAAGGACAGTCAGATTTCTGCCGCGCCTGTCAACGTCGAAAAAACAAACGATGAATGGAAAAAACAGCTGACGCCGTTGCAGTACAAAGTTACTCGCGAGCAAGGAACGGAAGAGGCTTTCAGGGGCGCATACACCGACAATCACGACAACGGAATTTATAACTGCGTTGCCTGCGGCAATCATTTGTTCAGCTCCACAGACAAATTCGATTCGGGCACCGGCTGGCCGAGTTTCACGGCTGCAGTCAAGGACGACAATGTCGTCGAGAAGGCTGAAGCCGGGCGTCGCGAAGTCGTCTGCGCAAAATGCGACAGTCATCTGGGTCATGTATTTCCTGACGGACCAGCGCCGACAAATTCAAGATATTGCATCAACTCGTGTGCTCTCCAGTTCGTGAAGAAGGAGGGCCAATGACGAAGTTGGTCATCCAAATCGACGCGGACAATACCGTAGGTCAACTGCTGACGTCGATTCTTGGACCAAAAGGCTACGAGATCGACATGTGCGGAAGCGGTCAAGATGCGCTCGCAAAGATGAAAGCGAAAGCTTACGACCTTGCCATTGTTGGAGATCAGCTCGATGACCTCGATGGCATCGGGTTTCTGATTCAATTGCGAAAAGCGAACTCGAAGATCAAAGTGGTGCTGGTTACCAAAGTTTGGCCGGCAGGCGAGTTGTATGAACGCCTGACCAAAGATTTGAAAGTCGATCTTGTCGCTATTCGTCCTTTAAAAGCCAGCATTTTTGGTGCCCAGGTGGACTCGCTGCTCGAGGCCGGAAAAGAAGCGCCAAAAGCAAAACTCTCGGCTGAAGACCTGCACTTCGAGGCGCTTCAGGCGCTCAAAAGCAAATACATAATCGTTTTGCCCGAGCGCATAAAAAAATTATGCGAAGCATTTGATGCGGCGCGCGCGGAGAAAGCAGACTCACCGTATCTGGTGGAGGCAATCCGGCTTTCGCATAACTTAAAAGGCACCGCGGGCTCATGTGGATTAATAGAACTGAGTGAAGCGTCCGCGCATCTTGAATCAGCATTGAAGGCTGTGTCGGCATCAGGTCTCTACGACAATGAAACCTCCTGGGACGAAGTACAAAACTTTTTAGATTACGTAGTGCAAGTCGCAAATGTGATCGCATCGTCGAAGGACTCTGAAGCGGTTGAGATCAGTTCAAAACTGCGCAACTTGCCGCAAACGGGACGTCCGACGATGGAGCCGGAAGTCGAGTTACGGGGCGCGGCCGGCATCTACATCGACACTGGAAAAACTGGGGCAGTCTCGCCATTTCTACTGGATGGGGTCGGCAACGACAAACTGTCGACCGGGACGAATCAGGTTTTAACGAACATGCAGCATGGTGCCAAGTCCGGTGCCAACTCACCGTCAGCTGGTCAGAGCGCGACACCAGGGATGGTGCCGGCACCACACTTATCAAAAGGTTTGACCATAGGCGACGGCGAGATGAATGAACGTCTCTTGCCGCTCACGGAAGACCCTACTTCCATCCGCGTGATGATCATGTCGCAGGAAGAAGTACCGGTTATGGATCGACAAGCCAACGGTTTGCCGGTGCAGATAATTCCCTGCTCCAATGCCGACGACGCTTTAACTATCGCGCGAAGGCTGGCACTAGATGCTGTTCTTATCGACATCGACAACGGTACGCCGGCAGCCGGTGTTTCACTGGCGAGAAGCATCCGCGGATTGCCGGGCAATGAAAGTTTGCCTGTCGCATTTGTCTCGACCTCGAGCGAACCGACTAATCCGATCGAGACTGCTCATGCCGGAGCGTCACTGTTCCTCGAGAAACCAGTTATTCATCAGATGCTTTCCAATGCTGTCGATTATTTACTAAGCGTTAGAAGCGGCGGGCGCCCGCGGATTCTAATCATCGACGACGATGAGGATTTTGCCAAACTGGTCGGCGCAATCCTCGGCCGAGAAGGCATGATCGTAAAAGCACTTTGCGTGCCGGAAAACGTGATCGAACACATCACAAATTTTGCACCAGATATAGTACTACTCGATGTGATGATGCCGGGCATCAGCGGTTATCAAATTTGCCAGCAAATGAGAGAACAACCGCAATGGCAAGACCTGCCCGTGCTTTTTCTCACGGCGCAAACCGGATTGAGCGCACGTCTGGCCGCTTTTGAAGCTGGCGGCGATGACTATCTGCCCAAGCCAGTTGCACCAGCCGAATTGTTGATGCGAGTCAAAGTTCGTTTGGAACGCGCACGCATGCTGAGAGAACGAGCAGACAAAGACGTTTTGACCGGACTGATGATCCGACGCGCTTTTATGGAACAGCTGCAAGCGCTGTTATCCGAATCGAAAAACAACAATCTGCGGTTTAGTTTGTGTCTCCTGGACATCGACCACTTTAAAAAGGTCAACGACACCTTTGGCCACCTGGCCGGGGACCGAGTGCTGACACATTTCGGCGCCTTGATTCGCAGAACCTTCCGAGTGGAGGATCTGCGCGGCCGCTGGGGCGGCGAAGAATTCATCGTGGCGTTCCGCCATATCGATAAGGAGACGGCTCAAGGAGCGTTAGAACGCTGCCTCGATGAACTTAAGGCTCATGTGTTCGAAGGCGACAACGGTCAACAATTCTCAGTGGCGTTTAGCGCCGGGCTGGTCACCTTCCCTGAAGACGGCGATGTACCGCAGAACCTGATTAAGCTCGCCGATGAATGCCTCTATGAAGCCAAGAGAAACGGCAGAAGTCGGGTAATTGCAAGAGATTCCGGCGTGAAGTCCGTTGAAAAGGCCACCCCAGCCCAGACAGAATAGCCCTGACGGGATTTCGGTAAAGTTGCTTCGCCATTTCACGCGCTAACCGTCGGGGCGTCTATAATGGAAACAGCCTCTCAGTTCAATTTCATTTCCCTGGTTAAACCCAGGCAGACCCTGCAACGGTCTGGGCGACGCGGAGAGAGGCGGGCATGGCGGATTCTTTGATGGCAAAAATTCTACTAGTTGAAGACGATGAGAATCTCTCGGAGACAGTGTCGGATTGGTTGACTTACCAGGAGCATGATGTTGAGACGGCGCACACCGGCTTCGAAGCCGTTGAGCAGCTGGAATGCGCGGTATTCGATTTGATCATTCTGGACTGGAATCTTCCCGGCATCGAAGGTCCGGACATCTGCCGGAAATTTCGCGCCAACGGTGGCGCCACGCCCATCATCATGCTGACCGGCATGGACTCCTCGACGGAAAAGCGCACATGCATCGATGCGGGCGCTAATGACTATTTGAAAAAACCGTTCAAGCTCAAAGATCTTTCCGTAAAACTGGAACAGTATCTTTCTCAACCTTAAACGACCAATTTCCTTTTTTGTACGAAACATAGAGCAGTCCGATTCCGACAAGCGATCCGACTGCGAAGAATGGCAGACTGGCTTCCGGTCCGAAGACTCCGCCGGATAGCAAATCATTGCCGACCATCTTCGACGTGAGAATGGTGGCACCCGGATCGGTGCCTGAAACGCTGACACCAAATACAGTGCCTTCTAAAAAGTTCCACGCCCAGTGAATGCCGACCGGCAACCACAAACTCCGTCGAAGCAGATACGCTCCGGCAAGCGGCAAGCCGGCTTCGAAGGAGAGCAGTGTGCAGGCGTAAAAGATATAAGCCGGAGCAGCCGATGGCGGCATGTTAACGACGTGCGCAAATCCAAACAGTATGGATGAGATCAAAACAGCGGCGATCGTTCCTGCCGATTTCTCCAGAGTTCGAAAAATAAAACCTCGAAAAATCCATTCTTCGGTGAAGCCGGCAATCAGATACAGTCCCAGTCCGGGAAAGACATTGACCGGCCAATTGACTTTGCTGACGGTGAATCCACCGCTCAAATACGTGATACCAAACATGATACCAAGCATAATCGTGCCAAACAAAAACCCGGCTGCGATTTCAATCAGAGCTTGTTTGTTTTTCAACTTAATTTCTGTGAGAAACTTCGGAAAGTCTTTGCGCAGAAAACAATATGCCAGACCGACACTGATCAAGGTGAGGATAAACTCGGAAACGCATATCGCGAAAGGACCTAGCGGCGTCAACAGGTTGGGACGTATCAGTCTGATAACTTCGCCAATCAGGTACAAACTGATCCACAAAATCGACATAAACGTAATCACGTTAATGACCGCCCATGCGGGATTGCTGCGAGTTGCTCGAGGTGTTTCGCGCGCGTCCAAGCTTGAAGTCAAACCTCTACGATGTATTTTGGGCAAAACAATTCAGTATGGGCTGTCGCAATTTTGCGCTCCGGGCTCTGACGAAGGAGCCGTGCCCATATCATAGCGGAACCAGGCAAGGGGAATCAGCGATCATCGCGCGTCAATATGAGTTATCTTGTTCATTTAATTTGTGATTACGGACCGGGAGACATGGCCTGGGCCGAAGTGGTGACGGCATTCAGACAATGCATGCCGCAAACTACAAATATGCATCTCACTTCGGTGAGACCATTCGACACGATCGCCACCGGATTTATCCTCGCGCAATTGTCGCTCGCCGACGAAAAATTGCGACCGAAAAATTTGCTCGTCTTTGCAAACACCGCGCCGCGCAAAGACAATTTAAAAGCCCGCCAGAACAACGAAGGCGAAGGTCTGTTGTTTTTGACTTTAAAAAATGGCGTGCAGGCAGTGGTGGTTAACTCCGGTTTCTCATTGGCATTCGTCAAAGATCAAATCCAAGAGCTCTGGAGTTGCAATTGCGAAGACGCCGGCAGCCAATTTCGCTCGCGCGACTTCTTTCCACCAGTGTGCGGGAAGGTCGTGGTGGCTGACTATAGTTTCATAAATCATAAACTCGATCCTCAGGAAACGATTCCAGACCCACCGGAATCTGTGGTTGGTTACATCGATTCGTTCGGCAACATGAAAACTACGATTCGGCAATTAAACCCCAAAATTGCCGACCTGCGACCAGGCGATCGCGTCAAGGTCCGCATCGGTAGCTACATTCGAACAGCCACTGTAGCGACCGGCAGTTTCAATATTATGGAAGGCGATCTGGCATTTTCACCAGGAAGCTCCGGTCAGGACAATCGCTTCTGGGAAATTTTCCAACGCGGAGGTTCTGCCGCCGCCGAGTTTGGTAATCCGTCGACGGGCAGTTCGATTCACATTCAGACGATTTGATTTCTATTTAAAGACGATTTTTTCATCTTCAAACTTTTCGATAACAGCAAGCGATTCAATCGGAATGTCGTTTCGACCGATGGCGTTTCTGCCACCTGCGAATTCTTTCTCGATTACCGCGCCGATGCCGACTAGCGTGGCGCCACTGCCTTCGACGATCTTCACGAGCGCGTTGATCGTTCTGGCCGACGAGAGAAAGTCATCGATGATTAGAACACGATCGGTAGCGTGCAGATATTCACTCGATACGATCAACTCAACATCCCCGCCCTTAGTAGGCGATGGTGCCGATTGTCGATGAGGTTCTGCAGCCATTGTCACCGGTTTGTGCTTGCGTGCGAATACCAGTGGAATTTGCATGACCACGGCGGCCGAGAGAGCCGGAGCGATGCCGCTGGTTTCAGCGGTTAAAATTCTGGTCGCGTTGACGCCGGCAAATCGTCTGGCAAACTCTTCGCCAACTTGTTTCATCAGCACAGGATCGATTTGATGATTCATGAAACCATCGACTTTCAAGATTCCCTTGCCCAGATGCTTTCCTTCTTGTTGGATTCGGTCCTTAAGTATCTTCATTCGAAGATTTCCTCCTCGTTTCCTGAGCTATTTCTCTTCGGTCGATTTATTTCTTTTTGCGCGCGGGTGAACTGATCACCTTCTTCTTTTGTACGGACGCGACTTTTGATTTGGAAGACGTCTGTGGCTTCGCTGATACGTTGGTTTCTTCGTCGCCGCAGTTGCTTGCTTTGAAGCCTGTGGCTTCGCGGATGCGGTTAGTTTCTTCTTCGCCGCAGTTGCTTTTCCAGACGCCTGCGGTTTTGCGGACGCGGACGTTTTCTCCACTGCCGTTTTCTTCGAGGCGGCTGGTTTCTTCACTGCTGTTGCTTTTACCGCAGCTGCTTTGTCCGTTTTTTTCTTCGACGCATTTGTTTTAACCGCCGTCTTCGATTTTGCAGCGACCTTCTTTAACCCGGATGAAGGTGCCGCTTTGGACTCTGTGGACGCGCGCCCGGACTGGCGTTTCGCGCTATGCAGCAGGAGTTGCTCCGGCAGTGGAAGATTCGGTTTCTTGGAAAAGTCGGGAAGTTTTACGGGCTTATCCTTGAGTTGCTGCCGCACCAGATTCAGTGCTTTCTCCATTTGCGGATCTTTTCCGGCCGAATACTCATGTGGTGCAATGTCCACTTCGTAATCCGGATCGGTGCCATGGTTCTCTACGCCAAAACCGGCATCGACAAACCAGAAGCTGAATTCAGGCTGGGTCGTGATTGTGCCATCGACCAGCTTATGTCGAGGCCAAATTCCGATGACACCACCCCAGGTGCGCTTACCAACAAGCGGACCGAGCTTGTAAAGTTTGAAACAGTGACTGAAAATGTCACCATCCGAACCCGCGAATTGATTTGTAATCGCCACCATCGGACCCTTCACGGATTCCGGTGGATACGGCTGCGGCGGTCCCCAGCGGCTGACGTCGTAACCGACGCGCTTGCGCAGCAGTTTTTCCAGCAACAGTGGTGAGACGTGTCCGCCGCGATTATATCGAACATCGATAATCAGACCTTCGCGGTTTACTTCAGATAGATAGCCGCGATGAAATTCGGCAAATCCCCACGGTCCCATATCGGGAATGTGGATGTAGCCGATCTGTCCGCCTGTCTTCTCATGCACGATTCGACGGTTTGATTCCACCCAATCGCGATAGCGCAAATCGCGCTCAGTTCTCAAAGTGGTCACAATAATGATCCGCGTTTTTTTGTCGGATTGAATCTTGAGCCGGACTTCTCGATTAGATTGATTGACCAGAAGTTCGTGAACGGAAACTTGTTGATCTACGGGGATGCCGTTGACGGCGAGGATTACGTCACCTGCTTTAATGTTTAAACCAGGTTGCGACAATGGCGACGAGGCGTCGTTATTCCAACTATCACCTTTAATAATTCGATCGATGCGATATCCATTTTTGGCTCTGTCAAAACTGATATCGCATCCAAGAAAGCCGATATGATAATGAGGATTGCGACGGTGATCGCCGCCCATCTCATAGGCATGCGAGGTGCCGAGTTCGCCTTGCATCTCCCAAATTAAATCGGAAACTTCCGAGCGCGTTCTGATTCGCGGCAATAATTTTTCGTATCGATCGTGCACGAGCTGCCAATCGATGCCGGACATTTTCTCATCCCAGAATTGCTCGCGTTGCAAGCGCCAGGACTCTTCGTACATCTGACGCCATTCTTCCTGAGGCGTGACCTGGACTTGCGCTCGTGACAAATCAAGGAAGCCGGATTTTCGGCCGACTCCGCCCGCAGCTGAAGGTTCGCGACCTTCGCCCGCCAATTTTTCGAGTGCATCAACCGCTCGGATTCTGCGATGCGAACGATAAAACAAAGTTTGATTATCGAATGCCATCGCGATTGTACCGACATCCTTTTGCAAAACGGCAGCCCGGGCTTCTTCGAAATCGTAGGCCATCAGCGTCCCGCCGGCATGCTCCTCGGAGTACCAGGAGTGATTCGGCTTGATGCCTTCAACTGGATGAACGGTAAACAACGCCCGATTTTCCGCGCCGACGATTTGACCGTACCGTCCTTCAGGAACTGGAAAACCAAGAATACGATCTTGGATGCCATCAAAATCGATGGTCATACCAGCCACGCCGGACGAGGCAGGAGTCGGCGCTTCCGTTTTTGGTTTCTCACCGGCCTCGACTGATTTCAAAATCTCTTTGTATGCTTTGGTTAGCGCATCTTTGTACACGTTCTTCAAATTTTTAGCACTTTTGGCGCGAGCTGGATCGGAGGCAATCTTGTCATGACTGACTGAGATTTTGCCGACGCTCGTTTTCCCTGAGCTGGAGCCATTTTTACCATTTGGCGTCTCCGGCGGCGCCATTTGTTTTTTCTTCTTAGTGACGATCGCCCGAGGCTCCAAAACAAATGGAGATGGAACATCCTTTCGCAATGTCACCAGATATGGTTTCATCGCTTTTGGAAATCCATAATCAAAGCGGACCATATCGAAGACCGGGTAAAACTCTCTGGCGCCGAGGAAATACAGATATTTGCCGTCAGGATCAAACGCCGGCGAAGTGTCATAACGCACCTCGCCGGTTACATCATGAGTCGAACCTTTTTCTAAATTAGCGATCCTGATGATGAATGATTGTGTGTGTTTTGCAAAACTGTACGCAATAAATCGTCCATCAGGCGAAAAATCGAATTCGGAAATTCGTTCTGCCGGGCTGCGATCGACGATTTTGATTTTCTTTTTAGCGATCTCTAGAGTTAGCAGTTCATGACGGTGATTGCTGATACCGATTTTGTCGCCGGTCGGAGCAACGCGCAAATTTATGGCGCGTCCGAAGTCAGTCGAACTTAAAAATTCGGGCGGCTTACTCTGGTCGGCGTAGTGAATTTCAACACGTTCAAAACCCTCTTTATCGTTAACAGTGACAAAGCGTTTTCCATCCGGCATCCATTCGCACATGCGATAACGAACGCTGCTGCCCTCACCGTGCTGAATCGGCGGTCCTTCCCAATTGCCCATCGAGATTGGCTGTCCACGCGCGATTAACGCGATGGAGTGACCGTCCGGATGAGGAGAGAAGTGATGCAGGTAGTCCCGACCATCGGCAAACTTCCGCTGAAGTTGATGAGTCGAAGCCGGAACTTTTATATCGATGCGCTGGTCTTTTCCGCTTGCTGGGTCGAAAACATAAATGTCAGAGCCGGCGGTATAAACAATGCGCTTTCCATCAGTGGACGGATATCGAACATAGTACTGCTTGTGGTGCGTGTGCTGTTGCAGATCTTTACCATCGTGGCGGCAGGAATAGAGATTTCCCATGCCTTCGTGGTCGGACAGGAAGTAAACCCGAGAGCCGATTATCAGGGGCCAGACCGGGTTTCCCTTCACTTTGATCAGCGGTTGAAACTTGCCTTTGCCCTGCCTATCGATCCATAGTTCGCCCGCGGTTCCTCCGCGATAACGCTTCCATCTGGCCGGGTCGGAGGAATTTCGTCCGATCACGACCGTGCCGTCAGCGCCGATCATAAAAGATTGCACTTGTCCCCAGCGGTGAAGTTTTGGCTCGCCACCTTCAACGGGAACCGTGTATGCATCGCATTCTCGGTAGAACGCAGACCGAGCATCCGAAATGAAGTGAACGTGTTTTCCATCGTTGGACCAGCCGGCAATGTTTAAAATATCCGAGCCCAAGAAAGTCAACCGAGTCGGAGTGCCACCACTGGACGGCATGACAAAAACTTCGGCATGTCCTTCTTCACGTGCAACCAGTGCCACCATACTTCCATCGGGTGACAGTTTCGGCATGGAAAACTCAGTTCGTCCAGCTGACAAACGTTTTGCGGCTCCGCCATTGGCGCTGCCTTCCCAGAGATCATCTTCGCAAATGAACATAATCTTGTCATTATGGATGGTGGCATAGCGGTAGTAACCGAATTCGTGCCTGATGTTTTTCATTCTGCCTCGTTGCCACTAGATGCGGTGACTTGCCGCTCGGATGGTTATTCTCTTTTATTTTTGCATAGAATAAAAGAGGGACGAGCCATTAACGCTCGCCCCTCCTTCGCTTCGCTATTTAGCGACGGAAGCTGGTTTCTTCATGAACTCAGCGCCACGTTTTTTGATCTCTTCGCTGGTCAGATCTTCGATGTGCATACCGAGTGCCCATTCGTGTCCGAATGGATCTTTCAGACGTCCATAACGATCGCCCCAGAACATATCTCCCAAAGGCATCGTTACTTCGCAACCAGCATCGACTGCTTGCTTGAAGGACTTGTCCACATCCTCACAATAAAGGAAAAGACTTTGTGGAGAACCGCCCAGCGTCAGGGGCGACTTGTTGCCCATTTCGGGAAACTCATCGCACATCATAATCACCGAGTCACCGATTTTCATTTCAGCGTGAATGATTCTCTTATCGTCAGTGCACATTTCTTCCGTTACTGTCGCACCAAATGCGGCGGCATAGAATTTCAAAGCCTTGGAGCAATCACTTAGCACCAAATGCGGTGTCACTGTGTGATAGCCTTCTGGAATTGGCTTGACTGCCTTACTCATACGTTTTTACCTCAATTCAGTAAACAACCAGGACTCCTGCAGCGCGGCAAGCGCCGAAAAACCGCGGCAGCAAGAGCTTGACAAATCCGTGTCAAAAACAATCGCCGACAGCCCAAAGATTTTACCAACTACTGAGGCTGGAAAAATCCGCCAGCTCACAATTAACCTCAAGAGTTTTTTCCACGAGACCTTCAGTCCTGGTGCTAAAAGCGTTGATCTCAAACCTTTGATTTATTGACTACTTTACGTTTCAGTCCCCCGAACACTTGGTACACTACATCTTGGGCGTGGTGTTATATGCTCCACCCTCTCAAGTACACTGGAGAATCGAAAAGGCGCAAATGGCAGGGAAAGAAGCAGTTGACACTCTGTGGACTCTACTCGTAGGCACAGGCTTGGCGACACCTCAGCAACTCGAAGAAGCAAAGAAAACCGGCAAGAGCCTGAATGTCTCGGTCGACAAAGCGCTAATCATGCTGAAAATCGTGAGCGACCAGTCGATGGGTATGGTGTACGACGCGCAATTATTGGTTCAAAACGGAACCGTCTCAATCGACCTGGCTGTGCGAGCGATGCGACTGACGCGGCAGCACAACATGGGACTGCAAGACGCGATTGGCGTTCTGGGCTCTGTGCACAAGAAAACCGGACGCATGTCAACCGTCACGTCGCCATTGACGGATCTGCTTTTGTCTTGCTCGATGGTATCTATGGAGCAAATCGGTCGAGCCGTTCAACAGGCGCAGGACACCGGTCTGCAAACCGGACGGATTCTGGTTCTCAACCGGGACGTTTCCAGCTGGATGATGCAAGCGGCGCTCAACTCGCTGATTCTGGCACGCGACGGCAAAATTACTCAGGACCAGGCGCGCGACGCGCTGACCGCAGTCGGTCATCGACGCATCAGCGTTGAACAGGCTCTTTTCGAACTCGGACTCTATGTTGAAAAGGCTGGTCAAACTGCCAAGATCGGCGAATTGATCGCAATGGCTGGTTTTGTTTCAGAAACCGATTTGCTCGAGTGTCTCGAAGTTGAATTGGTCAAGGAAAAACAATTCGGTCAGATTTTGCTCGAACAGGGTCTGGTCACTCACGATTTATTGGAAACCGCGATCGTGCTCCAGGACATGGTGGCAAACGGCACACTGAAAGCATGGCAAGCGGCCGAAGCACTGCGTCAGGTCAAGGATCGCCAGGTATCTGTCTACCAGGCTGTAGCAGAGCTCGATCCACCGGCACAAATGCCTCAGAAAACAATCAGCCCGCGCGAGCTCATCGTCAAGGCCAAAATCGCCGACGAATCGCAAGTAGCCGGACTAATTACCGACGCCGAATCGAGTTCGATCAAAGTCGGGAAAAAAGTTCTCGCCGCAGGAATCATCAGCGAAGCCTTCTTGTACCTCGCTTTGCGCACATACTCGTTGTACAACCAGGGCTTCCTCTCCGCCGATCAAGCCGTCAAAGCGCTTGCCTTCTGCAAAGAACGCAACGTCAGTCTCGACGAAGCGCTGTCGAAGTTAGGTATGTTTGTGCCCGCTAGAATGCAGTGGATCTGGTCATAGAATCTCGTGAGCATTGCGATAGATTTCGGTTTTGAATTTCTGAGAACAAAACCATATAAAGTGTTGCTTTGTACGGTCGTCAACGCATTTTTTCTGTTGTGTTCGGGCGCATCCTGCCTTGCACAAGACCCCCCAGCCGAGCCGATCAAGCATCAATTGAACGCGTCGAATGAACCGAAGGTAGGTCTGGTTTTGGGCGGCGGTGGCGCACGCGGCGCGGCGCACGTCGGCGTGCTCAAGATTCTCGAACAAGAAGGAATTCGCATCGATTGCATCACCGGCGTCAACATTGGTGCTGTGGTCGGTGGGCTTTACAGCGCCGGAGTTTCCATCTCGTACCTGGAAGAAATGTTCACGAAAAAATCTTTGATGCGTTCGTATTTGACAGTGCCGGTCAGCGTCAGAGTGCTTGCACTGCCGGTCTTCCTGATTCCGCGATTGATGGGAAAACGCGGCTACGACGGATTGTATAAAGGCAATCACTTCCGCAATTATTTAAATCGTTACGTGCCGCAGTCGGAGTCCGACATCTCGGATTCAAAGATTCCATTTGGCGCAGTAGCTCTAAATCTTGTCGACGGCAAAATAACAACGCTGAGAACTGGCAACCTGGGAACCGCGCTGCAAGCCAGTTCTGCAATACCACTTCTGCGTAAGCCGGTAAAAATAAACAACGGACTTTACGTGGACGGCGGCGTGACCAACAATCTTCCGGTTGCAGAAGCCAAAGCAATGGGTGCCGACATTGTCATCGCTGTCGATCTTGACGATCCCGGTAAAGCTCCTGAAGAAGCAGAGCTGATGAAGCTCGGCACGGTCAGCCATCGCGTGGTGGTTTTGCATCTCGCCAATGTCGATAAAGAGCAATGCAAACTAGCCAACGTTTTGATCCGTCCAGAACTGGCGGATATCGGCTTGATGTCGGAGTCATCGAAAGACGCGCACACAGCCGAATTAGCAGGAGAGCGAGCGGCTCTTGAAGCACTTCCGGCAATCAAAAAAGCATTGAAGGAAGCCGGCATAGCGACACCTTAGCACCACAGGCGGTGCCGAGGTCGAACTCTGATGTGTCCGCATGGTTAGCCAGCCACCGGGAAGTTAGTGAATAGTTTCGACGATAATGGATACTGGAGACCCAGGTAAGCAGGTTGTGAAGTTCTTGAACACCAGCGGCGGGCGTCAGTGATTACTCACTACGTTGAACTACAGCGGCGTCAGTGACTACTCACGACGTTCTTGAACGCTCGCGAAGTAAATGGTCGTGCGCTAGGACAGTCTAATGAACAGTCGCCGCGGCGTTTTCTATTTTGTTCGACGTGAAGTATGAATTGAGTTCAGTCTTCAGATAGTCTTCCAGTCCGCCTTCCATGAGCGAGCGGACGTCGGCCATGAAGCGCGCTGCAGGAGCACCATCGATGATGCGGTGGTCAAAGTTGTATGCAAGAGTCATCATAGGACGAATTTCTACTTTTCCGTCTCTGACTACTGCGCGTTCTTCTACGGCACCGACTCCGAAAGTCGACGTGGTCACGTTAGGTGGAACCAGCATTTTGACGCCGAACTTGCCGAGCGTGCTCAGACCGAATGTGGCGTTCATGTATTTCAAACGAACTGCAGGATAGCGTTTTCCGAGCCACAGAATGAAACGGCGGAAAAGCCATGGCATATTGTTGAAGCGATTTTGAATATCGAGGTGACCGACTTCGGTGAGATCAGCCTCTGCGTAGGATTTCAGTTCACGCGCGATTTCAGTGACCGGTTTTGTATCCGGGTTTTCGATTGCGCCGAAAAATACAGCCGGTTGCGAACCGATATAACGCTCGACGGTGAAGCCTGCGACGATATCGCGGAAGGTCACCAGTTTGCCCCAGGGCAATCGAGACGTTCTGCTCTCCGGGTGGGAACGTTGAGCAATCGCAATTGCTTTGAGCAAAATTGCTGTCACCGTGGTTTTGTAGCCCAGCTCCTTGAGCTGTTTTCTGAGGTCTTCCGCCCAGGTCATGTCGACGTCACATGTCACCAACGTCGGCACGGTGCCTTTGTTGATGATGTTGATCATGTCCAGAACATTCCAGCGGGGTCTAGGAATATCATCGGTTTTGAAGTTGAAGAGTCTTTTCCATTCCCACATGTTTTCTCAATCCTCTGAAATTTTCGCCGGGATTAAATCCGGCGTTACCATCCACTTTTTTGACTGGCAGTTTTTCTATTATAGGCGGAGATACTGAAAACTGTAATCAGTACATTTCCGACATGCCCGTTATATAGCTTAAGATACCGTAATGGAGCCAGTCGCCGTCACTTAAATATTCGCAAGCATTCTTTTCAACACGGGTTATTCAACTTCAGGGGCTATTTCAGTTCAGAGTCTTTTCCCCGCGGTTTTGTTCCGGAGTTAGGAACTAAGCCTCAGAGAGCCTGCGTCTTGGATTGCTTGGTTTCATTTCCAATAGCACTTCTTCAGTCGAGTGTTGATGCGCTGCCGTTTCACTCCAAAAAAAATCTGAATCCGGAGTAAACCAGATTCAGAAATAAAGACGGGTGATGGGGGCACCCATCTTTTCAGAACAATCCGGGGGTCCGTAACCCGAGAAGCGTCGAATCCGCCTGACCTCAACGAAAGACTTCGTCTCGGCTTCTCGATTGGTTACTGTCTTTCACATCTAAGCTGGCTAGGCATCAATGTTTCAAACGATGGACTCCCAGAAAGCCCCCTGCCTGCCTTGAACCTTCACCATGGCGTCCTCGCCCTCCACCATTGCGTCGACCAGTCCATGATTGAACTGAGCGCGCGCTTGATAGAGTGCTGCAGCCGTCACGTCAAAAGCTTGAAGTGCAGACACATACTCGATTGCTGAAGTCCGCAGAAATTTCTGGAGACGCGGAACTTCGAAGCCGACAGGATGGTCGGCCAGTGCTTCAACCAGCGCTTTGCGGTAGTTCTCGATCGCGTCAGCGTCGGGAACGTTGCCTTTGCCGATTTCCGTCCAGGAAGCGATCCAGGCTTCGCGGAAGGTTTTTAACGCATTTAAAATTCTCGAAACTGGAGCGCCTTCCGGAGACTGGATCGGCTTGCCATTTGCGCCGCCGAAGCTGAAGAGCTTCTTCATAGTCGACCAGGCGTTCGAGGGAGGAGTGGTCGGAGCCGAAGCTGGCAGTATCGACTGCTGATACGGCGCCGGAGCAGCTGGAGGAGGCGGTGGATTTCCCGGCGTGAGCGGAGGAGTGGGCGCGTTCCCCGAAGGTTTTCCCCTGGGTTGTATTGGCACATCCCAGTTTTTAAACGCATCAGCTGATGAAGAAGAATTGGGCGATTGCATCCGGTGCTTCAATCGGTCGGAGTTCGGTGCCAGTGTATTCCAACCTTCATCATCCGGACGCTGCGAAGGAGGAGTTGCGCCGTAGCTGTTGAACGATCCGGTCGATGTACCGCCCCACTGGGCCGCACTCGCAGATTGACCGCCTGCAGGCGGGCCCGACCCGAAGGTCTGGTCGACCTGGTCGATTACATGGAAAAATCCCTGGCTCATAGCACCACCCGCGACACCATAGCTACCCTGTCCGAAACTTGGAGGACTGGATCCGAAAAGTGGTGACGCTTGCCCCCAGCCAGATTGATTCTGCATTTCCCACTGATCGGGCATATGGACCGGTTGCATGATTTGGCGGACCTCGCCTGTCATGTTAACGACCTCGGTCTGGTCGACGGCAACGAAAGCAGTAAACTTGGTCAGCACAGAAAACTTCAGAGACAAATCAATTATTTGCTGTTTCGTAATCTGCTGTTTGGCTGGGTTGACGCGGTACTCGTCCTCGAGTTCTTTGATAAACTCACGTGCCCAGAGACGAGAGATGCTCTCATCGTTAATAGCCCTGGCGCTCACGTCCTCAGTATATTTTTTGCCATTGGCGAGTTTGCCACGTATTCTGAATTTCGCCGAAGCGCCGGCGGCAATTTTGCAATTAACTCGAAACAGGCAATCAGACGCCCTTCCGCTGAACAGATCCGGCAGGCGTGAAGGTGCAAGCGCATCAATTGTGACACCACCTGTGAGGCTTTCGATTTCAAGGTCAGTAATCAGTGGAGCACCGATTTCACGACCGACTTGAACGAGCGCGTCCTCGAGCTGTGAGCCGGGCGACACAAAGGTCGCTGTGCCTGTTCCCAGAGCCGCAAGTCTTGTTAGAAACGGGCAGTTGGCGACCGTATCGATTCCGACCGTGAATATTCTGGTATCACCGGCGGTTCGCTGAACGATGCTGAATAATTGCGATTCGTTGCCGATTTGTCCGTCGGTTAGAACGACGATGACTGGAACACGCCCTCGCTTTTTGCTGCCCTTGATCAAGTCGATTGACTGTACCAGAGCCTTGCCTAATTCGGTGCCACCACGAGCGGTGACCTCCTTTAAAAAGTCGACACCCTTTTCGACGGACGCTAAATCGGCGTCGAAAAATTTCCCGACCGACACCAGGTGCTGGGTTGGACTGTCCATGTACCAATCACAGTGATCGTCGAAAGCGTTGATCGCAAATCGATCGTTTGGTCCCAAACTGGACATCAGAATCGCACATGAACGAGCAGCAGACACCATTTTGGTCCCTTGCATCGAGCCTGATCGATCCAGCACGAACACTACATCACGAGGCGCAGTCGCGACACCGGCAAGGGCCGGGGGAACGAGAGACAGCATGGCATAGCCTTCTTGTTTCTCTTCCTTCCCCGCCTTGCGATAGAGCACCACGGACGATGTGATCTGCTCGCTGACCAGACGCCAGCGCAGAATGAAATCCCTGTTAAGCAAATTATTTGCTTTGGCAAGGGTGATTCGAATGACACCGTCCTCGGTGCGAGTTTGAACGGCATGTTGAGAGCAGGCCAGGTCGGAGATGCGCAAGCTACGCCCGTCCCGGTTGGACGTAAGCTCGGGAGTCAATTCAACGCTAATCGTTAAGGACAGATCGGGAATAAGTCCATCCGCTAATCGAGGTGGTGAAATTCTCGACGCGTCAGGAACCAGATCCGTGTCCGACATTACTCCGTCTCAGACCTGTTCTCTCGAGAGCGCAGTGCCGGGAATATAGCGGGGAGCCACTACCAGAGGCAGTCTCAGTTCAGTGGTTCCGTTTTCAAAAAATTCTAGTTTCTCAGTGTAAGTTAGTTCCACCGTGATTTTTTCTTGCGGCGGAATGTTGCCGACCTGCATCGTGAACACGTCGTCGCGTTCTTGTTCCAGAAGGGAGGCGCGCTTGCCTTCGGAGAGAGCACGGTTATACTCTTCGCGGGCAAGGCGCCGCTCCTGGATCGTTCCAATCACGGTGCGACCCCCTACATGCATCTTGAAGCCGTTGACCGACGAGCAACCTGCAAGTGGAAAAACGTATTCCGCTTCGAGATGTTCGCTGTAGGGATTTTTAAAAACTTGTGTCAGGGTTACTTCTACTACGCGACCGACTGCGCGTGCTGTTATATCTACAGAATCGAGGGGAAGTGTGATGGTTGTCGATCCCTGTCCAACTCGCATGGCTCCTAGTTTTCTTTCGATCTCATTTCTCATCTCTTCCAGGAATCTCAGTGATTCATTCGTCGCTTCTCTCATGTACGGATCCTCCATCGGAACCTTCTTTCTTAAGTAAATCCAGGGCGGCCTTCAGTCTGTCGTAAAGGAGAGAATCTTCCATTTCAGGTTGCCAGTCGTCCTGAGCTAACAGCTTCAAACCTGGCTCTATGACTATCTCTCTCCAAACGGTCGGTTTAAATGTTTCCTTCTTAAACAGCTTCTGTTTAACTCGAATCGATTCAGCCACGTTGTCGACGACGTGGTCGAGCTCTTCGTCAGAGAGCCCGTATAACATCGATTGAACTTCGGACAACGGCAAGGCAACGCTCTGCAAGCTTTTGATAGCCACCAGTTGCATTACATGCCTGTCACCATACTTAGCCTGCCGACCCTCTATTTCAGGACGATCGAGCAAACCCAGCGTTGTGTAATAGCGAATTGTTCGCTTATCGGGAGCCGCAGAAACTCGCTGGTCTTGCTGCACATCCATCAGTCCGCGATCCTTGAGAATGCGGGCGACTTCAGCGCTGAGCTCGATTAGAGAGAATGATTTGCGTTCCGCAACCATAACAGTATTATCAACGATCGCTGTCATGCTGTCAAGATCTGGTAACCAAAGGGGCAAAACACACCGCAAGACAAGCGTGGCTTAGGTTTGTGTCATTTCAACGCCTGTATCGGGATGGTCGAAACTTAACAGTTTTACATCAAATTTCGCGGAATTACAGTTACTGTCACGAAGACCATACGAAAACGGAAGCTGGACTTTCGCTCCCATGTTTTTTCGGCCTCGGTTGTCTCCATGTTCTGTTGATGCTTGGAAACGTGGACGTAAATCGCTTAGACCGATTGCCACATAAGCCTTTCCACGATAATGACTAAACAGTACTACTTGCCTGTATGTTGATTCGACCGAAGGGGACAGAATAAAGATGAACGGCAAGGGGCGTCGTCAAAACGCGCTGCCCTCAATGAATATGTGGGCGTTCGGATAGAAGATGAGACTGTTTCGAGAGGGCACGCCGTCGGATGTGACAGTGACAGGAAGTCCTTGATACGACATTCCCCAGTCCGGAATGATGACCCGGATGCCACCATCATCAGTGGCGCCTACTACTTGCGCCGGATAAGGACCGACGGTGACGATGTTGGCTTGGAGAGGACGCGCAAAGCCCCTTCCGTATATTGTCAGGGTTTCGCCAGGAGGGCCGCCGGCGGGATAGAGGCTAGTTAGGATCGGCATTGGTCGAACGCCCATGTTGATCTGATTACTGGCGACGCCGTTGACACTGACAGTAATGGGAGCGCTGCCACTTTCTACTGATTCGGGAGGCATTACTGTCAGCGTGGTTCGAGTCGCTGCAACGACGCGGGCTTTCTTACCTCCGAAGGTAACAGTATTGTCCTCAGCTTCAGTGCTGAAGTTGCTCCCGTGCAGGATGACAGTTCTTCCTGACAGTGTTTCGCTCGGGTTGAGCGGCGACAACGTCGGACCGGCTTGAGCTGTCAGAATCCAGCCGAGCTGTGCGCCTTTCGGCCCTTCCGCTTCGATCACCAGCGTCGATCCTTGACCCAGTCGACCGGTTACATCCTTGGTGACAGTGTTTTGGAGCCGGAAGGTGTTTTGATCGGCGACGATTAAACCTGACGGCTCACCGCCACCACTCCAGTTCTGTACAAGTTGATCTGACAGTATCACTCTAGCGAAGGTGTAACCGGGCTTGTCGCCGTAGCCATTGAAGATGGTCAGATAAGTCGGACGATTGCTGTCAGAAGCGCCGACATTGAGCTGAGCCGTGAATCTTTGCACTCCGCGACCGGAACCAACATAGGGACCGCCGGAAGATAGTTTCACATTGCCGTATGCAGGTTGGTAGGCAAACGTTGGCTGTAGGCTGGTGCAGTACGCGAACGCCATCCACATCGAGAAGACGAAACTGAAAGCGCCATTCATATATAGGGATAACGATCGCACAAAAAGTGGTCGCGCCGAAAAATTTTGTCGCCCGAAAGGTAGCTCTCGCTCAGGAAATATCTGTTGCGCAGGAAATTGCGGTCGCTGAGGAAATCGCCGTCGGACAGAAACTTGCTGCCTCCCCGAAAATAGTCGTCGCACTAATCGATATCCTGTCAGAGCGTTTAAAAACATTAGGTTCAAGACTGGCTTGCAGCGCAGCTCAACATCGAAACGCACAACTACTCTTCCAGCTTGTAGCCGACACCATGCACGTTTCGGATCAACGATTGCTCGCCTTTGGTATCGATTTTGCTGCGCAGCTTTTTGACTGAGGTGCGGATGGTTTCCGGAGATTTATCCGAATCGGCGGTCCAAACCCGGTCAAGAAGCGCTTCTGCGCTAAAAACTTGTCCTTTATGACGCATCAAGAATTCGAGCAGGGCAAACTCCATGCGCGGCAGGTGTATTTCTTCGCCGCCTTTCGTCACTCGGTGAGAGACGATATCGAGAGCAAGGTCGCCGGCTTCCAGAACTTCGCCTGAAAGACTGGACGGTCTACGAAGAAGGGCTCTAATTCTGGCTGACAGTTCTTTCAAATGGAAAGGTTTAGTCAAATAATCATCGGCACCGGCATCGAAACCGACTTCTTTATCGGGAACAGTGCCGCGTCCGGTCAGTATAAGAATTGGCGACTGCCCACCTTGCGCGCGGTAGTGCTTGCAAACTTCGATGCCGTCCATCTTGGGAATCGTCAGGTCGAGAACGACCACATCGTATTTATAGGACTTCATCATATCGAGGGCGTCGACGCCGGTTTCCACCCACTCGACCAGATAATGCTCGAACTCAAGCCACTCCTGAACAGTGCCTGCCAGGTTTCGATCGTCTTCAACGAGAAGAATCTTTGCCATCGAGTCTCGAGAGGTCCGTGCTTTCCCTTGAATAATCTACTATAGATTCAAGAATTTGAAATATATAAATAGATCTACGTACCAGATCATTTTCCCAATCTAGGACATTCTGCCACATGCGCAAAAGCTATGCGACACCGGCGGTTTGATTCTTGCCGCCATCTTACGTACAGCGGGGCTAGAACCGCTCACTTTATCAGGCAGTGCCATAAGTTATTCGGTCGCGGGCGGCAGGCAAAGGGCTTACCAGCGGCTGGTTTGACCCATACCATCACCTGTGGTGGCACCGTCATCTGACGACGGGGTTTCGAACAGATTCGTGTTTTAGTTCTCATAAGGTTGAATTATTTGAGTCTATAAAAAGTAGGCTGAGTGTCCAACAATCATGGTCTTTGGCTATAAACCTTGAGAGAGTGCCAGACGTCAGGTAAACCAAGCCTTAGCATTGCAAGTTATTTATCTATTGATATTGCCGGACGATTTTTCTGAAATGTCAGCCCACTGTCACGTTCCCCTGACGTTACTGCGTTTAAATGATACTTACCGAATCGATTTAATCCGAACAGCCTTTTTGGGTACCAAACGTTCACAAATCTCTTCTAAAGTAAGCACATCTTGATTCTTGGCAACAAACCCTTTACTACCACCAATCAAGATAACCCCCTCGGTCGCCCGACCAGCCGTTCATCAAATTATTTTGAGGGAAATGCAGAATGCAACTCAAGTTTTTCTTGCAAGCAGCACTAGCCACTATCTCCGCACTTGTACTTACCAGCTCGGCAGCACAAGCCCAACAACTTCCGGTCGCTCAAGCGCCGCAAGTTTCGCAAGAGCAACAAATGCTCAACAACCTGCCTGCCGAAGTCAAAGCACAAATGAGACCAGGCATCCGCTACACCATCGGAGCCAAAACCAACGCCGGCTGGGAAAACAGCCTGGTAAAAGCTAACTCCGGACTGAAGCACTTCTACTGGTCACCTGTGACGAGCATGGTTCAAGCCAGCCCATCACAAAGAACAAAATCTCAAGCAACCGCGTCCGCCCCTTTGACTAGACCTGCGTTTCACTACCAGAAACCAATCAAAGCAGCACTTCCACACAACCCTTGGATGGATATGCCGCTCCCCCGCAAAGCGGTTGCCCAAGCCCTTCCTCAATCGAGAAATTCCAGAGACGTTTCAGCAAAACTCTCTTACAAGAAACCTCGGTCGTCCGAAGACGTAAACGGTGAACTAATCTCCACCGATACACAAGCCAAGCTCTACGCCGCCTACCCGACCGAGAAAGCCGCCCGCAACGTCGGTGGCAATCTCTCCAGCCGTGAACTGTACGGTAAGCTCCTGAGCAGCAAATAAGTCCAACATAGTTTTCATAGTGAGCAGCGAGTGGGTGCGGGATCGGTCAAACGGTCCCGTTCTCTTTGGGGCCTTTTTGCGGGCGAGGGCACGATGTCAACAGAGTCGCGCTATGTTTACGGCTACGAGCCACAGGGCAAATTGTAGACGGAGCCCTCAAATGGACCGGGCTCTATAGATAAGGAGCGACTGACATGACGAGTCGTCCAATAACGTACCGAACGGTATGGATTACAGTTTTACTCGGAATACTGATCGCCACGGCACCAAACTGGCTGAATAATCATCCGCAAGCCACTTATGACGCGCCCTGGGTTCACCCGTCTTTGACTGAACACTAATCAACAAATATGAAACGTAAAACTGGTGCCGTGTACCTGGCCGCTTTCCTGGTAGGCTCGACGCAGTGTGGAATGGCGCTAGCTGCTCCGGCAGCGGCGCAGAAGGTTTCACCCAAAGGTAAATCGACCGCCAAACCGGCAGGTTGGAGCCCTGGTCTGAGCAACATGATGGACCAGCTCGAGTCTGAGCTTGGTCCAAAGAAGGGCGTACCGCCAGCATCTCCGCCGCCTGATTTGAACGGACCGGAAACGGTGCCGGAGTCCATGCCGCCGGAACCCTCGGATTCGATGGGATCGGATTCCTTGCCGCCGGAACCTGGCACCGCCGGTAGTGACGGGGGTGGTGCGCCCTCGCAAATTATCATTGACCCGAGTTCTGAACTTAAGTTGACGCCGCCTGGGGCTCTGAATGGTTCAGATAATCCGGACGACGACGACGACGACAAGCCTGGCGCGCCAGCGGCCGTTCCGATGCCGCCGGATAACTATCAGGGACTGATGCCTTTCGGCACCGGCAGTGGTGGCACGCAAAACGGTGGATCCGCTGCCGACAGCTCGACAGTAACCACTCCTGTTGTTTCCCCTGCGGACACTTACATCGCAGAGATTGCCAAAAGTGGTGTCGCTCGATGGGACAGAACCAGGTATCCGATAAAAATATACATTGAGCCTACATCCACGGCGAAAGGATTTCGTCCGGAATTCGTTTCCATTTTGACTCAAGCATTTAAGGATTGGGGCAAGATGATTCCGTCCGTTCCGATGGAATTCGTTAACAACCCGACTTATTGCCAAATCACCTGCCGATGGACCGACAATCCGGCAAACTTAGTCGACAATCGTGAGGGCGGAGATACAATCCTGGCTCCCGACGACCTTGGCATTCTTCATGCCGACATGACGATTAAAACAATAGCGCCGAAAAATTTTCAGACGATTCCCACAAATTACATGAAGCGCGTCGCACTGCACGAAGTTGGTCACGCTCTCGGTCTGACCGGTCACAGTCTACAATCGCGCGACATCATGTTTGGCGTCGTGGATCCAAAGGACGAAGATTGCAGCTTAACTGCTCGCGATCAAAAAACGTTGCTCGCCCTTTACACGATGAACATTGCTGCAAACCAGAGACTCGATGCAACTAAAATGGACCAGGTCGGAAACCCGAATCTTCCTAAAACACGCGCACTAATACTAAACAATGAAGCATCCGCTGCATTGAAAACCATGAATTTCGCTGTCGCCGAGACTAAGTTGAAAGAGGCTCACAAACTAGATCCTGCTAACTCAACAATTTGTGGCAACCTCGGGGCCCTGTACGCTAACCTCGGCAATTTCGCAGGTATGGCTCGCAATTTTCCGTTAGCAATTCAGCATTACAAACAAGCAATTCCGCTGCTCGAACTCAGTAATAATAAATCGGCTCTGCTTGCGATTCTAACGAACTACGCGCAAGTGCTTCAAGCCACGAACAATTCAGTTGAATTGAAAAATGTTCAAACTAAAATTCAAAAGTTGAAATAGGAAGCCACCTCTGAGTGGAACTTTGAAATCGCTGCACGATCGTCGGATGTGGGGACGAAGGGAGGTTCTTGTCCACTGGAACAGCGCTTCTTGTCCCTCTGAACACAACGCGCGTCAGCCCCTGGCTAACGCGCGTCGCAGTTTTTTTTTACCAACCGAACTCGGGAGTCGGCGTCGCCTGATTACTCTTTATCTGGCGATCCGTCCTTATCCTTTGTTTCGTCGTCTTCTTCATCCTGGTCTTCCAGGTGTGGCGCATTTGCGCGTCCCAGAGCGGAATTGAGACGACTGGCTAGTGATGGGGGTTGTTGACCCGCTTTCTTGTTGCCTCGATCTAATCCGCCTTTTTTAGGTTGAAGATCTTCAGCAGTTTTGCTTTCAGGTCCCTTGTTCGGCAGCGGCTTTTGACCTTTCTGATCTTTCGGCTGCGGCTTCAGGAGGTCCGTCGGTTTCGCCGGCGTTACTGGCTTGTTGACGGTATTGTTGATGATTTGCTGTGGTGGCAGAGGCGGTGCTGCCGGTCTCTGAACCACTGGCGAAATCGCTATCACTGGAACGTTTCCGAGGAGTTGCCCTGGCGTTTGGGGCTGACTGTCGAGCGCATCTCTGCGCTTCTGGTCTAGTTCCGCACGCATCCGCTCTGAGTCTTCACGAGAACGATCTTGCATGAAGGCTACACCTTCGGCACCAGTGCCGATACCACCCGAATCATGTCCGGTTCCTGGATGTCCTGTCGCACCGGCATCTCCCGGTTGACCGGACGGTGGCGTCGGAGTATGTCCAGGCGTTTGCTCGGACATACCACTGCTGCCTGGATCGACATTCTGAGGCAGCGAAGATGGCTGTGGAACCACATCACTGGAACCCGAATAAGTCTGTCCGGACAGTCCACCGGAATCACCAGCGCGATCGAATTGCGGCGATGGTTCCGAACCATATGGTTGATCGGTTGGAGTCGAACTGGTTGGAGTCGAACTGGAACCCGTGCTGGAAGAGGTCGCATTATTCTGGATGTAGTCGCGAGACACGTCTTGCGAATAATTCGATCCACCTTGCGGTGCTCCTTGCGACGGCGCAGATGCCGACGCTATCGAGTCCATCGATGAGGCAGAACCTGGATTATATGAGCCTCCTGATGGTGCATTTGCACCGCCGGATGGTCCACTGGAGGCACCGCCGGTGGTTCCGCTCGCCGTACTACCTGACGAGCCGCTGGTGCTGCCACCTGACGATCCGCTATCAGACAGAGGTCGAACGTCGCCGGATGGCCCGCCCATCATATTTTGTTGATCTGATTGACCAGGTCGATTCAATTCCTGCGAAGTAGAAGAACCACTTGCGGAGGCAGTTGAAGGGGATGAGGTCGAATCAGAGCTTGTATATGAACCTGCTGGCGTTGTGTACGAACCTTGTCCACCAGAACCTTGTCCACCAGTCGGAACTGAATCGGAACTGTACGATCCGGAAGATGTTGAGTCCGTGTACGAACCTTGTCCACCAGCTGAAGTAGCCGAATCAGAACTTGTATACGAACCACCGGATGATGGTGTCGTGCCTGCGTTTGTGTACGAACCAGATGATGGCGCCGCACCCGTATCAGACGAGTAACCCTGAGTAGGATTGGTTCCAATTACGTCACCGCTGGTGGTGTCTCTGGAGATGGAACTTCCACCGCTAGGAGAGCCACCGCTGCCGATGTTTCCACCACCTGATGCGATTGAACCGCCCGATTGTCCACCTGGTGATACTGGCGCGATGAACGAACCGGCATTGTCGGAGGACTGGCTTCCATATGATGGGGAGCCGGACGATGAACCAGCGACATCTCCTGAGAGGTCTCGCGCCACGGTGTAACCCGAGTCAGTCGAACCCGCTGAGGTAGCTGGTGTGACGTATCCGCTCGAAGCAGGCGAGTCTGCAGCAGACGGCTGACCACTATAGGTCTGACCACCGCTATGACCGCCACCGAGAGTGGTGCCACTAGAACTTGTGCCGGCTACATCGTAGCCGCTCGAAACGGATCCTCCGGATGCTGCTCCTCCGCTAACGTCTCTGGCTACGTAATCGGAAGAACCAGATTGAGGAGTGGCATAACCGGTCGAGGCCACAGAGCCAGGATCAGATGGCGACGAGCCTCCACCAGGGCTTCCGCCCGAGTACATAGTTCCTGAATCGCTTCCAGCGACAGAGCCGCCGGAGACGTCACGAGCCACATAAGAAGGATCGGAAACCTGAGGTCCTGTTGATCCACCGCTTCCACCAGAGGAGCCGCCGCTGTGACCACCACCACTGGTGCCGCCACCGCCTGGGCTAACCTGGTAGTTGCCGGCTAAATCGTAACCGCTAGCCGAACCACCACTTACGGTGCCACTGCCGCTATCACGTGCAAGACCGGTGTCACCACCGCTGATTGTGCCACCAGAAGGTGTGATGTATCCACCGCCACCACTCTGACTGCCGCCACCGCCGTGAGAACCGGCTGCAGGGCTAACGCCGCCGACATTGGAGTTGCTGGCGATGTCATAAGTACTGCCTGCGGAGCCGGTATCGCGGGCGAGTCCTGTGTCCGTGTAACCGGTCGAACCGGTACCCGAGCTAACGCCGCCGACATTGGTGTTACTGGCGATGTCATAATTACCGCCCGAGGAGAACCCGGTATCGCGTGCAAGTCCTGTGTCCGTGTAGCCGGTTGAAGCTGATGGCCCGCCGACAGTTGGTTCAGGCGATGAAGGACTACCGCCGGAGTAACCGCCGCCGCTTGTGTATCCACCAGTCGGACTGGCGGAGGCGACATCATACGTTCCCGATGAAGGTGTGCCTGGGTTGCTGTCTCTGGCGACATAAGTGTCCCCGCCACCACTTGGATTATATGTTCCTGATCCTGGGCCAGGAGCTGCAGGCGCGCTAAACGAGCCGCCACCACTGGTAGTACCACCAGCTGCTTCACGAGGACCGGACAATGTGTTGTAGCCACTCGGTCCCGGTGCCTGTGGTCCGGGCAGAGAATCTCCACCGCTCGCGACAGAATCGGCCGAGGACGTTCTGAGATGACTGCCACCTGTGTGAGGTGCAGATTGGCTCGCTGGTCCGGGCTGGATGGCTGGTCCAGGTTGACCTGGTCCCGGCATACTCACTACCTGGTCACCAGATTGATCTCGAGGAATCGCAGTTGAAGTTCCACCTGCTGGATTTGGGCCAGGAGCTGGTGCTGGTTGACCTTCTCTTTGTCCCGGCAGACTTGCGACTTCAGTTTGGCCAGGGTTAGCCTCGCGTTTGAAGCTTCCGCCCGGCGCACCGATTGGAGCGCCACCGGCAGGCACAATTGCGCCTGGACCTGCTGCGCCTTGAGGGTCAGCAGGCATTGCACCTACAACTCGACCATCGGCACCAATTGCGGTGTCTCTGTTCACGACACCACCATTTGCAGCTACAGCACCACCAGGGGGTACTGCGCCTACTGGACCGGCTGGACTGTCTCTGTCAACTGTTCCACTAGGAAGGATGGCTCCGCCCGGCGGCACTGCACCTACGGGACCAGCTGGAGCATCTCTGTCGACGGCTCCGCCCGGAGGTACGACACCACCAGGAGGCACTGCACCTACAGTTCCAGCTGGAGCATCTCTGTCGACGGTTCCGCCAGGAGGCACGACCCCACCAGGAGGCACTGCACCAACAGGTCCGGCTGGAGCATCTCTATTCACGGTTCCGCCCGGAGGCACGACCCCACCAGGAGGGACTGCACCAACAGATCCGGCTGGCGCATCTCTGTTAACAGTACCTCCAATAGGAGGCACTACAGGTGGTACCGCAGCGACAGGACCAGACGCAGCATCTCTGTTCACGGTGCCGCCGCCTGGAGGAGCAACGACTGCTGGAGCAAGTGGAGCTGCCGATACAGAAGCAGCTCCGATCACCAGAGGCGCCGAACTGGCTGAGCCCCCAGGAGGAGGACCTACTGGAACGCCCTCAGGCCTATGACCAATTTTAAGTTTATGATCTGCTGCAGCTGCGGCTTCAGCCGACGGAGGCTCAGTCGCACCCGGGATCGCTCCGCCCAATTTTGCCATTTCGGATTTTTTGACGTCCTCAACTTTGCCCTTCGCAGCGTCCGCTGCGGCAGGATCAGTGGCGCTCAACACCACGGGACCGCCTTCACCTGGTTTCTTCTTATCGCCTTCTGGACCGCCTAAAGATCGTGCTACAGCTCCAGCCTCGAGAACTTCTCCAGCTGCGACATCACCGCTAGCCGTGACAGCAGGTGACCGAGGCGGATCTGTGGTAGCTACCGGTCCGCTCGAAAGTGGTGCCGACGCTGGTCCCCCCGCAGAAAGAGGAGGTGCTCCACCAGGTGGTGTAGCACCTGGTGCTGTGGCGGGTGGTTTCACGTCAACTTCCGTCAATGGAGGTTTTTCACCCTCAGGGCCATTCGGAGCTGCTGAGGCTGACCTGGTTGCAGCAGGATTAGTTGCACCCAATGCAGCTGGAACTGGAGGTGCAGGTTGAGGTGTCGCCGGACCCTCGGTTGATGGTTTAGCAGGAGGTTGCGGGTTGTTGCCGCCCGGGTTATTGCCGCCCGGCTTGCTGCTGTCGTCGCCGCCGCCGCCGCCGCCACCACCGCCGCCACCA
>Ga0163151_10000066_pt1 | contig 166852 bp, 223 predicted proteins | sample OliLakLV19MP5IB2_FD_145596 | JGI IMG/M metagenome (GOLD analysis project Ga0163151, IMG submission 145596) | Freshwater microbial mat bacterial communities from Lake Vanda, McMurdo Dry Valleys, Antarctica - Oligotrophic Lake LV.19.MP5.IB-2 | ecosystem: Environmental > Aquatic > Freshwater >...
GGGGTGGGGAGGCGGGGATCAATGCGTTCCGGCAAAGCTTCGGGGCCTCCGTAAAGGCGGCCGTAATTAGTGCGTTGACGGAAGCATTCACGGCGGCGGCAGTTACTACCGGTGCACTAGCCCCGCTCCTTGCCGAGATCTCGCAGGGGATTGCTCTGGCATTCGAAGACGGAATTATCGACGCAGTCGAGCGGGCGAACTTAGCAAAGTTAATGACCGAACTCGACAGTGGCATCAACGCGGCAACCGCCCAGTTTATTCCACTAGTAGAAGAGATTTTCGATCTTACGAACGCCGGCATCAACAGCATCGAGGTTCGAGTAAAGGCAATCGGCGACAGCCTGCGCGCAGGCTTGGTCTCGGCTGCGCAGGCATTCGCTGCCGAGCTGGCCAATGAAGAGTCAAAGATTGATCCAGGCCAGGCGTTTGCCGACAATCTTTACGAGACTGTCCGGGCGTCACTCCTGGCGGCGATCGTCGATGCATTTGTGCAGGCTGCTGTTATCAACGGAGCGCTTGCTCCGCTGATGGACGCATTCGGTCAGTTAGTCAAGGAAGCCTTCAAGGACGGCCGGATCACTCCAGAAGAGGAGTCGGCTATCCGTGGTTCGATTGGAGGAATTGGGATTGCCCTCGATGACGCTCTGCGGTTCCTTGCCCCATTACTGGAGAAGCTCGGAGTAATCATCCCGGACATTCTCGATCAGACCGCCCCAACCGACTTCAAGACCATGAAGGGTCATCCATTTCAGGACCAATTCGAACAACTAAGTGAGGCGCAGGTAGGCGCGTTTACGCTCCTGATGTCAGAGCTTGGTGTAAACATCGCTACGGCCGGAGAGCTGATCGTTGCGTTCTCTGAGGGCTTAGTGAAGCGCGGGTACGACGTTGACGGAGTTCTGCTTGGCTTGATGGAGTCAGCGAAGAATCAGGGCATCACGCTGGACGAGGCGCAAAAGCGCTTTATGCAGGTCAACGCGTTCATTCCGGATATGCGAGGGACGCAGATGTCGGACCTGTCCAGCGAGGGCCAGATCGCCGCCGGGCAGCTAGCGGAATCACGTGGCTTTGTTCCGGGCCTGGTAGGCTCACGGGACCTCGAACAGGCAGCGCGACTTGAATTCATTCTTGAGAAGGTCGGTATCTCCTGGGAGACGGCGACCGAGCGTATCGTCCAGATCATGAAGGAGAAGGGCCTGTCTCTCGCCGCAGCGACCGACTACTACATCGCGTCAGTAGCTTCCGGTGGTGAGTCGGCCAGGCGCTCTGCGGAATCACAGCAGCAGGCCAACGAGGCCCGTGACGCCGCCGTCGCCGACGAGCAGTCAAGGACGGAACAGCAGCAGCAGACGCTCGTGCAGTGGGCTAACGGCCTTGGTGCTACCGACGCGCAGAGCAACGCGCTTGACGACGCGATGACCGAGCGCGCAAATAACCTACGTGCACAGGGGGCAACTGAGGAGGAGATACGTAAGGACCAGGTTCGTATAATCGAAGAGTCCGGTGGTGACTTCAATAAGGCGATTGCGGACTTTGGTGCCGATACTGATCTTGCGACCGGTAAAATGAATGCGGCCGGTGCTGCGGCCGAGGACCTTGGTGGCTCGGCGCTGACGGCGACGGCGGCGATCGGCGGAATGGCCGGTGCGGCTTACGGCGCGGCCGTACGTCTCAGCGGACTAGCCCCCGGCAAGACGGACGGTGCCGCCACTGGCGGCACGTTTGGCCGGGGTGGTCGAGCAGTCGTCGGAGAGGCCGGTAAGCCGGAACTAGTCGAGGCACTCTCCGGCGGTGGATTCCGGGTCACTCCACTGGGTTACGGTGAGGCGGCGAGCCTCATGAGCGGCAATCCCGCGTGTACCGGCAACTGTAAGGTCCCCGGAATGAAGGCCGGCGGCTGTATGGCAAAGGGCGGTGCGTGTGGCCGGACGCCTGGATTGGCTCACGGCGGAACTGTCGGGGAGGGTCACGGGGGTATTCGTCCCGGGGTACCGCCAAAGGGGTGGGGGCCGAACGGGCCGATAATTAAGGACGCAAACGACCCGCGTCATCCGGACTACGTCGATCCACGCGACCAGGCCGCAGCGGACGCCCAGGAATCTATGTTCGGCGGAGTATTCTCGGATTCGTTCTCGCGGGCGGTCGAGAGGGTATACGGAATTAAAGTTGCCGGATACTACCGAAACCCAGCAGAGCGCGCGAAGGACGCCTCTGACGGCGGCGGCGGCGGCGGCGGCGGCGGCGGCGGTGGTTCGACGAAAAAGCCAGGTAAGGATTCGCCGCCGAGTACTAGTACGGCCGGGGGGCGCTGTGGCGTCTCGTGGAGTCCGTGTACGTACGACTGGGACTGCGAGGACAAGATCAACGGAAGTAGTATGGTAGATCCGAACACTGGCTGCCCGATTATGAACTGGTGTGTCGGGCCTGAAGACTACGACACTAAGTCCTGGCGCTCCCCGAACTGTTTTGCGGCCCCCAAGAAGGCAGCACACGGCGGGGCGTTCGGAGCTACCGGCCGTGCAGTAGTCGGCGAAGCCGGCCAGCCCGAACTGGTTGAGGCATTGCCGGGTGGCGGCTTTAAGGTTACTCCACTGTCGTGGGACCAGGCGAACTCCATGCTCGGCAGTGGCGTGCTCGGAATGGAGCACGGCGGGTTCGTTGGGCCTGACCCACATGGCCCGGTCCCGTGGACTCCTAATCCCGTCAAGCTATTCGGCGGCACCGGCGGCGGCGCGAAGGCGTTCGCCGACGAGATTATCAAGAATCTACAGGAAGAACTCCCCGGCGGACTCGCCGACGCGGTGCAGGACGCATTCGAGAATTCGGCCGTCGTCAAGGCGATGAACAAGGCCGTAGACGGCATTCTTGATGAGGCCAATAAAGTTACCTTGAATTTGCTGGCCGGCAAGCTGACACCGGACGAGGCGGCAAAGAAGATCGAAGAGCTTGCGAACAAGGCTAACGCCGAAGTCGAGAAGGTCCGGGCAGCGGCCGAGAAGCTAGGTCCGATCTTCGAGAAGCTTGCGGTGGACCAAGCTCTAACGATCGACATGGATTTCTCTTCTGCAATAAAGGAAGCGGCTCAGTCAGGCGACATGGAGGCGTTTGGGGCGTCGCTTAATGCTGTCGTTTACGATTCAATCCTTGATGCCGTGATCGGTGCACTCCTCGCCTCTGGTCCGATGAAAGACGCAATCGACAAGTTCAACAAGGACATGTCAGCCGCGATGAAGGGCGCGATGGCGGACGGCGTGCTCGATGCGTCAGAAGTAGAAATGATGGCGGGTCTCGCCGAGTCGTTCGGTGTCGAGATGGAAGTAATCATGGAACTGCTCCGTCCATTCTTCGAAGAGCTAGGAATCACGCTAGGCGATCAGGCGCTAAAGGGGGTTGAGGAATTCGAGTCGGCGTTAGGTCGTGCGGCCGACGCGGGCTTCCAGAAGGGGCCGAAAAATGCGTTCGATCAGAGAGACAACGAGGGGAACCTCATTCCGGACAAGTCGGACTTCAGTGTTTTTCTACGCGAACTAAAGATTGCCGTATACGACAACATTCGGCAGGCACTCATCAAGGCGTTCATTGAATCAGTTCTGACTGGTGGTGTCATTGGACTGATGATGTCGAAGATCATGGGACTGATCGACCGTTACATCACGGCCAGTGCCGAACAGCGTGAGAAGATTCTGGCTAGGATCGCCGCAAGAAGTGCGAAGCTAGTAGGCATATTCAAGGATCTTGCGCCAGTCTTTCAAGAATGGGCCAAGATGATGTCGGAACTTGCCAGTGTCTTCGCCGTGCCTGTCGAGGCACTGGAGGAATCAAACGAGCGTACCGGGGACGCCGTAAAGGATTCCTGCAAAGGGGCATGTGACCTAGAGAGGCGCAAGCAGGTCCTTGATCTCGGCATTACGCAACTGAACCAGCTAGGTCGCCCTGGCTCTATCAAGGCCGAAGTATACGTCCCTGTACCTGACGGTGGCGACGGTAGTGATGGTGGAAATGGGGGTAGTGGCGGTGACGGGGGCGATGGAGGGAATAGGGGCGCCCCCACCGGTCCCGGTTCCGGTAATAATAGGCCCAATGGTCGTCCGGACGACCGACCCATTGATCCAGGTAAACACAGAGGTGGATTCTGGACCGGCATGGACGACGATCACTGGAAGTTTTATAAGACACGGCGCCAAGAGTGGCGTAAAGCTAATCAAGAATGTTTAGCAAATGCAGAGAACAAGAAGGACAGGGTAAAGTGTGGAAACAGTCCATTCGATGACCCATATTATTACCCACCAGGGTACTATAAAATGGCAGCGGGGGGTCTCGTTACTGGTCCGACTACGGCACTTGTCGGTGAAGGTGGTCCGGAGGCCGTCATTCCGCTTAGTAACAAGGGGGCTCAGCGTGATATTGCGAATGCCTTAATCGGACAGCTCGGAATTACCAGCCCCGTGAACGGTGTCGGCGACTTCATCCGGGCGGCCGGAAGCATCGGACTGATTGCTCCTGGTTCGACATCGAATGATGACGTAAAGGAAACGAACAAGCTGCTACGCGAGTTAATTGCCGCGATGAAGGCAAATTCCGGGGAAATCACCGTCGAGCTTGGCGACGAGAAGTTCATGCGCGGGTTACGGAAGGCGTCACGCTCCACGACGAAGGCGGGACGGAGCGTGTTTTAATGGCCGTATATAAGTTTCTTGACATTCCAAGTGCGGCCTCCTTCGAGAATTTCATTCTTAGTTCGAATATAATTTCAGTTACGAACGAAAATAAACTACATCCGGCGAAAAACCTACTGGACCCCATCAAGTCTAATACGTACCGAACCACGAGCGTCTTCAACGAACGTAACGGATATTTTCAGATAGTTTTCGACTTGGGGTCAGCCAGGCTCCCGACAGTTTTGGCAATTGTCAATTCGAACATAACGAAAATAACCGGCAGCGGCGCGTACCTCATAGGGGCAACCAACCAGGCCCTGACCACCAGTACTATTGTCTACGATGCTTTTCCGCTTTACCAGACGCATACCGGCGTGTTGCGGTGGTACCTGGATACTCCGTCAACGAACCCTCCGGGCGTTGCCAAGCGATACTGGGGCTTTCGGATGTATCCGAACGACTGGGGGAATAGCTTCACGGGGGACAGCTATTTCGAGTTCGGGAATATATGGCTAGGGGATTACGTAGAGATCAAACATAACTACGGCAGTAGCATTTCGCAGTCCGATACGTCAATGAAATCCCTTTCGTTCGGTGGGGCCACTTACGTGGACGAAAATCGACTTGGCCATAAAGTCTCGCTAAGTATGTCGCTGGTACCGCGCCTGGTTCGTAACGACGTAGTCGCGGGATTCAAGACATACCGGAAAAGTTCACATATTCTATTAGATTTCGAACCATACGTGAATGACGTAACGTCCTTAGTTGGCGGACACAACGCTTACTACGGGAAGCTAGGTAACTCCATTAAAAGTTCGATTCAATTCTCTGGTCATGCTGACATGTTCGTTACATTCAATGAGGCGCTAGCTTAATGGCGGGGTTCGTCAACCCGGTCTCTGGGGCGATTCTGTGGGACAACTTCCTGGCCGATACCGGAGTGTCCGTAATCTCGTCTCCGTCAAATCTATCGACACTGACGCCTAAAAAGAACCTCCTAGTCCAGAATCGTGCATCCGTCGTCCTCTTGACCAGTAACGCTGGCGGGTCGTTTGTGTTCGATCTTGGATATGCTCGTCGCCCCAGGGCCGTAGCCTTCGTTGACAATAACGCCGTTATTTCCGGGGTGTCGAGTGCTAATCAGTGGTCACTGGTAGGGGCCGACGACAGTGGTATGTCGGCGAATGTTGTCTCGTGGCAATTTTCTCTTTACAGTAATGACGTAACACGTTTTTATATTGGACCAGACACGCTCGCTGGGTATAGCACGTTCTCGACCGGCAACGACATAGGGGTCGGAATTAACACGGACAGTGTAGGTAGGATAATCATAGGGAGTCGTGTGTCCGGGTTCTTCCGTGAGATCAGGTTCCTTTCGGACGGGGAGCTAGATACATCATTCGGCAGTGGCAACGGCTACGTAGATACGGCCATGACCGGGACTACCGAGCTGATGTATTACGAATTTAAGGATTCTGCCGGCAGGCGCGTCGCCGTCGGCAGTAGTGTGGTTGACGATACTGTCGTGAGCGACGCTGGACTAAATCTAATGTTCGGCGGAACTGGAGTCGAGATAGACGGCGGCAGCGACCTCTATATGGGGGCGACTGTTGACCCAACACGCGAGGCGGTATGGATTCCCCTGCCTAGCGTCTCGATAACACAGTTTTATGTCGCGTCGAGCCTGGCGCCGGGGACGGGCGAAACATACGTCTTTACGGTCTACAAGAATGCGGACGCGACGGCAATGGCGGCAACCATCTCTAGTTCGGGGACTTCGTCGAGCTACACTGGATCAATTGCCTTTGCCGCAGGTGACAAGTTCTCTGTTAGAATCGTTTCGTCGGCAGGTGCGAGCACTGGTTTCGTGACATACTCGGCAAGTGCCGGAGAAACGGCTGCGTCGGCCGGCACTAAGGGTTTGATTGGCGTTTTTAGTAACGACGGCACTCTCGATACCGCATTTCATGTTGACGGACAGAATACCTTCACCGTTTCCGCCGACGCATTCGTGTACGCAAAACACGGCGTCCAGCAAACTACCGGTCACTACGTAGTGACCGGCTCGCACGGCAGTAGTTCCTCTAGTTCGTATTTCTTTTTCTATCGCTGTACCTCCACTGGCGGGACTGAGACCAATCTGGCGGACCTGTCATTTTCGTTGACTCCGTTTACCGCTACCGGTGGGGCGGTAGATTCCAACGATAAGCCGCTCATCATTGGAACAAGCGGAGGCCTGTTTACCTCGGCGAAGATGGCGATCGCTCGCGCGCTTAGTAACATAACGGCGCTGGACACTACGTTCAGTGGAGACGGAAAATACGAACATCAATTCAATCTTTCCGTCCTTAATATAACTATCGGCGAGGCCCTAGCAATCCAGAGTGATGGTAAAATCGTAGCAGTAGGGAGCACTTTAGTAGACAACGTCACGGATGGGAGTATCTCTCTTGCTTGGGGGGTCATTAGACTTACGTCGGCCGGAGTTCTGGATACTTCCTTTGCTACGAACGGGGAGTTTGTCTACAACTGGGGAACGGGGGGTCAGGCTAAGTGCGTCGTAATACTGAGTGACGGATCGATCCTCATAGGCGGGTCGGGTGTCCTTAACGGCGTCCCGTGTATTGCTTTGATCAAACTAAAATCTTCCGGCCTCATCGACACGTCATTTGGTGATAATGGAGTAGCGACATTGTCGGCTGGGGCAGCTAATGCATATATTGAGGCGATACATATTCTTTCTACCGGTAAAATACTGTGCACGGGGGTATTCGAGAGCTACCTGGATGTAAGTAACAGCGTATTCGTCGCACGATTCAACTCTGACGGATCACTGGACTCTACGTTCGCGGCCGACGGGCCGAACGCCGGGCGTCGTTATTGGCAGTTGAACATCGGGACAACTAATTCAAGTCCGGCACACGGCAAGGTTGGCTATTTCTTCTTGGGTGACTATGTCGATATCAGGCCAGAGCCGGGGGCTACTGTTACATACAGTGATGAAAGTAACGTTTTCGAGACAAGAGCGGGTGTAGAATACTGCGACATTATGCCAATCTCGCGCGACTGTGATTTCGCCATCGAAGATGCCACTAAGGCTGAATTGACAGCCTTGCGGACAATGGCAAAGAGTGTCGGCAATCACAGGCCGATTATACTTGACTTAATGGCGAATTCAGGGAATAATGAAGACGTCCAGACAGGAACAATTTACGGACACCTAGATAAGTCCGGTTACTTCAGTATAGACCTACGAGCCGCCCAGACGGACAACATCAAGATCAAAGTAAAAGAATCCACCGAGTAAATGTCTCAAAAATACAACGTCTTCTATTCATCTCAGGACAGCATTCATACTGAATGTTTTAGGTTTAGCCTTTCGTCGGCTGAGTCGTTTACCCCCGAACCACAGGGGGTAAGTATAGAAATTACGAGCATCCCGACAGGGAATTACGCCGGGCAGTACGTGGTCGTCGCAAAGTCCGGCCTACCTACTTGGTACGGCGTAGTAACGCACCAAGTAGACGCAACACATCTGTACGTAGTCCCTATTCAGTCAAGCGCAGATACCGGGAATATATTCCAGGCATACGCAAGCCCCACCACCGTCACTAGCGAGAAACAACCGCACGTCACGCTCAGTATAGACCTGTCGGACGCGCCGGACGGCACGTATACGTACGTCATCGCCGGGTCGTGCTCGATAGCTAGTTCGAAGTCTGGAAGTGGCGGTGTTGTCAGGCCGTCCTTCTTACGGAATTGCAAGCCGGGGGATATCTTTTCTAACGACGAACCGCGCTTCCTGGGGCGCTATCACTTCAATAACGGCTCGTACGTCGCGTCCCGCGAGACGCTTGAGGACACTTACCTCTATAATATCGCCCATTCGGTCACGCTTGCTGCTGGCAGCGTAACTGAATTCCATATCGCGGCCGAAGCCACATCGACCTCGGTGGGGTCGTGCTGGTTGCGTCAAGGCCGACTTGCGGCGTTCCGTGTCGGGGCAAAGCAAGAAGTAGATGGAAGTCTTGACACTACCGGGGTCAGTTCGTCTGGTGGCTGGGTAGTCGGATCGACAATCACGTTGAGTTCGACTGACGACTACATGATCCTGGCATGTGCTGCCGGCGGACACGGCTCCATTGCCGTCGGTGGTTGTCAGATGAGACTGACCATCGGCGGCGTTACCTGGCAAGAAGTTACCTTTCTACCACCAGCAACGAATTCACTTATCTCGTTTGGCGCCTGGATTTGGCGACCGGCCCTTGCGTCTGGTACGGTCTTGGATCTCTCCGTTAATAACGCCGGAAGTGATACTGCGACTATGGACAGGATGTATCTGGTTGCTATTCCGATGTCCGGACAAACTGGGTACGGGTTTGACTATTCCTCTAGTGGGTTCTTGTCATCTCATAATTTTACAGATACGAACTCCACGAGTACGCTGATATGGAATGAGGGGATTGCTTCCGGCACACATACCCCCGTTAATCGTAAATATATCGAAGTTATTAATACGAACGTACGTAAGGCTGCCGGTGACAATCGGGCGTTTGCTCGTCCTGTTTTCCGAGACGGACTATCTACGGGCGTCGCCGACCGTGGATATGTTGGTCCAGGCATAGCGCAATGGAAGGGGTTCTGGTTTGCACGAACAAATCCTTACCTGGCCGGAACCACGACTAATGCAATCGAAACTCGTGCGGCCGTAGACGACGGTAACAATGTTAAATTAACGAATACATTTTTCCTATTCCTGCCGGAATATGGCGAACTAATTCCAGACGAGCTAACGCCGACGACGATCATTGCCGACGTAGAGTCCGGCCTGCAGTTCAAGTCGTGGAACCTGCATACCACGAGCGTTTATAAGCGGATTATTGCGGACATAGCGTTGGTCTCGCGCGTCCTCCGGAACACGGCCGAGCTGACGGAGCTGGCAACGAAGCCGGTTGATGCAGCAGCCTGGAGTAGTACCGCCACTGACTCTTGGTATTGGGATCTCGGCGAGATGACGATATACGTCAAGGTCGCCTCGTCTCCGGCAAATGACGATCAAACATTGATTGTCGTGGCGCTGGACACCTACGGCCGTACGTCAGAAATCCTTTACGACACGGACGGAACGTTGATTCCTTATGAATCCAGGCTCCAGAGGATTCCGGGCCTACAGCAGGACGTTCAGGCGCGCGGGACGCAGAGTCAGACCTCCAGTACTCTCGGATCTATTGTTATTTCGGCGGCTGACAGAAAGTTCGATAAGAGAATTACTAGCCGCATCTACGAGGGCCTGCGAGTAACTGTCCGACGTGGGTACTCTTCGCTGTCCAAGAGTCTCGACGGGTTCCATGTAATCGCGAAAGGCATCATGGGGATGCCCAGGATGGACACGAGCAGGCTAGAGCTAAAACTCTACGATACCGGCGTAATTCTAAATCGGGCACTGGACGATACGACGATCTCTGTCTATCGCGGAGCCGTACAGACGGTAGGCCAGGCACTGCCGGTCATCTACGGAACTCTGAAGCGCGTCCCGGCATTCCGGGTAACGCATTTCGGCACGCCCGTTAATGGCATTACCAAGAATACATATAAGATAGCGTCGCATTACCTGAAAAGTATAGATGCAATGTACCTGAACGGCACAACCTCTACGGCGACGACGATGACGAACACCTATCCAGCTAGCGCCGCCTTTACTGGTGTCTTATATGATTCGGGGGCTACGGACAACGGTTGGAACGCCGACGTTGTATACGTTGATGTGACTGGCCATACATCCGATAATGTATATACCGGAACGCTCATGCAGAACCCCGGAGACATCGCCAAGCACCTCCTGCAGAACTACCCCCGTGTCAAGTCCGACCAGGTTGGCGGATTTGCAACTACGGACGTTATCACTTCCGGTCCTACCATAACGGCCGCAGTGTTCAATATCAACGTAGCTAGCAGCGCGGCGTTCTCGATTGGGGACGTCATAAAGATTCGTGAGGGTGCGAACTCCAATCGGTGCTATGTTTACGCCAAGCCCAGCGGTGTATCAATTAGTGTAGCAACTTTGTATTATACCGATGACGCCGCCGTGGGGACGGCGTATACGACGGCGGCCGACGTAGATCTCGTTGAGAAGTCCGGCGGGATGGCGAGTACGATGCTCCATACCGAATCGTTCCGGCTCCTGGACCGGAAGTGGCGCAAGAAGCTTTCGGCTGGATTTCTTGTCCGCCGGTCCCCTCCCCTAATTGGGGCATTCCTGACCGACAGTGAGTCCGTCTCGGCGGCGCTGAACAAGATCGCCAGCTATACGTTTTCGTACTGGTACGTCAATCGACTGGGGCGTGTTGCAATGGGCGTCTCGGATTTTGACGCGTCGAACGAAATAGAGAATCCGGGATTTGAGGACTTCCCGAGTGTCTCGACTCACCCGTTCAGGGGCCTGAATAACATAGACGGCCGCACTGCGCAGGGTATCTTGACGCTTACGGCAAACAAGAAGTTCGAAGGACTGTTTTCACTCAAGCTCGAAAATAAAACGGGCAACTTCGAGGCTAATCCAAACGCACGGCACCTAGCTCCCGTCTCGATGCCACGTAGTGGCCTGTATGCCGTAACGGCATTAGTTGCGCTGGATACCGGGAACGGCCAGGCAGTAAGGCTGGGCATCTCTGGGCCGGGAGACAGCCGAAACGTAGCAGTGTCAGCCCCGGTCCAGGCCGTATCCGAAGAATGGCGTCGAGTCACGACGTACATCGATACCGGGCGAGGGAATGCCGGGACTGGGGTCATCCGCGCTTACGTCTATAATCCGGCCCCGATTGCGCCACCGACGATCCAGGGGGTTACATTAACTCATTGGCTTAAGGCAGACGAGCCTAATTCTACATTCGAACTGCCTAAAGATAACGCCATTATGGATAATTGGTACAACAAGGGCAGCGTCGGCGGAAGTTTCGTGAAGGGCACAGGCAGTGCCCCACGTTATGTTCTCGACTACTGCCTTGGCCGTCCGGGCATTAGGTTCGATTCGGTCATCGATACGATGCTTCAGTATACGACTGGGCCAACCTCCCAGTATACACTATTTTTGGTATATTCCTTGAGTGATACCTACTCAGATGCGCGCCGGGTAGCCTTCGGTGGGATTGGGGCCGGCGCTAATGATCTCTACCTTGGCGTAAAGAGCGGAGTTCCGAACTACACGCTTGAAGTAACTGACGGGACCGCCAGCACGACTACCAGCGATACGATCACGGCAAATGTTAATATCCTGAAGGTGCATACCGTCAGGGTCTCGGCGACTGGTCTTCAGTACTGGCTGAATGGAGTCTCGGCCGGGACGCAGACTCAGACGCCCGTCCTGGACATTGTGATGCAGATAGGTAACTCCGCAAGCGGGCTCAACGGTGTCGTCTGTGAATTAATGATTTACAACAAGGCGCTCAGCGCGGCGAACAGGCGAGCCGTTGAGTCCTATTTAAAACAGAAATACGGCATAGACGCGGCGTCTATTTACATCGACAACGTCGAGGTAACTCCGATTGCCGGAGTGATCGACGACATTAACGCAGACTCACTGCCACTGGAATTCCGTGACGAGATCTACCCGGAAGTTCGGGTAACGTTCGACGTTAATCTACAAGATACTGGGCGGGCCATTGCGACTTTCGTCTCGGATACTTCCGCAAAGGGGTTAACGACTGCCGTAAGTGAAGGAAAAAACGCCATACTGACCTCCGCTCAACTTGATCTTGGCACGCCTACCCTTGTCGATTCGGCGTCCGCCGGTGGCGTTGGGGCCGCGCTGGTCGCCTACTTCGGGCGTCTCCGGTATTTTATCAAAATCAAGACGATCTGTCCCTATGACTTCATTCCGGACGTTGGGATGAAGCTACTTGACATCGGGATGACGCGACTGCCTACCACGAACGACGGCTATCCGTTGTTTTCGATCACAATGGTAGACTACAACGAAGAGAATGCCGTCCAGTTAGGGCTGGAAGTCGAGGCACAAGTGGACCCCATCATGGACAGGGGTAATATTGTCCAGGACAGCCTGCCGCTAGGGGCCGTCTTCGTTACGCTGGACACGCTGGCCACGCCTACTTACGTTACGAGTTTACAGTTTCAAGAAATCCTTGAACTTAGTGACAGATTCGTCATGGGGGACTCGGCGACTGACATGATAACGGAGCGCGGGGACCTTTTCCATACACATACGCTTTCGCACAGCCATAATATCGCGAGCCATTTACATACATTTACAATCGACTCAGTCGGCACCGAATCGGTCCTATGGGGAGATTACGACGCGCGTAACCTATTCGGGCTTGCTGCGTCTGCTGCGCGAGGATTAGATTCCGGTAGCCATACGCATTCCGGCTCCGGTTCTGGGTACAGCACCGACCTGGCTAGCGGCAACAGTGGACTCGCTACGACTACCTTGACGTCTATCCCCGGAACGATCCTTCCGGCGTTTATTCGTGCTCGTTTTATGCGACATAATTACGACGCGGGGCTTTCGACAACTTATCTTCCGACGACAATCTACTGTATGTTCGAGTCAGGCACTCTTCCGACAGGATGGACAAGGAAAGCTGAATTCAACGGATATTACTTGCGCGGCGCGACCACGGAGACCGCCATCGTTGCGAGCGCGACCAGCGCGACCTTCACGCCGACTGACACCGGCAGTACCTTGAGCCTTTCGACCCTGGCCGATATCCAGAAGATGAATCGTGGCAAGCGGTTGACCGTGACGAACACGACTTCGGGGACGAAGAAGTTCAACGTAGTCGTAGAATTCGTCGATGAGGCTACGTCAAGCGTAATAGTTTACCCACTGCACGAGTCCGGCGATACCGCTAACGTGGCAGTTCTTACTGCCAACACTACAGTTGCAGCCGATACGGAGATTGCCGGGACCACGTTCCCAACTGGCGGGGGTGCCGCACCTACCCATGACCACGGCGACAGTGTCGCGTCGCACACCCATGCCGCCCCACATCAACACGACATGACGGCGAATTTCTTATCGGATGGACCTACTCCTTCAGTTGACATTATCGACGGACCGCAGAATCTTCTGGCGAACACCACTCACCAACATACCGTCACTGAAGGCCAGACCCCGAACACTACCGGTGGTAGTATCGGTAATGCGACAGGCGGAACGTTCACCGATACACAGTCCCAGCCGGACGGCTATGGTTTGATCTTCATGCAGTCTCCGGCAACGAACCGTCTTATTCCGACGGGTGCTATTATCTTCTTCGACGGAGCCGCCTGTCCGGCCGGCTATACGCACTTCGCCGCTGCCGACGATCTCTTGATTTACGGGACTAGTGGAAGTACCGCTGCCGCCACTGTCGGTGGACACACGCATACCTTCACGGCAAACTCGCATACGTTCTCACACAATCACGGTGGCGCGATGACGCTAAGTACTGATCCAATGCTGGACCTGAGTGACGCACAAACTGGTAGCGTTGTGGAGGACACTACACATGCGAACGTTTCCCCATTTGGCCACAGCCACGACGTAACCGCGACCGTCGCGACAACCGCCCCCACCCTGGATGCAAAAACACTAGTGGCCACCAGTGCGGCGAATGTCAAGATACCACTACACAAGAAGCTCCTTTTATGTAAGAAGGATTAACACATGCGTTATATTTTTTATTACGAACACGGCTGCTTGGTTTGCTCCGAAGTCGAATCCGTCCTGGAAAGCTGGCTCCCTAAACAGTACCGTAAAATACGCTATAGTAAATCACATATACCCGGTAAGAGCGTTATTCACCTTCCGGACGGCCCGGAAGTTGTCGATTCCGAAACTATCCCGGCCGTGCCAGCACTTTACGACCAGGCTGCCCAGACACTTTACGTCGGGGACCGCAGTATCTATGGATTCCTACGGGTAGAAGGCGAGGCTTGAATCGTTGAACTTTCTGTCCGGACCGTGCCATACTGGAGGTGAATTGACGAAAGCCGAGCGCAAGCAAATCGAGGCAGTCCTTGAGGACTGAACTCGACTCAATTCCGGTTAAAAATGATCCAGAGAATAAACGTCTATAGCTATCTCGAAATGAGGGATGCCTTGCCGTTCCTTGCGGAGGACGCCAAGATAGTCGGTTGTGCCGACACCGGCAACTTCCTTGCTCCGCTGTTCAGTTCGGACAGCCACAAGTTACTGCTTGTCTTCGACGACTGTCTGCCAGGTGCGGACCCGCAACTGCCGATGAGCGCCGAGCAGGCGCTGCAGGTGGTTCGATATTTGTCTGAGTTGATAGACACGCGCGTACGCCACGACCTGCACGTACATTGTGTCGAAGGACAAGCCAGGAGTGCGGCTGTCGCCAAGGTCGCGGCATTTATGTCCGGGCTGGAGGCTAAGTACATCACGTCCACGAACCAACTTAACCCAAATCAACATGTCGAGACGCTCCTCATAAGGGTCTATCGTGACGTGGTCGTAGGTGGCGTGGCTTGAGTATTTTTTATTTCGAACCTCCTGATCAAAAATTGCGCCCTTGGTCACTTTATGGATAACACCGATTCGGGCACGACGGACGACCAGTCATTATTCGACTACACGCCGCCCAATCGAAAAATACTTATATTATTTTTTCGAACAGACTGTGAGTTCTGCTCGGAAGCCATGTCGCTTTGTGACGAGGTCACGTTAGTTAAGATTGTCCACTACCAAGTATTTCAATCCAGGATAGAGGGAAAAGTAGAGATCCGGCCGTTCGGGCAGCGCCTGGAGGGGTTGCCGCTACTGGTAGACGAGCACGAAATTCCAGAAGTCCCGTGCCTCCTGGACCCAGTCTTGGGCCAGATGGTGCTCGGCGTCGCCGGGATTGAGAAATACCTGGAGGACGTCGGCCTTGTTTGATTCTTCACGGGGTAGCCTGTCAAAATATAGTAATAGAGTTACCACATGCACCCATAGGCAAATTATACTATGAAGTACGATTTTCCCGCACAGCGCTGGCTTCCGGCCATACAGGCACACGCAGACAAGTACGAGATTGATCCGTATGTTATAGCTGCCATTATTACACAAGAAAGTGGCGGGCAATACCTATTGCCTGACGGTAGCTGTAATAATTATGCCATAAGGGTAGAAAAAGGATTCTGGCGAAACTATCTTACTGGAATCATGCGTTACGTAAGAAGCACGAAGACCCCGCATGACGACAGGTGGGCGAAGTATCCGGACATATACGCATGTAGTTACGGCCTTGGTCAGATCATGCTACAGACCGCGTTCGAGAATGGCCTTACCTGTATCTTCCCGACTGAGTTGTGTGACCCAGATACGAACATTAACTTGATATGTAAGATAATGTCAAAGAATTTAAGATTGAGTGGACATAGTATGAGTAGGGCGCTTTTGCGATATAACGGCGGCGGCGATCTCGAATACCCAGCACACGTCCTGGCGCATCGGCAGAAGCTTGTTGATGGAAGGGTGTTCGAATAACGAATTCAACTACCGGAGCATGACCCTAATATGTCTAACGAACACCCACAGTCGTACGAATTCGACTTAAGCACTCGCGTTACGCGAATGGAATCCGCCGTCGAGACTCTTGCTGGCACCATGAATGAGGTGTCCGTTTCGATTAAGCATATCGAGCGTTCGCTTACGAACGTAGGACGGACGGACACCAAGACTCTCGTGACTATCGGGAGCAGTCTGGCTGGTGTTGTCATTACGATTTGGTTTATCCTTGTCGCGCCAATCAATCTGCAACTGACAACCCTCAAGGACGGCTTCGAAAAACTAGATGTAGCGGTCCGCTCCCGCGCAACTGTTCTGGGTGACGTGGCTCGACTCGAATCCACAACAAGTCGCCTTTCGGAGAGGATAGACGCAATGGAGCGTCGTGAGGCCGCCGCAACGGAGCACGCAAAGTTCGTCGAGGAATTAGTAATGGACCTAGCAGCGGGCCGTGGCCAAGTCCGGCGGGAACTACCTAGTCGCGGAAGACAGTGAGTAAGCTTGAAAAACTGGAGCGTGAAAGCCAGGAGCTGCCGAAGCCGAAGTTTTGGTTAGACTTGGCGCCGTTATTTAAAGCGCTCGGAAAGCTAATATTTAGATGAACCTGTTCCAGATCATTGCGTTTGTAATCCCGTTGATTGAAGCGCTGGTTAAAAGCGCCGAGCAGTCGGCTGCCCCCGGAGAGGACAAGAAGAAGGTGGTCGCCGCGCAGCTCCAGCAGGCATACGAGGCGGTCCAGTCCACCGGAAGCATCCGGGAAATCAACGGGGTCCCCTGGGGGGCGGTCGCGCCTGTGGCGTTGCTGGGGGTGGATTTAATTGTGAGTGGCTGGAACATGCTCGGTGTGCTTAAGAAGTAAACAGGAGAGATTACAACAAATCAAAGGTATAACAAAATGGACAGTAAATCAATCTTTCAATCAAAGACTTTTTATCTCAATATCGCCCTGGTACTCGCAGCGGTGCTGCAGCAATATGCCGGAATTCAACTTGCGCCAGAGGAGCTAGAAATAGCAATCGTGGCCATTCTGAATATCGCAGTTCGTCTATTTACTCACGATTCGGCACATATCCTCCCTCCGAAGTAATAACGCATTGCCTAAGTACAAGCAGATAGATCAGGACGTTGACTTGGATACGTCCGAGTCAACGTCTAGGTCACCCCAGAGGACGCGCGATCGGGGCGCAGAACCCGAGCGTTTCGGGGACAAGCGGAAGAAGACCAAGCAGTTTCGCCAGGCAAGAAAAAAGCGCTCGCTGAATTAACTTCTTTCCTTTCTGTTGCGGAACTGTCAAGCTCCCGGCGTGAAGGAGGAATCAACCGACGGCGGGGTGCTCTATCACCTGGTTACTTTCTATATAGACGAAGTCGGCTGCTTCACGCCACCTGGCTGGCCTGGATACTACTATGTAACGGTAGGGGACGGCACGGTCGTAAGCCGACGTTGGGTTTTTTCGTCATTTCTTCACCTTCCCCCAGGAAGCTCCGCCCCACCAGGTTGGACAAATAAATGGGACGAAACGCAAAGAGAAGAATCTATATTCCAAAGGATGCGGTCATCCTCAAGCAGGCAAGTGGCTCGCTTGCTCCGGTTCGTTACTGGGGGTTGCTAGACGCATGGCTCGACGGTACACGACTAGATAAGGTCGCATGTGATGCCAACTTAACTATGAGTGAACTGGAAGAGCTATTCAGAAGCATGGTGCTCGATATTGTCTACTCAAAAGAAAAAAGAAAAGGCGGGACTAAGGCGCTTCATTAAAGACATGCACTACCTTGGGCGCAAGTACCAAGGTTCCGTAAAGCCATCCAGGGCGATGGACTCGAAGAACAGAGTATCGCGCCAACAACAGAAGGTCATAGACAAGACGGAGAAGGAAGAATGAGAAAAAGGTACGAAGTATATCTTGACAGCGTTAGGCTCGTAGTAAACGCTGACTCCTGTCGCACCCAGGAGAACGGCGCCCTAGCTTTCTATGTGCACGACACGGACGAACCAGTTGCGGTGTTCCAGCACTGGCTCGGATTTAATTGCCTGACACTTACCCGTGGAGCGGAAGTGAGCGAGGCGCCTGTTCCGTTTGAAGTATGGACTGTGCCTAACGTTACTACGTCATGGGACGAGTCCGTACAGAAGCGTTAGGGGACACGGAGTAATGGGCATTGAACAGAAGGTTCACTGTCTCGGGAAGACTGGGGAGTTAGTTGTCGTAAGTGACGTACATATTGGTGCGGACACATTCGACGAAGTCCACTTTCTTGAGACAGTAGACTATTGTAAGATCACCAAGTGTAAGATTTTCCTTAACGGCGACATTATCGAAAATGCGATCATACAGGGGTCAAGTCCTGGCGAGAAGTTACTAGAGCAGAAGCTGATCCCTACGGATCAGATCAAGTACGCAACGGATCTATTCAAGCCGCTCGCGAAGAATATCATTGGAATGACGCGCGGCAATCACGAGGCGCGGTCGCGTCGGGAGTCACTGGTTGATATCTCGGACCTGCTGGCCCACTCACTAGGCGTCCCTTATCTCGGCCTTGGTGGATATATTCGTGTCCGGGCCGGTAGTCAGCCGTATACGCTTGCGTTACACCACGGCGGCGGCGGTGGCGTTAATACCTGGAAAGAACTGGACAGGCTCATGGGCCTTTACCCGTCGGCGGACCTGGTTGGCGCGGGGCACGACCATAACTTCTGTACTCGGGAAATGACTTCATTGAACCTCAACGAGGACGGCACGGAATATATCCGGGTTGTGCACGAAGTGCGTACCGGTACGTATCTGAAGTATGCCGAGTACGCCCGTGGGCGGGCCTATGCCCCGAGTGCGGTAGGGTCCCCGATCATTACGTTCAACAGTAACTATAGCCATATTGATGTAGATGTCAAAAGCCTCCGGTGGTATGGCTAAGGTGCCTATAGACGAAGACGCACTTCGCGCGGTACGAGAAAAGCTCGGCTTGCGCGACTACAACTCCGAGGAGTTGCGCCTCCGGGCGCAAGAGCAGGTCATTCCCATTGGGATAAGCATCCCAGAGGCATTAGTTCTCAAGGGTGCGATTCTACTCCAGCTTTCGTTATTTGCTTACCACCAGGAATTTATTCTGAAAGAATTAGGATTCGATAGGACAACAGAAGAGATTCGTTACGGCTTGATCATGACGCTCTGCGATCTCCAGAAACGAATAACCGAGTCAATTTTTGCTAGGCAGCGAGAGATTTATGAAGACAAGAACCATTGAGGCGTTACGTTGTGAGGGCTGTGGGTGTAGACAAGAGTCACACCCGGTGGATCAATTTCTCTCCGAGCGATACGGGGAACTTACACTAGGGGCCTGTACGGACTGCCAGCAATGTGAGTTTTACGACACGGACGGGGGGTACGACGATGAGGACAACTGGGATTCTTGAGTCGATTCCGGGACGGTCGCTTTACGGTGACCGACAGCGAGCGCAGGCCCCGTCCCTTAGGGCGGGGTAAGCGAGCCATGAATGGCGGCAGGGCATGCCGTCACTGCGCGTGGAGGCACAACGGTGCCGTTGAAGCGCGAACCCACTCGGGAGGTGCCGTATACTCCCCGAGGAATCCCCGTCCCCTTAGGGCGGGGAGGATGTCAATAAGGGCGGGCCTATTTAGGCCAGGTAGGATGTCAATCATGCATCCACCGCTACACGAAAGAGGAGTTAGGTGGGGAGTACATTGAAATCTGTAACAACCTTACGGGTTACGCCAGAGGTTGATTGTGACGCCAGTATTTGCTATAATTGTATTGCATTTAAGCTGTTGGACGGCCCCCAGGACGCCGAAGGCGAGCTTGGAGGCGAATGTAGGCTGAAGCCACCCGTAGTAGCAACGATAGACGAAGACGGCTACCCCATGACCGTCTGGCCATTAGTTATAGCCCAAGGCTGGTGTCTGTGTTTCGGCAAACGACCCACGACGTGAGGATGAGATATGTCTCTCAATACGGACGTGGGTGTTATGGGCAAAACTCGCAAAATAAAGGTTCGAAATAAAAGATACGAAATCCGGCAGGTCGAGAATATTTCGGAGTCCGTCCCGGACTTGATTGCTCTGAATTACTCAAGGCCATTCAAGGATACCATAGGTCTCCTGCACCCCAAGAAAGACTTGATCCTCATTACTGAGAAGCTAACCGAAAGAGAAAAGGAAAGTACGATTCTACACGAGATTATTCACGCTTGCCTGCCTAACTTGACGGAAAAGAATGTCAAGAATCTAGAGATTCGCATCTTCCCGACACTCTATAATAACGGACTGCGGTTCCTTAGTACCAGGAAGAAACGAGGACAGTAGTGTCTGTGAATATTCACTCCAAGAATCCAACTATACGGGACAAGCGTGGCAAGGACACGTTTAATTCGTTTAGCATAAAGAACAACAAGGACCCGGCGGCCACTCCGGGCAAGATTGGCTCAAGTAAGGAGTACCGGCAGAACTACTACAAGGTATTTAAGAAGAAATGACCGACAGCGAGCGCAGGCCCCGTCCCTTAGGGCGGGGTAAGTGAGCCATGAATGGCGGCAGGGCATGCCGTCACTGCGCGTAGAGGCACAACGGGTGCTGTTGAAGCGCGAACCTACTCGGGAGGTGCCGTATACTCCCCGAGGAATCCCCCGCCCTTTAGGGCGGGGAGGATGTCAAGCAGTTCGGTTGTGCCGCAACGATATAGTTGCCTTTTTTCGAACCAACCGAAGAGACTTCACGTGACGGGGCAGCCACGGGCGCCTGGTCGCGGGGTAGTTACGTGGAAATTGTTTGTTTTCCTGACTCATCGCGAGAAAGATGCGGCGATCTCGCGGGTAATGGAAGCCAAGGAAGTTGTTCGGATGGACAAGCGCTATCAGTTCCTGAACGAACCATACAGTGATGTTCCTCACTATACTACAGACCAGACATTAGTTGGTTCGATGTTGAACTACATTCTATCACGTAGTTTCTGTGTTGACCTGGAGTTATCTACTTCTGGTGCACACGTCATGCGTGTCCGCGACGCCAATAACGGGGTCGCTTTACACTACCACGACCTGCAGGTCTTAATAGGAGCGGCCGTACTTTTTACAGCCGGTGAATTGGTTTATGAGTGACTGTTCGAATGAATTTGAAACAAGCCGACGCGGCCGACTTATTGGTTGCTTCTTCCTTGCATTGATCGTCGTCCTTTGGTGTGCCTTTGCGTTCGCCTCGACGGTTATCCTTCCGACAGAGGACGACATGATCGACGCAAGCGACGTTGTCGCCGTCGCGAAGGTGACAAGCATTACTTCTTACGACACCGACGTGGGCATACGGACACTAGTAGACTTCGCAGTCAGTGAGGTACTGAAGGGAACCCCGCCGCCGGGACTGGCTGTCCGTGAACTTGGCGGCAAGGTCGGAGAAAATGTCTTCTGGATTCCGGGTTCCCCGACTTACCGGGTTGGCGAACGTGTGATGGTATTCCTTGACCAGCGGGAGGACGGGACTTATCGAACCAAGCTCCTTGATGCCGGTCGTGTTCCGGTTCTTCCTGACGGAGTTGCGCGGAGTATGTCTGGGGACACGCTGGACACCTTCAAGTCGAGACTCACAAGTCGAGTCCTGCAGCGTAAGCAGGAATTACAGTCCCGTTCGGCGAGAGCGGCCAGCGCGACCTTTATGGTTCAGCCAGCGCCCCTTTCCGGTCCTGCCGAGAGCCAGGCAGAATTTCGTTTCATGACCGATCCTCCGTCGCTCTGGCTGAACAGGCCAGTCATGGTCTACGGCGACCCCGCTGGTGACGCCAAGATTGGACCAGTCGAGTCAAGACGTGCCGTGGCTGACGCGGCGGCTTCATGGTCAAGCGAGGCGAACGTAATCTTCGCCTACGCCGGGGACACGCCAGCAGTTGGGTACGCATGTGTCCCGGACAAGCTACTCGTGCAGTTCCGGGATGTCAAGAACGACATCGAGGACCCCAGTAACTGCTCGGGCGTTTTGGCTATAGGTGGTTTCTGTACTAGTGGCCTAGTGAGCGGCAAGTACCGCATTGCATCAGGGGCCGTAGTTTTTAATAATGGCTGGGAGGGCTGTTCGTTCTGGAGCGCAGACAATATCGCCGAAGTCATGACTCACGAGTTCGGCCATGCGGTAGGACTTGCTCATTCCGCCGAGAGTGGCCAGACCTCGACGCCACACCTGGCAGACGCAACGATGTACTGGACGGCCCATTTCGACGGGCGACGTACCGGTCTGCGTGCGTACGACAAGGGGGCCATTCAGTCCCTTTATGGTTCAGTCAGGGCCTCGCCTGTACCGACGCCAGTCCCAACCAGGACGCCAGTACCAACTGCGACAGTAGTCCCAACGGCGACTCCGACACCTATCCCTACTCCGGTCCCGACAGCCACGACGACGCCCGGCCCGACTGGCTCACCGGCCGGTCGATTCCTTGAGGTCCGGCAACTCCTGATTAAAGGTTCTGCCCGGAGGGGGCGTTCGGGGACACTCACGTTCAAGCTCGTCACAACCGAGAAACTCCCGAAGGACCGGCCGACTGTTTTGTTCGCCAGTGAACTAGGCGGCAGTGTCCTGAGTAATCAGAATATTCAGAACGTCCAGACGTACGGGGAAACCCTGACCTTCCGTGCTGTCAATGTACCAAGTATTTTTTATCGAACCAGTATCAGAGTGGTCGTGATCGTCGGGCAGCGAGTCGCATTCGAGACGCTGACTTGCACCGCGCGTGATCTTCTGCTCGGTACTACTATTTACTGCAGCCTAATAAAGGACTAGGGAATGAACCAATTTGAGAAGCAAGTACGTGAGTTCCATGCCCACTTTGGCGCAACTGTCGGGGACGCCCGCAACCCCGGACTTAATGAGTCGGCCCTTCGTAAGAACTTACTGCTGCAAGAGGTAGACGAGTTTATTCACGCAGTCGAATGGGGAGATTTTGACGGATCAATCCGAGAGCTACTTGACATTCTTTACGTGACGATCGGAGCACTTGTTGCATTCGGGGTCGAGGACATAGCGAGCTATTTTTCAGAATTGCACGAGGCTAACATGCGCAAAGAGGGTGGTTCGACTCGTGAAGACAGAAAGATCGTAAAGCCGGAAGGTTGGCAGCCGCCACACATCGGTCGGCTAATCGAGGCCCAACGCCTACGCGGCGAAGGTTCGGACCCGGCAAAGCCAGTGACAGGGAAGCCCGTGACTACGAAACCAGTGACGACGAAGCCTACGAAGCCAAGGAAAGAAGGGGCCAGTGTCTCAACTGAAAACAATCCTGGCTGAGATTCGGAATCTCATCGACGCCCTTGAGTCCGCCGAAAGGGCTAAGTTCGAACAGGAGAACATAGCCGGGGAACGTAAGTTCGTTCTCGTTAAGCTGAAAAAAGGACTCATAGAGCTACGTGCACAGAGAGAGAAGGCACGCACTTCGCCAATTCGAGGGTCCTTCTGGCACGCGATTGACGACTGTACTAGTCTACTGGGGGAAATAGATGAAGTCATCGAGTAGTATTTTTGAATTCTTCGGGGCGCTAGTAGTATTACTAGTGGCCGTCGTAGCCTCGACGGTTGGTTTTAGCATACTCTTGTCGGTCGGCTATTTCGTGACTGTACTAGTCATGCCGTTATGGCAGGTACCACTGGCCAACTTCTTCCCGTTCTGTGTCGGGGTCGGCCTACAAGGAAAAATCCTGTTCACCGTTTGTTCGCCCCCATTCGGCAAAGATGACGGGGCACTAGCGCGGATCTTCGTGTTGCTCCTGGTCGGCCTCATCGCCGTAAGCATGCGATATTTACTGTTGTAGGGTCCAGGCCGTGGTGCTACAGTGCCCCCGTTGAGTCAATGTCCGATTCAATCAGGTTGCTCGGTCGAGCAATCAGGTTGCTCGGTCGAGCAATCAGGAGGAGGAATACGTGAAAAAGATTCTCGTCGTAGCACTGCTTGGCCTACTGCTAACTCCCGATTTTTGCTGGGGAAAACCGAACATCCTGGTCGTAATCGCGGACGACATGGACTGGGTTACGTTCAACGCGACGCCGGGCCTGGCCGAGATCGCCAGTCAGGGGGTGTTGTTCAATGCGGTCACGAGCACGCCGCTCTGCGGGCCTTCCAGGGCCTCGATCTTGACCGGCCGGGCCGCGCACAATCACCGTGTTCTGGGCAATGAGCGGAGCGCCCATAACGCGGCCTGGTACGCCAACGTACTTGGCAAGACTTTTGCTGACTACTGCCAGGGTGAAGGGTACCGGACGGTGATGGCCGGTAAGTACGCGAATCCATTCGACCAGCTCGACACGACTGGCTGGGATTCCTGGATTCCGCCCGAGGGGCGCGGCGAGCGCCAGGTTGGCCCATTCTGGCACGACGTGATGGTAGATCGGGTTGTCCTGGACATTGAGGCGCACCCGGACCAGCCTACGGTCGTCTGGTACAGTAGCACGATCCCCCACGGCCCCCTGATTCCGAGTAACGCCTACGCCGGGGTCATGGCAGGACTAACCCTACCAAAGGGGCCGAGCTTTAATGAGGCGGACGTAAGTGACAAGGTGTCCTCCGTCTCGCTATTGCCGCTGTTTAGCGAGACTCAGCTAGTTGACCTAGAGAAGCGTTTCCGGCGGCGCGTGGAGATGTCGTTGTCGCTGGTGGACGGGATTCGGCGGCTGACAGAGGCACTGTCCGGCCGGCCGCTTTACGTTTTCTTCGTGTCCGACAACGGTTTTTTCGAGGGCCAGCACCGAATCTTCCAGGGGAAGGGCTTGCCGTACGAAGAGGCGATCCGGGTGCCGATGTTCGTTGTTGGCGCAGGGGTCACGCCGGGTACCTCGCCGGCGTTAGTGTACGCCGGGGACATCGCGCCGACCGTCACCTCGCTCTGTGAGGCGAGTCCACGCGAAATGGACACGCATACATTAATCCCTCTTTTATCGAACCACCTGCAGCCCTGGCGCAAGCGCGTTTTGGCCGAACACGGCTGGCGTGCGATCCGGACGGAGGTTCGGAAGCTGGTTCGATTTAGTGGAGGTGGTCGGGAGCTATTTCACCTTGGCGAGGACCCGTACGAGCTGTTGAGCAGGAGCAAGACTGTCCAGAGCCTAGAGGCCTACTTGGACAGGATGCTTGCTTGTTCGGGCGAAGATTGTTGGGAGATTGAGACAGAATAGGCTTGACATGCCGTCCCTTAATGAGTATTTTTCTAAAATCTGGCGGTAGGGCGTGCCGTTAATGCGCGAACCTACTCGGGAGGTGCCGTATACTTCCCGAGGAATCCCCGCCCCTTCAGGGCGGGGAGGATGTCAAGAAGTGCTCGATTGGTCGAGCAAGAGATTGTTCGATTGGTCGAACAATCCGAAAGGGAGAGACATGGCACCGAAGAATAACGTGATGAAGCTGGCGACCTCCGATACGGGCGACACCGACGCGCCGACGGACGCAACCGGAGACGCAACGGACGAGACGACCTCGACCATGGCGTCACCGACCATGGACGTACACACCACGGACGTACACACCACGGTCATGGTGGAACAGTTCATCAGGCGGCGCGAAGAGGCCATTGCGGCGTCGGCATCGATCGATGCCGAGATGGACACAGCAATCTCCGATCTTGAGGCCCAACTGGAGGTTCTGTACGGGGCGCGCGGTTCGCGCCCGAAGCAGGGTACTCGCCGGGCCGCAGCCCGCCGTCAGGTTCCGATCGGGTCCGACCGGCTGAACTGGGACGAGAAGCTGTCCGCGCAGGAAGCCCACTTCACCATCGACGACTTGATGACCGACAAGGCGACCGCCGAACGCGGTCGCCAGGCATGCCACCAGGCTGTCAACCGCTGGGCAGAGAAGGGGCTAGTGAAGAAGCTGGGCGACGGGCGTATCCGCAAGAACGCCACCCGGTAAGCCGTCGGCCGACAAACTCGTCCTCGACGGGGAATGGGGAGTCTGATATAAGCAGGCTCCCCATTCCTGTTTGTGGGACGTGAGGTGTTATGGACGCACATGAAGCCGCCGGGAGACTCCGGCAGGAATCCGAAACTCTTACCAACAGCGAGCGCAGGCCCCGTCCTTTAGGGTGGGGTAAGCGAGCCATAAATGCGTCAACGCCTACAGCCCACGACGGACGAAGCCGAAGCACTTCTGGAGCATGCTGCTCAGGCACGCTTCGTCTGGAATCTCGCCCTTGAGCAGGCGAACCAGTACCGCCACGATCGTGGTCCGACGCCAGGATGGGCTGCGCAATGCCGCCAACTCGTGCAACTTCGGGCGGAGCACAACTGGATTGGTACGGGATCGTCAAGCATTCAGCAGCAGGCGCTCAAAGACCTGGCGCAGGCGTTTATTAACTGGTGGAAACGTCCGGGCCACTTTGGGCGTCCGACTTGGCGAAAGCGTGGGCAGCACGAAGGCTTCCGCGTCGTGAACGTCACCGAGAGGTCAGTCGAGATTCTGCACCGGAGGGCGGCCACCGTCTTCGTTCCCAAGGTTGGTCGAGTACGCTTTCGAATCACACGACCGGTGCCGCTCGGCATCAAGTCGTATCGCATCCGACGGGACGCGGCGGGTCGCTGGTGGCTGGCGTTCGCGGTCAAGCCGCAGGCGCTCACGAGAGGCGAAGGCGAGGTCGGTATCGACCGTGGCGTCGCACAGTCGCTAGCATTCTCCGACGGGACGTTTAGTCAGACACCGTCGCTGTCGTTGCCCGAACGGCGCCACCTGTTGCGCCTACAGCGCAAACTCGCGCGGCGGGTGAAGGGCAGTGTCCGTCGTGGCCGGGTCAAGCTCGCCATCGCTCGGCTGCGGGCGCGCGAGTCGGACCGCGCAAAAGACTGGGTCGAGAAGCAGACGACGCGGATCGTCCGCGCGTCGCGTCTCGTGGTGATCGAGAAGCTTCAGATTCGGAACATGGTGCGTAGCGTCAAGGGCTCCATCGAGGAGCCCGGCAAGAACGTCCGCCAGAAGGCGGGCCTGAGCCGTGTGATCCTGGCGCAGCGCTGGGGCTTGTTTGCCAGGCGCCTACGAGAGAAGTCGGAACTAGCCGGTGTTGAGCTGATCGAAGTCAACCCGGCGTACACGTCGCAGCAGTGCTATGCGTGCGGCCACACGGCACCGGAAAATCGCGAGAGCCAAGCGAAATTCAGATGCCAATCGTGTGGCCGCTCAGCGAACGCAGACACCAACGCGGCGAAGAATATCCTTGCGGCAGGGCGTGCCGTCAATGCGCGTGGAGGCACAACGGTGCCGCTGAAGCGCGAACCTACTCGGGATGTACGCCGTGCCGCGTAACTTCCGAGGAATCCCCGTCCCTTCAGGGCGGGGAGGATGTCAACAAGAACGCCAGGTACCTAGAGTCACTGGCCGCAAGTGCGACCGGGAGAGACGGCCGAGTTCCGATTGCCAGTAGGCTGTTCGATCAAGCGGTAGAGAAGGCCGTTACCGCGTATCTCCTGGCGATTGGGAACTCACGGGATCTCACACTCTTCATTCAACGCGAGCTGTGTTCGAGGTGCGTAGATGTCTCTCAAGATCAATCAGTCAGAAAACCAAGAGTTACTCACCGTACAGATACAGAAGCCTAGCGCGAAATACTTTGATGAGATGTTGCGCATGTCCAGCGCGGCCGACTTGCTGCGGTCGGGCGTCTTCCCGAACGCCAAGGAAGTCACCGAGAGCTTCGGGGCGTACGACGCTGTCCGGAGGCACCTCTGGCGCGACTTCAAGCCGGACGACGACGAGGTGCTCTGTATTTGCGTCGCGGACGGCCGGACGCCACGGACAGCACTGACGTTCGGGCTCCGTTCGGCCTGGACCTGTATCTCGGTTGATCCAAATCTCAACACCGGGCGCTTCCCGTTTTGGGTAACGAACTTCCGACGGCTCTTGATGTTCGCAAAGAAGATCGAGCAGTGCCAGTTCTCGGCACGGAAGGTGGTTGTCGTCATGGTCCACCCCCACGTCAAGATCCCACTCGCACTGGAAGCGATCACCGGATTCGAGCAGCGGGCGGTCGTGTCGATGCCTTGCTGTGTAAAACAGGAGATCCCCGGCCATCCACCCGACCTGGAGTACCACGATAGAGGGGTCTGGTCGCCACAGCGGACGGTGAAGGTGTGGAAGCAAATCTGAAATCTTATCTTGACGTTGTCAAGCTGGTCGTCGAGTTACTTGACGGACGGGTAGTCGAGCCGGAAGATGATCAATCCAGCGACGAGGACCAGGTCATTGAGACAACCTCGATAGGACATTGCATGCCACTAGTTAGGTAGAAGTCTAGGGACAAGTTGAATTACTGACTCGGTGTCGTAAAATCGCTAGCCTTTCTGTTCCTTTCGATCTAATCTCTCCGACAATCAAGTCGGGCACACGGAGTGGCCTTCCTCCCGGAAGGCGGTAAGAGGACTAGGACCCGCCCTTCGTGCTGCTTTCATGACCGACCTAACTCGGAAGGAGAGTTGAGATTGAAGCCTAGCGCATGTATCGAAGTACTCCGGGCCACGGTCAAGATGAGTTCTCCGGTTTACCTGTGGGGACAGCCAGGATGTATCGCTGCCCAGACTAAGCTAAGTTATGTATCGCGTGGCCCTGACGGCAAGACACGTTCCACTAAGGGTGGTTCAATTGAACGACTCTACCAGGTGTTCCATGGTCTGACCGGACCAGGAAAGGGGCGCTATCAGGTAGCCCCAGTTGATTCGCAATTTTGGGTTTCGTCCGTAGACGACGAAGGGCGAATCTTCAAGAACCGCGTACTGGACGTAGTCCAGAGTGGCCAGAGGAAGTGTCTCCGACTCCGGACTAAGTCCGGCCTTGAAATCGAGGCGACCGACGACCACGAGTTTATGTCCGACGGGGAGTTTGCGGCACTTCGAGACTTACGGCCCGGTTCGGTCGTGGACGTACATACTAACAAGATCATCAATACGTCAACACGAAGGCCCAAGCGCAGTCGCGCCAGCCTCTCCGTACCTCACCATCCGTATGCCAGTACGCATGTGATTGAAAAGAAGTACACCTATAAGGCTCTTCCGTTGGCCAGAGCAATAGTGGAAGCTGACATGAATTCGCTCTCTATTGCCGAGTATCAGGCAAGGCTCAATAGTGGCGACCTTAGAGGGCTTCAGTTCCTTAAGAAGTCTGACGACGTTCACCACCGCGACGAGGATTGCACGAATGATGTGATCGAAAATCTTGAGGTTATTAGTCACACAGAGCACGCGCGACGCCACGGACTAAGGTATCAATCGTTACGTTACGTCACTACACGGGACGAAGTTGACTGGATTCAGCCGGTAGGTGTCAAGGAAACTTACGATCTCAAGATGGCTGGGCCATACCATAATTTTGTTGCAGCAAGTTTCGTCGTACATAACTGCGGCAAGAGCGATATCGTCAAGCGGGTAGCCAAGGAGCTAGAACTGCCGGTCATTGACATCCGCGCAGTCCTGCTCGACCCCGTTGATCTTCGGGGCATCCCGTACGTTCGTGACGGGGTCGCTCACTGGGCGTCGCCTTCGTTCCTCCCCCGCGACGGCGAGGGCATCATGTTCCTGGACGAGATCGCGAATGCGCCTCCGATGGTGCAGTCAGCACTCCTTCAACTTATTCTCGACGGCAAGGTCGGCGAGTATACAAAGCCGCCGGGCTGGCGTTTTGTCGCCGCGTCTAATCGCGTCGGCGACCGCGCGGGTAGCCATAAGATCATTTCGTCACTGGCGAATCGCTTTGCGTGCCACATCAACATGGAGGTTGACCACGAAGACTGGAATACCTGGGCAATAGAGGCCGGCATCGCCCCGGACATTCGTTCGTTCCTTAACTTCAAGCCGGCACTGCTGTCACAGTTTAATCCGAACTCCGACGAGCCCGCATTTTCAACTCCAAGATCCTGGAAATTTGCCAGTGATCTTATCGCTAACATCCCGGAGGGGATGCACCTGCAAGTTCTTTCCGGTACGGTCGGGGCCGGATGTGCAGCCGAGTACGTTGCGTTCCGTGACGTGTATATGCGGATTCCGACGCTTGAGCAGATAGTCAAGGACCCCCAGAAGGTCAGCGTAAATAACGACCCGGCAACAAACTTTGCACTGGTCGGCGCACTTACCGACGCATGCGGGCGGCGTCCTAAGAATAAGGAAGTCCTGAACGCAGTCGTGGAGTTCATTTGCCGACTCCCGGCAGCGTTTGCGACCGTGTTCTTCCGTGACGTGTCACTCGTTGCTCCTATCACGATGAACCTACCCGGTAGTCGCGAGTGGGTACGCAAGCATCGTGGGACGATCGCGTAATGTCAGGGGTAATCATTCCGGCTGATCCGACCCGTGTTGACCCCGATATCGAAAGGGCAACACTGGAGGCTTACGAGAAGTCAGTCGTGTCACTCGTGCTCGGCACCGGAGCGCAGATGCGCTTCTTCGCCGCGCTCGTTATGCGAATGCGGTACAGTGTCGTGACGTGGATTCCGACCGCCGCCACTGACGGTCGGCAGATCTATCTCAATCCACAGTTCTGGCTCGACTTAACCCCAGCACAGCGCCGGACCGTACTAGCACACGAAGTCATGCACTGTGTCGAGAAACACACTGAACGACGCCAGCATCGCGACCCATACATATTCAATATCGCATGTTTTCCGGCGGGGACACTCTTGCCTGGCAATGTCCTGATTGAATCTGTAGCCAGTATGGTTTCCCATCTAGACGGTGAGTTAATTGAAGTTGCGCACCAAGGGGGAAAAATAAGTGCCACCCCTGAGCATCCATTCTTTGTTCGAAAAAGAAAAAACAAAGTTGGCCTTACTCCGGTTCGCTTACTTGCGCCGGAGTGGGTCAAGGCGGAAAATATTCGTATAGGCGATTACGTCTGCGTCCCGCGACTGGAACGCTATGGACTACGAGATGATGCGGTAATCAATCTCCATTCCTATATTAGGAATGGAATATCTAGCCGAGCAAATGGCAATAGAGCGGTTAAGTCCATTCCCCTCAATCAAGACACCGCGTGGCTAATTGGCCTCTATGTAGCCGAGGGTAGCGCTAGCCCTAGCGTTAGCTTCTCTCTTGGCTCACACGAGACTCATTTAGCAGATCGAATTAAGGCGATCGTATCATCGATTGGTTATTCGGCGAGTGTTTCGGTTAATGGGAGCAGCATGGCCGTAAACTTAGGGACGACCGTTCTTGGGCGATGGCTAAAGGCAAATGTCGGAACCGTAGCAAAGAATAAGCATATTCCCGATGTTATTCTTCGCCATAGCGACCCCTTGATTCGGCAAGCATTCCTTAAGGGTGTCGTTGATGGTGACGGGTGTACCCAAGTTCGTAATGGAAAGACCTGGATCGTGGTGGGTGTTTGTTCCCCGTCCCTTATTCGGGACATAATACTTCTCTTAGCGCAGGACGGACTTGGTGCTCGCGTCTCCACCCAGACACTCAAGCCGCGCTGGATTGGTAAAATGTATACTACTGTTCGGACAGTTATACATAACGTAACATGGAATCCCGATGGCCCCTCCAGGTCAATGAGGGAATTAAATGGTAATGTAGTAGTGTCCACTAATGCGCGGTATCGCACTGACGAACATGGTGTTTGGTATCCAGTAAAGAGCACTGAGCATTACCCGTACTCTGGTAATGTCTATAACTTAACTAATACGCCAGATCATACTTATGTTGCCGAAAGTGTCTTAGTACACAACTGCGACCTCGAAATAAATTATATTCTCGAAGAAGCGAAGATGGAGTTCCCGAAGGACGCTTGTCTTCCGGGAAAGGGCGCGTTCGTCGGCACGGCTGGCAATCAGATTTCCGAGACATACTACGGACTCTTGCTCGAACAACAGCACAAGAAGACGGGCTTCTTTGGTCAAAAAGGGAAGGGCAAGGGCAAGGGCAAGGGCAAGGGCAGTCAAGACCCCGGCGGTCCGAACACTGACCCAGGTGGTTGTGGCGTAATCTTCGATAACTCACCAGGAGAGGCCGAACGCACGAAGCTGTCACTGGACTGGGACGTTGCGATCAAGCAGGCTGCGCAAGTGGCGAAGGATACACAGGAACGCAGTCGCGGGACTATGCCTGGTTACTTCTCGAAGCTACTAGAGAAACTCCTGAAGCCACCTAAAATTCCCTGGTACTCCGAACTGCGTCAATTCTTTACAGTCACGGCCAGGGATGACTATTCATGGGCATCACCTAATCGGCGCCATGTCGCGTCCGGGGTTTATCTGCCATCACTACGCTCCCAGCGCCTTGGCGAAATCTGTATGTTCGTTGATCTGTCTGGTTCGATGATGGGCGGAGATGACCTAGCACGTTGCGCAACCGAGATGACTGCCATTCTCGAAAACTATCCGTCGAAGGTATGGATCGTATATCACGATACCCACGTTCGGACGGTACAGGAATGGACGCCGCTTGACGGTCCGATCGAATTCAAGGGGGACGGCGGCGGTGGAACCGACCACGTCCCTTGCTTTACTTGGATGGTGGAGCAGGGAATAGACCCGTGTGTCTCGATCTTCTTCACGGATCTCCAGACTAGGTTTCCGGTAGATCCACCGAGCCACCCGGTATTCTGGGTAACTGTCTCCGGTGGTAGTGCCCCATTCGGGCGTGTACTTGAGATTTGATGGGTTATACCCAGCGCACAGCAACGCTGTTCGTAAGGGACGCCAGGGATGTCCCTCACCTCAACGCGCGAGAAGTTGTATTTACCTACGACATTAGGTCCGGTACGGCAAGCTCTAGGCTATGCCTAGAGCGCTCGGTGTACGGTGTCCTTGAAAACCCCGGCTTACTCAAACCTATCACTGATAGGTTTGAGGCATTCTGTCGTAGTATCAATCTCGGCGGAATGATCGAAAAGCGCATCATTGTTGTCCTTCGGTTCGTAGTATTCTTTGATGAAGAATTCTTTATCGAACAGTGCTACAGGAGTGGGCAAAGTAGTTTTTTCAATCGGATCTACGACAAGGCGTCCTTGGCTGTCGACAAGATGAACGAAGAAGCGGTCATCATGTGCGCGTCGAGCTTAGCTACCCATTATACGCTGTTTAAATAGGAGCACGAAATGGTAAACGAAACCCCTCCGAGCACTGAATCGGCACGTAGAAGGTGGGAACCGTGAGTAGCACGGGGCTCGCTGACATCACCGCAGGCGAAGAGGTAGTCGAGGGGATCATTATCCTTCACTTCGGCCGACGTAGCGTGCTGATCATTGACGGGTACGGGTCGCTTGATAAGGTCAAACAAGAAGAGTTCTACACGCGAATGTACTCGGAATTAGGTACATTTGGGATCGACAAGATAGATGCGTTCGTCGTCGAGGTAAGGTGGACCTCCGCGGGGGAGGTCGTGAAAGAGGCGTATCACTTCATGGAGAAGTGTACGATGACGGACATCTACGCAGTCCACAACAAACTTTATGAGTCCATCTTTCTCGAATGAGCGTCACTTGAAGAACTACTCAATCGAAACTGACCTATATTCCGGAGTCGGCCAGGCAGTCCAGGATCACTGCCGTATGGCTGGCTTGACTTGTGCGGGGATTGTAATTGCTACCTACCGGGTTGATTTTGGATTGATCCCCGCAAGTATGCATGTACGGAAGGTATGGCACGGGAATACCCGTGAGGACGTACACCGTTCAATACTCTCCAGGTCAAACCTACTACTTATTCCCTATATTGGCCAACTCACCTCGGATCTTGACCTGTTGTACAATACGGCAAGAAAGGGGCGCCGCGTCGTGTTCAAGTGCGACATGTCGATCGAAACTGGCGAGGAACACGGCGGGCTTCTGTCTCCGATCAGAACAGTGCCGTGGGGGAGCTATAAGGATTATTCTAATTACGGAGCAATTATAGCAGTTATGGGTAATACCGAAACCGAACGTCCCGGCATCTATCAGGTAGCAAGAACATGGCTGAGCAGGGTATTCTCTTAGATCACCCGAGGATTTTGTTCGCTGTCGTCGCCAGTAGCTTTGCGGATATAGTGGAAGCATGTCCGGGTGACATATTAAACTATGCGGTGATTGAGTTTGACGAAACGGGCGTAGTTAAGTTGCGGACCCCACTAAGGGGGTTTCCGATAACGACCAGGGCGCGCGGGGTCCCGTTGTGGTTCGTGGCTCAACTACTAACTGAAGGTAAGATCTGGCCCTTTAAGTGCCGGACGGAAGTTGCGGTTCGGATCAAGGACAGGATATTAATAGATGACTTGATGGAATATCTTTACTCGAACCTCACGGAAGAGGTCGTGATCATGATGTCGTCCGGCCTGACGAAGACCGTTACCCTGAAGGACGATTAGTCCTGGACGGTCCGCCTGGTTTGTGCTACTGTGGGGCGTGACCTGAGTTGCGTCTTGCTAATCAAGAAGGGGACACAATGGCGCTCCTGCTAGTCGCGGCCTGTTCGTATCTGTTCGGTCGGTTCCAGTCCAAGATAGATGGCTACATAAAGCAGAAGTGGTCCGAGATCTAGTGCGTACGGGCTGGTTCGTTAAAGGGTTCGTTGTTTGGTGATCTTTGTTGACTATTGGCGACCACTTGAGTTATTTTTTCGCTGAGGTCTCTTCCATTACTGTAAATATTTACGGCGCAGATCCTGCGTGGCGGATTGTTGGCATAAATTTCCGGGACGGAGAAAAATATGTCACCACCATTACCAACCCTAGGCCCCGCAAAAGCAAACGGCTTTACCTGATTTAGTGCGTGTCTGAAGGATAACCGTCAAATGATAACCGTCAATGGTACACCAGTCCGTGCGGACATCTTCCCAGACAAGACTTCGCAAGTCTGGAAACTCCCGCCGGAACTTACGCAAGCTCGGACGTGCGAGGTGGTCTGGAGGTTCGAAGAGGAACGAGAGGTCATTGACCTGCTCAGTCTGCGGAAGCTCCTCGACACCCAGGACTGGCTACTGTCCATTCCTTACTTCCCTTACGCCAGACAGGACAAGCCAGTATCGAACAACGAGACGTTCAGTCGCTCTGTTATTCTCGGGCTGCTCAAAACACTAGGATGTCGGCTAATCACGACCGTAGATGTTCATTCCGGGTTCGACAAGGAATCTATCTACATCTTCAATCGCGAAGTGTCAGACTTCCACCGATTTGTTTTGGACGCGACCGAGCCGAACGTCGTCGTCTTTCCGGACAAGGGGGCCAGGTTACGTTATCCATATTTGGTTGAGCTTCCGTACGTCCAGTACGTCTACGAGAAGACACGCAATCCACTGACTGGCGAAATTACCGGACACGGCCTAGAGGGCCAACTGGCCATGATCAGCCCGGCCCATGTTCAGTTAGCACCGAAGACACGTTTTTTGATTGTAGACGACCTATGTGACGGCGGCGCGACGTTTCTTTCGATCAAGAACGATCTCGACCGGAGGTGTCAGGGTGCGGACGTAAGTCTTGCGGTGACACACGGGGTATTCTCGAAAGGGAAGACGCTTCTAACGAATGCCGGGATTGAACTCTTCTATACGAACAGCCTGCTCGCTAACCCAGAAGGATTCAAGGTATGCTAGTCATTCCACCAGAATTCAAGATAGACATCTACAAGGCCGGACATCTTTTTCAGATGCCTCCGGGGACAACTGAGGTTTATTCGAACTTCACCCCGCGCGCATCGCGCTTGCCTGGCGTTGATAAGGTTGTCGTCTGGGGCCTGCAGCCGTTCTTTGTGCGCGACCTAATCGACGCCTGGGACGACGAGTTCTTCGGCAAGCCCCTCGATAAGATCCTGGCTCGCTACCAGGCCCGCATGGACCGCATGATTGGTCCGGGTACGATCACCGTAGGCCACATCGCGGCACTACATAAGCTGGGATATCTGCCGGTGCGGATCAAGGCACTGCCGGAAGGTTCGCTTTGTCCGATGCGTGTGCCGTTTATGACTTGGCGGAACACGCACCAGGACTTCGCGTGGGTTACGAACTACATCGAGACTCACATGTCGTGCTCAATCTGGCACCCGATAACGTCGGCGACCACATGCTGGGAGTTTTATAAGGAATTCTACCGATCGGCGAAGCGGTCGGCCCCTGACAAGCTGGACTTCGCCTCAGTCCAGGGGCACGACTTCTCTATGCGCGGGCAAACTTCCCTGGAATCAGCAACGGCGGCTAGTGCTGCGCACCTCCTTTCGTTCATTGGTACCGACACGGTTCCGGCGCTGGACTACCTGGAAGAGCACTACGGCCCGGACGACAAGATTACCGGCGTAAGTGTGCGTGCGTCGGAGCACATGGTGATGCAGATGGGTGGTAAAGATACTGAGCTGGAGACGTACCGACGACTGATCTCTGACGTAGCGCCAAGTGGTATCATATCGATCGTTTCAGATACATGGGACTACTGGAACGTAATCGACAATATCCTCCCAGCACTCAAGGACGTTATCATGGCACGCGACGGGCGGGTCGTGGTCAGGCCAGATTCCGGCAGTCCCGTCAAGATACTTTGTGGAGACGAAGAGCAGTCGGCGGGGTCGTCGGCACACAAGGGCACTATCGAGGCTCTGTATGATTCGTTCGGTGGTTCACTAAATAACGTGAACTGCAAGGAGCTTGACCCACACATCGGAGTAATATACGGTGACAGCATTACTCGCGAGCGCCAGAAGGAGATCAACGAACGCCTCTGGCAGAAGCGTTTCGCATCAGTCAACTGGGTCGCCGGTGTCGGTTCGTTTGCATTACAGCATGTCACTCGTGACACATTCGGCTTCGCTATCAAGACCACGCACGGAGTTATCGACGGCGTTCCGGTAGATCTCTTCAAGGACCCCAAGACAGACGACGGAACTAAGCGTTCAGCACGCGGGTACCTGCGCGTGAACGAAGACTACACACTGAAGGAGTGCTGCACTCCGGAAGAAGAGGAAGGGGGGCTACTGGAAGTAGTGTTCGAAAATTCGATGCTAGTTCGGAAGCACAGTTTCAGTGAGGTCAGAGAGAGACTTCACTCGAACCTCGAAAAGTAAGAAGGAGATACGCCATGGCCGACGATCGCGCTATTAGAGATCTCGTCATCCCGCCGTCTTCGTATGTCTATATCCAGGACAAGCAGACTGGGCAGATCAATACCATCGCAAGCTAGTACGAATACGGGGTCCCCGATCCAACGAAAGGGACCCCGTATTTGTTCGAATGGAGAAAAAGTGCCTAGTGGCCGGATGTTCTTGTTGAACGCATTGCGGGTGACTGCTGCGTTTGCGTGTCCGTACGTGTATTTAAAACTAGAGCGAGCTTGAGGTGGAGGTCGCTACGCTACGGATGTTACGCGAGAAGCTAGGGCTGAATCAGGCGTCGCTAGCGGCCAAGCTCGGCAAGAGTCAGGGACAGGTATCCCGGACGGAGGCAAACGACGACCCGCGCATTTCGACGATCAAAGAATACGTGGAGGCATTAGGTGGCAAACTCGAAGTTACGGTCAGGTGTGGTACGACAGAAATCAAGCTCGCGTTCGATTAGTACGGGCTTATATGTCAGTTGATTTCGTAACCTCAGACGTTCACTTTCTACATGCGAACATCATCAAGTACTGTAACCGGCCGTTCAGTAGTGTCGAAGAACAAACTGAGTACTTGATAGAGAACTGGAATAGAGTAGTCGGCAAAGACCACGTCGTCATGAATCTCGGCGACTTCATTTGGACCAAGGACCCCGACGCTTGGGTAGGAATCGTCAACCGACTGAACGGCAAGCAGCAGATCGTCGTCGGAAACCACGACCACTTGCTTACCGAAAAGGACGGCACGCCAAAGAACTACGCCGACCTGGCGCCACAGATCCAGGAATTGATCAAAACCGGGAAGATCATTTCAATCAAGTCGATGTGTGAGATCAAACTCGCCGGACGCTGGTTTCACTACGTACACTTCCCGTTGGGGGCCTGGCATCGGTCGCTCTACGGAAGTGCGATGATCCACGGACACTGCGTTGATGAAGAAACAGAGATCATGACAACGAGCGGATGGAGGGGTATTCGTAATATTGCAATTGGTGACGGAATATATTCATTCGATCCAAGTAGGTGCGAATTTGTACTAGATACTATCAGTCAGATTGTGAAACAAAACTACCATGGTGACGTGTATGAATTAGACACTAGGAACATATCGTTTCGCGTTACTAGTGAGCATACCATGGTACATTTTAGTCGGGGTGGTAAGTTTTTGGAATCCCCAGCTAGTGTGCTGCTAAAGCAAAATACCATGAGGCTACTTAAGGCTGGAGTGCGTAGCGGAACTCGACTGAATTTATCCGACGATCTACTTGCCCTACTTATTCTTATTGCTGCCGATGGTTCAATTAAAACAGAAACGCAACTTGCACGGATCAAGGTTAAGCGCCCACATAAGATTGCTTATATTAAGCAGGTTTTATGTAACTTACAATTGCAATATAGTAAATACAAGCAAAAGGATGCCTCTTGGTCGTTTAATTTTTATATTCCACCAGAGCTGTTGTCATTTACTATAAAGGGACTAGATAGAAAATTAATGAGTTGTAGCCCCGATCAATTTAAGGTCATACTAGGGGCCTATGCAAATTCGGATGGTTCAGTAAATGGTAATGGCGTTATTATCTATTCCGCAAAAGAAGCAGAGATAGACCTTCTCCAGGAACTTGCTGTAATCTCTGGTTTTAGCGCAACTAAATTCACAAGGAGACATGGGTTCTCTGGTGGATTACGACATCAATTATCAGTTTATCCTAATGCAATAAGTCGCGTGCAGTCGATTCGTAGTAAACTCAAGGTCGAAAGAGTATATGGAGAGTTATTTTGGTGTATAAAATGTAAGAATCAGAATTTCATAATGCGTCGCAATGGCAAGGTTCATCTTACTGGTAATTCGCATGGTAAGTATCGGCTTTCTTGGCCACAGTCGGTTACTGACGGCAAGGCAATGGATGCCGGGGTTGACAGTCGTTCGATCGCAACCAATACCCTTGACGACAAGGGACTATATCGCCCATTCTGCATGCGGACGGAAGTGGCCCCACTAATTGCCAGTATCAAGTCCCGCAACCAGAACGACTTCAACGGCGACGCGTAATTGGCGAGTGAAGTAGTGGTAAAGGACAAGAAAGAACACGACCGGCGTAAGCTTACGAAGGAAGAAGGCGCAGCGATTTATCGGTGGCTGACGGAACGCTGGGGCCTTAGCCCGAAAGCGGGTTCGCAATTCCTGGACGAGGTGCGAGACAAACTTCCGTATCGGACAGTCGGGGAGGCATTCATGGAAGTCTGGACCTTCGCCAGGCGAGAGTACATGCTTCAGTTACTTGTCCACGTCAAGTCTGACAAGTACGATGAGCGACAGAAGGAATTGTTCATGTTCAAGACTGGTGGCTTGGATAAAGAAGATAGTTAGCCCGCTAAAATTGTGATCCACGTCTTTAAGCACCCCTGGTCGCTTGACTACACGCAGCTACTCAATAGCTACGAGCTTGCCGTTAAGTACACCAGTGAGAATCACTACGTCTTCTACATAAGAATACGTGAGGGTCGCATACGCTCCTCGGATGGGCTATCAAGGCCACTAACGGAGTACAGACTGACGCAACCCTCAAGGCTAAGCGCCGTTATGCGTGGCTGTCGCATGAGTAGCTTCAAGCCCGAATTACTAGTAACGGAAGGCGAAGGCACGACTTGTGCCTGGATAAAGAAACTGACCGAGCTATCTCAAATGATTAGAATTTGCACCGCTGATTTTCAGAAGGGGCCTAGTCTCGTAGTTCAGTACCACAATAACGATGTCCATACTTGGAATTCGACTGCATTCAGGCTCGTGATAATAACGGACCGTCCGATCAAGAGAGCTGAAGTGTTGAGTCAGGTACTCACTGAGCATAATCTAATTTGCCTTACTTCAGGACTGGCTGGTGTCATTGCTTTAGGTTAGTCGTTACAGAGCGCATTAGCACTGCGTACCGCACGGGCCTTCCGAACATTCTCGCGGCATGACTGTAGCTTTTTGATTGAGCGTGCCACTCCACCTGACGCGCCGCCCTTTAGTCCGTTGCAACTCGGGCAATGTAGCTTAGTTCCGGGGTGAATGTCGCAGTCGTAGTGGTTGACTTGTAGTTCCAAGAGGTTCTCGATCGCATTGTCTATTTCTTTTTTCATCGAACATATTATAGCACGACCCCAGATGGATAAACGACCCCTTGACCGACTGTTGAATCAGTGATAGGTTCGCCGCAGGCGGCGACCGCAACTTGCGAGGTAGGTGAGGATGAAAGCAAAAAGGCTCCTGAAGCTGGCCGACTTCCTTGAAAAGCTCCCCGAGAAGAAACGTAAGGGGAAGTTCGACATGGACACCTTCGGGAAACATGTCGGCCCACACCACCCCAAGAAGTACAACTACTGCGGCACGTCGGCATGTGCTCTTGGTTGGGCAACAACAAGCCCTTACTTCCGCCGACTTGGGCTAAAGGCCGGCTGGCGCAAAATGGGTCGGAAGGGAAGTCCAGGATATCGCTGGAGAATGGACATGAGTTACCGTAAGCTCCACGAATTCGCCGCAGCCGGGAGGTTGTTCGACATCCCAGAAATGGAAGCTTACTTCCTGTTCGGAGGTGGGGAACTAACGAGTAGGCGGAAAGTAATTCGGAGTCTGCGAAAACTAGCCAGGCTAGGAGTTACTAAGTTTAGGTTGGCACACGGGGCTAGCTATCAATGAACGGATGAAAAATCCATACTGGTTCGTAAGGAAATATGCGAAGTACGCGTTGCAGTCACTGCAACTCGCAGGCAGCTTGGTTGAGTTCTGTAAGAAGTGTGGTCGGAAACAACCGTTGGTCTGGACTGCTCCAAATAATCTATGGCTTGAGATTAACGGGAAATCTGGCGGGGTACTTTGCCCCGAATGCTTCCAATCTTGCTGTGACGCACGCGGAATCCCTGTTTGCTGGGAACCAAAAGTTAGAACCAGGGCACGCGGAAGTCAGCCAGGAAGGTAGGGTAAATTCGAATATGCCCGGTGTGTATTCCTATGCCGCGTGCCTCGCCCGTATTTGGTGCGTGCGTAGAGTACGTTACCTGTCGCCGTTGTCTCGCAATAAGAAGTCAACAGAGTCAGCGGACTGAAGGGAGATAGTCCATGGATGCGTTACCACCGAATCCACCGGCCGTAGTCAGTGCGGTATGCCCAGAACTACAGGTGCGGTCAGTTGAACTAGGGAAGCGCTTCTTTATTGTCGAGTACTGTGTTTACCGAGGGTCGGGATTTTACGCCCCGGCTACCGTAGACAGCCAACCTCACTACCCGGCACAGGCAACTGTCTATGAACTCAAGGGGGGTGTCCGGGTACGGCTCGGTCGTACATTCCCGGCTTCATGGATAGACCGAGGCTGCTTCGAAGACGATCCGGCGACACTCGTGTCTGAGGCGACAAGGAACTTCGGGAAGAAGTCCGGGAAGGTTCGAAAGAAGTAATTAGGGAGTGTGACGTAACGCAGTTTCGCTGGTCCTTTAAGCCAGAGTCGGCCAGATTAGCCGCGTCCAACTTGGTCCCATAGTTTAACAGGTTAAAACGGGCTCCTTATAAGAGCTTGACGTACGTTCAAGTCGTACTGGGACCACCTACCTATTAACGAAGGACTTAACTGTGGCGATTTCTAAACGTAGACTTGGTTGTAAGTGCACCTGCCATACCAATAATTGGCGGCTGTCGGGGTACAGGAGCCATGCTGACTGCTTGAACTGTACGAGCTTCCTGCGCTTCGAACCTAAAGTGCGGAAATTCCTTGAGCGAACCTTCAAGCCGAGCGTCGCCCCGATCCTTGGTCGCTCAACACTCCCGACCTTCAAACGGTCCCGAACGGTCCCGAACTCCTGCGCTTAGCCACGCATTCCTCCTTGCTGGAGGTTCGAAAAGGTGATAGCATGAGACGTTCCGTGGGACTGCGGCTCGGTCAACGAGCCGGGTCTCCTGGATCGATCGGGAGGTCGCTGCGTCCGTAATTATGCTGGCGTGGTACGGCCGGGCTGCTCACTCGCACGCCCGGTCGTCTCCTTTTCTGGACTATAACTGAATCGGGGTGTGGTGTGGGCGCAATTTTAGTCGCTTCGTGTCTCTGTCAGAATGCGTACCAGGACGGCCTTTATGGTCGCGGGAAGCGGCTGTTCAATCTCAAGTTCGACAAGGCCAAGGGGTCACTGTGTACCGTCTGCGGCAAGTCCGGGCCAGGCGTGGCCGTCCGTGAGGTTGCCACGAAAATCAAGCAGGCGAAGAAGGAAGAGCCGAAGGACAAGTCCGGTAAGAAGGGCAAGAAGGCAAAGTAAGCCAGTTCCTTCGTCGTCAATGCTCTATACTTTTTCCTTTTACTTCAACGACGAGTCCAGGCGGGCTATTCGTTCAAGTCGGAACTAGCCGGTGTTGAGCTGATCGAAGTCAACCCGGCGTACACGTCGCAACGCTGCTACTCCTGTGGCCACACGTGCGCATCGAATCGCGAGAACCAAGCGGAATTTCGTTGCGTGTCGTGCGGCCACGAAGCGAACGCGGACATCAACGCGGCGAAGAATATCCTTGCGGCAGGACATGCCGTCAATGCGCGTGGAGGCACACGGGTGCCGTTGAAGCGCGAACCTACTCGGGAGGTACGCCGTGCCGCGTAACTTCCGAGGAATCCTCGTCCCTTCAGGGCGGGGAGGATGTCAAAACGTAGCCAGGCTGGCTAGCCTAGGGACAGGACAGAGCGCGGCGACGCCGCTCGTCTTAGGGTGGGGGGACCTTACGTCCGGGTTCCCCCACCCCACCCCGGCCGTTGCCGGGCACCGACCAAGGCAGGCCCGAAAAGCCTACTGTTTCGGGCACGGTGCAAGTTACCACACTCTCTTGCATTTACAGGGACGCCAGAACCAAGATCTTACCCCTCCCGAGAGGGGGACCAGCCGCTTCCTGCCCGACTTCCACCCCACCGTCGGGTATCGTCGGTCCCGGACAGCGCAAAAAGCCTAGTGTTTACGGGTGCGAGCTTAGTTACCACACTCTCTTGCATTCCCCTCTTGCAAGGTAGTGTGGTAACTTTGCTCTCCCCTTATTCTAGGGCTCAACCGACCAAAGCGGGGAGTCCGAGGAGTCGAACCTGAGGCACCCCAGCCGCTCGGTTAGCCCGGCAGTCACAAGGTGCCATGGGACGGGGAGCCCGGTACCCCAGCCTTGAACTATACCGAGGTAGCCGGGGTGCGTGACGGTCTCTCTCCATCCCGGCCCCACGCGCAAAGGAACCCAGAAGATTCGCGTCATCGTTTTCTCCGTAACGCTTGGCTGTGTCTCGGTCTGATCACGGGGCCAGTTCTGGCATAACACGGGTCGGTATAAGCAAGGCCCCGCTTGCCTGATTTTACCAGCCGATGGTTATGCTGCCTTAACAGTGAAGCTACTTCGCGACGGCAATCTACACAGATGTTTCCATAGACCTGTCCCCGTCCGAACGGCGTCGTAAAGACAGGGGTCAGAGGTCCACGTATTTTCTAACGGGCCAGATGGACGTGCAGTTGATAGACGACGTGTCGCCCAGTGCGTAACTCTTGACTCTTCCGCATAGACCAAGTACCCTCGGCCTGTCGTGGTACTTACGTTTCGCTACCGTGTCAAGAAGCCCGGTGTGCTCCCCGCGAAAGCGCGCGCCGTCAACTTCGTCTGGAACTACTGCGGCGACGTGCAGAATCAGGCACGACGCTGGGCGCGACGCTGGCCCAGCGGCTTTGACCTCTGCAAGCTCGCCGCTGGATCGACGCGACTGCTCGAACTGCACTCCGACACCGTGCAGGACATCGCCAGGCACTTCGCTCGCTCGCGCGACACGAAGCGCCGTCGGCCACGATGGCGCGCCTCGCAGGGGTCTAAGCGTGCGCTCGGCTGGGTTCCCTTCCAGTCCGCGCGTGCCATCCATCTCGACCAAAGCGGCGTGACCTACCTCGGGACTCGCTACCGACTCTGGATGCATCGCCCAGTCGAGGGCCGCGTGCTCTCTGGGTCGTTCAGTGAAGATGCGCGCGGTCGGTGGTACCTGAACCTGCAGTGCGAAGTCGAGCCCGCTGCCGCGCGCGCTGGCGAAAGTGTCGGCATCGACCTCGGGCTGAAGACGTTCGCCACGATGTCCAACGGCGAGACGATCGAGAACCCCCGACACTACCGTCGCGAGGAAGCCGCACTCGCCATCGCGCAGCGGGCTGGTCACAAGCAGCGAGCGAAGGCGATCAACGCCAAGATTTCCAATCGAAGGAAGCACGACCTGCATGTCGCCTCGCGGCGACTGGTCGATCGCTTCGCCACTATCGTTGTCGGCAACGTGAACGCCGCCAGTCTCGCCAGGACTCCGCTCGCAAAGAGCGTGCTCGACGCTGGCTGGTCGATGTTCCGTGGGATGCTCCGCTACAAAGCCAACAGGCACGGCGTGACCTACGTAGAGGCTGACGAGCGATTTTCGACGCAGACCTGTTCCGAGTGCGGAAGCCTCGGCGGCCCGAGAGGGCTGGAGGGTCTCGCAGTAAGGGAATGGGTGTGCGAGCACTGCGCTGCGGTCCACGACCGCGACGTCAATGCCGCTCGAAATATCCTGTTCTCGGGGCAGAACGTTGTCCTCCACTTGACGGAAAGCCCCAGCCTTTAGGCCGGGGAAGACGTTACCTGGGCATCCTTCGCGAAACATCTGCCGTTGCCTCAGGTAACAATGGCGGACTGAAACTCGTATCTAACTGGGTACTCAGCGCGCTTGCTGTGTCGCCGATATTAACGGCATAGTCCTTTATTAACTGACATAGGCAAGAATTCGAAGGCAGAGGCCAGCGATCGGCCAGCCAGCTAAGGATTTCGAAACGAATATCTAAACGGACATCACGCAGCCGTTTCATTCGTCAGGCCACGTTCGCTGGTCAGTATAATTACGCCAGAACGTACGCCGACAGTGATCGACGAGTTCGCCTAGTTCTTGACAGACGCACCCTTCCTGGATTAACTCCTGACCCCTGAGGAATTCGTTACAGTCCTCTCTTAAGAGAATGGTGATTTCCTTAGTTTTCTGCATAGTTTACCACTCGGACTCCATAGGCCCTTCATGTTTGAGCGAATAGTTAGGCTTCGTACCAGTAGGAAAGAACGGGGTCCGCCTCGCATTCCGCCGGAGTGTTAAGTACGGCCTGCCACTTCCGAGCCGCCTGGGCGGTCCGTAAGTCCTCGTGGACCGGCTCGATATAGAGTGGCTGTTCCCCGGTCTGGAGCTTTGGGGACTGCTTCCGTAGCCATTTTAGGTCAACCCCGGCTATTGCCGACTTCAGAAGTTCGTAGGTGAGGGAAGTCGAAGGATCAGTCCAGACATTGACGGTGACAGCGCCCAGAAGGTTGACAACGTGGTCCCAGCCGACGATCTCGCCGAAGGCGCGGCGGACTTCTGTGTCGGTGATCGCGGCGTAGTCCTCCTTGGTATACGACTTGGCGTCTTCCGCCATACGCTTCGAGATCCAGGTGCCGTGCCAAGCGTAGGCCATTTCCCCGTTCTCCCAGAGCACGGCGGGACCCCCGGCGGCGTGCGCGCGGCCTTCGTCGTCCATGCTTAACTTGGGCATCTTGATCACGATCGCCGCCTCGTCCAGCAGGATCATGCCCCACGCACACCGGATGAATTCACGTAGGTTCCGGACGTGTTCGACATTGGGTCCCAGGTCAGTGCCGATGCGTTCAAGGAAGTCGTAGCAGGCGACCCACCCCGAATCGGGGATACCACACCAGTCTATGCTGACCTGTTTCGCGCCGGTCAATTCGGTCGCTAGGTCTAGCGCGACCTGAGTGGACGGCACTACCTCGATACGCTCAGGGCAAGTAGCGCCGTACAGCGAATACGCGGACACTAGCCACGCCTTGACAGTATCCATGTCGAAGGGGTTAGGGTTGCGAATGAAATGGTGGTATTCCTGTACCATCTCGCCTATGAGGGCCTTGTGCTCGTCAGTCATTTTTTGATCCTCTCTCCGTCTATTCAGTCTTCGACTGCGCGGTCCTGGCCATCGCCGCGCTCTCGTAACGGGCGGACGGCGTAATCGCCGGGCTCCAGCGGAACGGCGTCGTGCCTACCGGCGTGCGCGAGGGAGGTTGGTACCGCGACGCGGAAGGAAGTAACCTCGCTGTCCTTCCGGAACTCACAGGCCCCAACGACCGTATGCGGCGCAGAAAGATGACCGGCGACCACCAGGTCAACGGCCGGCGTTAGATCGCCCGTGATCCTACGACGCTCAACGACACAGTCGCCCTGTCGTGCGTAAACTTCCATTTTACTCTCCTTTAGGGAACCTGTCTAGGCCAATAGTGGTGGTTCGGCGTTACTTACTTCATGCCCTGCCTTCATTACATGTATCGAAGTACGACACTTTATCAAGTGACCACCGTATAGGTCGGTAATGTCGCGGTAGCTCAAGTGGTTATAAAAGATGCGGTGTAGACACCTAGTCCCTTTGCTAGATGGTTATAGACTTCTAGATACACCCTTGCCGTCAATTGGTAGTGGCCGTACTGTACGGACATTTTTCTACTAACCGAGATAGCTGGAGTGATGAGCCGTCGCATTCAATTCGGATAACCCCGCAAAGGATAACCTTGTAAAAAAACGCGGGTGTCGTAACTGCCGATTAAATTCATATAGATAGGCGGGCGCTACTAATGACGTTGCTTCGGTGAGTTTATGACGTATTTCAAGGGGAAAATCCGGAAAGTTCTCTACGGCAGATAGTCTATTCATGGTGGCACCTGCCCCATCTTAGGTATCGAAAGATGTCCAAGATAGTGATGGTTGCTTGCGAGAATAGGTGGTCCGTGTAAAATGGGGACTCGATTCCGTTGCCCGTAAGTATCTCCTTGAACCATGGTTTGCACCTGCTCCGATGCGTAAGGCGTTGCACTACCCGGCCTCGTTGTTGTCTCGCCAGTATATCTTCCGTATCGCCACGGACGCCTCCTCGCACGTGGTGATCGTGTTCTCGATGATTAAACGGTCGGCCGCCGTGTGAGTCCCTGACAGGGCGTGGTGTAGTGCGCTTGTTAGAACAGTCGCATTCCGGGCGAGGAGTGAGAATGCTTTCAGCAAGTCCTCGGACACAACAATAGGTTCAGACATTGCGGCAGTTCCCCCATTGCTCTATTGAGCCGTCTATGCCGAGACGTAAGTACTCGACACGTAGAGATTGAGACACCTGCGCCGGTGTCCACTTATAGTTCGGTATCGAAGCACCGACACGGTATCGAAGCATCGACACCTCACCCTTGGCCGGCTCGTGTTCTAGAAATGTTCCTTCAACCAGTACGCGTCCATTACGCGGACGTAGCTTGGCGTCACGTAAGAGGACGACCGGAACACTGCCCAGTAACTCGTCCTTAACGTAGTCGGTGAGTACCCACAACTCACCCTTACGGCGGACCTTCACCCGTTGTCCCAGTAGCAAGTACGCACCCCTAGCTAATTGGCTCAGCATACCCTATACCCCCCCATGAAAACAGTCAAGGAGAATCTGTTTTTTCTGTAAAGACATGGACTTACGCCGGTCGGAAAATGGACTGCCTGTTCTGGCGACCCCTGTGTACGACTAACGCCGCGAACCCCGGCGGCGTGGTCGCCGGTGGACAGGTCGTCCCGGCGCGCCGGACGCGAATTTAGACATCTTCCCGCCGCGCCCGTGGCCGACATGGAAGCGCCCGCATTCCCGGCAGTGGTATGCTCGGACGTTTGTCTCGCCGGTCTGGCTACGCTTGAGTCGCATCGCAAGTACGTGCGCGTCGTCACGCGTGAGGAAAATTCGCTTACCGTCACAAATCAAGGTGTCCATCCTTTTCGTGTACGGCGAGAAACATATCCGTGTACGTCAAGCTCCTAGAGCATCGCGAGCATTATTATTGAATATAGAACTCATTACTGGCGGGAATAATGGTTCGTCCGCATCTCTTTAATTAGGCAATCGAAAGTACAAAGTTCAGAGACCTTACCAGTATCAACAAGTAGTCGATCAGACTTGAATTCAGTATCTTCAATGAATGGCGACTCGCCATACGCGACACAAATAGTAACATCACAGTCATAGTTAGAGAAGTACAGTGATTCAATGTCAGCTAGTTTACCAACGATCATTGGTCCATTCAAATACTTCCTGAGGGCAAACCATGAAACAAGTTGATTATCTGTCTCAGTTCTACCGCAACTATCGCACTTGTGAGCATCAATTTTAGCCACTAAGATTCTCCTTAAGTGGTTCAGTCAAAGGCTCAATACCATACAAATTACGGAGGACGTTCTCTGGCGAACCACCTGCTTCATTAAGAATATTCTTAGAAGCAGCTTTCTTAGTTTTATTACGGTTTACATCTCTAAGATCGTCCAAAAGAACCAACCACTTACCCTCTGAGCTATGGTATTAATGAGCCGAAAAATGGTCTGGATTATCATAGTAAAAATCTAGTTTTTTGACTCCTGGTATCTCAAGTCTATCTACATACTCCTTGAACTTAAGATATCTCCGATCTTTACCTACTCCGAACGGAAGATACTCCTTAGCTCTGCTTGGTACCTCACCTCGACATCTTCGCGGATAGGGTGTCCTTCGAACTTGACGGCCGACAGTCTAGGCAGGGCGGTTCGAAGAAAGGATGTCAATTGATTGTCGAGTACATATTCGTGTACGGCGAGAAACATATCCGTGTACGTCCTGGTTTGTTTCCAGCATGACAATAAATCGACTTCAGTGAAGTTCTCGGCGTGCTGGACCCATTCGGCAATAGTCTTGTAGCGCCCGATGTCCGACTTAGAATACCCCAGCCTAGTACCGAACGCCTCGATTGCCGCCCGATCCAGGAGAGACAAGAGGCAACCGATACGTACGTCGAGCGGTACCAGTGCTGCTGCGGCGACGGCCAGGAGCGGCAGTGCCCCATGAGTAACTTCCGGAAACCACCAACTCAGACAGTCGGCGTCATGAAGGGACAAGAAGAATTCACTTGCCCCACGCGCCGTCATCGCCCGGTGGAATTCTTCACGCACTCGTTCGTGCGACAACAGCGGCAACTCCGGCGATGTCCGGCGCATCATCCGGACAGTATCCGGGTGAATCCGGTAGCCGAACGACGCAGCGAACCTGGCGGCGCGAATGGTCCGGAGTGGGTCCTCCGCGAATGCGTCCGACGTATGCCGGATTAGTCGAGCCTTGATGTCAAGCTCCGCATTGTGTGGGTCAATCAGTCCGTCACTCGGGTGATATGCCGCCGAGTTTATGGTCAGGTCGCGTCGGAAGAGATCGGTTCCGAGATCCGCCGCCGGATACCACGCAAAGCCGTGATAGCCTTGGCCCTGCTTCTTCTCCCCCCGCGCAAGTGCGATCTGGACGCCAGGGAAGCGAGGGTGTTCGAATACGGGGAAATCCGCCTTGATCGGCGTACACCCGGCAGCCAGTAGATGGTCCAGTCCTCCGACAACCACAGTGTCAATGTCTTTTATCGAACCAACTTCTTCGCCGTTAAGTGCCCGGACAGTATCCCGGACCGCGCCGCCGACTACGTATACCTTGAGACGGAGGAATACCTCAAGGTCGCGGATGAGTGAATCGAATTGAGTGAACAGCTTAGCCCCCTGTCTCGCGGACTATCTCCGTAGAGAATGGTCAGTAAGGTACTGGCTAAACAGGTCGTGATGCGTACCCCTGGACCTGCATCTCAGGCAAATCGCACTTACGCCCGTACCGATTAGGGTTGTGCGGACTTCGTACGCGATTCCATTACCGTAAGACTCCTCGCCGTCGTGGTGGTCCTTGAGGTGTCTCTTGTTCCATTCAACGAAGACGGCCTGCTCGTGTTTACTTAAATCGAACGTCACTGGCACTCCGGGCTTGTTCGGCGAGTCGTTCGCAGCTCCGGTGGACGTACGCCAGGTCCTTGTAACCGGCCTCCGGAAACACGCTCAGGGCGGGCATGCCCGGTGCAAAATCTCCGCCATGGGCTGTGTCGAACCCTAGCCACCAAAAATCGTCGGACTCGCCAGGTTCGGGGACGTGACAGACGCCGATGTCGGGCCGACACTTATCGGTGTACGTGACCCCTCCATGGACACTTGCGTCAAGACTGTCCTGTTCGTCTTCGCCGTACGCGCCGCGCCCGTGCCAGGGGTGCAGCGGGGGGACCCCGACGTACCCACACCACGCCCCGATGCCATTCCGGCGTGCGATACAAGGGTAGCCAGTCGGGCTACGCCATACCTCGTAGTCTGGCTCCTTGTCCCACTGTCCGGACGGCCATCCGGTGCGGTCAATCACTGGTCGCTTAATTTCTTCCATTGCGTTTGTCCCTATGCTTCCAGGGCGGCGTCGAGGTTGACGTAGTCAATGTCTATTTCTTCACTCAGTGAGTCAATCAATTCAAGTACGGCCTGGCCGGCGTCACCCTCTTGCCATGTTTCCGACTTGTCGTCGTGCTGCGACTGTAAGTCTTCAGCCAGGGCTGTACAGAACTTGTTCGCCGCACTAATGGCAGTGCGGAGTGCGTCTTTGAGGTTTTGCGCTTCGTCCTTCTGGCTCTTCGTGATCTTCATGTTTTCTCCTTTTGCTCCGGTGATTCGGAGCGGCCTCGATTACCTTAGACCAGATTACTGATTAACCCAGTGGTTGACTAGTCGGCTCGTTAGCTCTGGCGTTACGAAGGGTCCCTGTGCGCGGAACTCCTGCTCGCCGTCCTGGAACATCAAGTCTCCCTTACCCATGAGGTTTTCCGCGCCGGTCCTGTCCAGGATGACCCCACTTGCAGATGTGGTTCGTACTCTGAAAGCGATCTGCGCCGGGAAGTTCGACGTGATCGTGGTGCTGATCACTTCCGCCTTCGGGTGCTGTGTGCATAGCACCAGGTGAATCCCGGCTGCTCTCGCCTTCTGGCCTAGCCGTGCGACGTGTACCTTCGCACGCTTGTCTTGCGCGACTAGGTCGGCGTACTCGTCGATGAACACGACGATAGGGTAAATGCGTTCCCTTGCTTGCTGTGGCGACACGTCAACTACTGACGGTGCCTTCGCCTGGTTCCACTGCTCGACCGACTGGTAGCCAGCTTTCTGTAGCCAGGCGTACCGATGGTCCATGAGCTTACACATGCCCTCAAGTACGGCGACGGCCTGTGGGATTTCGTCCACTACCGGATGAAGCAAGAACGGCAGCTTCTTGTACTGGCCGTACTCCACTCGTTTCGGATCGATCATTACTAACTTCGTCACGCTCGGGTTATGCGCTGCCATGAGGCAGGCAATCATGTTATTTACCCAGACCGACTTGCCGCTGCCCGTTTGGCCTGCAACCAAGATGTGCGGGTGCTTAGTCAAGTCGGCAATTCGTACCTGTCCGTGTGAATCCAGTCCAACGATGTACGGCACCTGGAGCTTGCTGTATGCGGCTTCCAGCGCCGGCAGGCATGCCGCGAAGTCTACGGATGTGCGTTCCTTGTTCGGGATGATTAGTTCGTCGTTGTCTACCAGTACGTTGAACGGCACTCCGAGTCGCACGGCAATGTCCGTTGCGCGAGACGGAAGCAGGCTAATTCGCGTGCTGCCGAGAGGGCTCAGCTTATAGCTAGTAGTCACCGGGCCGTTACTGACTGACGTGACGGTACACGGTAGTCGTAGCTCTGCTAGTGTCGCCTCGACAAGTGCTGTCGGGAGTGAGCCGATACACTGCGGAAGATGGACGAACTCGAATTCCGGCGCTCGCCATTGCTTGATATGCTCACGGTCGAGCAAGCCAGTGAACGCGGCCTTGATTTTTGAAAACACACCCTCTCCTTTGCTCGGGATTACGAGAACAGCCATGCGAGAAAGAGAACTATGACGACAAACGACAGCCAGGGGGTACCCTTGCCATCGTCGTCACCGGGTCCGAGCCATGCTGGATTCATCACGGTAACAGTGAGACCAGCAGTAGCACGAGTGCTACGGCAATCGCGCCGTAACAGAATCCATTCAGTATCTTTTCGAACCGTTCCTGGTTCACGTTCCCCCCTTACAGAACTTGTTATGTTGCCAAAGCGAGTGACAGCCCGTGACATAGGCTAGACACTTTTGGCACAGGTATTTCCTTGCGTGCTCGGGTATCTCCCGTATCGGTTCGTCCGAGTGGCGCTGTCTGACAGGAAAGTCGTGACGTAGCGACTCTAGTTTGTCCGAGTTAGGCACGGGGGTCACCTATGTCAGTTACGATCGACGAGTACTTAGGCCGCACGAACGTGCCGTGCGGGAGAACTGGTGTCTGGTACGTATCAGCCCCCATCCGTGCAATCCAGGTTACCCCGTCCGTACCGATCGAGACAATCACCTGGTCAGGCTCGCATGTCATCATCGGATACATGTCGGAATGAATCAACACCGGCGTGTCCGTGAGTTGCCTCAGTAGATCCCTTGACACCGGGTCACTTGCCCCCGTTACGGTCTCGATGTCCGTGTCTAGGTAGTATACCAGATCCAGCGCCGGGTCGTCCGTGCGGTCCGCAAGGTACTTGTCCATGCGCTTGAGTAGCCGCCCTTCCGTCGTCAAGTCTACTCCGAGTTGGAAAGCGACGGGGTTACGAATGCGCGGGCTTGCCCCGCGTGTATACTGGTCCGCCCGGAGTAGGAGCGAACAGAATTCCTCCCGTCTGTCCGGCGGGTGGACCCTGATGATGTCTGCCATTGTCGAACCTTTCCTGGCTTGGGTGGTCCTAGTTAGCGACGATCGCCAGGAGCTTCCCGGCGCGCTCTTCTAGGTTGTTACGTGAGTCGAGGTGAACGTAGTCTCGTGCCGATGCCGTGAGCCCCTGGATGAGATCCCAGAGAGTGGCGCACTTGCCTTCTTCGTTCAGCGCGTAAGTGACGGCCTCTCGCGATTCCCCTTTCGTGAACTTGCCGTGTTCGTTCAAGAACATAAGTACGGCGTCGGAGTCGTCGGCCTTCGGCAGTACGTACTGCTGCGCCCGCCTGACGGTATCCGCCATCGTAGAGTCCTGTTGCTCGGCGATCCGCAGTAGCCCGTCTAGCGCTTCCCGCTGGAAGCGCTTGGGGCCGTACTTCGAATGACGGATCAAGACGGACTGGACATGCTGTGCCCCCCAGACAATGTGGTTCCCGCACACCGAGTTGAAGTAGAAGATAGTACAGCCGAACATGCGTGCCCCCGTCTCGGAGTTCCAGGTGAAGAAACCGCGATTCAGTTCGGCACGTGGGCCGACATCAAGTTGGGACCCACCGTCGATCATGAAGATGAACACGTCGTGGTCGGAAGCGTAAAGGCCGTTACGGTTGTCGTCGTATGACTTTGGATTGTAGAACTTTCCGTCCGATCGCTTGACGGCCGTCTCGGCAAGCTCGACTACCTCGGCATCCCAGATACGTCCGTAGTTCGGGCCGTTGAACGAACGGATCTCGGTGTGGTCGTCGTACGCGCAGGAAAGAACCTGCACGTCCTGTTCGACAATTTCATTGGTTCGAAGAGAGTAATTAAGGTTCCGTGCGGCCAGTTCTGGGGGGAGCTTCCGCAAGTAACTGGCCGGGGCTCCCACCTGAGTGCAGAGTTGTCCGAAGGCGCTGAACGTCGGCACGGCGTGTCCGGCCTTGTTGGCGATAGTCAGTCCGCCGTGCTCGGGGACCACCGAGAGGTTCCCGAAGGAACGAACGCTCTCGCGGGAGATCGCACGGCGGGAGGTGACGGCCGACTTGAGTGCGTCGAGCGTCGCGTAGCACTCGTCGTCCGGGCGGTTCGCCCAGTTCTTGTTGGCTTGCATCAGTTCCATTGCGTTTTCCTTTCTTGATTGAGTCTTACTCAATCTTCTAGTTACGAACTTAGATTGACGCGTACTCGAATTAGTCGCGTCGTCCCTTGCCGTTGTGGTCGCGGGTATAGCCACCCCAGCCTGCTTTCTTGAGCAAGGCAAATGCACGTCCCGCAGCGCTGCCTGCCTTTTGTCCCCCGTGAATAAGCAGGGCAAAATCGTGGTCCGCTGCGGCGGCGTGCGTGTCGTCGTGGTCGATCGGTAGGGCGGATTTCGTGTCGAGTACCACCCATGCGATGCTATAGCCGAGCTTACGTGCGCGGTCCGTTCCGTAGCGCGTGCCGTCCGACACGGTGATGCGGAGGTTATCGGGTAATTTTGCTCGCTCGGGCAGCAGATGTACTGATTTGGTGTACGCATAGAACGTGACGGTCGGCCTAGCATGGGCGACGGCAATCCAGGCCGCAAGATAGGCAGGCGAGAAGAAATCGCCCGAGACGTGTAGGCGAATGCGCGTTGTTTTGTTCGGAATAGAGGCCAAGATAAGTCCCGTCATCGCATCGGTAGTCTTGGCTGAGCGGAGTAAGTTGAAATTGTTCCATCGTGAGTTTCTGACGGAAGGGTACATTTCCGCCGAGGCAGCAAAGCAGCGATAGGTTTGCGATGTCCCGTCCGTAATCTTGCCAGTGTCCGGATCTGCCTTGGCAAGACATTCCAGCGCACCTGGGCAACTATGCCCAGCCGGAAGGGAGAAGGTGTAGGTCCGCTTGTCCAGCTTGGCATTACCCTTTCCGAATGTCAGCTTGTGCATGTTCCTCTCCTCCTATCACCGATAAGGCTATAGGGTCAAGGGGTCTTTCTTCCCCCCGGCTGGGGCCTTTTGGGGCCGAGAAATCCCTGACAATCCGCCTCCTTCCGGGTGTATTACTAGCCCGGTCGAGAGCGGAAGCTGGCTTACGAAGCGTACCTCTACTCGGTCGCCTTTTTGGTTTTCGAACAGGACCGTCCCGTCCGGTGCTACTTTCATCTGCCGAGCCGTGACGCGCCTCCATGCCCCGATCAAGGTTCGTATCGCCGCAACGGGTGTTACCACGAACACTTCTTTGGCGGCGGCGATCTTGCCGTGACGGTAGTGCGTGACATGCCACCGCGACGCAACTCCGGCGCTGGCCGTATTGCGTTTGCGGTATCGAGGTATCGATACCGTTCGTTCGTTCATTGGATACTAACCCGGTATTCCTCGCCACCTAGCTTGATTGAAAGCAGGCTAGTGAGCGCGTAGTCCCGCAGGATAATTTCCTTGTCCGTCTCCTGTGTCAGGGCCTGTTTCTTTTTGACAAGGTAAGACTTGATCTCGTCGAGCCTTTCTTCGTTCTCGACCAACTCGCCGTCCAGGTAGTAAAGCGGGGCCTCGACAGAACGCTCTACTTTTAGTTCGAGGTAGTACAGTTCCTTGTTCCGTACCAGTGGCGACCCCGGAATGCGCTCACCCCACTTGCGCGGCTGCGCGGCGAACGTCTCGGTGTGGCCTTCGCGTTCGCGCTGGTTATTGACCGAGTTCTGGTAAGACCAGCCGATCATCCCGTTGACCCACGACCGCTTCTTGACCCGGAAGCATTTCTTGATTTTGTCGTAGAACGGATTGTCCGTCTTGTTCATGCTGGGGACCGTCTCGGTACAAAGCGTGACGGGTTGCGCGCCGCGCCGCTCGTGTACCAGTTCCATGAATTCCGGTAGATTGACGACTCTCATCTTACTCTCCTCTTTCTTAATGGTCCATGTTCGATTGCATGTTCGATCATCGGGAGCGGGAAGTCCAACGAGTCTTGTACGTACGATTATTATTCTTGCCGGGGACAACAACTGTCGTGGTTGACGTGCCACTACTATAGTTAGTGCCACTACTGCTTGTTCCCTCGGCATTAGCAGCACTGTCAATGACGGCCCCAAGGAAGAGGAACGGAACGACGACGGCAGTTAGCACGACACGACCGGCAGTCTTGATAACATGGTAGTCCTCGCCCTCAACGTACCCAAGTCCGCCCCAAGCAGACGGGACTGGTTCAGTAAGAGCGTAGCTGTCAGTATCACTAGTTACCCTTGCTGCACACCCAGAAGTTACGAGTAAAAGTAAAAAGACAATTACTCTCATCAATCTCTCCATTTCAGTAGGTGACGACGCCTACGGCTTAGGCGGTGACACGCGGGATTAGGCGGACCCGCAAGTCGAACCCTAGTGCGTCCGCCGTCCTCGCGAAGGTCCGAATCGTCAGGTTACGCTGCGGGTCAAATAGGGTGCTGACGGCCGGCAGGGTCACTCCGAGCCGGCGCGCTAGTGCTGACTTGCTGATGTCCGCCCGCTTAAGTCCGGACTCAAGTGCGCCGACCGCCTGTGCCAATGCCTCGTTCTCGCGCGCCGTCTTGACTCGACCGACCGCTACCCGCTCGCCGGGCTTTCTGTTCTGCTTGCTCATCTTTTTCCCCCTTGCTGTTCGGGAAGCCGTGCTTCCGGGTTAATTGCCTTACGCCCTTCTAGGCGAGGTAGGGACTCTAGTCAACTTCTTTTCTTTATTTAATTCTCGTCAAATTCAGAAAGACCTAGCTCTCAGCAAGCCCGTGCAGGCCGCGAATTAGTAACTGCTCTGCGCCGAACACCAGTAGATTCCCGCAGTTCTCGCACTTGTAACGCTCGGCATCTGGCTCGACTCCGCCGACCTGAATGCCGCAACCTAGACAGAACCCGTAGTTATCGTCTATTTCGAGGGCTTGAACCAGGGCGGAAAAAGTCGGCTTATAGCGGCGCTTGCCGCTCTTCGAGATGTAGGCGATAGAATCGCTACTTGCAGTGTGATTTCCTGGCGTCATCGTGACGGCACCGCGTCCAGTATGGCTGCCCATGGGGCGTCCCGGCCCTCACTACGGCAAGGCCAGTCGAGCGCCGTCAGTCGTCCGTCCGTCGAGCGCTCAACCACAACGTCCGCCCTCAGTGCGTCGGCCAACACAGGGTTGTCCCGGAGGGCGCGTGCGTTCCGGCGTGCGTCCGCCGGAGCCGAAAGCGCGTACCTCGTACCGCCATCGGCCTGTGGCCATTGTCCCCACACCTGCAGTGCCTTGCTGTCGTTGGTCGTCACCGTCTGTCCTCCTGCGCGCGTGCATCGTTAATCGCTGCGGCGCAAGCGGCGAAAGCCTCATCGCGCGACATGTCCCCTAGCCTGATTAGGGCTGCTCGATTGAGGGTCGAGTAGTCGTATGTATTGATCTGGCCATCTAGCGCCAGGTCGCAGACCGCGCCCAGGAAGTCGTCCCCGTGCTCGTATGCTGCGTGGCGCAGTGTGCTGATCTGACCGAAGCTGATATTGTGCTTGGTTGTCTCGGTACTCATACCCTATGCCCCCTTCTGTTTACTCTTTATCGAACAAAATCAAAACGGAATCGCCGCGTTGTGCGCGACGGATTTTGGGACTTGGTTGGGTTGGCTACCCCACGGCCTCTGACTCGTATACTGCGTTGTACTTGTCGGTCACAGAAACCGAATCAGGCTTGACATCTCGGCAAGACTTGCAGTGCGGACATTGGACTACCTTCCGTTCCGTGTACTTCGCGGACAGCCTGAACAAGTTCCCTTCCGGACTGCCGTCGTCCGGAATCAAGAGGTCGAGAATGTCACCCCAGAAATACTGGTCCAGGGGTTGACTCCAGGCAAGGGCATTTCTGGTCCGCGCGACCAACTCCGGTGTTGCAAAACCAACGGTGGCCTGGAAAGTATTGTCATTGCTGTCGTGACGAACAGCAAGAACCCCCTGTTGGATCGTCAGTTTCGTCCCTGGCCGGTAGTCTGCGCGCCGGACCCCGCACCGCTCCCGGAGGATCTGGTCCGCGTAATTCGCGAATTCCCAGGATGCGCCACCAGACTTTACGCCCCGTTCCGGGACGCCGCCGGGCATGAGGTGGCCGTAAAAGTAGATAATATTAGCGGCGCGAGCCAGCGAGTACGAAATGACTTCCTCGAATAGCTCCCGGAGTGAACCCGTCCAGTCGTTAGACTGGTCAATGCGTATGTACCTGTCTACGTCGGTGGACGTGGGCCAGATACAGTCAAGCGTGCTTCTGTCCTGCCCGAGTGCATCGGTCTTGAGGCGGGCGTACAGGTGCGAGATTTGTGCTGACTTCATAAGTGTGTCGAACTGTGGCTTGACACACTCATGCCAGGCTCGGCCGTAATTAAATTCGAGCATCAGAATTTCTCCTTATTTACCCTATTGTCCTCTTGCCGCCTCGATAGCTTCGAGTGCGTCTAGAATCGCCAGCGTTTCGCAGGATGGTTAGCCCCTTCGTTTGAGCTTGGCCAAGCTGCGCTCAAGCTCCGGGAAGTCGTCGGCGAGAATGCTTACGTCGCGGACTTCGTAAGGACCCCGGAGTGCTGCGATGGCGTCCGCAGCTTGATCGGCGGGGACCATGAATCGGAAGCTGTGGCACCGAACGAGAACCCTTACCCCGCCCCCACATGCGGCCGCCAGTGATGCCAAGCTGGCAAAGTCGAGGAAACCTAAGCAGTCAACGATCTTCTCGGCATCGTCGAGTTTCAGTTGATCGAACCGACAAAGCTCGACTAATGACTTGTCGGAAGTTTTGCCCCTCATTTAGGTTGTCCTTTCTTAGTTCAGAACTGTTTTCCAAGTGCTGTTAGCGCCGAAAACGGGTCCCGGAAAGCGGTGGCGATTTCGGAGGCGGGTTTTTCGCTATCCCTCTGCGTCGGCTACCAGTAATCGGATAATGGCGGGAAGTGTACTTTCCGAGATCCTGACGCAGCTAATGCATGAGCGGTTGTTCGGACTAATTTCGACATCGTGCCAGATGTCCCCGATCTTGACGGAGCCCTTCCAAAGATAGGTCGCGGTGTCCTCGTTGCGGGAGTCATCCGACACGCGGATGCCGGCCGGAAGGTTCGATTTGAACCTCTCTACTAGTTGGGCCACGCTGGCGGTGCCGGCGTCGTCTGCGTCGACACGCGCCTTTGCTAGGCCGTATGCTTTTTCGGCGCTGTCTAAGAGACGACGCGCGATGTCTTTTGCGACTTGCTCGGCGGATTTCTTTGCCGAGCAAAAGATAGAAAGCGTCAACTGGTCCTGCTCGCGTTGCGTGGTGCCGCTGAAATATGCCCTGTGGTATCGCTGGAATTCCAGCCGATTGCGCAAGTCCCCCGGACGTGCCGACACGCCATACCTCTCGCGGTCCCGCCTGATGTAGAGAGTAGTGCGGCCGTTTGTGATGTCGCAAGTCTTGTCGTTCCCGACGAAGTCCTCCGTATCAACCCATTTGGCTACCGGGACGAAGCCCGGAAGGTACGTTGCGATTTCGCGCGCCGTTGCGGCGTTCGCCTTTACGAGGTTGATTCGCTGCTGCATGTAGTCATTCATGGCTCCCTCCTTACGCTCGGTTGCCGAGCACGTCATATTCGTATTCGTTCATCCGGATATTGTCGTCTACTATTTCGTCCGACTGTGAATACTCGTAGCCAGCTTTAAGCTGACGGTACATCCAGCGCATGAGGTCCCGGAATGCTTCCGGCAGGACTTCGGAGTCTACAACGTCGGCTGCTCCCGTGTCGTCGGGAAGCTCAACGACTACACTCACCGTGTACTCGTGACTGTAGAAATAACTACTTTTTGCAATCACGGCCGACAATACATTACCGTTACGCGCCTGCTCGTCGGCGAGTACGTCGGCGATTCTGGCGAGTTCCGAGTCCCCCGGTGCGTGCTGCCGGATCAATTTTTGCGCATGGGCCGCGAAAGTGTAGGTGGCCTCGAAACATGCGCCGTCACCCTGTGAGTAGAATCCGCTGAAAAAGATACAAGAGTCCTGCCGCGTGTTGCCGGACATTAGCTTGACGGCGAAAGTCTTGAGCTTGATTCCGAGAATCGCACAGACCGTCTCGAAATCGTCACTGCAGGCATTTAGCGGGGATTCATTTGCCCCCTCGCGATACCAGTCCCGCGCCTTCTCTTTCGCCTTATCCCCCAACTCGTCGAATTGATAGAGGTTGATTTCGACTGTACGCATTACCCTTTCCCCCATTGCTGTTTTGCGATATTGAGAGACGAGGAATAAAGCTCCCCGTCGTTCGACAAACATCCGTAGCAGAAGATCACGTCGGGTCCTGCCATGTCGTATTCTATGGCCATGGCCGTATTCGCAGAATTATGGGTCCCGCACGGGCCGCGCGGGTCCGGGTCGCCGCCGTCTACTCGGTACACCCTGGCGCGACACCTTGCACACTTCCCGACGTAAGTGAGAATCTCGCCGGCCGACGTGACTTGTGGCGCATTGGTTCGAAAGGACAGATTACTCATGGATAACCTCGACCTTTTCGGCTAGAAACACACTCCCTATGTATCCGGGCTTATCCCGGCAGTCGTCAAGGATTACTGACACCCTGAATGGCTTGGCGGTCGTGGAACCTGCATACCACGAGCGTTTATAAAATTTTGGCGTGTCGTTAATGACGTAATTCACGGTGCCAAGCCTTCCGTCCTGTAGCTTCACCCGATCACCCCGCGTCATATTCAACCTCGATTTCTTCGTCGTCGAACCCGCAGCATGGGTCCCCTACGTCGAGCGTTTGCCCACATTCGTCGCAGTCGTATTGCTTGACCCATCGGTCAAGATCACGGTCGAAACGGGCGTTTGTGTTCGGGCATCCGCGCTCATGGCACGGCACGCCACAGATTGAGAGAAGCTCGCACTGGTCACATGACAGTCGGTAAGCTCTTATGCGCGGCACGGGTCCCCCTATTCGTCAGTTTTAATCTCAATCCCAAGTGCGATCAATTCCGACAAATTCATCGGCGGATTGTTCAATTACTGTTGGCATATCCGCCCCTTACGTCGTCCATGGGTCCCTCAATAATCCTCGGCGTCGATCGGTTCGTCTACGTCGGACTGATTGTAGCCGGACAGAATTTCCGGACGAAATTGTCCGAGCTTTTCCTTTTCGCACTTGTCACACACGCGACAAAGGTAAACCCCCTGCGCGTCAAATTCCTCCCACGACTCGTCGCGGGAATGTTGGCAGTAGTTACTCATAGTGAGCCTAATCCCTGCCCCTGTGGTACTTGTTGTCGTCCGAGGATAACTTGCCACACATGGCGATTGGCGATCGTATAAGTAAATCCTTCATTTCGGGACCCTCGACAGTATTCGTCCTGGTAGGGGCGTGGCGTGAAGTAGTTAGCGTGAGTGACGACGGCCTTCGGGTCGCGATCCAGAATTTCCTGAGCGACGGGTGCCCATTTATCCAGAATCTCCTGCGGCCACCCACCGGGGATGTTCTCCCCGTTGAGTTGTTCGATTATGGTCATTTACTTACTCTCGGAGTAGGTGTTTTCATTGCGAAAGCCTTTCTGCGTTGTCCTGTCGCCTTCTAGTTACAGGGGACTAGCTCGTAATCGTGTACCCAGCTATAGCCGTACGGTCGGCCAGCGGCAAATTCCCGCTGGACAAGAAACTTCGTGGCGGGGCCCTCCGGCGTTCCGGGTATAACGTCAATTACGTATCCGGACAGGCTAACCTCGTCGTCGAGGTCGACTAGCGCGGTTCGACCCATTTGCATTTCGCAAAGGTCGTTCCGCGTGTTGCGGTAAAGATATACCGCCGCCTGCACCTTGAGCTTGACTCGATCACCGAGGCGAACAGTCGTCATTCTCCTATCTCCTTGGCGCTTCTCCCGAGCGCCGGTGTCCGTCACGACCTGCACCCGCAAGCCGCGCGGCGGTCGCCGCAATCGGAGCAGACGCCACCCGCGTGGCGCGTGGCTACTGCGGGCGGGGCAGGGTACCGCTCGCGATACGCGGCGGTAGCGGCGCAGTCCCGCTCCGCGCACACCTGGCATGGTGCCCAGTATCCGTCTGCGCCCACGACTCGTGGTGTGCGGCACCGAAGGCAGGCCTCTTCGCTGCTCGTCATTGGTCCTTCCCCCTGGCACTCTCCAGAGCGCCCATCCTGCGAAAGTGCAGGCGGAAAGGCTCGCCATGGGCGCAAGCCTGACCGTCTAGGCTCTACGCGGGACCGATCGTATGGTCAAACATCAATTTCGGCGCCCCTGTGGTAGCTCAGGGCAGCCCGTCTCCTGGCCCTGACGGCCAGGCGGAGGTCTTCGGCCTGCTTGGCCCCGTCGTTGTCACTCCACAAATAGGCGGCGCGAACGACGGCGTAGCTGGCTTCGAGGAGAACGTCGGCTCGTCTCTCTTCCTGCTCTTCCTCCTCGCAGACTGCGCACGAGCACCCGGGCTGCGGGGCTGGGTCGTCGCCCACCAGCTCGTTGACCGCTGCGGCGCAAGCGGCGTAAGCCTCATCGCGCGACATATCCCCTAGCCTGATTAGGGCTGCTCGATTGAGGGTCGAGTAGTCGTATGTATTGATCTTGCCATCTAGCGCCAGGTCGCAGACCGCGCCCAGGAAGTCGTCCCCGTGCTCGTATGACGCATGGCGCAGCGCGCTGATCGTCGCGAAGCTAATATTGTACTTGGTTGTCTCCTCGCAGACCGCGCACGTGGCGTCCTCGCTGTGCGCGTCCATGACGTGTGCAGCCGGGCACCAGGCCTTGCCGTAGCAGCACGGGCCGATGCTCGTGCCGTCCTTCAAGCGGGGGATCGGCCAGCCCTGCGCGGCAGCCTCGGCCGTGATCGCCTCGCCACAGCCGTCGCACTTCTCGATGCTCATGACGTCACCTCTGTTGCTGCGTCAGCTTGATCGTCTTTGCGAATCATGGTCTCTTCCCCCTGGCACTCGTTCCTGAGCGCCCATCCTGCGAAAGCGCAGGCGGAAAGGCTCGCCATGGGCGCAAGCCTGACCGTCCGGACTCTCAGGTACGCATGGGCATAAGCAGCGCCTTGCGCCCGGTATTAGGGCACGCAAGTTCGATAGGATGATCCCCGACCTCTGCCGCATTGTCACCGCGGAGCGTAAGCGTGATGGCTACGCCGTGGCCGTTTCGGGCACCGCCCTCGTCTCCCGCCAGTGCCTTGGCTAGCTCCGCGATGTAGCGCGCCGAGAAGCGCACTGTCGCGAAAATCGGGTGCGCCGTTGCGTCATTCAAGACACTCCGGTAGTCGAAAAACTTGTCGCCATCGGTCTCGCGCTTGAGCACGAGCTTCGTACCATCCGCCGAGCAAATGGCGACATGCCCATTAGCCAGCGTTTCGGCAAGGTTTATCTCAAGCTTGACCCCCTTGCCTACGCCCTTGGCCACCTGCGCTGCCTCGGTCGCGGAAAAGAGAATCTCCGCATCCCCCAGCTCGGCCGCGCCATCAAGCGGGATAACAAGCAGTCGGTGCCCATCGGTCGAGACAAGTCCGTCGCGATTCAGGCAGACCCGCCGATACGTTCCGCGCTTAGGGTCAGTGCTGGCCACGTTCGTTGCTAGGTCATTCTTCGTGATGTTGATCATGGTCTCTTTCTCCCCTGGCGCTCGTTCCAGAGCGCCCATCCTGCGAAAGCGCAGGCGGAAAGGCTCGCCATGGGCGCGAACCTGACCGTCTAGGCTCTACGCGGGACCGATCGTATGGTCAAACATCAATTTCGGTTCTCAGTGCTTCTTGGAAGCACTCGCTAATGTGATCCTTGATCTCGTTCCGGTTTTCTCCGGATATCGAAACATCAATTTCGGCCGCAAGCGAAGCCTTGACTTTGACCTCGTGAGAGGTCCATCCATCATAGCTCCCATTATCGTCCATGTGATGGAACGACACACGGAAGACCAGAAGTTCCCCGGTGCTGGCGTCGGGCATAAGGGTGGTTCCGTCGTCGAACCCACCCCCGCTAGGCATGTACTCGCGAGTTAGCGCGCGAGCGGCTATGCCGTGATCAATCGCCCATTGCGCCGCGAGAACATTGCTAACATCGCGGGCGAGGCGATCCTCGCAGGTACGCCTTGCGTCGCACATACCGGCCAGGACGCGATACAGCTTTGCTTTTCTCATGTTATTCTCCGTATGTCGCGACTAGCGCGCGCAGGCGGAAAGGCTCGCCGTGGGCGCAAGCCTGACCGTCCGGACTCTACCTGCCATTCCTTTTGCCGGCACTAGTGCTCCAATCGAGACCAGCGGGCTCATGCCGGATACTCGCGGCGAGAAAAGGCGTCGTATACCGGCAGCACGCTATAGATGTGGCAAGCGCGCCAGATTGCCTCCTCTTTAGGCAACTGCCCAAAATCTGCCCGGATACTCGCGGCGAGAAAAGGCGTCGTATACCGGCAGCACGCTATAGATGTGGCAAGCGCGCCAGATTGCCTCCTCTTTAGGCAACTGCCCAAAATCTGCAGTGAGCGATTCCATTGCGACGCGCAACGTCTCTACGAAGCCGAGCAGGTCGCTCGCGACCTGCTGCACATCTGCACATCCGCAACAGACTACCCGGTCCCCCGACCAAAATTCTGCCCCTCCATCGCAGCCTGGAGTTTCGCACGAACCCTCGAACTCGACTGGGTGAGCGTCGTACTCCTCAAACATTCTCATGTTCCATCCTCCCCCTTACTTTGACCTAAAAGCATCGTTGGCGCTAGATAGCGCTATCAATGCGTACACACTTAGCCGGTCTCACTAGCGGATCGTGCTAACTATTGAACCTTACTACGTTTCTTGTCGAGCCGTCGAGCTATCGCGCTATCGCGTCGATCGGCGAGCCTTACATACTTAGCCGATCCCGCGAGCAATCGTGCTAAGTACTGAATTTTACTACGTTTCTTGTCGAGCCGTCGAGCCGTCGAGCTATCGCGCTATCGCGTCGATCGGCGAGCCTTACATACTTAGCCGATCCCGCGAGCAATCGTGCTAACTATTGAATTTTACTACGTTTCTTGTCGAGCCGTCGAGCTATCGCGCTATCGCGCTATCGCGTCGATCGGCGAGTCTTACATACTTAGCCGATCCCGCGAGCAATCGTGCTAAGTACTGAATTTTACTACGTTTCTTGTCGAGCCGTCGGTCGAGCCGTCGGTCGATCCGTCTAACCTTAGTCGTTTGTGCAGGCGAATCGGCGCAAGTATTGAACCTTGCACGACTTTCGATCCGTCGGTCGAGCCGTCGGTCGTTTCGATCCGTCGGTCGAGCCGTCGGTCGATCCGTCTAACCTTAGTCGTTTGTGCAGGCGAATCGGCGCAAGTATTGAACAACACTAAGGAAATAACACGTTAATTTTAAGCTAAACGCTTGACTTGCCCAGTATGGGGCTGATAGACGTGTTCTCGCCTCGCATGTCGCGGTGCGCGAAACCGAAGGGGAAGACCATCATGGCAAAATTACTAACGACGCTAGAATCGGACGTGGCCAGAGTGGCGGAGACTGCTGCGGACCTGGCCGGCCGCATGGCGGCCGCCCGAACGGCCGGCCAGCAGCGGACAAGACTAGCGCGGAGTGAAACGCGGCAAATTGCCGCGTACAAAGCGGAATCGGCTTATTTGGATACGCTTCGCGCCGATACGGCCGAGCGTATCATGCGTGATGCTGCGGCTTACGGCTTGCCACATCCTGACGTCGCATTGGGAGGGCAATGGGAAGCAGCGATGGAGCGCGGGATTTTCGACCTATCGCGCCCCCGCGCAACGTCAGAGAACGTGCCGTATTCGCGGCTGTATCACGCCGAGTGTGAAGGGTACGTAGCGAACGATTACGGCAGCGTGTCGGCGGAGCGCGTGCATGCGCTAGCGCATGTCCGCGCGTCCGATTCTGCCCGCCATGTGGCAGGCGTAGCCTATTTGGTGCTGCGCACGGAGCAGGCATGCCCTGAAGGCGATCGCCTTCGCGTTGTCTTTGCCGCGCACGTCGACCGCGTCACACTTGAAAGTCTGCTGCTCCAGCTTCGCGAGCACGTTGCCGTCGACGGCGCATTGCCAGCTAAAATCAAGGTATTCGATGGGGTGAACCCTAGTGGTCGGGCACTGTGGATCGACTGGAACCGAGCGAAAGAAGAGGCGAGAAGGGAAGGGATAACGGGTACGCGCGCTGCCATGGTGCGCGCGGAAGCGCTTGTCGCCACGATCGTGGCAGAAATCGACGACGTGCCGCGTCCCCCTAGCGGCCCAGACGCACTGCGTCTCGACCGCCTGCACGCGCGCCTGCAGTCCACACAGGCGCTGCTTGTGGCCGCGCAGGCTGCTGCGGACGAAGACGTAGCTCCAGATCGTAGCGCAGCGCAGGCTGCGCTTGAGCGTTGGACGGACGCTCAAGAGCGAGACAGCCTGCCGACCGAACCCAAGCCGCGCAAGCGGACGCGCAAAATCAAGACGTGCGCGGCGCTTCGTTCCAGTGATCCTGCGAGCAGCTATGAGACGCTACGCGCCCACCAGGCGCTTGTGGCCTCGCTCGCGCCGATGCCAGTACGCGCAGTGTCACGACCTGCACGTCCCCCGGTTTCGACTGGGGTGCACGATCGCGCAGGGAGACCCGTGCCTGCTTGGGTACTGGCGGATCGTTCAAAATCAATGTAACAGTACGCACGCTTCGCAAGACTGGCGATGGTCGCTCGACCATCGCCAGTCTTGCGTTCAAAGCTTGACTTCGATTTTCCGCAAGCTAGAGTGAGACCTATGGGAATCCTTGAGCTTGCGTTGACTGCATTTGGTTTCGCTTTCGCTTTCGCCTCGATCTGTTTCTTGAGCCTGCAGGAATAAGTGAGCCTGCAGGAATAAGACGCTTCGCTTAAATGGGCGATGGTTCCTCGACCATCGCCCATTTTCTTGCGATCCTGCCCACAGTAGAACGTTGTTCTAGAATCCAGAATCAAACGACGTTTGCGGAAATGCCCCAAACGGCGTAGCTGCGTTTGTTTGAGCTAGGTAAGGGTAGGCTATCACCTGCCCTTGCCGTGCTCGCCAGCAAGCTCCTAGCGCTATCTAGGGCATGGCGAAAGAAAAGCGTAACCACAACCTGTGGTGTAGGTAGGCGCTTGCTACCGCTACTAATGGTGGTCGCCATATAAGCAAAGGTCGTTGCATAAGTCGCGCAGCATAAGCTAGGCTTCTCAAAAGCTGAAAGCTCGAAAGCTGAAAGCTCGAAAGCTGAAAGCTCGAAAGCTGAAAGCTCGAAAGCTGAAAGCTCGAAAGCTGAAAGCTCGGGACTTGGCTTGTTCGCTCGCTGAATTCTTTGCTTGTCTCTTGCCTGCTCATCTCGCTCTGTCAAGTAAGAATTCAAATGACGTCAGTATAAAAATACGAATTGACGTCAGTATAAAAATACGAATTGACGTCAACTAAGAATACGAATTGACGTCAACTAAGAATACGATGTCGAAGTACGACATCTTACGTCAACTACAAAAAGAAGTGCCGTCAAGCACAAAGTTGGTTCCTTCGCTCGCTCAATTCTTTGCTTGTCTCCTGCCTGCTTCGCTCGCTCTGTTTTTTTTGATTGACAAGTGCCGTTCGGCCATATCTGTGCTTGACACCAACTTTTTACTTGACATGACTCTAGAATGAGCGAATGAGCGGCGTTCGGCCATAACTGTGCTTGAACTTGTTGCTTGACACAAACTTTATTCTTGACATCTGTCAACATAACAATTTGCACTGTGAGTGTCAATACAAAAGATGGGACCCTATGCCGGTCCAATTTTCTGTTTGACAGGGTGGGGGGGTAGTGCTAGTGATAGTCGTGAAGATGATTCAAAATGACACGTAACCCTATGCGGGTGGTTAGAAGTATTTCCGGGTAAGGTTATGTGGTTTATATATGTATATTTGCGTACTAAAAGACGCCAAAGTTCCAAAACAGAGCGAATAAGGGAAGGTAAGAGAGAAGAATGAATTGAATTGAGCGAATGAACCAAGTTCGAGCTTAATGAGGGGGCCTAGGTAGTCCGGGCGCCACGTCGGTGTCTCAATTTGAGTGATAATGGGTTACACTTCGACCCTGGCGGCTGCATCCGCATGCCAGGTGACGTAGACAGGGTGGTCTGAGCGTCGGAGGGGTTCTTGTTTGGGGAGGTTGTCCTTAACGCGTAACCGGCAGTGGGTGGTATTAAGTAGACATACGCGTTAAGTTTTCGCTTGATGTTAGACAAGGAATAGGTAGCTTTTTATTTAAGTTACGTAGTTAGACCACAACATGTAGTGGTCGAAGGTAGTGGAACCACAATATGTAGTGGTTTTAGGGCAAGAAGACAGCGTGAAAAGGATTAATCGATAACGACACTTCGGCGGTTAGAAGTATTTCCAGGTAAGGTTATGCGGTTTTCGTGTACGTTCTGGTTGCCAGCCCCAAGCTGCGCTCAGGTAATGACCGTGGGCTGTACAGTTCGGAAAGTCCACACACAGATAGACAGGCAAGACGGGCTCGCGAATGATGCAACTAAATCCAGAGACCAGGTACTTACCGAAGTAGCCGGTACGAATTGTATATAACAAGAGGTCCCCTTTTAGATACTGAACGGCGTTACTCCCCGGTACTAACCTGCACTGTATGCCAGGATTTACCATCTTTACTTTTCAGTAAGTAAACTTTATACTCCCTTGAGTAAGAGGCGTGTTCCTCTCCGCTAGCGTCGAAGCAGGCATCGTCAAGGACATCCCCGTACCGCCAGTAGTCTGTTTTAATGTGATACAACATAAGATGTTGATACCTCGACATCGAGACTAGTATATTACCTTAATTGAGTCCAGCGCAGACTGCCGCCCAGCATCACTAGAATGATATAGTGTTTAGTCCTTTTATTGTGGGCCACATGTTCAATTTCGTATTCGTCGAAAAAAGCATCCATAAACACACCTCCGCCCCATGCCGGCCGGAAGTAATCTGTTCGAATGTGATATAGCATACGTACGCGAAGGGGACGGAAGCATTACGTACGCGAAGGGGACGGAAGCATTACGTACGCGAAGGGGACGGAAGCATTACGTACGCGAAGGGGACGGAAGCATTACGTACGCGAAGGGGACGGAAGCATTACGCCATAACTCGACTTACCACCTTACCTGTCGCGCCACTCCAAATATAGACCTTATTTGGGTTTTTAATATAAAAGTAAACATAGCTCCCCGACTGAAACTGTACATCGAAACCGGGTTCTTCTCGCTCGGTCTGGATATTTTCATAGTCATTAAACCTTTCCCAGTAACTTGTATTTAAAGTATACAGCAAAATGTCACCCGACTGAGAGGTGTCGATACTTCGACATCCAGGGCCACGCGGACACGCCCGGCAGCGCTAAGATGAGGTGTCGTACTTCGATATCGGATTAGTATATTACCTTAATTTGACCCAATTTAAGTCCCCGCACAGCATAACGAGGACGATATGGTGTTTAGTTATCTTATTATAGGCAACATGTTCAAGTCCGTGTTCGTCGAGAAACGCGTCCAGGAACATGCCTCCGCCGCCAGCCCCTGGCCGGAAGTAGTCTGTTCGAATATAATAAAGCACGAGGTGTCCTAAGATGCCGTATATGGCATCTTGAGATGTCGCATACAACATCATATTGGTATTTTAAATGATCAACTAACGGAAGTTAATAACACTATATTCTCTATTACTCCCAGCTTTTTTACGATGCCAAGACCAAGCCGGAAACTTATTATGGGCCGGAGTGCCTTCACAGAACGGCTCGACGCACGTCAGAATAGTGCCGGGTTCTTGATCAAAGAATACAATCCGCAGGCACGGAACGAAGCTCCGTGGCTGCGTCCAGTAGTCTGTTCGAATATGATACAACACTTACCGTCTCAACCGAGTCGGTCCATTATGGACGCGAAGCGGACAGAAAGCATTGAGCCACATAAAGACCTTGTCTGGGTCGCTAACGTAGAAGAAAGCGTACTGAGCGGCGAACTGCACCTCAAAGCCGTCCAGTTCACCGCTCCGAAACCTTTCCCAGTAACTAGTCTTTAAAGTATACAGCACGTTACGTGAGATGTCGATACTTCGGCATCGAGGTCCTATTTTACCCGAACCCATTGTAGACTCCCTCTCAGTATAACAAGGACGATACAGTGCCCAGTCTTTTGATGATAGGTCACATGTGCAAGTCCGCCCTCGTCGAAAAATGTAAGATTAATACGATTAATGTCAGTCTGGTGTGGATAAACGTCCCAGTAGTCTGTTCGAATATGATATAGCATCACATACACTTAGTGGACGGAAGAATTACTTAAGTGATGAAATTAGCGGAAACATACCTCTCGCCAACTACGCCAGGCCCAGACTGGGTACTCATTATGAATCGAGATCCTCGCACAAGGCAAGTTGGAGCACATCCCGACACAGTGTCCGTCGGCGTCCTCCATGAACGCGAAACGCGCGCACTTAAGATTAATACGATTAATGTCAGTCTGGTGTGGATAAACGTCCCAGTAGTCTGTTCGAATATGATATAGCACGAGATGAGATGCCTTTCTCTAATCTTGCTTGATACCGAAGGGGTCTACCTAACCCGAAGCCAGTCTCTCTGGGTCCAGGAGTACCACATGGAACTACCTTTTAGTATCTTATCTCTTAAACTATCGACATTCATAAGGAAGTCCGGGGTCCCTAAGTAGTCCGAGAACGCCTGAAGCTCAGCACCGAAGTTCGAAGCCGGAACTAAATAGTCTGTTCGAATGTGATATAGCAAGGTGTCGTCCTCGGATACCGAGAGATGTCGTACTTCGACTTCGTGCTACCTTACCCGAACCCACTGCAGACGACCGCCCAGCATAACGAGGACGATATAGTGCTCAGTTCTTTTACGATAGGCCACATGTTCAAGTCCGCCTTCGTCAATGAATGCGTCCAGGAATAGCCCACCGTCATAGGCCACATGTTCAAGTCCGCCTTCGTCAATGAATGCGTCCAGGAATAGCCCACCGTCATTTTGGTCTGGCTGGAAGTAATCTGTTCGAATACGATACAACATTATGGTTACGATGGAGTATGATTTATCAACATAGGTTAAGGAACTTAATGTCGTAAATCCAGGAACCATTAGATATCCGTGGTGGTAGATGGTACGGGCAGTACGGGTAATCATTACACCTAAAATACAACCCACTCCCTACCTTACAGTAAACCACGCACTTAGCACGACCATATGGGGTTACGTGCCCTGTAAATATTCTATATAACATTTAGGACACGAAGGACGAAGGTTCGGATCCTAGCTAGAACGAAGTCACGGTCCGAGAACTCCTCTTCTGAGATTTCAAGGAGACTTATTCTACGTTCCAGCAGGAAGAGTCTCTTATTCGAACCACTCCGGATACTGCCCTTGGTGGCGTGCCAGAAGGACCCGTTGGCCTCTATGGCTAGATGGAGGGCTGGGAGCCAGCAATCCACTACGTACTTCTCGCCAACCAGGGCCTGCTCTTCGTATTCGAACCCCAGTTCCTGCTGAAGTTCGAGCAGGACGTCGTTAAGGGCATCTTCGATCCAAGTCCGTGGCATGCTACGGACGGCACAGAGGTGCGAGCAATACCGGTCCCTTCCGCGTCTCATATTGCCAGCCTTACGGTATAGCGGAAGGCCGCATTCGAGGCAAGTGGAGAGTCCGCCGCCGCGACGTCCGGCGTCCCACTGCTCCCATATCTTGCGGCAGACCTGGCCGCAGAAGGTGGTCAGCCTCCGTGACGACAAGAAGGGGTAGCTACAGGAAAGACAGAACCGCATTGGTGCATCCTTGTTGAGTCGTACTTCGACTTACTTACGACGGAAGAATTAGTGCAATCGATATTTGATTCGCCCAAGTCCACCATTAGGATACCTGACTAAGGTCAAGGCCCCCAGAACACCGAGATTCAGCCTGGGCACGGTCCGCTAACCCAGTAAGCTGTTTTAATATTAGAATTACCAAACGAAGTAGTGCTGTTTTCCTTCAACATATCGCCAAGCCTGGAAGCTTCTGGGGGACCTCGTGAAGTGATTCCGGCATTTCGGGTGTTCTGTGCACAGATATGTCCCTTCCCCTGGATGCCCCTCAACACGCGGGCCGATCTTCAGCACGCATGGATAAAACCCTGGGTCAGCGTACAGGTAGTCTGTTTTTATGTGATATAGCATTATGGACCCGAAGGGGACAGAAGCATTATGGACCCGAAGGGGACAGAAGCATTATGGACCCGAAGGGGACAGAAGCATTATGGACCCGAAGGGGACAGAAGCATTATGGACCCGAAGGGGACAGAAGGATTATTAAGACCGGCTAATTACACAACTCTGATCCAGTCCTTTTTAACCCAAGAGTACCAATTGCGTCAAGCTCCGTCACCAGAAGTCATCGCTTCTTGCCCCCTGGCGCCCGATTCCGGCAACTGTTGCCGGAATCGTTGCCGGAATGGGCGGCCGGAAACCGGGGAAGCGGTACGAGTCGGAGAGATGACGGCGAGGTCTCGGCAATGGCATCGCGCAATCATGCCGAGTTTTCGCAGCGGCTCAACCCCTCCCTGAGCCGCTTCCGGAGCGGGTTTTCTCCTTCTCAACCCTGCTCGGCTACCCACTCAAACCCCCGAAGAGCCAATATTAAGAAAGAGGTCCGAAGTATTCAGACAGTCGAGGTCCGAAGTATGCAGACAGCCACTGAACGCACAAAGCCAGGAGCCGACAGCCAAAACTAGATAATCTGTTCGAATAGTATATAACATGAGATGTCGTACTTCGACTCATGAATCATGCGTTCATTATTAGGAAGTTCCCGTTAACCGTACAGACCCACTTATTTTTATGCAGACGGCACGCGCCGTCGAGACATGTTATATATATAAATGGGTCCCAGCCTTGCTTTCCCGGAAAATAGACCAACCGTATACAGCTTGCTGCGCCGTTACCAGCAGTGCCTAGCCAATTTGTTTTGATAGTATACAACATGGGTAGTTTAAGTAACAACCACGTGTCGCACCTGACACCGAAGGGGCCTACTTAACCCGAAGCCAGCCCCCCCGGGTCCAGGAGTACCACATAGAACTACCTTTTGGTATCGAAGGTCTGAGAAAAGGCCTGTTGATATTCATAAAGAAATCCGGTGTCCCCCAGTACTCCGAGAACGCCTGAAGCTCGGCACCGAAGTCCGAAGCCGGAACTAAATAGTCTGTTTTAATGTGATATAACATGCGGCACCTACGTTAAGGGGCCTTACCGGACGCGAACCCAGGTCTTCCTAGCCCAGGAGTACCACATCGAACCACCTTCTGGTATCGGATATTCGCATTTAATGGACCTTTCAATATTAATAAAGAAGTCCGGTGTCCCCCAGTAATCCGGGAACGCCTGAAGCTCGGCTTTAAGACTCATAGCCGGAATTAAATGGTCTGTTCGAATATGATACAGCACGGCGCATCACACTAGTGGCTTAAAATCCAGGATATACGTCTTATTTCTACTACACCGGACCCACTGGTTCGGCTTCATGATCCTTTTTTTCCTAACTACGCACAGAGTAGTCCGAAGACTAATTCGATAATACAGTATATTGAGCGGCGCATTTTCTAGCTCAATATCGAACACGCATTTTTCTAACCCGTATACCCCGGACACGACCAGGTAGCTCGTTCTGAGTTTATATAGCATTATGGACCCGAAGGGGACAGAAGCATTATGGACCCGAAGGGGACAGAAGGATTACGGACACGAAGCGGCCGGAAGGATTATTAAGACCGGCTAGTTACACAACTCTGATCCAATCCTTTTTAGCCCAAGAGTACCAATTGCGTCAAGCTCCGTCAAGCTCCGTCAAGCTCCGTCAAGCTAGCAGGTAGAGGGACGGCAGCATGGTTGTGAGGATCTTGAGTCGCAGGTACTCCTCATCACGTAGGCCGCCGAATTCTATATAGATCCTATTGATACAACCGGCCCCATGTTTATGCCTGACCAGACAAAGACGGAGCCTAAAGCGAGAGAGGCTATTTTCTTGATAGGGCAAAGCTAAGCTGAAACGGAACGCAAATCCATAATTCGAATAGTACATAACAAATAAAGGGTTATTTGGCATATGCAGGTAGTCTGTTTTAATGTGATACAACATGAGATGTTAATACTTCGACATCGAGCTATCTTACTCGAACCCACACAGGTCGGCCGTTTACCGTTGCCAGAATGCAATGCTTCTTAGTTATCTTATTATAGGCCAGATGTTCAAGTCCGTGTTCATCCCGGAACGCATCAAGAAACGCTGACATCACCCTGGACACGCTATACGTGGGCGTGAAGTAGTCTGTTCGAATATGATATAACACATAGACACAAATAAGGAAAAGTTCACACGAAATAGTAACATTTTCCATTCATATTTCGCCAGGCCATAAGCGGGAGCATTGACATCCTCCCCGCCCTAAAGGACGAGGATTCCTACTGCTAGCGTCGCATGCCCGCGACGGAGAATGTTCTTGGCGGCATTCACATCACGATCGTGACGTGTGCCGCACTCCGAACAAGTCCATTCCCTTATTCCAAGACATGTAATACCTTTCGGCCTCGACTCGGGGAGTGATCCGCAAGACGAGCATGTTTGGGTGGAGTACGCTTCGTTGACCTCAACGAACAACACGCCAGCGTTTTCGCTTTTGTAATGCAGCATTGTTCGGAACGACGACCAGCCTGCATCTAAGACGGACTTTGCCATTTTAGTTTTTGCAAGGCCGGAGGCGTTCACATTACCAACGAAGATCGCACCATTCTCACTCACGAGATTGGTGCTCAGTTTGTGCAGGAAGTCTTTCCTGCGGTTTGCTATTTGAGCGTGAATCGTTTTGACTTGTTTCGTCTTGTTAGCACGCTGCGCCGTTGCCAGCTTGACCTCTGCACCACGGTAAAGGCGCTGCGCTTCGATTTTCACGCCATTAGACATTGTAGCGAAGTCTTTCAAACCAAGATCAATGCCAACGGATGCAACGCCGGTCGATTTTGCTACAGCAACTTCGACGCAGATATTGGCGTACCAACGGCCACGAGTATCTTGGCTGAAACTGCCGGAACCTAATTTGTATTGGTCTAGTCCGTAACTATCCCATAACCCAAAGCACTGACCCGCATAGCGTATCTGACCGCCTTTGTAGGCGATGCAGTCATGTCGGAATGGAATCCAGCCCAAGGACTTGCGCGCACCAAATGACGTGCGCCAGCGCAGCTTGGCTTTCTTGAACTGCTTGCGACGCGTAACTAGTTCAGCACCGATCATTTGTACCGATGCTGAATTGATTGACAATCCTTCCTTCGTTGCTCCTGCAGTATATTTTTGCAGGTCGTAACTACTGAAGAATTTACCAGTGCGTCGGAGGTGTTTATAGGATAGTTCATTGCAGTAATTCCACACCGTATTGACATCCAACGCCAAGGCATCGAGTGCCTTAGCGTGTTTGTCTTTGATACGGACTCGCAATGTTTTCATGTTTAAACTAGGCGGACAATTGCATTAGCTTGAAGCAACCAGGGAACACCACGCGACTGTTCTGGATGAATCAAGCAGTGGTCGTTATGACACTGATATAGCCCCTGGCGACTGTCGTCAGCCGAGAGGGGTTCTGCCCTTAACGCCGAGGTGAAGCTCGCCGAGATACAGGGAACGTAGTTCCGGTGCTTAGTCCAGTAGTCTGTTCGAATAGAATACAACATCAATATCTCTCCACGGAGGTGTGGATCACCATCGTCGTTTTCAAACGAGAACGACATAATCGTGGTTTTTATACGAGAACGATATACAGGCGCTCGTATCTCCCTGCCAATAAGTAAATAGCCTCAAGTTATACTCGCCAGTGTAATCTCGCATGGCACATAAGTTCTTTGTTGGGTCAAGGCCCACTGCCACAAAGTGGTCGGTTCTAATTTTACACAGCAAGGTGAGGTGTCGATACTTCGATACCGTGAGGTGTCGATACTTCGATACCGTGAGGTGTCGATACTTCGATACCGTGAGTGTCGCACTTCGATACCGAGGTGAGATCACCTAAAATAAACAGTAATATCTAAATCACTATTGATGATTCTAAATCTAGTTTTATGATATATACTGGAGTGCGTAGCGCTACTGGAGTGCGTAGCGCAACTGTCATTACGGCAGAACCTCATCTCGTACCGCAGGGGCCTCCCGGAATCAAAGGCCATCTCTAGACAATGAAGAAATGACGGAACGTTCGCCACGAGATAGTCCGTTCTTATTATGTACAGCACGGCTATCTTAACTCAACCCAGGCACTTAGTCTCCACGAAAACCACACAGAGCGGCGGGGCTTGAGCCCGCCCGGACGTCCACTGAAATCATGCGCGGAATCCACATTTAGGAACAAGTCTCCGGTGCCGTTCATGTCGGCAAAGGCTCGCAGATTGATTCCTGGCACGTCAGATGTCGTGCTTAAATAATCCGTTCTGATGTGGTACAACATACCCTAAATAAAATATAACATTACGGATACGGAGTAGACGTAAGGACCACGAACACTCAGCGTCGAGTCGTACTTCGATTCATCGGAAATCCTCTCGGCGGAGACCGGGGCAGAACGTTGTCATCACTTGGCGGAAAGCCCCAGCCTTCAGGCCGGGGAAGACGTTACCAGCGCGACGAAGCCGGTCCCACTCGGCTTGCACCTCCGGCAGCGATGACGTTGCCGCGTCCGCGTCGCCGAGCGGCTCGAGCGCGCGCCGACGAACGCTGTACGTCTTTCCGGTCCCGGGCGGCCCGTACAGGATGATGTTCGACGCCGGGCCAGTCGGCGTGTAGGTCTTCGCGGGCGTAGCGGTGGCGACCGTGTTGGTCTGCACGTCGCGCAGGATGGCGTCGATGCCGATCTTGAACTGCTGTGCCTCGGCCTCCGTGATCTCGCGCAGCTCCGGCGCCGCCGACAACTCCGGCGCCTGCATCATCGGTAGCCGGCGCCAGTAGAGTTGCGTCTCCTTCCCGCCGTCGAGCGCCAGCACGCGGGCGAGCGCGACGACGCTATCGCCATCATGCAGAGCGATCACGTGGCCCGCGCGGATGCCCTCTTGAAAGAGCTTCGACGGTACGGCGTACGACGCGGGCAAGTCGCTCACGCGCACCTCGTCCTTCGCGGCGAGTTGGGCCCGCTGCTCGGCGGGCGCGATGTCCTTTAGAGGTACGAACCAGAAGCGGGCGTTACTCATCGCTCGCCCTCTCACTGCCAAACAGGCTCGACCAGCCGCCTGCGCGTTCAATGCATTGATCGATCTCGCTCGAGACCTCAACGAGTCGACCGCAGGCCTCAACGATCGAGCGGAAGGTGGCGATCTCCTCGTCAGACAGCGAACGCTCGTTCTTGCGCCGATCGTCGAGCCACTTATGACAGACCTGATAGGCCCCGATGGTAAACTCCCACGAGGCAACGGGAACGGCGTCGAAGTAGCTCGTCGCGTTGATGAACAGACGCCCCTGCGACGCGCTGGGTGCCGTGAGTCGCATGGTCTTACCCCCCTCGCCGACCTTGGTTACTTCGCGGTCCGCGCCGTTGAACTTCGCCAACGCCCTAGGCGCCGCTACCTCCAACAAGTATGCGGACGCGAGCTGTCCTCCAAGCTCGCTCAGCTCGTGAAACGCGACCAACGTCGGGGGGACCGGAATCTTCGGGAAGTCCACCTGCAGCATGTCCAGGTACCGTTTCCGGTACTCAGGCGAGTGCAGGATCGCGACGATGTAGTCGAAGAGCAGTTCCGGCCACGAAGTCACTCCGCGAGAGGTCGGCCACTTGCTGCGTGGGCCAAGCGTCTGCTCGAAGCGCGCCACAGCACTCTCCGCGAAGTTGGCGACGCGGAGTGCTCCATCGGCCTCCGGGCTCAAGTACAGAGGGAACGCGTAGCCACGCTCCCTGCTCCTATTGGAGACGCAACTGTCATCGACGATGCGGTCGGCTACCAGCACATGGCTCCAAGTTGGGCTGACGATCTGGCGACAGACCATGAGGCAGCGATTGGTGGCCACGGGGCGAAGATGAACAAAGACATCTTCCCGCGGCCAGTCGACCATCCAAGGCGCGTAGTAGACGTGCCGCGTGTCGAAGGGCCTGTAGAGGCACGGCTCGGGGCGAGTGCGCCACTGCCGGTCAGCCGCCACCTTCTTTCGAGCCTCGGAGAGTTTCCATCCCCTGGTATCGCCCGGCGGATATTTGCCTTCGCTTCGTTCTCCGAAAAAGCGGGAGCGAACTGCCGCATCGCTGACGGACGCGTCGCGAAAATCCTCGATGCGGTCGAGAAGGCTTTCGGCATCGAAGTCGACCACCAAACCGTCGCGCGCGGTGATGAGCCCAGTCGTCGAGGTGGCCATCAGGTCGGTCACTTTGATGAACGTGGCAAAGTCTGCGCTTCCTCCCGCCTGCCACGGGAAGAAGAAGTAGTAGGGAGTGGAGGGCGCAAGCGCTGCGAGCCGGCCAGCGCCGGCCTCCAGCAGCGCCAGCTTCTCTTTCCTCACTCCCCAGACGTCTCGATGAAGCACGACAGACGTCGGAGCGGTGGACGAGGAAGGCGTCGCGCTGCGGACCATGATGGCGATCGCAACGCCCTGCTGAATCTGGAAGACGTTCTCGTCGGTGACCCCTTTCGGCATGCGTCGGCGATTCTTCGTGCTCCCATTCAGATCGATCACCTTAATTCGAGGGAACGTGCGCATGAGTTGCTGACGCATTCCTCGGAACGTCGGGTTGGAGAGGTAGCCGTTGTTCGTGACCATTCCCACGACGCCGAGCCCGGAGCACTCGATCCGCCACTGCGCCATACGGATGAACTTTACGTAGTCATCGTTCAGCCAGAGCTTCTTCTCGCCAAGCGACTGCCCATCGACCTCGTAGTAGCTGCCCGTCGCTTGGTCGGACGGCGACACGCCCTTCAACAGCCCGACGATCCATCCTCCGTTGTTCTGTGAGACGGCAGCGTACGGCGGGTTGCCGACGACCACGGTGATGGCCGCGCGAACCTTGGTTTCCTCCGCTAGGCGGGACTCGTCGGCCACATTCGCGCCCAGCATTTCGAGTTGCTTGCCGGTGTGCGGTTCGAGCGAGTTCGTAAGGAACACCCGCAGTCGATCGTTCTTCGCGAACGTGAAGCCGGTCTCCTGCAGCGCGAGGCCGAGCCGCAGGTGGCTTACGATGTATGGCGCCATCATCAGCTCGAAGCCGTTGATGCGCGGGAGCAGATCACGGCGGACGTAGCCGACCCACGCCTTCTTTGCGGCCTCCTCGTCGAGTCCCTGCTTCTTGAACTCGGCCTGCATCGTTTCGTGGATGACCTCGATGACGCGCAGGAGGAACGTGCCCGTGCCGAGCGCCGGGTCGAGCACCTGGACGAACGCAGCCTTCGGGTCGACGCCCTCGGGCACGCTGAGGTTCTTCGCCTTGGCGAAGGCCGCCCACGTCGTCGTGTCGGCGAGGCCGAGCGGAAGACCGAAGTCGCTCCGCAACGACGCGTGCGCCGTGCGCACGATGTAGCTGACCACCTCGTCGGGCGTGTAGTAGACGCCCTGGTCCCTGCGGAGCTGAGGGTCGTAGGCGTCGAGGAAGTCTTCGTAGAAGTGGATCGACGGGTCGCGCTTCTGGTCGCGGAAGACCTGCGCCACCGAGGTCCGCGCGAGCAGGCTCGTGATGTCGTCGAGCAGCCACGAGAGGTTCTTGTCGAAGTTGGAGTTGACCAGCTTGTCGAACAGGTCCTTGAGGAACGCGCTCGTCTCGGGGAGCAGATCCTTCAGGTTCTTGCGCGTGAACAGCGGGCTCTCGCTCCTCGAGATCCAGCGCGCGGCCAACATGCCGTAGGTGACGGTTTGCGCGTAGGCGTCGGCGAACTTCTCGACGCTGAGGGTCGCGAGCGCCTGATTGCAAATGTCGAAGAGCTGTTTCAGTGGGCCACCCCCGCGCGCGATCTCGCGCTCCAGCTCCTCGATCGCGATCGCCTTCAAATGGCGGGCACGCCAGGCGAGTTCGGTGGCGAGCTGGGCAGGCTTCTCAACCGCGCGCGGCACCGAAGCCGTGCCGTCGCTATCACTGCCGAAGACGTCGTCGCCGCTGAACGCAGCGCTCGAGGCCTTCTTCTGCGCTCGTTTTGGGGCAGCCGGTGCACCGTCGAGAATGCGGCGGACGAACTCTTCTTTGCTCAGCATGCTTCCTCACTCGGTCTCACGGGCACAGTCTCGTCGAGGCGACGAAGCTGAAGGATTCGAAAGCCACTGACTAACAAATACCCTATCTGAGGTATATATAGCATGCCGGGCTTACCTTTTTCCGATCGTAGAGCCAATTAGCATGCGGCAGCCCACTGTGCGCCCAGCCGTTACATAATTTAAGCGACGGACAGTGACTAAATACCCTGTCTGTGTCGACGAACGCCCCGACGGTACAGGACCCCTGATAGGAGAGCGCCACGATATAGTCTGTTCGAATGTGATATAGCATTACTAGACAAATTTCTATAAAACGAGCTTCCGTACATCTGCACAGCAGACAGAAGGACTAGCGCATCCTGAACCAGTACCTACCTCCACAACCCAATACGTCCCCGATACTAGGGACAATAGTCTCGTCCGTATCGTTATGTATGCCGAATTTCGTTTTTATCGAACCTAATATAAGGGTATACCCTACGGTCATGTTCGAGTAGCTGTCGGCAGTAAATGCTAACTGACGGTTCCCGTCCGCCCTGATGTTACGAAACTGAGTCCAGTAGTCAGTTCTGAGACGGTATAGCACTGGCGTTCAATTCTCCGATTAACCGTAGGGCCTTCTGTGGAACGAAGTAAGCCTCCTCGCGACCGCCGTACTCCTGCAGGAACGCCCCGTCCTTGGCTTGGTCTGAATGAATCCAGCCGCGCACGACATAGCCTGGGGCTTGGCCTGTTACAAGGACATAGACACCGGAAGGATCACCTTTTCGAACAATGAGTTCATAGGAGTGCCGGGACCGTGTTCGGACATAAACCGGGCCAACGTCCGGGCGCTTGAAGGTATCCACGCTGGAGTCATAGTACCACCCGACCGCCTTCGCAAAGGCCATCTCGCCGCACGCGCCTTCGAGGTGATACTGCCACGCCATGTCCCCCTTGCCGCCGTGTTTATCTTCTACCTGCCTGGACAGCGCCGAGACGTGTCGCATCACGCCGACGAGTGCACCGGCCATTACCTCGCTACTTGTTAATTTGACGTTCACGCTTGTTCAGGTGCTTGCCGTAACCAACTGGTACTCTAAATATAACAGTAAGCCCGCCCGGCTTCCAGGCATAAAGACGCCCACGCTTCAGGCTGTCCACATAGATAGTTTTTGTATGTGCGTCTATGTCGTCGCCGTGAGGGTCGGTATGAACCGGATACCATACCGCCAGGAAGACTGCCGAATCTCTTTTATAATAACAGGACAAAGAATACAGCATAAACAAGTCGATACTTCGGCCAGGGCGTACTCAGCAGTAAGTTATACTAGATTTTGCCGTAGTCAGTAGTCCATTCGTCGATACCGTTGACGGACTCTTGCCGGTAGTCATCGAAGAGTGCCGGCCATGTCTTGACACAGATCTTGGCGACTTCGTTGAAGACGAGCCGGATTTCTTCTTCGGCGTGGCGACTTGTCCGCATCTCGATCACATGCCGGAGTGTTCGAATATTAGCAGACCACCCGACGGTAGTAGCCAGGCCCTCGGGCGCGATCCGGCGCATAGCCGAAGTAATTTCCTTCTTGAGAGAGAAGTTCTTCATGTTATCCAGGTCAAAGATCTGGGCAAGCTCGATCTGCATGTCTTCACATAAGGCTGCGATCTTTTCGAACCTTTCCATAGCTTGTACGTTCTGCTCGATGACAGTCGGAATGAACATCCTTAACTTATCAAGTCGAACATACCGGAGGCTCTCTTGAGATATCGCGGTGCCGACACGATGACGCACCAGCTCATGGGTGGTGACCCTAGAGATGTTATGTAGGACGAAGTTCCCCGTAACGTGTTCTGTCAGACTCCCGTGCTTGCTTGATTTGATGTTTGAAAGATAGTCGTTAATATCAGTACGAACCCGCGTTACGTTTGGATTTAGTCCGACCAAAAACGAGCGATAGCAAACGCGCCCGTAGAATTCGACTAGTTCTTCGCCGTCAGTCAAGGCAGACGACTCGTAATCAGCAGCGTCGATTTCGGCCAGGAATCTGTTTATTTCATCATGGTCAATTGTGGTCTGGCCGACGAGAAATACGGAAGGAGTAACATGTTTCATTTAATCGTCCGTCCTTGGCTTCCGCCCGAACTTCTTCTTCAGCTTACGGTACAGCTCTACTTCGGCCTGGCGCTTATCACGGGCACGTTTTGCGCGCAGGTCCAGGGCATCCTTACGTTTGACTACATCTTCGTCCAGGCGGGCCTGGATTTCTGACTCGGTTAAATCCCGGTGGTACGAGCAGACAACGTCGGCGTGATCCACGTCATAGCTGTAGATTTTCACTGAGGCGTCAGCACATACGTAGCCGTCCATCTCTCGCTTAAGACTGGAGACCATTTCCAGGAGGTAGGACAGTGGGTGCCTCCCGCGCAACGTAAGTGTTCTGGACACCTCGACGCTTGTGTCCTTAGCTTTCATCTAATTCCCCTATTATATCGTCTATGTGTTCTCGAACGTACGCAATGAATTCCCTGTCCACTGCCGTTAGTTGCGCGGCGACGTGTGACGGCGGCAAATAGTTACGTATGAAGTGGTATTCTATGTCCCCCCACGGGCCAGGAGTAATCTTGCCACGGAATTCAAGTAACGCCAGGCGTAGGCTTGTTGTCGAGTCCGTACCGGACTCCTTAGCGCTGCACGAGCATGAAATCCGGCGTTACCTTCTTCGGGAACATCACGGCAACGAGCACGTTGTCAAGATAAATAGAAACGACCCCGCCTTCCGGGACAATCGGGAGGTCGGTATAGGACCCAACGATTCTGGTTGCCAGCGTTGACTGCTTGACTATGCCCACAAGCGAACCCTCAATCACCCTGTTCGAGCCATAGACGATCCGGACCACCTGTGGATTCTGGCCCGGAAGAGTCTCCAGGTTGAATTTTAACTTGCCATTTTTATTTAGATTAATTCGAACCTTTGTCAGGAGTGTGGCGGGTTCGGGGCAGAGTGGGCCAATCATGAGTGGCCATTTGGGGTTCGGGAACGTCATAGTGGCATCGGAGTTCCGGAGCGTGAAACGGACTTCGGTGCAGCCTTGAGGTTCGGGGACAGCGGCGCGGAAGACCCCGTAGGTCGGTGTACCTTCGTACAGGGCGAGTGTCAGGCGGTGGGTCCCGACGTCAACATAGGCGGACTGTGGTTTGGTTGTTCCTTGGTAAGTCAGCCAGGCATAGCCGTCATATATGGCCCCGGAGATAACTGGAGTGCCTACCGGGTACATGTAGCGAAACCCGAAATCTACGATCCCTTCGTTGAAGTAGCCGTAGGCGGTCGGTCGTGGGATATTGCTCTCGCCGAATTCGAGATATCCGCCGAGCATAGTCGCACGATGGCTGGGACTGTCAAGCCAGGCATCAACCATATCCTGAACACCGAACCCAAGAGCCCAGATCTCGCCGCCGCCGAAGTAGCCGGGGTAGAAGCGGTCAAATCGCCGCTTGAGTGTTTCGCCTTGGCAGGACTCGTGTGCCTCGAAGCAGCCGAAATGTTGGTGGTTCTGGCCCAGCACGGCAGCGGCTTGCTGTAGGTCGTGATTGACCCGCAGCGAACCCGGCACGCCGAGCTTGATCCGTTGACGGTTGATCTCCGTCAAGAGGGAATAAGCCCCGGCCTGAACCGGCAAAGCGAGCAGCAAGAGTAAGATAACATACTTCATAGGGTTCCCTCAGATTGTTCCGTAACCGTCTTGATTTTGGAATCATACTCTTTAAGTGACGGAAAGTAAAGAGAAAAAGGCGTGGCCGTGCATAAAACACTTGACAGAGACGAGTCCTGGTGGTAGGTTCCGGCATGGCACAATTACAACGGGCAGCGGAACACCGGAACGCCAGGCTGGAGCGGAAGGTGCGTGAGCTTGCCAAGGTAATCGGCATGCGCAGCAGCTACGGCGTGATGCGGTTCGGCGGCTTCGAGGGGCACAAGTTCCCGACCTACCGGTCGTTCGGCGATTTCCTGGTCCGCCAGGGCTTCTTACGGGAAGAGGGGCGGGAATTCGTCCTGGCGTACACGCTGCCGACGCCTGCTCCTCCGCAGGCGCCGTCTACCAAGACGGTCGGCTGGCATCCGGCCCAGTTGCGGCCTTAGTAGCTCCAAAGTGCAAATGTCCGGTTTCTCCAATTTAGAAATGTCCTGTTCCGGGCCACACGGGTGGCATGACGGAGCACGTGACATTGAGGTCGCCGCTCGCATCATGCACCTCACCTGGAACCCAGTCACCCTGCCCGAGGCAGAGGATGTTCATGCGCGTGTCGGACAGGCTCCACGCCCCGTCGGGAGGGCGGTCTGATGGCCCTGGCACCGTCCAGCAGGCACCATGAAGGGCTCAAGGCCGCCCGGCTGCTGATGGTGCTCAGCAGCATCTCGCCGCTCTTCATCCTGTGGGCGCTCCGCGGGAACAGCCTCATCCCGGACCGCTGGTTCATTGGCTTCTGCGGGCTGATGGTTGTCGTCCCGAACGCCTTCCTTTGGCTGCGAATTCGAACGGCGAAGAAGCAGGCCGACAAGCGCGATCTCACGGTGGGCACGGCCGACGACCGCCGCGACCACATCCTCGGGTACCTGTTCGCGATGTTGCTGCCGTTCTACTCCGAGGACCTCGGCACCTGGCGCGACCTCGGCGCGACGGTCGCCGCGCTGGCGTTCATCGTGTTCCTGTTCTGGCACCTGAACCTGCACTACATGAACCTGATCTTCGCAGCGCGTGGGCTCCGGGTCTTCACGGTGTACCCGCCGGCCGATGGGAACGCGCTCACCGGGAAGACCCGTTACGCCCTTATCACGCGCCGGGTCAGCCTGGCATCCGGCGAGCGGCTCGTCGCCTACCGGTTGAGCGATACCGTGTATCTGGAGGCCGACGCATGAAGTTGGAGTTCGACCTCGGGAACGTGACGGTCACGGAGTTCGGCGTCGGGCGCGACGAAGGCAACGGGCAATCCTTCGTCGCGGTGCCGGTGGATCTGATGGCGTCCCACAAGTCGGCGCTGGACACGGCGAGGGGGCCCTGGTAGACGGGATGCGTGGCTGGGGGGCCGCATCAGGGGCCGATTTACATAATCTGGATGTATCGGACAGCAGCGCCGCTTGTAGTTCGGTCGTCGTCATGTTCGCCACTCCTTCTGCCAATGCCCTACGCAGCAAACACTTCCTCAAGCTCAAGCTGCAGTGCTGGTGTTTTCTTGCCCAGGCCGACCACAGCGGCCAGCTCATCGGCGGGGACGTTGGCCAGTTCCTTCGGTTCGAGCTTGTGCATTCCGCCGCCGTACACGCGGCCATTGCCGAGCAGCGTTTCCCTATCTACCGCGTTGAGAGCCTTCCACAGTGGGCGCAGCGCCGCAGGGTCGCGGGCAAGTTCCTTCGCCAGCAGTGGCTTCGGGTAGAGGCACAAATAGACGTTCGTGGCTGTCGCTTTGCTGTTGTTGAGCAGGAAGCGGAACGGTCGCCTCACGACAACACGGCGTGCACGGAAGGCAACAACATCGAGGACAAGTACCGCCGCGCAGGGACCGACAACCGGCGACGGTGCCATTCCTGTACTGACCTGGCTCGCTAAGCCCGCTGTCGGCGCCTGACGTCGCCGAGCTGACCTGACCTCTCCGCCTGCTGCTGGAGCCTCTTGAGGCGCCACAGCGGGCGGAAGGTCAGGTACCAGTCGGGACCAGTCAGTTCGCCATCCTCGACGCTCCAAGCTCTTCGAAGCTCGGCAACAGGTAGGGCATGCTCCATGGCGACGTTAAACGCCCGGAACCCCTCGGTCGCCGTTCCGGCAAACCGAATAGTCGGCTCGCGATACGCGTGCCCCGCGCCCCCCTGGCAAGACTCGATCGTGCACACTCCGGCATCACGAAGAACTTTCACCGCGTAGCCGATCCACCGATCTAGCGGGAGATCGACGCCAACCTCGCGATGGTAGGACGGAGCGTCCGTCAGTTCTGCAACCTGCTTCGGCGTCACGGTCGGTTCATCGGCCGGCAGCCGATTTCGCCTCGAAGAACAGCGGGAAGTCACCGGCCTTGCCTGCCTTCGGCATGACGACCGCATCAATAGGGATGTTGACTGACTTCAGGCCGCCTTCCAGCTTCACCGGCACATTCTTACGAAAGCTGGCAGGAGGCCTTCCACTTTGCGTTGACAGCCTTAGTGCCAGTTTGCGGACAGCCACGCCTCGGCCGATTCAAGGCTGAGGTCGTCGGCGTGTTCGACTAGCTCGGGGACGGCCCGCGTGTCGTCTATCGCAATTTGGCGTGGTAAAACTGGATCGAGGCGGAAGTAGTGTTCTCTCAGGACGCGTGAGCACTGGTAGTGCGCAACGTCCACCGTCCCTTCCATTGCCATGTTGGTGGCATAACGCATCCAGCGCGCAAGCCCCCAGTCCAACGCATCCCCGACAAGCCCCTGACTTAGTCTGCCGGTAGACAGGGACAGTAACCTGATCTGGTCAAAGCTACAGCCGATCGTCCCTTGGTCGAGTGCTTGGGCCAGGGCACACATAGCCGGGTTGTTCGCCACAATGCCGCCGTCGATGAAGCCCTGGTAGGAAGGGAAGTAAGACGGCGCTGCCGTGGTGCGCAACAAGACATCGACAATCTTTTCGTCCAGGTTCGAATTGTCCAAATTATGGAAGAACTTAGGTTTCCATGTTTGGCCGTCGTCGGACATCAAGTCAAACGTCGGAATAAGCACACGTCGTTCTAGGTCGCGAAGGGTATGCTCCCCGAAGATGTTCCTCATCTCGACAATGAGGTTCCTGTTGTCGTACTGTGAAGAGAACAGTCCGCCGATCACGCGGTGTACTACGGTCGGCTGGTAGAACACCTTATTACTGAGACTCCAGTAGAAGTTAACCAGGTCACTGGCCCGGAGGCCGAACGCCAGCCCGACTACTACGATAGCGCCGGTAGATGTTCCGGCATACAAGTCAGCGGCTGGTGAACCAAGTCGGTCGATCAATCTTGCGGGCAGCACGCCACGTACGCCGCCGCCGTCTATGGAAAGAATCTTAAACTTGTTCATTCCCCGATTGTATCACTGGAGGGGAAGAAGTCTCCCACAGCTTCGTTACGGTTGCGAATGCATCTTTCCCGTAACGTTTAATGAACCACGGATGCCAGAATACATTCTGTGGGTCCAGTGACTCAACAAACTTCGCCCGACCTTCGGCCCATTGTTCGTCGGTTAGGTGTCGGTACTCCTGCCGGATCTTAGCCGTTGTTTCCAGTACAGACTCGTATGAAGCTGCGAAGTACACATGGTTCAGGTCGTGGTTGATTTTTCCGGCAATTGTTCGACCGACATACCCCGGCTGGGTACTCAAGATAGGATCTACCGCTATCATGTCCCCAAGAATGGCAATCGATATTCCGGCCGACAGGGCCTCGTTACCGGAGAACTCCGCGTCGTAGTAGCAGTTGTGAAGCATCCAGGAGATACGCTGCACGGGGAGAACGGGAGTTTCACGTTCCATCTCCAGTAGGGTATCCAGCCCGACAAAGATGCGTTCCTTGTTGTGGTACTCTCGGCCTGGCTCGTCGTACATGTCCCCAACGGTAGTCGCCAGGCTATGTGCCCATTCCGGGAGATCGCAGTACTTCTCCATATCCTTCAGTGCGCGCGTTAATTCAAAGTCCCAACTTCTCACTATTTACTCCAGGTATGCTATAGTAAATCATGGGCACGACGCTCCACATACTGATCTGGGTCTTTTTTCACCCCGGATGGACGGACCTGGACCGAGACAAGCTAAACACGCGCCATGAGGCACTGGTTGAGTTTTCTTTAGTCGAACCAGTTATCGCCTGTCGCGAGACATGTTCAGTTACGGGCGGACTCTGGCTTGATCCCTATTCGAACCAACTCTTCACTGACCCGCGCCTGCTGGACATTGACCATGTCGTGCCGCTCAAGGAGGCATACCGGTCCGGCGGCAACCTATGGACGCGCCGGAAGTTCGCACAGTTCGCGAATGACCCCGACAATCTACTCGCAGTATCTGCGTCGCTGAACCGAGCCAAGGGGGACAGGGAACCCGGAGCCTGGCCCTCACCGGCCATCAAGCAGCAGTCCCCATACTGGTGCGGAGAATACGTCGATCTCTACTTACGTATCAAAAAGAAATGGGGACTACGAGCCGACGCTCGCGATCGTTGCTGAGTCGATACCTCGACTAGAGAATACTTCCGAGACGAACCGCGCCTCGCAAGTCGAGAACACAAAATTGTCCACCCCAGTCGGTGTAGACAATTCGCTTGATTCCGGCCGCTTGTGCGGCACGGAAACAAGCGGAGCACGGCCGACTGACCCCGAGCGTCTGGTCGGCCAGCTTCCTGACGACGACCAACGTTGCGCCGACCGTACCAACGCCGGTTCTCCTGGCCCGATCCAGCGCGTGAGCTTCCGCATGCACTTGCCGAAACGGGCCGTGACTCCGTGAGTGTGTCTTGGTGTAGTTACGACCACTGCCGATGACTGTCCGATTCTGGACGACAGCCGCACCCATCTTCGCAGTCCGATGCTTGGCGCCCTCAGATGCAAGTAAAGCCGCCCGAAGAATCCGCTTGATCGCATTGTGCCCCCACCCGATGCCAGCCAACTGGCCTAGTTGCAGTTGCGAGAAACGCAACTGATTCGTCGCGGAAAACAACTTCTTCTGTTCCGAGTTCAAGGTAGTAGACCCTTGGCGCCCCCCTGGCGTGACACCCGGATGCTTGTAGCTGGGCGTGAATGTGACTTTCTGCCAGGAGGGACCCCGGCGGAATTATTTCCAGGCTCAATCGAGTACCAAAGAATAAAATCACGGGGCTCCTTAGATTTGTCTGCGGGACGCATGCAGCACGACTGCTCGACCGCCCCTAGCCGCGCGGCGCGCGACCCTACGGAGTTGTTCGATATTGAAGTCAAACAGCTCACAGACCGACACGAAGGTAAACGTACTCGCTCGACTAGCTGAGTCGAACCACGCCAGTGCCTCGCGTCGGCACCTAGCGGCGGCGGCTGGCTCCTTCCTACTCTGTACCGTCAGCGCGTCGAACGCTTCTTCGAGCACCGCAAGATACAGCTTGAACTGCGGGTACTCGTCTCGAAGCGACAGCGCGACCAGCTCCTCGCGAGGACAGAAGCACTCAAAGAAAGGCAAATCCTCGCCTTCAACCGGAGCCCTTACTGGTTCCACAACCACAAACACAACCACCCCCTGCCAGGCTATGCCTGGCTATCCGGGACCTAGCTGACATCCTCCCCTCCCTAAAGGACGGGGCCTGCGCTCGCTGTCGGTCACCCCCCTGGTTTCCACAACCGAAATTGCCGAAACCTCAACCGTCCTATCACGAGAATTTGAGCCGCGCAAGCGGTATTTGGGCCAACCGGAAACTGCGGGTTTGCCTTTTAATGCAAACCCCCTGACCGGCCGGTTAGCTTACCGCAAGTTTCGCTCGCCGGCTACCGCTGACGAATATCTTCGCCCTGAAGAACGGGGCTACGCTCGCAAGCAGACCAGTTACCTACGCAGCGACATGCTCCTCTGGTTCCCACACGAACGCCGCAGTGCCCAGGTCTAGTTCCTCGGTGTCGGTCTGGAGAGTTACGTAAAGACGCCGCAAGCCTTCCGGCGTGACACAGCCACCGAACGGAGTAAGTAGGTCGGCGCGTGGGCGTGCAATTTGCGCCAGCGCGCGGTCTACCGCTTCAAGTGGCCGCATGCCGTTCGCAAGCTTGACTTCGTTCAGGACTGGCGTAAATATCTTGATCCAGTCTTTCCCACGAATTGCCATATAGATCAAGAAGTGCGCGGCGGTCAGACTGTTGCGCCATTCTTCATCTTGCCAGGCACGTCGCCAGTGCGCCTCTAGCTTATCGAAGCCGTCCGGTTGTTCGAAAAACGTAACTGTGATTTGTTTTCCTAATGTAAACACATTATCTCCTATGGTTAGGTGTCCCGCCAAGATAGTCCTGTCGCAACTTGGCCCGCCTCGCCCGACTGGTCGCGCGTGACTCGATAAACTCCGCACTCCGGCGGGTCCGTTTTGTATTCCTTGCGAGCAATACGGTGACTGTGGCAAATCCGGCAATACCGCCCAAGAACAGTGCGATAATTCCCGGACTCGGCACGTCGCCATGTTTTGGTGCCACTGGGCTAGGAGCGGCAGCCGACGCAACGACCGTTTGTTCTTGAGCAACGGGGACGTGCGGTGCTTCGTCGCTTGCTGAGGCTAGTGCTCCATGCAGCAAGAGAAACATGGCGAAAGAGAGAAGAAAACTCACGCAACCTCCTGAATCTACTGGTTGGTCGTACTAGTTATTTACGTATCGAGGCCGTACGTGGCAGATACAACTCTTCCTATAACAATATCGCCCCTTTCGAACTTTTGGCACTTCTCTAGCTCGCTCGGGAGTTGAGCGGCAATACTCTTCAGCCAGTCGGCAAGCTCTCCCAACACGGAGATCGGAATGGTAATACTATTGTCCCCTTGTTTGAAAGCCAGGCCGCCAATAACTGGATACAGGACGTGGTATTCCCTGTTATTGACGACGAGATAGAAATCTAATACCGGACTACGTATAATTCCACCGTCTACTGCTACCATCAATCGAACCCCATCCTTCCGCTCTCTTCGTCCGAAGAGGGCTTGCCCTTTTCTAGTTTACGCAGTACTGTACGCGCCTCGTCTAGCGGGATATCCATGATCTCTGTACTGATAATCAACTCAGTCATCGCCGAAAAGCTCAGGCCATCCGACGCCTCCAGGAGTCCGTTGATCTTCTTTTCATTCACTTCCCCTATAAGTCCGAGCTTGATCTCGATATACTGCCGTCGCATAGCCGCATCCGGCTTCTTGACCTTGATTACTCTATCGAAGCGACGCGGTCTATTTACTATGCGTTTGTTTAACTTTTCGGGAAAATTAGTAGTTGCCACAATGAATGTACCATCAACCTGAGATTCGCCATCAAGTAGGCTAAGAATGCTCTGTTCGCCGAACTTGTCGATCAGTGCGTCGATGTCTTCCATGAAGACAAGACAGATACGACCAGGTTCAAGTGCGCGGAACATACGCAGCCCAGAAACGAACACTTCCGGGTTCGTGTCAGCCTGGAACGCCGGATAGCCCATCTCGACCGCACGAGCGATGGTCCGCATAACCGTACTTGTCTTACCGGCCCCCTGTGGCCCGTACAGCAGTATGTTCCGGCGGTGCGACAGTTTTAATTGCCGATACCGGTCGGCAACGCCACAGAATTTCGCGAATTCATTCGAGACGAGTTCCGCGACGGAGTCCGGCAATGCATAAAGCTCGTCGGCGTACATCAGCTCGGGCTTGATCACGACCGTCTCGCGAACTACTCGAAAACAGTACACGCCAGGAACAAGTGCTCGCGTAGAATCACGCGTTGGCGAAAAGTACCCACGGTCCACTTGTGCCCAGGCGTCATGCGTTCCACTCGCATATGGCTTGTTAAGTGACCGGGATGGAATATAGGTATCCTCTTCGACATCGTAGTTAGTGATCGCCATGCCGCTACGTCCACCTCGTATTGTTCCAGTAACTCTTTATTGACAAGAAATTGACACCCCCCCTCCCTAAAGGAAGGGGATTCCTACGGCGCTAAACGGGCGAAGTAACTGGGCGTGCCCCGCCCCTATAACAATCAACGACCTACGCCGTGATTCAACAACTGCGAGCACCACGGACGGCGGAAACTAAGTCGTACTTCCGCTTACCTAAATCAAATTCGTGATCCTCCTGAAGCGGCGAGAACTGGTACGTATATTCATTGGCATAATTAGTAGCAAAGTCGAACATAGGTTTCGACTTGATAACTGGACCAATGATTTGGTACGTAACTTCGATTGGCTCCTTGCCGGACTTCCGGTGTCGCCGGAATAGCTCACTTACTGTGTCCTCGTGATATCCGATAATCTTTATCGCGAAGGCGGTATCACCTTCCAGGCATGATTCTGAATACTGAATAAACAGTAGTTTTCCCCGCTCCCTCGGCGAGAACAAATTGTGAATCAAGCTTGACCGGTCCTCGACACAAGCTACGGAAGTGTTGTTCGTGACTCCAATTTGACTTACGTCAATGATTCTAAAACTGCCGTCATGGCTACGCCACCTCCGGTCGTGCATTAATCTATGACGAACCCGAAGATGCCTGGCAATCATGACGGAGGCCAGAATTCCCCTTTCGAGAGGATTAAGTCGGACGGACGGACGGCCCAAGCCGTACTGCCTCATAATCCCGGCGGTAATCAACAGCTCTTCCGGGGTAGCGTTGAGTCGTATGCCTGATCGAGATACGCCCGTTGTGGCGGGGTTATGTGTCCCCGTGCCTTCACCAGGAGAAGCACGTTCCGTTGTAGGTAGCCAAGGCTGCGCTTGGATTGCGTGAGAGTCCATTCCTCTAGTATCTCGTCCCAGTCGCAGTTATAGCACACAATAGTGCTCCATGTCTCACTCGTGATATAATCATCATCAATGGGTAGTTTAGTAGCGAAGATTGCTTTCCTCGCGGAAGGGCTTGGAATGAAACCCAAGTCGGTCACGCGGCTCTGCGGACTTAGCCTGTCTCGCCTTGGCAAAGAGAGGGCAACGTTTACGGGGCCGAACTTGAAGTACTTGTCCGAATTACTTTCGGTCCCCGAAGAGGAGCTTTACGTCACGGGGGAGTTCCTTCCGCGAGAACTCCATGACCTGGTGTATTCCGAACCGGTCGTCAAGTTTCTGCTTTGGCTCAATGCAAAGCCGGAGAAGGAGCGTCGGGAGATTTTCCTTCTGCTTCTGGCGCTTCAGAAATCAAACTTTGAAGAACCGAGACAGCCTGGCTAACGTCCGACCCGGCCTCGCGCTGGATCGCTGGCTTCATCCCGTCCAGCTCGGACTCTTCGCAAGCGGAGATGGTTCGAATACAACGGAGTAGCTTTTTGACAGGGTCGTCCACGACGAGCCCGAGATCCTCCCGCGCCTGCGCGACTGAGTACTTGCCCAGCTCGCTGCACCGTTCATTGAAGTACTCGATCAATTCGAACGCAGACTTCCCGAGCGCGCCGTCGTGCTTGACGGCTAGGTTGAAGTAGCCCTGCTCATACATATTCAGGTCGGCGTACTTGACCTCGCCGTGCGCGAGGATCTTGTCGTTGATGTCGGCGTACTTCCGAACAGCCAACGGGCGCTCGCCAAGGATCTCGGCGGCGTTAGCAGCCGCCTGCTTACGGGTCCGCCCGGCGGCAACCTCGTCGTCCATGAGATGTACGGCCATCCCAGTCTTGACCTGCCAGGCCCGGGCCTCAAACAGGCCGACCTGTACGTACATGTCACGAACGTCGTCCCGCGCCGTCGGGTATGTATAGGTGTCTCCGTTCAGCGCCCGTAGGGCCTCTTTCAAATTGGTCATGGCCTTTACTTACGATTCCCACAACAGAAAGGGAAGCGATTTCTTCCGCCGAGCTTACTCTCGACCATAAACCACTTGCCTTTCTGCTCGAAAGGCTTCATACTCATGGAGTTGGATATCAAATCAAATAGACCTCAACTTGGACACATCATTAGCAATGTCGCTAAGGGTGCCGAGCAGAAACGATATAGGCCCCGCGTCTCGAACTCGGGCTCCTGCCCGCGTGCCTTGACCTACGCGGCCCTTGGGACGCAAGGGTCTGGGGGCGGAAACCCCGTTCTCCTTTTCGACGGCTCGCTCCACGAGGACGCCACTGTCCATTGGCTTAAGCAGGGAGGGTGCGAGGTCATTTTACGTCAGCAGGGCCTGGACATCGGGGTGATCGAGGGGGAAGACTCGCCGCCCTGGTTCTGTGAATTTTGCGAAAAGGAGATTGCCGGTAACATCCTACATGGACACATCGATGGGGTAATCGATGACGGCAATCACTACTATCTTTTCGAACACAAAGGGTTAGGTGATTTTGGCTTTGACAATTTAAGTCGGGAATTTCCGGTCGGGTACATCACGCAGTCCTGTGCCTACATCAAGGGACTCCAGAATGCCGGGTTCGAGATCAGCTCGGGGCTTTTGTTCGTCAAGAACAAGAACAACTCGGACTACCGGCAGATCTATATCGAATACGACAGCGAGACGGACATCGCCAGAGTAGAGAACGAATGGAACGGCCATGTCGATCTCTTCGCGTCGGTAGTAAGGGACCTGATAGACTTACACCAGGTAGTCGCCGTAGCAAAGCAGCCGGGAGCAAACTTACCGGCGAGACCGTATGACCAGGACCACTGGAAGTGCATATACTGCGATTTTAGAGAGCCTTGTTGGTCTACCCATGCCCAGGAGGTAAGTAATTTTGTCTCCAAGGAAAAGATGTCACGGGACAGTAAGCTTGGCCGGGCGGTCGCCGAACTTATGCGGGTACGTGGCGAGAAGGCCACGGTAAGTGAGCAAGAGAAAGTAGCCAAGCGTGCGATTCATTCCCTACTTGGCGAGTTACAGATAAGGAGTGGAGAGACGGAAGACTTCAAGTTCTGGCTCAGTCCGTTTGAAAAGAAAACGCTTGACGAGAACAGGATTCCGGCGGACATTGTACAGGCAGCAACAAGAAGGATGACGTTCCAGTCGATCAAAATAAAGACGAACGAGACAGGCGCACGTTCGTCGGAACACGAACAATAAGGATAAGACGATGGGTTTCAAAACAGCAAAAAGGGAAAAGCTACTCGGGAGAGTCGGCATCTGTGCACCGTCTGGTGCCGGCAAGACTTACGGCGGACTACTACTGGCGGACGGGCTCGCCGGTGAGGGCGGGAAGATTCTCGTCATCGATTCAGAAAAGGGCAAGTCCCGCATGCACGTCGGGAAGCCTGGCATTCCGGCCTATCAGGTCCAGGACATCAACAAACCGTACACGCCACAACGTTACATGGATTTGATGGACGAGGCGGCACGAGAAAAGCCAGACGTACTACTAATCGACAGCATCTCGCACGCCTGGGCAGGCGAGGGCGGCGTACTTGAGATGGTAGACCGCGCGAAGACCGGCGGTAATAATTTCGTGGCATGGCGGACACTTACGCCGATACACAATAAGTTTGTTGACCACATTCTAGAGCTTCCGTGTCACGTTATTGTCACGATGCGCACGAGGACGGAATGGATTACGGAAAAGAACGACCAAGGAAAGGTCGCGCCACGCAAGATTGGTCTAGCACCAATCCAGCGTGACGGCATGGAGTACGAGTTCGATCTCGTTCTGGATATCGACCGAGAGCGACACATGGCGACTGCCAGCAAGGACCGGACTTCACTGTTCGACGAAATTCCTTTCTTTCTTTCGAAGGAGCACGGAGTAATGCTCCGGAAGTACCTTAATTCCGGAGAAGACGCCGCGCCGATACAGCCGGCCCCACCGGTAGCTCCACCTGTGGAGAGCGACCTAACCCCGGCGATGCGCAATCGCCTTAACGCCCTGGCACAGGAGGCTGGATTCGAGAATCTCGTCACGGCACTTGAAGCACTAGAGTTTCCACTTAAGACAAAGGAAGACGGCGCGGCGCTAGCCGAACTTCTAAAGCAACGGAAAGCGTCCTAAGCTGAGTCTTACCAGACTCAATGAGGAGTGTATAGAAAATGCGATCGATCAATAAAATCACCATCGTGGGAAACGTCGGCAGCGACCCCAAGAAGATTGAAACCAAGAAGGGGGATATGGCGTCCTTCTCTGTCGCGACTTCACGGAAGTGGAAGGACGGCGACGGCGGCGACCACGAGGAGACACAGTGGCATCGCTGCATTGCGTTCGGTCCGGTTGCCAAGATTGCGCTGGACTACGTAAAGAAGGGTTCGCCACTTTACGTCGAGGGCGAGATGCGGTACAGTAAGTACCAGAACGACGACGGCGTCGAGGTTCCGACGGCCGATGTCCGCATCCGTGACCTTGTTCTCCTGCCTTCCGGCAAGGGCAAGGCCCCAGAGGGCGGCAGCTATGATGGCGAGGACGTAGTTCCGTTCTAAGAATAAGGGGCTCTTCGAAAGGGGAGCCCCTTATTCTGGTTCAAGGGATAAACCTCTTGAATAAAGTTTCGGCGGTCGGTACGACCGTTTCAGCCAAGTGCCCTGCCGTAAGTCTTTCCTCTGGGAAGCAAGTGGTTTGCTTGGAAACCCCTATGCTTTAGCGTAGGGGTAGTTCATTCTGAGAGCACAACGAAAGGTGTCGAACTTACGATACCAAAAGGTGAGGTGTCGATACTTCGGCACCGTGTCGTACTTCGATATCGTAAAGAAAAAAGACATGTATAATTGCGGTATGTAGGCGTAGACTTCGACAACAGGTGCCAACGTTACAGGGTAAGACTAACACGGGACGGGTTTGTCTTTCACTTAGGCCACTTCGACACGATCAAGAAGGCGGCCGCCTGGCGTTCGGAGTGCGAAGAAAAGCACCGCCAGGGTAAGCCATTCGACTACGTACACCGCTACGTCACGCCAGCCCGCAAAAAGAAACAAGAGGTAGACGGCTATCTCTTTAAGATAAACTGTCTCCCGGAAGCACACACGGACGTGCCGGAACGCAACCTGTTGATTGCTATTCTTATCCAAGCAATCAAAGACGCTACCCTGAGTCAGAACATTGAAATCCGTACGGCCGCGCATACTTGGTTTGCGGGGACACAGCCGAACACTGGTCTATTTTCATTTAACGACGTCTGTGAAGAGCTTGGGATAGGGCAAACGAAGGTTCTCTTGACGATCGCACAGTTTCATCAACGTCGGTCCTCGGTCCGCGTGCTCAGCGGACGCCGGACCGTACAATCATCTAAGCCGAAGAAGTCGCTCGACCCAATCTAGGCGCCGGGCTTCGGTTGCGACGGAGGATCAATGGCGAACGACCGGTTCGTGGTCCACCTTCTCTTGATGAGCGGAGAGAAGGTAATCTTAAGGCCAAACGGGGCACTGTCGCCCCTCCTGTTCGAAACATACAGGACCGCCTGTAAGCGAGCCGGGGCGGTGTACGACGGCCGGAACTATGTCTCGACTTTATCGAACATCCGGCGTGTCAGCGACGAACTAGTCAATCTAGGCTTTCGTCCGAATCCTTCTGCTCAGCTCACGAAGGCGATCACCGGCACGCGTACTCAGAATGAAGACCACCTGAAGTCCGTCAATCTTCTTCTCGCCAAGCAGGGAGTCACCCTAAGACAATACCAAGAAGACGCTGTTCGTATTCTGAATAAGCGTAAGTCGTTCCTGTTGTGCGATAAACCGGGGACAGGGAAGCAGCAGCCTGTTGATACCCTGGTCATAACTCCGTCAGGGTGGCGTAGAATTGGAGACTTAAGAATTGGTGATGTCGTTACTAGCTCAACTGGGCAGTCGTGTAACGTAACGGCCATTTACCCGCAAGGCATTAAGCCTAGTTATCGCATCACAATGGACGACGGTAGCTTTACGGAGGCTGGACCAGACCACCTCTGGCTAGTTGAGCACAATCGTGGCGGCAAGGTTCGAGTTGGCAAAAAGTGGAACACCATGATTCTTACTACGGACCAATTGCGACTTAAGCCTATTCTAATACCAGGAGGGGGTGGGCGGACCGGCCGTAAGGCGCTACTGAATCTCTCAACTGGGTACTTTAGAATGCCCATGCTGAGTGGTCCGGTTAACTTCGATCAAGATAATCAACCGTTACCAATTGCTCCGTACCTACTTGGCGCGCTAATCGCAAACGGCAGCTTGGCTGGTGGCGCAACAATATTAACAATTAATGAAAATGATACCACAGAAGTACTCTTGAAGCTTAAGTCACTAGGCTATGTACCAAGCAGTCAGCGTAAAGGAAGTGGCTGCGATGCCCTACTTTTGTCAGGCTTAAAGAGTAAGATTAATACACTTGGATTAAGCGTGTTAAGTCCATTTAAATTCATTCCGCAGCAATACTTAAGTAATTCCATTAATGCAAGGATCGAACTACTACACGGACTAATGGATTGCGATGGATCAATATCTTGCGTGCGAAATCGTGTCGCTTATTTCACATCTAGTTTAAAATTAGCCATGGACGTTATTTCCCTAGTGGAGCAATTAGGTGGAACGGGCAAGCTCTTCACGTCAGACGGGCGTTTCGAGAATAGGGGGATAGGGTATAGGGTTATATTTAAATTTCCAATTCTACTTAAGCCATTCAGTCTCACTAGAAAGGCATCTAGATATCGCCCGCAACAATGGTCCATGCCAACGCGACGAGTAGAGTCCGTTCAGTACGTTGCCGACAAAGAATCAGTATGTATTACCGTCGATTCACCGGACAACCTATACGTTACCGAACACTGCATCGTAACTCATAATACCAAAGAAGCAATCGCAGCACTACCTAACGACGCGGCAGTGGTCGTTGTCTGTCCCAAGGTAGCCAAGCTGTCCGTCTGGAAGCCGGAATTCGAGCAGACACGACCAGGCTTTAAAGTTTCCGTTTTGCGCGGGCTACACAGCTTTCGTTGGCCTAAGCCTGGCGAAGTCGTTATTACGGGGTACTCCACCCTGCCGTCACGCGTACATATTCCGGAGAACAAGGACTGGGGTATTGAGAAGAGCCGGAGTCATCGCTCACTTAAGCACGAGTGTTACGATATAGCGACTCAGCAACTCGTCAAGGTTCCGCTTGAGGCGCCGTGTAAGGATACGTATATCATCGCCGACGAATGCCAGTACGTATTCAATCCTAACGCACAGAGGACTAAGGCGTTCAACGGACTCTTACGGAATCTCCGGAGGGCTAACGGGACCGCCTGGGGCCTTACGGGAACACCGCTTGACACTAACCCCATGCAACTCTGGCACCTGCTTGAGTGTTTTGACCTTGCGCAAGAGGCGTACGTGGACTTCCCTAATTTCTTGCGCATTTACGGTGGTCGGAAATCAGGATTTGGTTCGACTGTAGACAAGAAGACGAACACAAAGAAGAAGGGGTTCAATCGATCGTTCGAGTGGAATATTCCTGGACCCAACAGTCAGCCAAATAAAGAAGCGGTAGACGGACTACGCCGGGTCTCCCTCATGCGCAAGATGGAAGACGTCATGTCCGAAGTCCCTCCACTGACTATCATCGACGTACCAGTCGAGATCGACGAACTTACTATCGCGCAGTGTAATCGTGCCGTCGAGGAGCTGGACCGCATTGGGGTCAGCCTGGACGACGCCATTAATCAGTGCATCAATAATGCTGGCGGAAATATCCCATTCCAGGAGATGTCTACCGCCAACAAGATGCTGGCTACTGCCAAGGTGCCGTTTGCTCTTGATTTTATCGAACCATACGAGTCGGCGAAAGAGCCGTTCCTTTTGTTTTCGATGCACGTCGATCCGCTTAAGTTGTTCGAAAAAAGAGACAACTGGGGTGTGATCACCGGCAAGGTAACGGACCTGCGTCGGACCAAAATCATTAACTCATTCAAGGCCGGAGAGATCAACAATCTAGCGATCTCCATGAAAGCGGCCGGGGTCGCGCTAAGCCTGGAACGTGCGGCTTACTCGCTGTTCATCGACTTCGCGTACGCCCCGGCAATGAACGAGCAAGCGGCGATGCGTATCCGTCGCATGACCCAGCGGCGTCCGCAATTCGTATATAGGCTCATCGCAAACCATGCTCTAGATATTCGCAAAATAGAACTACTTGACGAGCGGGAAAGTATAATTAACGCAACGACGGACGCTTCTAGGATTACAGGCAGACCAGACAGCCTTCTGGCGGAAAGCGAATCGGGACAGAAGAGTTTCGTGCTATAGTAATACATGGACAGTTTCGAGAAACTATATACCAAATTCAAGAAATCCAGCTTTCAGTTAAATCAGTTCTGTAAGACTCGGAAGATTAATCCGGCCACGTTCAGGCGTAAGGCCCAAAAGGAACACTCCGCAGAATGGGCCGCACTGATAGCTTCCCGGAAGCCCAAGACATCGGCGTACGCTCTCGGTCGGGCGTTCGAATATACTGTCAGGAATCTCTTGAGAAAGAACGGATACTTCGTAGTACGTTCGGCGCAGTCGAAGGGTGCCGCCGACCTCGTAGCACTCGCACGCGGGGTGGTTATTTTAGTCCAGTGCAAGCGGGGTGGAAGTATCCCGGCCGCAGAAAAGGAACACCTTCTTGCTCTAGCGGAACGAATAGGGGCGCAGGCCGTGCTCGCCGACCGCGCGACCGGACGTGGTGTCAACCTCCAGTTGCTTTCCGCCGTAGGACTCCATAGCTTTGTCCTTGAAGATTTTAGTTGACTTTCCGCTCAGGCGGGAGTAAAATATGGGGCTTTAGTGGCTTATCCAATTCTCATGCAAAGCTTTTGGTTCCGGCCGGACATTGACCGCCTAAACCATACTGACCAAGTAACCTATATCAAGCTACTTGCGGGCAGTTCGGTATACGGGTTGCACGGAATCTCGTTTCTCGGAAAGACAATCAAGTCCGGCCGAAAGATACGGGATTACTTCTTCGACTTGCGGTCAGTCAGGCCACTAGCGGCGCAAGGGTTCGTTCTTCTGGACGAGATTGAAGGACTCGTATTTGTCCCCGGCGCATGTAGCGACCCGCAAGCCGGGGTAGTTACGACAAAGCAGTACGGCGACCTCACCGACAGTCTCAAGAAGCTACCGTTCAACTCACCGGTAACGCAGGTCTGGGCCTTATCTTGGTATCTATCAAATCTCGCCAAGACGAATACCCAGGTATCGGAAGATTTCAAGCTGTTCGCGCATAACTGGTTTCATCCGCTATTCTTACATGCAGACCTAGGCGCGACCGAAAGGTTCGACAGCCGGACGGACGTTGCGGAGCTGGTCCTTGGTGAGAAGTTCCAGGAAGAAGTATATGTCCAGCACTTATTCGCACCTATTCTGCTAAAGCTGACGACTTGGGCAATCGAAGAGAAGTACATTCTCAACCAACTAACGGGACCCAATTTCGAGGTTCGATATAAGGCATTCACGGACAAGAAGATTCAGACAGATAAATCCTTGTCACACAAGGCTATCTCCTTATTCGAACAACTATACCTTGCCCGTACCGGCGTCAAGTACGTGCCGCAAAGTACCTACACGCGTGACATCCGCACGGTTGGCATGATGATCAAGGATTTCGGAATGGACCTCGTTATGGAGCGCATCCAGTTTTATCTCAAAGACGACTCGTTTACGCACTCTATTCGCGACTTCAGGCTTAACTTCCAAAAGGTAAAGAACCCAGAACTGAACGACAGGTCTTCCTATTGGCAAATCCTAGAGGAACACAAAAACCGTGCGAGAGGCGATTCTTAGCTATATTCAATCGAAGGGGTGGCGCTATTCATTCTCGCCAGATAAGCAGTGGATCAGGCTCGACAAGTGCCCGATATGCAGTAAAACCTCCCGTCGTCCGTTTGCGATCCATGCCGCCGAAGGCACAGCGCGTTGTCATCACGGAGAGTGTGGGTGGTCCGGCGGACTAACCTTACTCAAGGCACACTTCGGAGAGCTAATCCAGTCAGTTCGCGCCGAAAAGTTCTCTTATGCCGCCCCGTCCGAATCGAGCACAGAAGAAAACAGGCGACGCTTCCTTGACCAGAAGGGTGTCGTGGACAGATTCAAGGCATTCAGGCTACTGTCGGACAAGACGGTCGCACAGTTCCGTATTGGTCTGGACGACAAGCGCGGAGTCTGCTATCCCTATTTCGAACATTCAAGGCTAATCAACATAAAATACAAGCGACGCGACAAGGCCGGAACGAAATTCCCTTCGTGGTGGACTTCATCGAAGGGGGAATCTGCGCGAGCCTGCCTCTATAACGTAGACTCACTGCGTGGTAACGAGACTGTCTATCTCGTAGAAGGGGAAGACGACTGTATGATGCTCTGCCAGTTGGGCTTGAGCAACGTGGTCTCTATCCCGCACGGAGCCGCGACGACACGCGGGGCCTGGCTCGACCCACTAGAGAGCTTCAAGGACATCGTTGTCGTCATGGACGCCGACGCTGCCGGAAGGCGGGCCGCACCGATGTTGGCCGAAACGCTAGGAAAGTACAGGTGTCGAACAGTCGAGTTACCGCAAGGATTCATGGTGCCGCCCGGCCCCTGGGGAAAGGAAGAGTTCGAAGCAAAGGATATTACGGACTTCGTGCGGGCCGGCAAGACGGAATTACTTCTTGAGGTAATCAAGAACGCGCGGCCACCTAAACACGACAAGATAGCGCACGCGTCCGAATTCGTCGATGAGTTCCTGGAGGAGTTCAGGAACGGCGACCGCTCACGTGGCGCGACGACGGGCTTCCCGAGCGTTGATGCGGTAATCGGCGGCAGGCGCCCTGGTGAGTTGACGATTGTTACGGGAGTAACGAGTGGAGGAAAGTCTACTTTTACGTTCAATGTTGCGATGAACGTAGCGACGCTCGGGGAGAGCGTACTCTTCTCGGCGTTCGAGCACGGGCCCAAAAAAATCATCCAGAAGGCATCATCCTGGATCACCGGGAAAACTCGCTTCGTCGGAAGCTCGAACGAGATGACCCTTTCCGACGCGGAGCACGCCGCCAAGGTAATGCGGGACATGCCACTTTACCTGGTGGACCACTACGGCCGATTCGAACCATCTTACTTCGCCGACTGCCTGGACTACGCGGCGCGTCGCCTTTCGGTTACGACATCAATACTAGACCACCTGCATTTTATTCTTGACCCGAAAAACCCCGAATCAGAACGGCTTGAGATCGACCAGGCGATGCTGACCCTGCGTACCGCCACCGAGCAGAGCGGAATTTTCCTGATGGTGGTGGCGCACCCAAAACAGAAGAACGGAGACGACAATCCCGTTCATAACCTAGCAGACCTGCGAGGAAGCTCGTTCCTTAGCCAGGTTGCCGACAACGTCTGGGTCGTCTGGCGCGATATGGACCTCGCTAAGCTTCGCCCTGGATTCGGACGTTCTATCATCTATGTAATAAAGAACAGATCTGAGTGTGGCACTATCGGTAAGATAGAATTAGCATTTGATATGAACGCCCAGAAATATATCGACCGACTTGGAAATGAGCTTGACTTTATACCAGAAATGGACGAGGATATAGCTCCAGTCAATGAAGAAGAGTTTAGATAAGCCACTCAATATTGCAACGATGAAGCTCCCGGCCGATGTGCTGGAGTTCGGGCTTACCCTTAGAAAACTAAGGACGGCTGCTGGGCTTACCTGTCAGCACGTTGCTGACGCTGGCTGGGTCCGTGAGGCTTCGGTCCGGAAGATGGAAGCGGGAATGAAACTCCCGGCAGCACCGTCCACCCTGCGGATGATCGAAAGGGAATTGAACTGTAAGCCGGAGTACTTAGTTTCACTAGCAGAGCAACACCGGAAGTATCTGGCTCAGTTCATTGAACTCTTTAGCTCTACCCTGATCGAGTTACATGACCTTCTCAGGTTTTACCAACCGGACGAAGCCGAGAAGGTTCTTTTACAGATTGTGAATACTTGGAAATTTCAAAGAAAGGAGGAGCAAACAGTAATGAAGTCAACGGCAACCCCACGTCCGCTCGTAGCCCCGAAGGCTGCGCCGACGCGCAAGACGACCACGAAGTCCGCGCCTGCACGACGCAGCACGACAATGGCCACGGCGAAGACCGCAGCGAAGACCGCAGCGAAGACCGCAACGAAGACCGCACTGAATCTCGCACTGAAGCGCAGCAAGTAAAGTCCAGTCAAGACGCGGACACGGACCAGAAATGGGACTGTGTCCGCGTCTCCAGCCCCGCCGGTAAGTGGTACCTGTCGAGGGACGACGACATAGAGCGCCTGTCCGTCAGGGCCGACGGAACACGGCGGGCAGTTTTCTCTCGTGACGAACTAGTAAGGATCAACGGCGGGCTTAAGTCCGCAAATAAGGAAGAGCGCCAAGAGTTACTTCGTTGTCTGATAGACCTGAAAGAAGTAATTGGAGGAAAGGTTCAGTCAGTTAGCAATCGAAGTATCGACACCTTAAAGAATTCCGTGAGGTCCCACGCGGATTGGGGATATCAGGACGCCCTTGGCGACGATCCGACAGACCCTACTTAGCTCAGCGGCTAGAGCACCGGTTTGGCCGTCGGCAACGCGCGAATGCCTATAACGTCATCACGATTCGCGACTAGGCTCCCGTAGTTCAAGAAGGTAGGGCACCGGATTATCATCCGGGGATGCATGTGCAAGTCGTGCCGGGAGCCCTCTTGCTGCCCGTAGCTCAATTGGTGGGCGCCATCGGCGCCAGGTGCGGGTTCGAATCCCGTCGGGCGGTATTGTGTTGTATTTTTTACGAACAAGTACTTTTCTGAATACCACCAGGGATAGACGGAATCGGTCGCCACGGCACTGCTATGGCGACCCTTCGCTCGTTGGGAAATTCAAATACGTCCAACGCCGTGAATGCAATCTTGCGTTCTCCCCGAATGGTCAGCGAGTTCACGTCCGACAGCTCGCTAAGTTCAGGGCCAGAACTTTAAGGGTAAAATAAATGAAGGTAGTCGTTACTCGCGGATTGCCTGGCTCTGGGAAGTCGTGTTTCGCAAAGGAACTGATAGACTCCGACAAGAGCTACGTACGCGTCAACCGGGACGAGATACGCCTGACACTCTATAACGGAAAGTTTTCTGCGAAGAACGAAGAGCTTACGACTGCCGTTCGGGACTCCATGATTGACGCCGCGCTCCTCTCCGGTCGCAACGTCGTCGTGGACGAAACTGCGCTGTCCCCGTCGGTCATGGCGACACTCAAGCTTAAGGCAGAGGCACACGGGGCGGAATTCGAAATCAAGGAATTCAACAAGCCGTACGAAGACTGCATCCGTGACGACTTGACTCGCGCCAATCCAGTCGGCCACAAGGTGATTACGAGGATGTACCTGAAGTACATCAAGCCAAAAGAAAAGAAGCTCTATGAACAGACTGAAGGACTACCTTCCGCTATCCTCGTGGATATCGACGGCACGGTCGCAAATTGCGATTCCCGCTCTCCGTTTGACACGAATGCTTGTTTACAGGACAGACCTAATAATCATGTTATTAGCGCGGTGGTTTCATTAAGCCGTGATCACCGAGTCTTTTTTATAACCGGACGAGACGAGCGCTTCCGAGAAAAGACCACTACTTGGATCAAGCGGCACGTCTTCCCTGGCGACTACTGGTTTAAGTTACACATGCGCGCGGACGCCGACAAGCGCAAGGACTACGAAGTCAAGGAAGAGATTATCGTCAACGAGATCATAGGGCGCTATAACGTCCTCGTATGCTTCGAGGACCGTCCGCGCAATCTCAGGATGATGCGCCGACTCGGCTTGTCTACAATGGACTGCGGACTGGGGTTTGAATTCTAATGGACTGCCATCTCCAGGACTATCTACGTAACGGCGGATCGCTTACTAATCTCGAAGAAGTACTTCGCGTCAAGCACAAGCGGCACGGGACATATCCAAACCTCTTACTGTTCTCTTACTCTATCGGCTGTTCGTTCGAATTCCCACTACAGTTAGAGTCACGCGGAATCATTCTCGACGAACAAGACGACTGGCGCGTAGTCAGTCGCAGCTTTGACAAATTCTTCAACCTCGGCGAAGGCAGGGCCACAGCTATCGACTGGGCCAGTATAGTAGTAAACGAAAAGCAAGACGGCTCGCTCGTGAGTGTATATAGACACAACGGAAACTTGCAATTCGCGACTACGGGGACACCGGACGCCAACTGCCCAATTGGCGACTATCAGGTGACGTTCGCGGAATTGTTCCGGCAGACGCTGCAAGAGCTTAGCCTCTGGCCACTTCCGGAGATGCCCGGCGTAACTCTCTTGTTCGAGTTGTGCACGCCGCTGAATAGGGTCGTCGTCAACTCCTTGACGAATAAGGTGTTCTTTCTTGGGGCAAGAGAAGCCGAGACTGGATGCTGGCTATCTAATGACCTACCGGAGTTCAGTCACCTCCCAAAGCCACGCATATTTTCATTTCGAACACGAGAAGAAGTGCTGGCCTCACTCGAACATTTCAGTGGGCTCCATCAAGAAGGTTACGTCGTTACCGACGCTAATTACAACAGAGTAAAGATCAAGCACCCCGAATACGTCCAGTTACACCACTCGGTTTTTGGTACGACTTATTCGAGCATCGTCGAGCTTGCCCTAAAGCAGGAGTCATCCGAGATCCTAGCTCATTTCCCGGACTTAACAAAGCTGCTCAAGGACACTGAGCAGAAGATCATAAGCCTCTGTGTAACAGTCGAGAATACCTACGCCGAAATTAAAGACCTGACTACGCGTCGGGAGTTTGCACAGAGGGCGAAGTTCTATAAGTATTCGGCCGTTCTATTTAAAATGCTAGACAAGAAGCTGTGCGCCCTGGAGGTCCTGAGACTGGAACGAATTAAGACCGTAATTGAATACCTCAAGGAGAACTAATGGAAGAGAACAATCGGTCTATATATCTACAGCGTAAAGACGGTCTCTTTGTTGTAAAATTCTTCCGTCAAAAGCATGAATACTACGTTGGGGCCTTCAAGGATATCAACGTAGCCCGTGTCGAACGGGACAGGGCGTACCTAAAGCTGAAGTGCGGGGATCTTTCCGGAATCAAGGTTCGCGAGTCCGTAAAGCGCAAAGTCTTCTCCGAAGAGCAGTGGTACAAGCAGTACCTGGAGTACCCGTTATATATGGATACTCCGCAGTATAAGCTCCGTTATGCCGTATTAATTTCGGCGTTACGGGATTTCTGCGATACCGCTCGGATAGGCAAGTACACAAAGGCCCAACACTGGATCATGGAATCGTCACATCCGGACGACACCTTCTCCTTCGTCAATGTCTGCGAACTCTTCCATCTCAGCCCTGCGGCGGTAAGAAAGCAACTAAATGGACTTAATCAAAAGCAAAAGCAAGCACTCAAGTCGTATACGATCTTTAACTAAGACACAGAATCTTATTGTTAAAGAATGCGACTCTATACGTGATCTTCTATTAGAAAAAAACCGTAGTTACGGCGATTCATTTTCAAGGCCAATTGGAATATTCGCTGCCGGTCACGATGCCGATGTGCAAATTAGGGTCCGAATTGATGACAAGCTGGCCCGCATCTCGCGCGGAACTGAGTATTCAAATGAAGACACGATCACGGACCTTATTGGATACTTGATATTATTGCGCCTCCTTGTAAACGTGAAAAAGAAAAAACATTAGTATCTCGTGCAGTACATGGGCGGCAAGGTCAGGTTAATTAAAAGATCAGCAAGCGAGCTTCCGTAATTGCGTCCTTCCCGCACAAAACTGAAATGCGTACTCCAACTTCGAAAAATCAAACAAGTAGAGTCGAGAACCTGTATCTCGTAAGGTAGGCAAAATTTAATGAGCAATAGCACACATGACGTCGTAGTATACAAACTAGGTCCCGTTACCGAGCACCCGGCCGCCGACCAAATCGAGATCCACCACGTCTGGAATTACGTCTGCATCTCCCAGAAGGGTCTCTATAAAGAAGGAGACTTAGTTGCGTTTATTCCGCCGGACAACGTCGTCCCAGACATCGAACAGTACGCCTGGCTAAGTGGCAAGCGGCGAATTAGGGCAAAGAAGATTCGTGGCATAGTGTCGTACGGGTTGCTGGTCGCCGCACCGGAAGGTTCGATTGAAGGGGACGTAGTCACTGAGCAGCTCGGAGTCGCACATTACGAGCCGCCAATATTAACATCCAATGGAGGTGGTTTCAGTCAGGCTAAGCCACCGCCCGGCTACTATGCCAAGTACGACATAGATTCCCTTCAGCGATACGCGGACTGCCTTGAGCCGGGCGAGGAAGTATGGATTACCGAAAAGCTCCACGGATGTTGCTTTTCTGCGATCTATATCGACGGAGCCCTGCACGTCCAGTCACATAATTTCTGGCGCAAGGAGGACGACGACAACGTATTCTGGCCGGCACTCCGGAACACTCCGGGCCTAGCGGAGTGGCTAGAAGAGCATCCGGGAACTCTACTACAGGGAGAAGTAGTCCCGACCGCACGTGTCGCCAAGACAGTCTTCGACTACGGGTACACCTGGGGGACTCCGCGAGTCGTGTTGTTCGATATGTCCCAAGACGGTTCTTACTTCTCACACGAGGTGGCGCGAGGACTTAGCAAGGACCTGACTTGGGTGCCTACTATTGGCCGCGAGGCGTTCTCGTTGGAGCGAGCGGAGGAGCTGACAACTGGGCCGAGTCTTATGCCAGGTGCAAATCATCTCAGAGAGGGCCTTGTTCTCACGCCGGTCAATGAGCGCATGCACGACCGCATAGGACGAATTAAACTAAAGCTCGTATCGCACAAGTACCTAGAACTTTAATAGCCCGCAACACGCCTGACGGCGCCTGGGGATACTATGACGAAAAAGATAAAATTCCTTATCGAAGTTGAATACGTACTGGATAAATGGGACCCGAAACAGAAAGACAAGGACTGGATTCCGGACTACGCCCTTGACCTCCGTGAGCGCTGTGACATGGTGATTGAATTCCCATGTAGCGAAGTAATGGACGCCGGGCGCGAGCTAGGCCACACCGGTGCGACCTATGACTATCTCGACGTCAGTTACTGTCGCGACCTGGGCTACCCCTCGAAGATCAAGGTTCGCCGTGTTAAGACCCCAGCGCCGCGCCGTAAGCCAACGCCCGGGGTGGCAAAGCGTAAGGCCAAGAATTAACGTGATCTTTCTCGGTGGAACTTGCGGCAACAACGACTGGCGCAATCGTCTCTTTACGGACTTAAATAGGGCGCAAGTAAATACGGACAACCTCTACAACCCAGTAGTGCCCGACTGGACTTCTGTCGCACAGGCAAGCGAAGAGAAGGCAAAGGCGAGTGCTGAGTATTGTGTTTTCTATATTGCCAACCCTCGCTTAGATGGCGTCAATATTTCTGCTTTCTCAATGGTTGAGGCAACGATGGCACTCTACGACAGTCCAGACACGACTGTCGTGGTGTTCGACGAAGACGGGATAGAAGGACACGTACTTAAGGCGATGCAGCGGACACGTCAGGTTCTACAGGCTCGATTCCCTACCGTCGAGTTCTTGAGTTCGTATCAAGCACTAGTAGATTACTTGATCGTAATGGCAGTCAAGAACTAATGCCGACGTTGCTCTTTAAGAAGGGTTCGAATGGGAAAATTATCCAGTGGCGAAACTGGGTAATTGGTGCCGAACTCCAGACCGAACACGGCCAAGTCGGAGGCAAGTTGCAGCTTACCTCTGAGGTGTTTTTCGCAGGGAAGAATATCGCCAAGTCAAACGCGACCACGGCCGAAGAGCAGGCCGAGCTGGAGGCGCAGGCGCGCTGGACGAAGAAGAAGAAATCCGGCTATGTCGTTTCACTAACAGAAGCTAGAGCTGGCGGACGTGACGTGGTGATCCAGGGGGGCGTTGACCCGATGTTGGCACAGTCTTACTCGAAACACGCCGCAAAGATCAAGTGGCCGGCTTACAGTCAACCCAAACTCGACGGAATTAGATGTCTGGCGTTACTCACCGAAAAAGGTGACGTAACGCTGTGGTCACGGACTCGAAAGCCTATCAAGTCGATGCCTCACGTGATCAAGGCGCTCAAGGGCCTGCACGTCAAGGCAGGTACCGTCCTGGACGGCGAGTTATATTCGCATGCGGCCTGGAATGCTGTCGCCGACGAAGCCGAGGACTCGGAGTCGGCCCATAAAGTCTTGTTCGAAAAGATAACAAGCCTGGTGCGTCCGCTTGAGCCAGTACCGGGCCACGAAATTATGGAATACCACGTCTACGACATGTGTGTAGATCTACCTTTCGAACAACGACATTGGAATTTAGCCAGGCTACTAAGGAAGGCAACCCTGCCGCTCGTCCTAGTCGAGACCTTACATTGCGAGTCCGAGCCCGACGGCGTGTCTCACTACGGGGACTGTCTTACGCGTGGTTACGAGGGTGCGATGTTCAGGAATGCCGACTCAACCTACGAATTCGGCAAGCGCAGTTATTCGCTCCAGAAGGTCAAGCAGTTCGATGACGCCGAATACGAGATTACCGGAGTAATGGAAGGGCGTGGTAAACTTGCCGGGTGTGCGGGCTCCATGGAGTGCAGGTTGCCGAACGGAGGGGTGTTCAATGTCAAGATGAAGGGCTCCTTCGAAAGATTGCGGGAGTTCTTCCAGCATCCGCCGGTGGGAAAACTACTCACGGTGCAGTACCAAAACTTAACGGCAGCCGGTGTACCTAGATTCCCCATTGGACTAAAGATTCTACAGGACAAGGACTACTAAAGCGACATTAGTCTTTATATCCATAGCTGGCGGTAAGTACTGTGCTAGACATCTCGCCAGACTTTGTCTCTAACTAGCAGAATTAAGCAAGGAAAACGGTAATGCGAACTAAGATTAAATTCCCAATTGGTGACTGGTCAGATGATGGCCACGGCAGGTGTGACTGGTACATGGCTAGCACCACGATGACGGTCGAGGACGTCAGAGAGGCACATTTTGCTTGTAAAAATAAGTTCGGGTTCGATATCGGTGAGATCTGTTCCCAGTACGGAGAGACGACTATCGACTCCGATTTAGCTAAGAAGATTTCCGCCGTAGTTCCACTAGGTGATTATGCGTACGGCGCAGAAGGAAGTGGCGAATATACCTTTGAGTACAATACTGAGGCCGTTTTTGCGCTATGGATTGCTATCTTAAATAAGTCTAACCTAGATTTAGATTTAGTCACAGAAGAAGTAGCGATTGAAGCTATTCAGTTCAGCGGCCACGACTCGCTAGGGAGACATATAGTCGTACCGGGCTACGGAGTGTTCGGGGAAGCCTAGTGGACTGCCAGGGGTGCTTCAAGCCAACGAAGGAGTACGGACCTATCTGTCCTGAATGCAACCCACTACTGTTCGAAATGATCAAAGCTGGTGCGGACATAGGCGGGGTAGAGTACCGCTGGTCTGTACTCTGTCCCGCCTGCGTTCATCTCCATAAACAGGAACATGCCCTCAGCCGAGCGGGGCCTGACATCGAACTTTAGGCCACAACGCAAAGAGGCCACCCGGAGGCGACCTTTCTACAGGCATACGATTTCAGCGTTGCCCTTTACTGAGAGTAGAAATGGACAGGATTCGAACCTGCATCAATACCGTAATATGGTACCAGCCTTGACCAATTAGGCTACCATTTCTATCCAAGTCGGACCGGCAGGAGTTAAACCTGCGTCCTGGGAGCGACCCAGTGCTCTGGTCGCTAGAGCTACGGTCCGAAAAGCTGGCAGGGCACGACTTGAACGTGCATTTCCTGGTAACAGGCCCAGGGTCCTTTCTTTTAGATGACCTGCCAGACAAAGCGAGGCGACACCGGCGTTTCACCGAGACCTTTCGGCCTTGTCCCTCTCTAGAACTGTAGCCTGCCGACACTCTAACTTCGGCAGCATGAGTCGAACATGCACCACTTTCTTTCTTCTTTTTAAGAAAGAATCGCTCTACCGTTGAGCTATACCGGAGCAAGGACAGATTGGCCGTTTCTTAACAGAAAGTCAACTATTTTATTTCGAACAAACAAAATAAATCATTCGAGCTTTCGGCCACTTGTGTGTCAGACTGGTGTCTACCTAATTACGACTCAACAGGGGGCCATATCGCAACATACGTTTCAAGTGCAACGTCATTCTTGACGCAGACCGGGAGCCTAGCTTTTTCTAAGCTGCGGGACGGGATCAAGGTCGATGTCCTGACACAACGCGGAACCTGGAAGCCGGGCACGGTCCGGAGCGTCGGGCGTCGGCCCATGTCGGACCTTACCTTCGTAGCCTCCGACGGAGACTCGATGGTAATACAGGCGACTGCCGGGTCCAAGTGGCTCCTGGCCGACGACAGTATTTCTTTCGTTCTGGGCCCAGGTGACTTCGTGAAATCCTTACGGCTCAAGGTCTTTACTGGGGACGAGGTTCTGTTTGTTTTAGAGAACGAAATGTGGCAGCTCCGGGAGGTCAGCGAGCCTCGGACGCGTGACGCCTGGACCATTGAACTGGCCGAAGACTTCTTCTTCGTCGCGACCGGCAACATCGTTATCGGTGGGAGCGCCAGGTGATTCATTCTTCCTCTTACGTTCTTACGAGCAAGGGGCTGCGGCGAGCAGGCGACATCCGTGACGCGGAGGTCGTCACGTTTGACGAGAAGGGGGTTTCACTTACTTTAATCACCGAACCACGCCCTTTGTATAGGGAAGGCAATTTACTTACACTCGTGACCAGTGACGGCCACGAGCTTCTTTGTAGTGGCCTAATCAAAATCAAGACGCCGTTCGGGTTCATAGCGGGGACCGACCTGGCGGCAGGGGACCGCGTAAGCCTCCAGCCACGAGAGGGCAACTTTGGTGAAGCTAGCTTACTACACAACGACTGCGAGACTGGGCTCATTTTGGGACTACTAGCAAGGGGGACAGTCAGCGCCAAGGATACGCTGGCGCTTTTCGGTACCTCTTCTTTTATTGATCCTGAAGAAGCGCGGGCGGCAGTGGCCAGTCTTACGGCACTCTCTGGACCTGTAGAGTTGTTCGAAAAGAATATTGACCAGATTGGCGGAAGTAAGCTTTTCTATTGGCTTGCCGACTACGTCAGTCACCCCGAGTTAATCCTCGACCAAGTGATTGAGCCCGTCATGAGTGGTTCGATTGAGGCAACGCTCTGTTACCTCGCTGCGCTATTCGCGGACCCTGACCTCAAGGCAGAGCGACTGGGCGAACAGATCTCGGTTTACTCCTTGAAGACGCACACCTTCGCTAGGCAGGTCCAGCTCTTACTACTTAATCACGGGATTCTTTCTAGTGTCCATGGAAAAGTTGTCTACATGGACATGAAATCTTTTTCTTCTTTAATTGGCAAAATCGCCAGATACGGCCGGACCTTTTCTTACAGCGACAAGCTCTGGGCGATGTTAGATCCGTTTTTCAATCAACAGCGGGCTTTCTTCTCCACTGTTAGGTCTGTTAAAACTAGTCAGATGAGTTCCGCGCCGGACTCGTCGGGAATATACGCCATATCAAGTCAACCATATATAGCTAACGGACTTATTGTCCAGGAATAGCAACGCATGTCAAATATTCTCACCGACGCTTTTCTCGCCAAGTACGCTACTAAGGCCCCACCGTTCGGTGGCTCCGGCTTGGGCCAGTTCGTTGCTAATCGTACTTACGCCCGCCTCAAGGCGGACGGAACAAAAGAGCACTGGAGGGAAACTATCGCTAGGTGCGTGAATGGTGCCCAAACGATTGGTGCAGAGTTCACCGAAGACGAAGCTATGGCGCTTTTCGATCACATGTTCAATCTGCGCGGCCTAGTTGCTGGGCGTTGCCTGTGGCAACTAGGCGTAGATAACATGATCGAAAGATTCGGTTTTGGCAGCCTAGTGAACTGTTATTATACAAATATCGAATCGATTGATGATATTAGGTACTTATTTACTATGTTAACCTTAGGTGGCGGGGTCGGCGTAGGAATAAAGCGCGCCATGATCCACGAGTTCCCTAAAGTCAAGCATAATGTTACTATCTCGCACGAACGAACTAACGATGCCTCGTTTATAGTACCTGACAGCCGTGAGGGTTGGGCAGAACTCCTAGTCAAGACACTTGAGTCTTATTTTTTTACCGGTAAGTCATTTACATACTCGACTATCTTAGTGCGTCCTCCTGGGTCAAAACTTGCCAGCTTTGGTGGTCGCGCCTCTGGCCCGCAAGCTTTAATTGATGGCATTAAGGATATTTGCAATCTACTGGACGGTCGTGCTGGCAAAAAGATTCGCAGCATTGATTCTTTAGATATAGTAAATATTATTGGGCGAGTTGCCGTTGCCGGGTCTTCCCGGCGTAGCGCTATTTTAGCGATTGGCGATACGGACGATTACAGTTATTTACGCGCGAAGAACTGGGCCGCTGGTAAGATTCCGGCATGGAGGTCCCAGTCTAATAATAGCGTAGCTGCCGATAGTTACGACCAGATTGTAGAAGAGTTATGGAAGGGATATACGGGAGACTCTGAGCCGTACGGCTTAGTAAATCTAGAATTAGCAAAAAAGTACGGTCGCCTAGGCGAACTAAGACCAGATCCAAACATTGAAGGTTTTAACCCCTGCGCGGAGCAGGCACTAGAGAGTCGTGGGTGTTGCAATCTATCTACCGTATTCCTGCCACTAATTTCGTCGCGCGACCAATTCTTTGAGGTGTCCAGATTACTCTTTAAGGTCCAAAAAGCAATCACGCGCCTACATCATGTAGACAAAGAGACCGAAGAGATTACCCACAAGACTCGTCGAGTGGGTCAGTCTATTACTGGCTGGATGCAATTAACATCAGAGCAGTTATCGTGGATTAGCCCTGCATATTCTCATCTCAGAGAATACGACAAGTCACTCTCGGCTCAATGGGGTATTAATCAATCAATTCGCATTAGTACTTGTCAACCGTCTGGAACCATGTCCCTTTTGCCGTTCGTAACTCCGGGAGTACACCCGGCGTATGCAACTCACTTTATTCGGAGAGTCAGACTCGCTGCCGACGACAACCTCGTTCAACAGGCCAGTAAGAATGGCTACGAAGTAGAATACGAAATTCAACTTGACGGTAGTAAAAACCACAATATCTGTATCGTTAATTTCCCCTGCGAAATGCCAAGCCATGCCGTGACTAGTAATCAACTATCGGCGATTGGTCAACTAAACTGGCTCGTAAGGGTAAATACCGACTGGAGTGATTCGGCCGTCTCGTCTACCGTTTATTACAAGCGAGAAGAACTTGAGGAAATCAAGGCTTGGTTAAGGGATAATTACGAATCTAAGATCAAGGCAGTTTCTTTTTTACTGCACCAGGACCATGGCTTTGCGCAACCACCTTACGAAGAGATCTCGCGAGAGCAGTTCACGAAGATGTCTTCTCAAATTACCAGTACTAGCTTCGACGACGAAGGATCAGAGGAAATCGATCTAGAGTGTGCCGGCGGGCACTGTCCGATTAAATAATGCTCTCCCACATTCTAACCGGCGCACGGTGTTCATAATGCTATACCATATAATAACTTCATATACTTGTGGGGATTGTTATCAAAGAAATATAAGTTGGTCCGCCGAGGAGTACGAAAGAGAACAAAGAGAACCAAGTTCAACATTCACCGTCTGCACCCACGACTCAACTGGTATACATTTCGGAGAAGAAATCTGCCCCTGGTATGCTGTAAACAAAGAGATTGATGAAGGATATGACATTTAATAACAATAGAATGATTAACAACTTGTACCATGATCGAGCTTACCCTGCGAAGGAGGTTTCGGCTAAGGGAACTTGCGCTTACACATTCCCTTCTTTGGCGGCTGCCGAAGAGTCCGGCAGGTCCTTCATGCTTATGCCGAAGAATAATCTGATAGTTATCGATTTCGATAGGTCGGAGCCTGCTTATAAAACTGAGCCTTACTTCATTTACCTTGACTGGCTAAAGTCTCGCGAAGTCGCTTACTTCGAATGGAACTCCGGACGGGCCGGACACCGGCATCTCGTTGTAGCTTTCTCTACCGTTGCGTTGCAGACGGAAGCGTGGCATTACTTGAAGTCCATCAAGTTGCCGTGTCGCTGGAACCAGTACTGTCGGCCGCCGCTCGCGCCTCACAAGCACGGCCTGAATGTCGGACTTTGTGACGGAGTAACTTTAGAAGATGTAGAAAGGGTACTTTCCGTACAGTCGGACGGTGAGTTCGAATCCCCAAATCACTTGCTGAACAATACGGTGCGTGTCCTGCGTCCGGCTCCGCCTCGTGCCCTCAGTCAGGAGATGCAGGCTTTCCTTGTGTCCGGAGCCCCTGCCGAATCAGACCGTTCTTACTTCGTGACGAAGGTGGCGCTGGCACTCGTGAATTCCGGCTATTCTGATACGGACGGCGGTGCCGCACTGGCCAATCCGAAGAACGGAATCTCGGCACATATCCTTGACAAGCGGCGGGGGACGCAAGAACAGGCCCGTTACGGCCAGTTCTTCATGCGTAAGGCGCGGGTTTTCGCCCAGAAGAATCCAGTCCAGGTGGTTCGCTCCGAAGAAGAAACAGAACAAAACAGGAAACTTCTTTTCTTTATACAGAACCGTCCGTGGCCCGGACGTACCGGCTCAAGTGACTTGAGCACGCTGGAGGCACATCTTGGCTGCGCGTTGCGAGCCGGAAGCAAGCAGTACGGCCTCTCCGCAAGAGAACAGGAGCTGGAGTCCCGTCTAGCCCTAAAGACCTGCCTGAAGGCCAACCGGCGGCTTGTCGAGGCCGGCTGGCTCCGTCGGGTAAAGAAGGGGTCAGGGGACGAGGCTTCGGTCTGGGTGGTTGGCCTACCCTCCCACCTAGAGCAAGAGTACCACACTACCTTCCAAGAGAGAGATGCAAGAGAGTGTGGTAGATTAGCTCGCCCCGTAAAAAGCCCCGTATTCCGTGCCTTTCTCTCTGGCGGGTTGCGTGGACTCGGGCAGGCCGCAGGCAGGGTGATGCCTTACCTGGAGGCCGGAATCACCTCTACAGGGCTCCTGGCTCGCAAGACTGGGCTGTCCGTCTGGAGTGTCCGGCGGGCTTTGAAGATCCTTTCAGGGGTCGGGATGGTAAAGAGCACCTCGGAAGGGTTCGTTTTGGGTCGGGAAGTCCCGGAATTCCTGGAGAAGTCGGCTAACCGGAAGCTGGAGCTGATTTCAGCCAGGCACGTCCGCGAACGGGACGCCTGGAAGGCTGGCCGGGTCGCCCGGCAGATCGCGGAATACCGCCTCTGTGCCTAGAATTCTGTTGACGAACCATGCCTAGTCGTGTTAACGTGCGGATCTCTGGATAGGGGGTATGCCATGGCGAAGCTGATACTTACATTACTGTGTGTTCTTCTGGCTAGTTCGGCATTTGCGTGGACCAAATGCACGACTCGTGGGGCGAACACGTACTGCGACGACGGGACCACCTTGCACCGGACTCCGGGCGGTGGAATTGTGGATTACAAGACCGGCGAGACGCACTCGCGGTACGGGCAACACCTTTACAGTAATAAAGACGGTTCGTGGCGCGCGAAGAACGGCAAGGGGCGAGTCACGAGTAGCCTGAATCACAAGCCTCAAGTCAAGGACCGGGTCCTGGACGAGATCTTCGGCAACTCGGAGGACTGGTAGTCGTGAGTAAAGGAACTTCCTGATTCATCGATTCTCCGGGGCGGAAACCCCGTCCTTTAGGGCCGTACAGAGCGCCACCGCAGTTTAGGAACCAATGCTTTACTATATTCAAACTGGCGTTTGGTGTTCTCATTGCGACAACCCAGTCAACGGCATCAAGGCGAACCATATTCGGGTTTCCTGGCAGTCTTGGTTTTGCTTATTTCAGAATCGAACAAGCGCTTGTTCGAAGTAGAGAGGGATGCGAATTGAAGAATGACGGCGCGCTACCCGAACTCGGCGTTCGGGATTTGAGATTGAAATTACGCTTGACTCAAGAGGAGTTGGCGCACGCGATAGGGGTGACGTTCTCGACGATCAATCGCTGGGAGAACGGCCATGCCAAGCCCAGTAAGCTCGCCAGGCGCGCTATCGAGCTTTTGCGGCAGACTCGCGGAATGACGGCCGCGTCGCGTCAGAGCAGTAAGTCGAGTACTACTCAATTCATTTGACGCTGCGCCCGTAGCCCAATTGGAAGAGGCACTTCCCTCAAGAGGAAGTTAGTGTCCGTTCGAATCGGACCGGGCGTATTCAGGAGTGGTGGGAGGCTTCAAGCATGGGCACTGTGTTCGTAGGTGATCTACATGGGCGTATCAGGACCTTACGTGAGATTGAAAAACTGGATCACTACTTTGTCTTCATGGGGGACTTCCTGGACTCGTTCACGCAGTCACGCGAGGATCAAATCGAAGTGGTCCGGGAGGTGCTACGCCTGGACGGAGAAGGCAAGGCCAGGTTCCTGCTCGGCAATCACGAATTGAGTTATGCAAACCCGGACTGGCGCTGTTCTGGCTGGAATAAGCAGACACAGCACGCCGTTGCTCCGTACCTAGATCAGCTATTGCGACGCGGCTTGAACTGGTATTCACCGGGACCAGGAGTTCTCGTTACTCACGCCGGGGTCACGGCGCGACTCTGGCATTTGCTGACCGACTACCCGGCATTCGACACGCCAGAGGCGAAGCTCGACGAGTGCTGTTGTCAGATAAATCGTGCGAGTGGGGACGCCTATTCATGGCTATATGCGGCTGGAGCCGGTCGAGGTGGGGGCAGCCTGTTGCCAGGCCCATTTTGGTGTGACTGGAATTCCGAATTCGAACCTGTTTCCGGACTAACACAGATTGTCGGGCACACGGCAGTGGTGGAAAGTACCCGCTTCTTTAAGCAAACGACGAGACAGGGGTTGCGCCAGACCCCGAACGGAGACTGGAACATAGACTGCCTAGATCTCGATACGGCACGGACGGTATTACTGTACGAAGAAGGCGCCTTGACGCCACTTCCGCTAGGGGGCTAGATGGGAATCTACGACACTCTTCATGGTAAGTGTGCTCACTGTGGAGAATACTGCGAGAAACAACAGAAGCCCGGTACGTTTATCTTTTTCGATCTAGAAAGGGCAACCGGAGCAGAGCTAGCGCGATTCTGTGGCAAGAATGAATTGCTCTGTGGGATGTGCAGCGGCGTTACCGTCGTTACTATCGAAGTGGAGAAGGTGTCAGTATCTATCAGTAAAAAGGAAAAGGAAATAGCAAAGGAAATAGCAAGGGGGCAGTCGTGAGTACGGCGCGCGATAAGTTAGTAGCGGAACTGGTACGGGACTGCCTAGCCGCCGGAATCGCGCCAGAGGAGACGGGTGAGGGCCTGGATACAGGGCGAATACACCGCAACGGGCTTCGTCGCGGCATCGTCGAGTGGTTGCGGTGGTACGACCTGGACTCAATTCTTGTCGAGTTGCCAGAGTCAGAGTCGTTGTGTGCGCCAACTGGTCACGGCTGGTGGTGGGCGCGACGCAGAACCAGTGCTCAATGGGCGGCCGTTAAGGTCTTCGTGATTAGCGATGAGACCGCCACGGAGAAGTGGACAGTCCTGGAAGTTGGTGACAATCACGGTTATTCGTTGCACCACTATAACGCCTGGCTGCCGCTCGCCCAGCCAGTGAAGTCGAAGGATACGCCCAAGTGAGGAAAATGCGGCCGCTTGCAAGTTGCGTCAATGGTTGCCAAGCCGTGCCGCAACTTCCATCGCTCGTGCTTTGCGCGTCGTGCCTGGCAGGCTTGACGCGCAAGTTCAACGCATTAGCGGATTTGTTTGCGGCCAGGGGTCGCGCGCTAGCGAAGCCGAAGGAGATTTCCAAGTGAGCACGACCGACGACCTGCTGCGCGCCGTCGCGATTCGCATCATGAACGAGTGCTACCTTGCCTTGCGATCGGGTTCGAGTTGTCGGACCCCCGACATGCAGGCGTGGCAGCGCATCACCGAGCGCGTCGGGAACCACCTCGAAGCCTTGATCGAGGACGTCAAGGCCGAGCGTGCCTTCTGGGGCTTGCCATCTGGCGATTGCGCCGCGCTCGACAAGGCTGCGGAGCCGAAGGATACGCCAAAGTGAGCACACGCGATGAACTGCTGCGCGCCGTCGGGGAGGCGGTGCGCGATAAGTGTCGCGTCGCCAAGGGTGACGCATACGGGGTCGGAAACTCCGATCTCGACGCTATTATCGCCCGCGTCAAGTCAGAATACGCCCAGCGCGAGCCAGATAGCGCGAGCGAGGTGGTTTCGCTTCGTGCAGAGGTGGCACGCTTGAAAGCAGACGTGCGGGCAGCGCGGGAGTTAAGCGCCGAGATCCGAGTTATTCGCCGCGCTCGACAAGACTGCGGCCGGGGATAAAAAGGAGACGCCCAAGTGAGCACACGCGATGAACTGCTGCGCGCCGTCGGGGAGGCGGTGCGCGATAAGTGTCGCTTCTGGTCTGGCTTTCCAGCGGCCACGAAGGCTGAACCCCACGGCGTCGTTTCTCACGAGGCTAGAAGTGCCGACGTCACAGGATCGGCGCCGAGCCCCGTGGTGGCGACCACGGCGACTGAGAAGGACGATGCCATGCCGCCTCCGAACTACGAGCGTCGGCTCACATACCGATTCCTCACGCTGCCATTCCGCCACCAGATAACCGTCGCCAAGAACCTCGACGTACTCACCGACGCCGATCGGGCGCTCAGCGACGGGGCGCTCTTGCGTGTCCTGTTCAAGCGTGCCGCCGAAAAGAGCCTCCTCGGGAAGCTCTGGGCCGAGACGGAGAAGCTTCACGACGATCCGGCGGACTTCAACCCTTTCGAAACCTCAAAGTAGACGGGAGCAGAGCACATGCACAAGAACTTTGGCGAACGGTATCGGCAAGTCTCGATCCGCCGCTGATGATCTGGCGGAGGAGCAAGGTGCCCGAGTAACGTCTTCCCCGGCCTAAAGGCTGGGGCTTTCCGGACTGAAGTCCGGGGTCTCCGCCGAGAGGATTTCAGATGATCACAATTGAAGAACTGCAGAAGGTCGTGGATGACAACTTCGGCGGCGTACTCACGGCTGGGGGTCAGCACTCCAATACCAGGGGCAAGGCCTGCGTCTGGGAGGCGTACAACTTCGCCGAGGGTGATTACTGGGGAGACCAGTGCCCTGATTGTGTCGAGCCGGATCTATACCGGCTCCTGATCAAACTGAACGACTCGCGTCACTGGGCGAACGACACAGAGAGCGCGGAAGTGTTGTTGCCCGCCGTGGTCCGCTCCCTCGGGACGCGAGGCGATGTCGAGGCACGGCGGATGCGGTCGTTCCGGTTGGCCGACGTGGCTGTCCGCGTGATCGCAGCGGATGCGCTAGACTCAGCGAAGCTGCCCGAGTTGGCTAGCCAGCTACGCGCGCTCGTGCCGATCACGGACGTGGCAACGGCCCTGGCTGCTCGCGACAAGTGTTGGGACGTGAGCACCGCCGACACCGACACCGACACCGCCGCCGACACCGCCGCCGACACCGCCGCCGACACCGCCGCCGCCATCGTCAACACCGCCGCAGCCGCCACCGTCGACGCCGCCGCAGCCGGGCACGGCGCCGGCGGCGCCGCCGGCGCAGCCACTTTAGCCGGCGCCGTGCCCGACGCCGCCGCAGCCGGGCACGGCGGCGGCGGCGGCGCCGCCGCCGCAGCCACTTTAGCCGGCGCCGTGCCCGGCGGCGTCGTCGCCGTCGCCGCAGCCGCCTCCGCCGCCAGGCACGGCGCGTGGCGATCGTACGTCGACGCGATACTCGTCGCGGCCGGGCTCGCTGGCGAGAAGGGAGCTTGGGCGTGAGGGACTGGTGCGACGATCCGAGCCGCGAGAGGCGCGATGGCGCACGCGCCGCTGAGCGTGGGTACGTATCGCACGATGAACGCGAAAAGCTCCGCGACTATGAGGACGAATGCGCGCGGCACTTCCGGGAGGGGTATCGCACTGAAGAGCGTCGCCAGCAGTATCGCGAGGAAGAGCGCGCAGAGGAAGCTCGCCTTGAGCGTGCAGCATTCGAGCGCCGCGAGATAGCTCGCGGCGAGGCGGACGCGTACGAAGGCCGCAGGCAGGAAGAACAGGAAGAGGAGCAAGCCGGGCCGGATGCCGCGATGTGCGACGAATGCGGTCGCAAGACGCGGCACCAGCTCACTGGCGAATGTACGGCGTGTGGCTCGATACTGGATCCGAAGGGGACGCCATGATGGACACGAGCAGCTGGCTGCTGGTCGAGACGTGGCTCTCTCTGGGGCTGCGGATCGAGTGGTCACATGCGTGGGACGACGACAAGGATAAGGACGAGACGAGGGAGAAACGTGATCACAATACGTGCAGAGGTGGCGCGTTGGCGAGGCACGGCCGCGAACGAGATGATCACCGACGCTCGTCGTGAGGTGTTCGAAGAGTGCGCTGAGATCGCGGAGGCAGACGAGCCGCGTTCGCTGGCTGATTCCTCGACTCGGATGGCCCCGCGCCGTATCGCTGCCGCTATCCGCGCCAGTGCGCAGAAAGGGACCTTATGAGCGAGCGGTGTCACGTTAAGCAGTGCCCAACGTGTCCGTGGCGAGTAGACTGTGACCCCGAACAGGACATTCCGAACGGCTACAGTGTCGAGTTACATTTAAAGCTGCGCGGCACCATCAACGAAGGGCTCGCATCCTTATTCCCTCGCGGCGGCATGCGTATCATGGCGTGCCATCACTCCAAGCCCGGTGAGGAGTTTGCCTGCGCCGGTTGGCTCTACAATCAGATCGGTGTGGGGAATAACCTTGGCGTGCGGATGGCCGCTGCTCGTGGCGATTTACCTGTGCCCGAGATCGGCGGCGAGCAACACGAGAGATTCGAGGACACGTTACCATGAGTGCCAAGCGGAAGCTTCCTAGTGTTCCACCAACGGTTGAACCAGCCGGGTGCGTCCCTCGTTCATCACTAACGGGTTACGATCCTGGCCCGATTCAACTGGTCCCGACCGCTAACTATCCGCTCACTCACCGAGAGATCGACGTGATCGAGGTAACACACTCGCGCGATATTCAATTCCCCTACGTGCGGGAACTGTGCGCGATGGCGCGACGCGCGATTGGGGATCAGGGTGTGCTCCATATGGCCGTCGTGCGCCTCGGTGGCGAAGTGGAGGGGCGACCGACTGGACGACATAACTTCCTGCAGCGCATCGATGAGCTGAGGGAGCTGGAGAGGCGTTTGGCCAGGCGTGATCCTAGATGAACGAGACTTAGTTAAAGGAGTTTTACAAATGAAGAAAGTTTTACTTTGTGGACTACTGGTCGTGGTGAGTTTTTCGCTCGTCGTTGTATTTACTCGTGGCGAAGCCGACTGCGAGGGGGAGATCGAAACGGACATCGATGGCAGAATTTGTGTCACCGAGACGAGTCCGGACGGCGGAGCGCTCCATATTAAACAAGCCGATCTACCCAGTGTGGGGCCTCACGGGGGACTCGTCGGGGCGGACGGTCAACACGGGTTAGTCCCGGCGGTGTCGGCCCGAAGACTGGACATTGAACACAGAAGCGAGACAACCAGTGAACACTAGGTGGTGCCTTCAGCGCGAGTACGAGAGGAGGAATCACGATGAGTAGCGCGGAGTTAAAGAAACGTACGTGGCGCTACCTGCAGGCGCCGTCGGTTTACGAAATGGCCCCATGCGCGTGCGGGAACGTCGATACGCAATGGTCCGAGTACGAGAAGCACCTGTGGTGCAATCGCTGTGAGATCGACTTTGTCCCCGAGCACGCCGGAATCTTCGATGGCCCGATTCCAGTTAATATCAGTCGTCTACTTGGTATTTCGTTCGATCGCATCGACCTCGCCACGGGTACGATCGAGCCGTTCATGCTGGAGGAGTCGGCCGATGTTTGACACAACCGACGAGCTGTTGCGCGCCGTCGCTGAAGCGGTTCTCGAACGCTGTACGGATTTTACCGACCAAAACTCGTGTGCGTACGTTGTTGGCTTAGAACTCGACGCCATCATTGTTAGGTGCACGTCAGAGCACACTCCAGAGTGGCATGGTGGGGGCGACAGGCTCGCCGCCGCCCGCGCGGAGGGTAGGGCCGAGGGTACTCGCGGCGCGTACGAGAACGCTGCCATGATCGCGGAGGAGAACCCACGCGGCTACGGTGAGTTCATCGCTGTTCTGATCCGCCGTGCCCGAGCGCAAATTAAGGCGTCGTGCTGACCGTCAATAAAGCAAAGTGCCGGAAGTGCCAGCAGGTGCTTGAGTCGAAGCATTTGACTGAGGTGCTTAAATGTAAGTGCGGAGCACTCGGGGTTTCTGGTGGTATCGGGAAGGCCGGGCACATTCACCGCATAGGCAACAGCGAAGATTGCGAGGAAATGAGTGAATACGAACGCAAAACCAAACCACTCCAATGGCCGTGGTAAGCAAAAGCCCAGACCAGTTCGAGTCAGCACCGGGCTCAAGAAGGAATGGCTTGAGGCGAGCAAGGAGTACCGGCGACTGGAGAATGGTGCCTGGATACCGGCCGGGTTTATGCTGGTGGTCGTAGACCGCGAGTCGCGCGAGGACTACCCGGTCTATGCCGAGAAACAGCGTGATGTCAAGAGACTACAAATCGAGCTTGAGGGGAAACAGCAGACGGTCAGGGGCGTGGTCGAATGCCTAGATCAGTAAAGAGACGCGAGGACGGATCAGTCGTTATAAGGCTCAACGGGAGAATGGTGGTCTTCGAGAAATTGTGCTTGGATGAGGCAAAAAAAGCAGATGCTACAGGGAGGGGCCGGGCAGTAATCAACCCCGCCCTAAAGGACGGGATTTCCGCCCCGGAGAATCGATGATTCGTTATGTCAACGGGGATGCGACCTACCCAGTGGGCACTGGGTCCCGTGTAATAATACATGTAGTAAACGATTCGGGGGGTTGGGGGCGTGGCTTTGTTAGGGCCGTGACAATGCGCTGGCTGCACGTCGAGAAGGCTTACCGGGAATGGGCCAAGGCAACGAATCCGGACGTCCCGTTCGAACTAGGCAGTGTCCAGTACGTGGCGGTCGGGCAGGATCTGTGGGTCGCTAACATGGTAGGACAGCACAACGTAGTCTGGGACGACGGGGTGCCACCTGTGCGCTACGGGGCCATTCGGACGGCCCTGGCTGACGTTGCAGCCTTCGTGCGCCCACTCGCAGCGACGGTCCATGCGCCCAGGTTCGGTGCTAGTCTTGCCGGTGGCTCATGGCGCGAAATCGAAAAGCTAATCCTGGAAGAACTGGCCGATACCGACGTTACTATCTACGACATGCCTGGCGGGAAGTACAATCCTTAAAGCCAGAGCGGCCGGAGGGACGAATGAATTTGCTTCAGCAAGTATATCTAGCGGCATACATGGGCCACTTAGGAGTAAACGCCGGGCAGGACCGGCACCTGTTGTCCTATCCGTACACCCGCCGAGAAGCTCGCGACTACGCCGACTGGGTACTTCTGGACGTTACGTTAATTAACCGCCTACGAGAACTAGGAGACCCCGAGCCGCCACTTTAATATTACGCCGCCCACGAGCCGCGCCTGACGGTGCGGCTCTTTTTTTTGCTCAATGTCAAGCATAAATATGGAGTTAAGATTTCGACTCCGAATTGCTTCTTCTTTCGTCCGACTGGCACAATGAGAATTGTGTTTTATTCTAGGAGACAGAAGGAGAAGTAGAAATGCCAGTAGTTCGTTTGTTCGTAACTAATTTATCGTATGAGGCGGAAGAGGGGGAGTTAAGAGAGCTGTTCAGGCAAATCGGCAAGCCTACGATCATCAACATCATGCATGACCGTAAGACAGGCAACCCGCGTGGATTTGCTTTCGTAACGCTCGATACGCTGAGTGCTCCAGAGGACTGCTGGCGTGCCGTCATCCAGGGCGAGATGATCAGGGGTCGCCCGATTCATGTCGATTTCGCAATTCCCAAGGGGAAGCCAATTCAGGGGAATGATGTCGGCCGGACCTAATGGCGCGCAAGTCCGACATAGATAAATCCGTATCTGACAAGCTCGACGAACACTTACTGGAAGCCCTCGATGAGCTGAAGAAGATCGTCACGGACGCACGTCACCCGGAGCACAAGCGTCACTATTTCGAGGCGCTGCGCTTGATCATGAGGCATTGTGCGCCTGTCCGTAAGGAAATGGGTCCACCTGACCCTGGGCTAACTCTCCAGATCGGAGCGCTCTTTCCAGGTACCCAGTCCGAGCCTCGTTGTGAAATTGACGTAACTCCGTCAAGCATAGAAGAATCAGAAGAACCGGATGTCGATCCAGAACTACCTTAAGCTTAGGCCAGAACTAAAGAAATACGAAAACGACCCGGTCGGATTTGCGAAGGCGGTATTTAACTGCCCGATTGACCCATGGCAGGAAGAGTTTCTTTGGAACATCCAGAACCACCAAAAGGTGGCGTGTGCTGGCGCGACCGGAACGGGCAAGGGGTACGCGTCGGCACTGGCAATCTGGTGGTTCATCTCGACGAAAGAGGAGGGAGGTAAGTTTCCGAAGTTAATGTGCACCGCGCCTGACGAGAACACATTGAAGCGAGGGGTCTGGGCGCAACTTTCCGAGTTGGCGCGACAAGCTCCGTTGATTCAGCTATTGTTCACTATTACGGCACAGAAAATTTACCTAAAGGGTGCCGAGCGTGAGTGTTTCTGTATTCTTAAAACTACATCGGCAAGATATTCCGCATCCGGCGATGCCCAGGCCGAAGGTTTGGCCGGTATGCATGCCCCCTGGACCCTTACGCTTCTTGACGAAGTAAGTGGCGTGGCAAGACCCAACGTGGAGGCCATTTTAGGTAGCTCCGTGGGGCCACAGCGCAAGGTCGTTATGACGTTCAATCCGTTGCGCGACGACGGGTATGTGTATCAGATATACACGGACAGGCGATACGGCGACGCCTGGAAGAAGATGAACGTATCATTCTATGATGTCAAAAGGCTATGTAGCGACCCGACACTAAGGGCCGAGAGGGAAAGTTGGGTAAAGACGTACGGGATGAACTCGGCATATGTCCAGGCTCGCGTGTACGGGAAGTTCCCGACCGCAGCTACTACGAATCGAGTCTTTACTATCGACGAACTAAAGAAAGCTCGCGCACGTAACGACTCACTCGAAGACGACGACACCCAGTCAGTACAGATAGGAGTTGACGTAAGTCGCTACGGATCTGACGAGACAATTTACTACGTTCGGCGTGGACTAAAGTCACTGGAGATGGTCTGCGAATCGCAGACGTCGGCGCCGCACGTCGAAGGCCGTACAATTGAGTTAGCCACGAAGTGGTGCCCGGAAGGTAAGGACCCAAAGCAGCATACGTTGCTCGTCATCGACGAGACTGGACTCGGCGGTGGCCCGGTTGATCACCTACTTGAAGAGGGTTGGCTCGTGGCTGGCGTGAATAATGGTTCGTCCCCGACGATGCCCGAAGAGTACCGAATCATGATCGACGAACTATGGCTGGAGGACGGCAAGGACGCCGTCCGTGACTGTGGGCTGGTTGACGACGACATATTAGTTAATCAACTACAGGGGCGTACTTATACGTTCACTGGCAAGATGAAGCAACGGCGCATCTCGACTAAGGACGAAATGAAAGCGAAAAAGCTGGATTCGCCTGACCGCGCCGATGCGTTTATTCTGGCGTTCGCAGACCCCGGGAAGCTGAGCTTGCGCTCGATTGACTTGAAGTCAAGCATATATTTCCTTTGACGAATTTCATGTTCTTTACATTAATTTGTTATGATGAGACACTTTGAGGACACTTTTCCAAGGGACCTAAATGTTCGAAAGAATCAAGAGCGCTATATTTGAATCGCCAGCATCGCGCGAGATTGAACTGTCTGACACTTCGGTACAGGTACGTGGTGGTGCGCTCGCAGGTATTGCGGCCTCACGCGATCGTTTTCTTCGTGGCTTTGACTTAACGTCGAACGGTAGTGGCGCAGTACGACTGGCGAATCCGTATCCGCAGCACGTCTCCGTGTTCCGTTGCGTGAATCTTATCGCGACGGCAGTCTCGACCATTCCATATAAGCTCCGTAACGGCGAGAAGGACGTTCTATCCGGTCCAGTGTTCAGCAAGGTAGCACAACCGAACGAACTAATGAACTGGTCCGACCTATTGCTCAGGTTCATAACTGATTTACTTGTAGACGGAAACGCGTTCCTGCTCTGGGACGGCGAAGACCTATACCCGCTACCTCCGTCACTAATGTCTCCAGTAATGGAAAAGGGTAGTTACGTTAATATACACCACTGGGAGAAGTCGAACGGCAGTGGCCAAAAGCCGGACAGTATCGATCCAGCTAGCGTTATTCATATGGGGTACGCCCCTAGTATGAATAATTACATTATGGGTATTGGTCCACTTGTTTCCGCCAAGATCGTAGTTGATGCCGACTATGCGTCTATGTGGAATAACCTTACAACACTGAATGGTGGCGGTCTGCCGGCCGGGATTCTGAAGTTCGTCGGCAAGGGGATGTTGACCGAGACGATGCGTAACGACATTCGCGAGACGTGGCGGCGTACGTTCGGTGGCCCCAATGCGGGCTCTCGACTGGCCGTTATTAATCAGGACTGGTCATGGATGCCGACGGGTGCGACGAACGCCGAGCTTGAATCAACAAAACACCGAGACTGGAATCTCTCGGACATTTGCCGAGCGTTCAACGTACCTAAGCTTTATTTATTCGAACAAGAACGCGGAGCGGTCGGTGACGCCACGATCAAGGTTCACCAGAAGATGTTCTATTACAATTGCATTATTCCGATTACGCGTAGACTTGAGGCTAAGCTGAACAAACAGCTCATGCCACTGCTTGGCGGACGCAACATCGTCGGAAGGTTCGATTTTGAGGAAGTCGAGGCGCTACGCGGCGACTTCAGTGAAAAGGTCAAGACTGCACAGATCCTCGTAAAGATGGGTTTTTCTCCCAATTCAGTGAACAAGAACCTGGGCCTTGGACAGGAAGATATGCCCTGGGGTGACGACTTTCTTGCTCCGATCAATCTCGTCCCCGCACAGGACATTGTTGACCACGAAGTTGTTCTACCTAGCGGTAGTGACGGAAAGATTGGCGGCATCGGCAGTGATCAAATAGACAATGCGAAAGACACGGCACCCCCGACGAAGGCTTCCGCGACGCACTGGGAGACCCTCTCCACGCCGGTCGAAAACCTGATTGACGAAGCAAGCGGCAGGAGTCGGCGGGCGCTCTCTAAGGACCGAACCCGTATCCTGAGTGGGGACAGTGACGGCTTTGATGGCCCGGCTCTTATTGAGAAGTTGATGCCGTATATCGTTAAGTCGTTCGTGCACGGGTATAAGACTGTCGATTTGAACCAAGACGAGGCGCTAAGGCTAGGTGCCGTATACGGTAATTCTCGATATGAAGAGATTGCCGCATTTACAATTGCCCTTTCTGGGTTGCTGAGGATTGATCTGACGGAGACCGACAAGGACCGTGTTTTGCGCAACTTGCTCAATCGGATCATTAGGAAAATTAATGACCTATGTACGGCTGAAATTTATTCTGCCTACAACCATGCGCGGTATGCCGCGATACGTGCGACGAACTATAGTGAGGCGATTTGGGTAGCTGCACCGGAAGCTCGTTGTGATGACAGCAGTAACCACGGTCACGTCAGGATTCTTGGAGAGCAATTCCCAACCGGGCACAGATACCCAGGCGATCGTAAGGCGATCGTAGCGGTTGATTGTGATTGCATTATTTGCCCGAAGCTTAGCTAACCACATACGGAGATTAATATGAAATACAATCACACTACACTAATTCCCGGCGAACAGCCCAATACTAGCGAATTCGCGTGGGTCCCTACTCTTCTCGATAATTCACTACTGGCAAGGGCTGCCATTGATACTGACGAGATTGCTCCAGTTAGGTTCGAAGATCCGAAGGTTGACCAGCGCTGGACGCAGCTTCGGCAGTTCGGACTTGATCTTCCGGGTAAGGACCTGTCGGTAGATCTTGATGCCAACAAGCGTATTCTCCTGCAGCGCGGGATGCACCTCCGTCAGGTGATTCCGGCCCCAGATATGGGCGACGGAGTTGTACAGTTTATCGCCGCGACGGAAGGCATCAAGCGTGACGGTAATATGCTGCTCAATAGTGGCTGGAAGTTCGATAATTTCGCGAAGAACCCCGTATTTCTTTTTCAGCACGACTACTCGCAGCTTCCGATCGGCAAGCACCTCGCCTGGCAGGTAGACAGCGACGGCGGCAAGCCTGTTCTGCGTATCTGGAGCCGCTTCGTTTCTGCCGACATCTACCCGTTCGCCGAGCGTGTTCGTATGATGTACGAGAAGGGCTTTCTTCGTGCCGTAAGTATCGGCTGGATTCCACTTAAGTACTCGGCTGTTAAAAACGAAGAAGATATCCAGACTGGCTGGCTGTTCGAAGAGAACGAGCTACTGGAAGTCAGCGCTGTTTCCGTCCCCGCAGATCCGGATGCCATTATCCAGGGTATTAACCAGCGCATCCTGGAGCCTAGTGATATCGAGCAGATGGCTACGTATGTAGATTCTATCCGTGCGTACCGGAACATCGTCCACGTCGTATCGAACATCGATTCGGCGATCTCGGCCCGTGCGGAGGTTGAGTCTGATCCCGAAGTCAAGTTGGAACTTGTAGCTGACGAGCCGGTGGTCGAAGTTGTTGTCGAGCCAGCAGCCGTAGATGAAGCCGCAGTTGAAACCCCAGTCGAGGCCGTGGTCGAGGCGGCGACTGAGACGGTCGGCGGCGTTGAGGAGGCTTCCAATGAGTCGAATTATCGACTCAACGCCGAAGACTCCGTAGTTCATTCCTTCCCGGAGTGGACTTCGACGCTTACCGGTATGCGCGATCTACTGACTAGTGGGAATCACGCATTCGGTGGTGAGCCGTACAGTGCGGCGCGCGAAGACAGGCACAGGGAACTTGTGGCTACGTATGAAAGTGCCGGACGGAAGGCTCCTACTTTTGATGAAGTAGAAACTGTCTATCAAGTGTCGCGACAGCTCTATAGTCGAGGTCTTGCACATCTAGATAAGTACGAAGCTGCGACTGACGCCGAGCTTATTGAAGGGCTACTCTACGTCGGAGCCTCATATCCAGATGAACTAGCGGACATTCTCGGCCAGGTCCGTGACGCCGTGGACAGGCTGCACGACACGACCCGTGACTTCTCGTTAGCGGTGGAGCGTGTTGGTTCGAAAATTTCGAAGGATACACGCAAGTCTCTAATGGAGTGCGACTACTGCCTTGAACAGGCACGTACGCATCTGAAAAAGTTAATGACAGCGGCCGACAACCTAGACGACTACGGCGAGAATGACCACGCATCGGCAATTATAGGAGTTGACGTAAGTCGCTACGGATCTGACGAGACAATTCACTACGTTCGGCGTGGACTAAAGTCACTGGATATGGTCGGCGAATCGCAGACGTCGGCGCCGCACGTCGAGGGCCGTGTCGTGGGCGACGATTTCATTTTGAATGACAGAATCAAGAAGGTAAGGCGTACATTCACCGGCGAACCTGAGCCCGTAAGTGTGGACGACGTCCTGGCGCGAGTGACTCGAATGAAAGCTTCACTAGCGGAAGAAGTCGTCGCGGACGTGTCCCGGACGAGTCGGTCTGAGTATATTCGTTCCTTGCTACAGAAAATTATCGACTCACAGTCGTAAATTTGCATCTTCTTTTTATTATACAATAGTATAAGTCCTAGACGGTAGTCGGCAACCATTTGCAACGATTACAACGTCGAAGATTAACTTAGTCGAATGTCGGCTAGGTAAGTAGGAATCTTAGTTCATAACAAAATATCTTCGGTCGCCAAGAGCGACGGCGTTGTTGAGACGCGGCAAAGGAGTTGATTACTATGTCTACCAAAGTTTTTGATATCGATCCAAAGGACAATCTGCACCCAATCATGGAGGCGCTTGAAGTTATCGAGCATGCCCAGAAGGAAAGTGCAAAGAAGCAGACCGAAGTCGCCGAGACCTCGATCCGCGAAATCGAGTCCGTCAAGGGTGCCCTGGCAGAGATGAAGCAGACGTGTGAGCGTCTGGATAAGGCTCTTCCGAAGGGTTCGAAGGTTTATCAGGCATCATCGCCTGACAAGACGCGCGGCATGTACAACCTTGGCCGTTGCATTACGGAGGCATGGCGCGTCAAGCAGTACGGCCAGACTTCACGCGATTTCGCCGAACTACAACGTGATCTAAGTTCAGGCGGTGGCCAGAAGGAAACTTCTGGTTCGGCAACCGGTGACTTGCTCGTTCCGACGATCATCTATCCGGACATTGCTCGCCTGATTGGCGAGGCTTCTATTATCCGTCGAGTGGGTACCGTCATTCCGATGAGTTCACTGACGATGAAGCTGCCAACCAAGGGCACTGGTCCTTCGGTGTCGTGGCCCAATGAAGGTATTGCTCCGAGCCAGACGTCAGTCGTCCTGCAGGACAAGACCCTTACGGCCAAGACCATGATGGCCCTGTCTGAGATCACCTCAGAGCTTACGGAAGATTCCGTGGTCGCACTGGAGCCCTTTTTCGCTCGTCTCTTCGCAGAGGCGGTTGCGCAAGAAGAGAACCAGAAGGCATTCTCTTCGACGACTATCTTTACCGGCGTTGGAACTGACGCTGACGTTACCTTGAAGTACTTCGGTAACTCGATCAGCTCGGGCAAGCGTGCCTTCTCGGACATCACTCACCAGGACCTCGTTCGGCTACAGTTCGCTGTAGATTCGAAGGTTGTTCACAAGGGTGCGTTCGTTCTTTCTAGTGCAGCATTCTCGAACATCGTCGGAATGCGCGACACCCAGGAGCGCCCTCTCTATATGACGAGTTGGAATGCCCTGCCTGGAATCGACAATGCCCCGGATCAGGTTCTTCCTACCCCAACACAGATCATGGGTCGCCCGGCGTATCTTACCGATACGATGCCGGGTACGTCCAGTAATGTCCAGCTCTTCGCACTCTACGCAGACTGGAGCAAGTTCGTGTTCGGCGACCGTGCCGAACTGCGAATCGACTGGTCAGACCAGGTGTTCTTCGAGTCTGGCAACCTTGCCCTGCGCGTTCGTGAGCGTATCGGCATGATCACGGCAATTCCCGGTGCATTCGCGAGACTTTCGACTGCCGTCTAACGCCTAGTCGGATTTAACTAAGAGTCGAATTACGACTCACCCCTAGAAATGGGTTGGCTCTGGAAACGGAGTCAGCCCATTTCTTTTACAGCCCAGGAGAAATATATGATTAAACAAGAGGCGCTCGACAAGGCCCCTGCCGCGAAGGCAAAAGAAAAGAAACTCAAGCCCAAGCTGGGTAAGGTGTACGAATACGTAAAGGGGTCGTCATTCCCGGCCCGACACGGGCGGATCAGTAACGTAGTTACTCGGTAAGAAAGAGTTTCACTTTCTGTTTGAATTGGGCTAGACTGGCGTGACGTGAAGTTACACTGGGCTTTGCCCTTTCGATTCATGGGCGGTAACGCCGCCGGTTATACCGGTAGCTCTATCAATCTGCGAAATGCGCTTACGGCCGAAGGTGTCGAGTTTACCGAAAAGGCGCGAGTCGTGTTGCATTACTGCCACCCGGCCGATTGTTTCCCGATCTCGGGGAAAACCAATTTATTATGGTCCATGTACGAAGGTGAACCCTTGCCGCCGATCTTTGCGGCGAAGTTCGCGCGAGTCCATGCCGTGATCGCGCCGTCGCAGTTCGTGTACGACCTGTTCAAGCCGCATGTCGGCAAGAAGCCGTTGGTGGTCAGTCACATTGGCTTTGACGATTCGTTGTATACATACAAGGAGCGTAGCTGGGAGCCAGGTAAGGGGCAATTCGAGTTCCTGTGGGTTGGGGCACCTAATCCGAGAAAAGGTTGGCCGGCAACTTTCTCGTCCTGGGCTCATCTCTTTCAGGATAAGGAATGGGCTCATTTGACCATGAAGACCTCGTCCGAGACTGGCAAAGGGACCTTGCGACATTTTGGTAATGCAACGTTCGATTCGCGCCTGTATACACGTGAGGAAATGCGCGACCTGTATCACCAGGCGAATGCTTTCGTCTTCCCGACGGCAGGTGAAGGATTTGGTCTTTGTGTAGGTTTTTCTACTGAAATTATCACAAGTAACGGCACTGTGGATATTTGCGATATTCGATCAGGGGATACGGTACTTAGTTCAGATGGAAAATATCATAAGGTTAATAAGACCGTATGTAAATACGGGAAAACAATTTCAATAAAAATTACAGGTCAACTACCTGTCGAGGCAACTGAATGTCATCCGTTTTATGCCGTTAAGCGGAGGGCTAAAAGGTTTAACGCTAGTGCTAACCCAAGCTCCGTAAATATTGAGTCACTTGCCGGATGGATCAAAGCAAGCGAATTGAGTAAGGGTGATTTCGTTGCATATCCTAGATATTCCATCAATGAGCCACTTATTAAATCAATTAATATTAAAGATTACCTAGATAACAATAAGCTATATAAGGAATGTGATAGTTTTATTAGGTGCAAATCGTCACCGTCATCTACCGCCTGGTTTGTTGATCAATATGATAAGATTGGTGAAAGTCGCAAAATTCGACGCCCAAAGCGCACGTTGGTTAGTAAAAACATAGAAGTTGATGATGATCTTTTATATCTTTTTGGCTGGTACATAGCGGAGGGTTCGTCTAATGGTGGTGTTGGCATAGCATATACTATGTGCGGCGATGAATTACGTGATGCAAAATATCTATGTTATTTATTGAATAAGAAATTCAATATACTTCCGGCGATCGAAACTGCTGGCGGTAATTGTATTAAGGTTAAATCATATAGTAGAATTGTATCACGTTGTTTTAGTCAATGGTTCGGTAGTGGCGCTAAGGACAAGAAGATTCCAGAATTCCTTATGAATTCTCCACGATCAATGGGTCCCCTACTAAGGGGCCTATTTTTGGGGGACGGCTGTATGACTAAGAATCAAGAATGGTCACTATCTAGTGCATCGCGAACATTAGTCTATCAAGTAAGGCTCGTTCTTTCTGCCGTTGGTATTCATTCATCTATGTCGTATAACGAACCCAGAAATAGTTCTTACTTGCGTATTTATACGTTACGCATAGCTGGTCAATTTATTGATTCATTTTGTGTATTCACGAAACTTCAAAATCCGCGCGTTTCTAAGCGCACGCCGGCGAATACCGCTATTGTTAGTAATAAATATATCTTTACTGCAATTAGAAAAATAGACAGTAATACAAAAGAGCAGATAGTCTATGATCTTTCGGTAGAGAAGGAGCATTCGTTTGTTGGCAACGGAGTGTTATTACACAACACGGCGGCCGAGGCCCTGGCAACTGGTTGTCCGGTGGTGACTACGCGTTACGGCGGACAAATGGAATTTTTAGACAACGGCGTCGCCTGGACGATTGACTCCGTGTTCGAGAATATCCCGATGACTAACGGGATTGGCTATCTCCGGTCGGCCTGCGCGGACGTGCCGGACCTTGGCCGAAAGATGATCGAGATCATCCAGGACTACCCAAAAGCCCTGGAACGCGCCAAACGTGGCTCGGTACGGATGCACGCCAAATTCACTATGCGTGCCGCAGCGCGTCAACTCCTGAGAAATATACAGCTATTAGGATATGCGTAACCCCGCATAAAACCACACGATTCTCCTCGACCGTTCGAGGAATCCGGGTTACATTACGCAGCGAGCGCAGGCCCCGTCCTTCAGGGCGGGGTAAATGTCAACAGTTGGGACAGTTGTCTAAGTCTTTGAGAACGGCTTTTGTGGAGACGACTTGGAAACCGGAGGTGTGGGTTGAGGCGGAATGGTGACTCGCGTTGGGGGCCGTACATTAAGTCGATTAGGACGTCCGCGAAGCTTACGCAAGAGCAGCTTGCGTACAGGCTGGAGGTGACGTTCTCTTCCGTGAATCGGTGGGAGAACGGGCTCTGTACGCCGAACAGGCGCTCCCAGAAGGATATCCGCGCGCTAGGGAAGGAGTTCTCCGTCGAGGAGGCCGAACGCTGAGCCGTAACTCGACTCCTCGCTGAGTCGTAATACGTAAGTTAGTAGGCAAAGGAAAGGGTGCGGGCGGAAGCTCGCGCCCTTTCTTTTGCTTTGACTTTCCGTCAAGTACTAGTGTAATATAGCCGCTATGGCCAATAGCGACACTGTCGTACTACTCACCACCTGGAATCGCCCGGCGCTACTGGCGCAGGCGTTAAGTCACATAACGCGCGAGGCTGCGCTCGTAGGCGCGCCCGTCGTCGTCGTGGACGACAAATCCGACAACCGTCAGACGCTTGCCATTCTCAGTGAGGCTAGAGCGCGCGGGACGGACGTGGTCACACGCGAGTGGGCGCGTACGGAGTACGACAACCCCCACTACGCAACCGGATTCAACGCCGAGTATGCGTTCCGGTACGCCCTGGACAAGTACGACCCGGAGTTCGTGATCAAGGTGGACGACGACATCGTGCTCGGGGACTTCGCGTTCGCGAAGCTCCGTGATAGCTACGATGCGGCCGTCACGGAGGGCTGCCAGGTCCTGGCTTGCTCGGGCCTGCAGGGGATCTACGAAGATACCACGATGGAACGCGATTACTGGCGCTTCTGTCTAGTGGCGACGGCCTGCGCCGCGTGCTGTCTTTATCCGGCGTACTACATGCGGCACTTCCTGGACAATACCCCGCTAGGTGAAGTCGGAGCAAATGGCTGGGACCACGCATACTTGGACTACCGGAACAAGTGGCACCCGAACGGAGTGTTCGCCAACACGTATCCGAAGAGTGTTGCTTTTCATGCAGGATTTTCAGGTGTTCACCTATCAGGCGTCGATATCAATCGCAAAAACAAGTTCGACGGCTCGATTGAGGGAGTTGTCACAAATTGAGATTATGCGAAATTGTGGAGGAATTCCACTGGGGGAAGCTTCCTTCCTCATCTAAGTATCTGCCATACTTAACGGAAGACACGAGATAGGAGATGACCAACTAGAATGGCAGACCTGGACAGTATTTACTCACCACTAAAAGCGGCGCATCACTGGGACAGAATCCAGCAGCTTCGCGAAGGTAAGCAGCCAGCCCCCGTGTTTGTGCAGATCATGATTTCAGATCTTTGCAACCACGACTGCGATTTTTGTGCGTATAGGATGTCTGGTTATACTTCGAACGAGTGGTTTAAGGTGGACGATCCAGTTACTGGACTAGTAAGCAATAATCCTAACAGGATGATTCCCTACGAGAAGGTTGTCGAGATCCTTGACGACTGTGTCGCGATGGGCGTCAAGGCATGCGAAATTACGGGTGGCGGTGAGCCGACGGTGCATCCGAAGAGCCGGGACATCTTTCGTGACGTTATTTCTCACGGCCTGGATGGTGGGCTCGTAACGAACGGTATGCTGTTCCGCGAAGGGACTCCGGAAATTCTTTCGAACTTCAAGTGGGTACGGGTTTCGGTAGATGCCGGTACTGCGGAGACTTACTCGCGGATGCGGTCTGTCCCGGACCAGTCTTACGCAAGGACTTTATCGAACATTGAGGCATTAGTTCGATGTAAGGCAAATAATCCAGACAGTGAGACAATCGTCGGAGTTGGCTACGTGGTGACAAAGGATAATTATAATGAAATCCTCATGGCGGTCGAGCGATTTGCCGGGATGGGCGTGGATAATATTAGACTATCCGCAGTGTTTACACCAGAGAACGCAAAGTATTTCGAAGGGATTTATCAGGAATGCAAGGATATTACCCTGGAGGCCGTGGCTAAGTATTCGCGCCCTGACTTTAAGGTCTTTAATCTATTCGGAGACAGGCTTGCGGACTTAGAGCAGGGTCGTCCGGATTACAAGAAGTGCCAGTTTATTAACTGGCAGACAATTATTGGTGGTGATCAGAATGTATATTTTTGCTGCAACACTGCATATAATCCACAAGGGTTCATTGGTTCGATTAAGAACCAAAGCTTTAAGGCTCTTTGGGAATCTAAAGCGAAGCGTGATCGTTTTGATGCGTTCGATGCAACTACTTGCGAGCGATGCATGTTCAACCAAAAAAACAAGACGATCGCTTATTTAGTTCAAGCGAAGCCGGACCACAGTAACTTTATTTAATGAACGTATTATTTATTCCACCCAAGGACGCCGTTTCTATAGTTCGTTCCAAAGTACGTCCGGTTAATGTCTGCCTGGACATCGGCTGTGGGATTCACCCGCAGTCTATCTATGCCCGCCCGGCGGTGGCGCACCACCTAACCGACCCACACTTACCGTATCTGGAAGTTGCCAGGGGTGCGCGTCCGAACAATGTCGGATGGGTAGAGCAGGCGACGTGGGCCGAGACGGTCCCTTTATTCGCGCACGTGGGACTGGATACCGTATTTATCCTAGATGTGATCGAACATCTAGAAAAGGAAGAAGGCATGGCGCTGCTTGAGCCGACCGTCGCGCTTGCGACGAGCCAGGTTCTCGTCTTCACGCCATACGGATTCATGTTACAGCCGTTACTAGAGGGGCCTGATCCGTGGGGGATGACTACCGGTGGTAACGAGCTGCAAGTACACAGGAGTGGCTGGCTACCGGAGGATTTTGCTTTCCTGGAGCACGACGGGGTCGTCGTTGATGCCTATGTCGCTGAGGATTATCACACAAAGGGCCCTAGAAATAGTCCACTACCGGAAGGTCCGTACGGCGCAATGTGGATACATATACAGAAGTGACAGACCGAGAAACTTTACTTTCGACCGTAGCAAGAATGGCCGGGTATAGTTCGTACCTGGAACTCGGCCTGTACGACGGTACTAATCTATGTGGTGTCCAGACCGGCTCGGGCTGTCTTTCTCGATGTGTCGGGGTTGACATTCAACTGCGCATCCCCGAGCGTCCGGGCATTAAGCTATTCCAGATGACTACTGATGTTTTTTTCGAACAAAATACCGAACGGTTCGATATGGTATTCATAGATGCTGACCACAACTACGAAAGCACCAAGAAGGACCTGGCGAACTCACTGAAGATCCTCATTAAAGGGGGAGCTATATTCATGCACGACACGGACCCAATGAACGAAGGACTACTTGATCCTGGGGAATGCGGGGATAGCTATCGACTAATCAGGGAGCACCTAGTTAATCAGCCGCATCTGTCGCACATTACTCTTCCACTAGAAGGGGCCGGCATGACGGTAATAACGCGAACAAACGACAGAAGGGTCCTGGATTTTACCTAATGATCTCCATTATAATGGGATACAGGGACCGCGTATTTCAGTTTAAGCAGACCCTGGACAGCTATGTACACTTCTATCACGACATCATGGACGAAATACAATTAGTCGTAGTGGACGACACCTCGACAAATAGTCAATGTCTAGACTTACTCCAACTTTATAATATTCCATTCCACTATAAGGCAATCGACCGTCGGGACAAAGAGTTCAGGAATCCGGTTACGGCATATAACCTAGCGGCGAGCATGGCTAAGTATGAATATTTAAACATCACGAACCCCGAGAATATGCACCTAAGTCCAGTCCTGCACCACGCACGCGGGTGGCTAGCTGAGAATAGGTACTTAGTTTACGGATGTAAGTACTCGATACGTGGCCGTGTTGAATTCAATGACGTGTTATTAAATAACGACCTATCTATCGGGCCTGACTCATTAGGGTGGCACCAGCATACCGAGCATAATAATAGACTTCTGCATTTTTCGACTATTATTAGTAAGTCTGACTTTTTTAGAATTGGAGGATTTGACGAGCGGTACGTGGACGGAGTTGGGTTCGATGACAATGATTTTGCGGAGTCTGTAGTCTCGTCTGGCATGGAGGTGTTGGCTTTCGACGACCCGTGCGTTCTCCACCAGGAGCACGACCGCTCTTACGTACACAATAACTATGCAGTTGGGTTCAATAGGAACGAAGACTTGTATTTTCAGAAATGGGCAAAGAAGGCACCGGTCCATAGACCTGGAGTTGGGGTTAGGTGATTTCTGTTTTAATGTCTTACTATAGACGGCCAGATCACCTTCGGAATACCCTGGAGTCATATCGGCATCACTATAGCGATATGGACATAGAGGTAGTAGTAGTAGAGGACACCCCGGACGACGGCGGGAAGGCGTGTGGCCGCGTCCTCTCGGAGGGTGGAATTCCCTATCAGCACATAACGGTAAATCGTAGTGATAAGACGTATCGCAATCCGGGAGTATTGTGCAACAAGGCCGCCGAGCTAGCGAAGTACGAGGTGCTCCACTTGACGAATCCGGAGAATATGCACATGGGGCCAATTTTGTCTCACTGCGTAGACTATATTAAGCCTGATAATTACTTAGTCTACGGGTGTCGCTCCTTGAGAACTCTACCTTCTTCATTCACATCAGCTCGTGCGTGTATTGAAGATATGACCTACTGGGAAGAGTGTGACGGGTGGTACCAGCATTCCGTTATTCACAATCGTCTTCTTCATTTCGCTACTGTGATCTCCAAGGATCTTTACTTCAGTGTGGGTGGCTTTGACCCAAGATTCGACGACGGGGTCGGCTACGAAGACAACGACTTTATTCGGCGTATTAAGAGTAGGAATATCCCTGTGCTGACATTCGACGAGCCTTACGCGGCGCACCAGGTTCACGAACGTGGACATTGGAATGGGGACGGCTCTCTGGTTAATCAAGCGGTGTACCGGGATATCTGGGGCGAGAATGCCGTAAAGCACTGGTGGGACTAATGTTCTGGTCTATTTTAATTGCGGCGCGGAGCGAATCCTGAATGGAGTGTCCTGATATTTTTATTCCGTCATGTAGGCCAAGCCTCGCGGCCGAGGCGAAGGCCCTCCTCCCGGAATATGCCCAGATATTCGACGGTACGGGCATGAAATGTTACTCCTGGATGATTAACGCATGTATTGTTCGCAGTAATACGGAAGTGGTAATTATCTGCAATGACAGAGCCAGGCCAGTGCCCGGACAACTGGACAAGCTATGCGGACTACTCGCAAGCGGGTATGGCCTAGTTGGCTTACATAGATTTGGTTTTTATGGCTTTCATAAGGACCTGATCCGTAGGATAGGGTTCTTTGATGAGAGATTTATACTGGGGGAGTTCGAAGACTGTGATATTCTGCGCAGGATGCGCGAGGCCGAGATTGCATACTACGAATCAGAGGAGGTTTCCTATCTCTATGTCAGTTCTAATTTTACCGAATGGAATACCATGAAGGCGAAGGAGCATTTCCATAAGAAGTGGCATCATCAGGAGGGGCTATTAGCAAGGTTACTCCCGGAAGAGCAGTACGATTACGATATTGGCAAAGATACTGGTACCACCTTTCTTCCATGGAGCGCGAGTGAATTTCTCGACCAATCGTCCTCTTTCTTGACGGTATCTTACGAGAATAGAGTTCCGTGATAGCCTGGCAACTGGGAAGTCTGGCGGCATAGTGGTCAGCAGAACCTTATATGAAAAAATATGGAATAAATCAACCATAAAGAATTGGCCGAGATAGTGCTTTGGTCAATTCTCATTGCGGCCGTCCCTTCTCGCGTGGCTAGTTGCCTGGCTGGACTTATTACCGACCTACACGAGCAGACTCAATTCCTTGACAATGTGGAGATATTGACATTACTCGACAACAAGCAACGTAGTGTCGGCGCGAAGCGTAATGCGTTACTACAACTAGCGCAGGGTGATTATGTGTCATTCATTGACGACGACGACCAAATCGCGGACGACTATGTATTGAGCATAGTTGATAAGTTAAAGTTAGGTCCGGACGTTGTATGTTTCGACGTGCTCTGTACGGTGGGGAAGCAAAAGAAGTACTGTCACTACGGAATTGAGTACAATGGATATAGGTGTAGGAATCTTCCGAACGGCGACGAGGAGTGGTGGACTCGTCCGTACCATCTCCATCCATGGAGGAAGAGCGTAGTCGGCTGGTTCCCTAATATATCACTCGGAGAGGACACGCAGTGGGGTTCGAATATTGACATTAGCCAGGTGCGTCAAGAGAAGATAGACAAGACATTGTATTACTATAGGTATAACCCGAAAGCAACGGAGATTGAAAGAAAGTGAAACTCAGCATTCTAGTTCCGACAGTTCCTTCCAGGATAGAAACATTCTATCCTAAGATCATGAATGAACTAAATCGACAGGTGGGCGAGAATCCGGAGATCGAGATCCTTGCATTCTATGACAACAAGCGTCGAAGTGTTGGTTCGAAAAGAAATGCATTGATAGAATTGTCACGCGGAGAGTTTATTTGTTTCGTGGACGACGACGACGAGGTCGCCGAAGACTATATCGAGAAGATTGTTCAAATGATAGACCGACATCCGGACTCCGACGTTGTCGTATTTGATGTCCTGTGTACGATTGATGGTGCACAAAAGCAGTACTGTCGGTACGGAATAGAGTTAGAATATACCACTGACCATAATAACTGGTATGGCAAGCCCGCACACACGCACGTCTGGAGAAGGGAGATTGCGAGAATGGCGCACTTTTCCGAACGACCGTGCGGTGAGGACATAGACTGGGTGTCCGAGGCTTGGCCGCGAGTCAAGATTCAGCATAAAATTGAGAAGGTCCTGTATTACTATAACTTCAACGAAAAAACTACAGAAACTCGACCAAGAAGCTGAATACTTAATATGCACAAAAAAGATAACGTAGATGTTACCGTTATTGGGCTTATTTATAGAAGTAAGAAGTGGCTAGATTTCTTGCTGGATCAACTGAGTATTGCGAAGAACAACTGTTCGTATAAGACATTGATTGTCGCTAACGATCCTTATCTAGAAATCCGGACGGACCACAGGGTTGGGTATGTCCACGACAACCCGGACACGTCAGTGCATTACATAAAGAGAGTTTATTCCGCATGGAATAGATCAGTTGAGGTGGCCGACACGAGGTACGTAGTTCTCGTAAATTCCGATATGGCATTCGCTGACGGCTGGCTGGATGCGCTCGTGCGGTACGGGGGGACTAACATTCTCCCGACTTCACTCTTGGTTGAGTCGGGACGCATCCCCTCAGCGATGCCGGAGTACGTCAAGGACTGCGGGGTGACGCCGGACACATTCGACCGTCGAAAATTCGTGGACTTCGCGTCCGAGATCCGCTGTCGGGCGATCGAACGCGGAAGGCTCTTTATGCCCGTCCTGTTCGAGCGAGAGAGATTCCTGGCAATGGGCGGGTACCCGGACGGAAACATCTATCACCCGGACGGAAGGGTCGAAAGTGGTGATGCATTTTTCTTTGACCGACTGGTTGCGTCCGGAATGGAGTGGGTGACTGTCATGGACAGTGTCTGTTATCACGTACAACAAGGGGAACAGGACTTATCTTGAGAGGGTGGCTTGTCAATGATTACCTAACGTGTATTCCTGGTACGTCTACTTTTTGGCACAACCTGTTGGAGTGGTTCCCGGAGTTAGTAGACAAGACCGGCGTAGACTTCCCTTTCCTTGCTGATTCAGTGGAGCGGGATGCCGAGGTCGAAGGCTGTCCAGATCTCGTAATACGGAACGCCAGCTACTTCCGCCCACTCAATCTCACCACCCGGACCGTGTCCCTCCTACAGGACATCGGCAGTTCGGACGAACAGCGCGCCGTCTGTCTTGGCTCGGACGTTGTCGTTGCTAATTCCCGCTATACCCTCTCGCATTATCCTTACCTTACGAACCACCGTGTCATTCCGTTAGGCGTAGATTTCGGGCTTTTTCGGCCACTGTCGGATACCTCTTCGCTCCGTGAGAAGTGGGGCATACACGGGGACACCGTCCTGTTTATTGGTTCGACAAATGAAATCAAGGGCTGGGCGGAAGTCGTCGAGTTGGTGACTCATTCGGACTATAATTTCGTGCTCGTACTGAAGGACACGGACACCGTCCAGATTCAATCGAACAACTACCGGGTGGTTTCGCGGGTTGGTCACGAAGATCTTGTAGAGATTATCAACTGCTGTGACGTCGGTGTATGTACTTCCGTAACCGAAACGCAACACCTTGCAGGGATCGAGATGGGGGCGTGCGGGCTTCCGATGGTAACAACGAACGTCGGTGCTTACTACAACCTTGAGTCAGGTGACTGGGGGTGTCGCTATGGGGACATTGGGTCAGCGATTGACTGGGCAATGACCGCCGACCTGAATCCGCGCGCTTACTGGCAGAATGCTGGCATGTCACTTGAGTCGTGCCGAAAGGAATGGAGCGAGATTGTTTATGGTTAAGTGGAACTTAGAACAAATACCAAAGATTGTTCACTTTTACTGGGGCAGGACGCCGCTTAATTTCATGCGTTATCTTTCGGTGAAGTCGTTTGCCGCGCATAATCCGGACTGGCAAATTCTCGTGCATGTACCGGTGGAGTCCCAGATCATTAATATCTGGCCATGGGCGAGCCTGGAGCATACGACTCGTGCGGTACCAGATATTGACTATTTCGAACAACTCTGGAGTATTCCGGGGGTTCAAAAAATAGAGCACGAGTTGTCACGTGAAATTTCTAGATGGTCCGACGTGCACAGGTCTGACTACTTAAGGCTCACCGTGGTCTTTGAACACGGAGGGTTCTGGTCTGATTTTGATGTTCTTTACGCCAAGCCAATGACTAACCTACTCGTGAACCACACCCCGTCCATGGAGGCTATTTTCTGCCCGTGCCACAGCCATGCGGCTGGGTTTAGCGGTTACGTGATTGGACTATGGGGCGCGGCTGAGCAGTGCGGTTTTGTTACGCAAATACTGAATGAAGTTAGTCGGGCCGAAAAGCGAGATGAATACCAGTCTATTGGAAGCGACCTTTGGAACAAGTGCCTGCCATGGTCACAGCTTCTGGGCCGTGGCGCGAGTGTAGCGAATCTCGGTACGGCAAGTGTTTATCACTTCAATTATTTAGATATCCATGACTCTCTTAGGGCTCGATCAGGGGTACCCTACGGGGCGGATGTTCTAGATTTTCATGAGATTGGAATTCACTGGTATGGTGGCGATCCAGTGATGTGCAGACTGGCGTCAGTAATTGACGAACACAACTATGCCGAGATGGGGCAACTTTACTCGTCCATTATCGAACCGATCCTTTAGCGATGAAAACTTGCTTGATATATCCGTCATTTAATCGAGCCGACCTATTGAAGATTACATTAAGGCGGCTAGCCAGTATCCGTCGCTCTGAAGAAATTGAGATTATTGTCGTCAACGACGGACTTGATGACGGGACGGAGCAGGTTGTTGCGGAAAGTAACTTGCCATATAAATACTTCTTCACTGGCCAGCGCCACGAGAATGGGGTTGTCCGAAGAAATCCTGGGGTAGTTCACAACATAGGCGTAAGGAATAGTGATTCGGACTTTATTATCATTACTAGCCCCGAGATATACCTATGGGATGACTGTTCGCTATCTAAAACAATTGAGGCGACTAGCGGAAATAGAAAAGCACTGGTCACGCCAAGTGATGTAGTGGACGATCAAGACGGGTACGGTCTTTTCAGGCTACGTAATGGCCATGAAGTTGACACTCTGGAGTGTCTCATGTCGCACCGGGCGACTGGTCCATTTGTTTCGAACCGCTACATGCCTTACTGGATGGGTATGTGGAGGTCTGAATTCGAATTGATTGGCGGCTACGACGAAGATCTAACTGGCACGTGCTCCGACGACAACGACCTGGTGGACAGACTTCTGTGGAATGGATGTAGCTACTTGCACGAGAATTTTTACGCTGTTCACCTATATCACCCAAAGCCAGACCCGGACAGCGTGCTAAATGATCCGTTGTATAAATTCAACCTCGACGTAAGGGCAAGTAAGGGACGGTCAATTGTCCGTAACGCGGGGCGCGTCTGGGGTAAGCTGTGATAGCCGATTGCTTCTGTTTCTTTAACGAGCTAGAGCTTCTTAAAGCTCGTTGTGAAATCCTAAAGGACGTAGTTGATGTTTTCGTCTTAGTTGAGTCTAGATTTACTTTTACTGGGGAAAGGAAGATTCTTTTTTTCGAAGAAAATAAACATCTATTCGATCAGTACAATATTCATCACGTGATTTGTGATGATATGCCCAATAATGGAAATGCTTGGGACAATGAGTATCATCAGCGAAGTAAGATCTGCCCGGTCGAAATTGCGAATGACTGGCTTATCATTGGCGATCTTGATGAAATTCCAGATCCGGGTGCGACCATAAATGCGCACAGGAACGGGGAGCGTGATAAGTTTTACGTATTTCGAGGCCCAACATGTTATTATAAAATGACCTGGATGTCTGTCATTTGGGATGGATCTAAGATTGTGCACCGAAGCTATATGAATAAGGTGTCAGGGGACCCCGCTCAGTTCAGGAACATATGGCAGGGCGAGGACCGTATTACGATTGATGGCGGTTGGCACTTTAGTTATCTACTAACTGGTGAAATTGACGAATCGATTCGATATAAAATGAACAGCTTCTCTCATACTGAATTCAGAAATGAAATAGACAGAACGATTAGTGATGCAAAAAAAATGATTGACCCAAGGCGGCGGGGGTTGTCTCGTATGTCGATCTCGGAATTGCCTGAGTATATTCAGAAAAACCAGGACCATTACAGACAAATTGGCTGGATTGATTGATATCGTACTGATAACAACTAATTGGTCTCGTGAACGACTTGATATTCTAAGTCGAACCGAGTCGTACTTGGTTGGCAGTTTCGCCAAGAAAATCATGTCGGTAGATATGTTACCCAATGGAGCATTGGGGCGCGAGGATTTTTCTATATTCGCAAAAAATGGATGGGAGGTATATTTCGGTGAGGGCGGTGGTCGCAGTGGAATGGTGAATAATCAATTGCGAGGCATTAAGCATGCTACGGCTGAGTGGCTATTGTTATGCGAGGACGATGCGCCGCTTTTATTGTTTCCGGATATCTCAACACTAGAAGAAGGTGAGATAAACTGGTTGTGTTATAATTGCCACTTGAATGACGAGGACTTGCTCAATGATTACGTTCAGGATCGTGGTTCGTATCTTGTGTCGAACGGTGGCGTCTTTATGATAAAACCCGTTAACTTGTGCGATAAGTGGCTCCTTACGTTTCCGGCATCTATTACGAAGAAAAGCGTTATTCTTGCCCTGCACGAAGTGGCGGCTCGGATTGCGATCGGAACTTCAATTGAGGAAGGACTGAGCGTGGCATGGCGGGCGGGGAGCTTTGGTAACGTAGCCATATACCTGAATAGGGAAGTCCTTGATAACTTACATCGTATCACGACCAGTGACCTACATAAATTCGCGAACATGCGCTATTGGAACAATGATGAGTCCACGAGACATGGTTCTGTCGATAAGTCGTGCATGTGGTATTAGCCAAATCGAACCGCGTCTATTGAGTCGTACTTCGACTCAACCCTTGTGACTTCTCCTAGTTTAAAGGCAGACTTAACGCAAGAAAAATGGAATAGAATGAAGGATGATATAGAGTACTACCTATGAACATCTTAACATTAAAGGAACAGGAATCCGTAGGGAGGATTGAACCAAATAGCTTGATTAAAGCAGACTGCTTACATGCTATGAAGTTTATCGCAGACAAAAGCATCGATATGGTGCTCTGCGATCCTCCCTACGGATAGTGGCACCACGGCTTGCAAATGGGATACAGTCATCCCATTTGAACCTATGTGGGCGCAGCTCAAGCGCATTGTGAAGCCGAACGGGGCGATTGTGCTGACGGCATCGCAGCCGTTCACGTCGGCGCTTGGGGCTTCAAATCTCACCATGCTTAGGTACTCTTGGATATGGAAAAAAACAGCGGCGACAGGGCATCTGAATGCGAGACGTATGCCTATGTCAGACAGTGAAGACATTCTTGTTTTTTACCGTCACCAACCTGTTTACAACCCCCAAGGTTTGACACCCCACGGAAAAACTACTCGGCGTGGTGGGAATGGTGGATGCTATGGTGAAAGCGGAAAAGAAAACTTCCAAGAGTTTACAAATTATCCTCGACGTACTTTAGAAATTGCGTCTCAAGGTGGTACAGTCCACCCCACCCAGAAGCCTGTCGCCCTGATGGAATACCTGATCCGCACCTACACCAACGAGGGCGAAACCGTTCTGGACTTCACGATGGGCAGCGGGACAACCGGAGTCGCCTGCATCCGCGCAGGCCGCAAATTCATCGGCATAGAGAAAGACCCGACGCACTACGCCACGGCACTGAAACGAATCACCGACGAATCACCGACGGACTCGCCTGCAGCTCGCTGAGGTTGGCGTGTCCGGGGCAAGCTGGATTAGCCAAATCGAACCGTACCTATTGAGTCATACTTCGACTCGCCCCCTTGTGACTTCTCCTAGTTTAGTGGCAAACTCTAGAGTAAGGCTTATAATAAATAAAGGAAAATATGCCGTCATCTACTGGAGGGCTTACTGGCCGTAAAAATGTAACTGGAAGAATAACTGGAGCAACTTCTGCTGGAGGGCTCACTGGCCGTAAAAACGGAACTGGAAGAATAACTGGAGCAAATTCCTCAGCGTCGACGATCACCCCTGCGGAGGTCTTCTGGTACCGGAAGGGGAAGGGGTACTTCAGTAGACTTGATTTTGACAGTGTAGTTGACAATGCTGTCGTAAGCGACGGATAACTAGATATGATATTCGGCGGAACTGGAATCGAGATAGACGCCGGCAGCGACCTCTATATGGGGGCGATTGTCGACCCCTCGCGCGAGGCGGTATGGATTCCCCTGCCCAGTGTCTCGATGACTCATCTCTATGTCGCGTCGAGCCTGGCGCCGGGGGCGGGCGAAACATACGTCTTTACGGTCTACAAGAACACGGTCGCAACGTTGATGGTGGCAACCATCTCTAATTCGGAGACCTCGTCAAGCTATGTTGGAACTATCACCTTTGCCGCAGGTGACAAGTTCTCTGTTAGAATCGTTTCGTCGGCAGGTGCGAGCACCGGTTTCGTGACATACTCGGCAAGAATCGAGTAGAGGTATTCTTATGAAGAAAATTCTAGTTATTTGTCTATTGCTCACTCTGCCGTCGCGTGCGTACGCCCTTCGGGCAACCGCGCCGCTGGCGTTCGACAACGGCGGAATCACCTGTACGAATTGTTCGACCGCAGCGGGGACCCTTACTTCTAATGCCGTTATAATCGGCGGTGGCACTAAGGCCGTTAGTGCTGTTGGTATAAACAGCACGGCGACCGCTATGTACCTGAGGCAGGCGTCTAGCGGGGCACCCGCCTTTACTGAAATTGTCATTGGGGACCTGGCCGCGATGGCGTCGGCCGCACTGTTTGCTAAAATATCGGACGAAACTGGCTCTGGTAGTGGTACACCGGTGGCGGTGTTTAGTATCAACCCGGCATTGACTGGCGTTACGGTGACGGGCACGGCAGCCCTTACTGGCGCGACGGTCAATTTGCCTAGCGGCGCGGTCGATGCGATTGGTGAAATTGCCACCGGTATTAAATCTGGCGGCGCAGCGGGCGTGCTGTTGGCCACTACTGCGGCGTCGTTAACCAATGGCCAGTGCGTACAGTCTAATGTGGACGGGAACCTCGTTTCGAGCGGTGCTGGGTGCGGCGGTACCGGCGTATTTTCACGTATCGTTGCCAATTCGGAAACGCCGGTGACTGTCACGACTGCAACGCCTGTATATATGAGTCTCGGTGGTGCCCTCTCGACGACGGAGGCGGACGTCAGAACTCCGATTGTTTCAACGGCAACCTTCACTGGACTGGCTTGCATTGCTAAGACCGGAACGACGAACGCTATTACGGCAACGCTTGGCGAGAACGCCTGCACGGTGACAGCGGACGTAGCTACGAAGCTGGCCAACGTCATGTCAGCCACTGCCAATACGTTTACGGCCGACAATACCGGAACGACCATAGTGTCCGGCGGTGAGTGTGCAGTTATTAAGCTGACGGTGGGAACGGACGCGCTCGTAACGGACATTGTCTGTACGCTTGAAATTACTGGCTAATGCATAAAATGGAGGACTGGCCTTTGATGTTTCGGATTCTACTACTGCTAGTGGCGGCCGTCTTTCTGGGGACCGTGCCAGCGCACGCCATTAACGATGGGCTGAACGGCTACTCGGGGCCGCAGCTTAACGTGCGCGCGTTCAACGTCGGCTGCGCGTACTCGAAGAACGAGACGGCGGTACTGCGGGCCGCGCTCGAATCGGGCGGCGCAGCAGCCGGCAAGACGCTGTTCGTTCCGAGTGGCTGCAAGATTTTGCTCGGTACGTCGGGCGCGGCCGACTCGGTTGCGGACCTCGCCAGCAACACGACGATCCAGTGCGAGGATGGAACCGCTGGCTTCGTGCTGGCGCGCAAGTCGTGCAGTGGAGTCAGCGACACGCCGGGCGCTGCCTGCACGGCCGATAACCAGTGCGTCAACGGGACGTGCGTCGCCGACGCTAATGCGGTGACGGCCTTCGCCCCGACCGAAGCATCGACCTACACCGTCTTTGGCGCTGCGGCGAGCGCCAAGAACATCGCGATCAAGAACTGCGGAATCTGGGTCAACGGTGCGTCTGGCGACTCGCCGGCAATGGGTGGCGCCGGGAAGTCGTGGGGATACTGCGACGGTACCGGCACGTCGATCCTGGGCGCGGCCTGCGCGCAGTTCTGTAACGCGGCGTCCGGCGGGCTGGAGGGCGTCGCCTGTAACGTCAACGGCACCTGCGGGGCTGGCGCCTGCACGATCCCCGCCGGGCACTGCAAGGCGTCGAGCGGAACCTGCGGCGACCCTCCCCATGCGACGAATTGGGCTGCGAGCGGCCCGGGCAAGATCAACCCGATCGACTTCAGCGCGGCCTCGAACGCTCGGGTGGAGAACGTCACGGTCTACGACCACCGTCGCGGCGACTTCACGATCAAGACCGGCGCCAGCGGCCAGGTGATCGACAGCGCGAGCAACGGCGACTCGCTGACGACGCCGCAGATCGCCACGAACGGCTGGGTCAACTACCTGCCCAACAACTACGTTGACAAGGGCATCATCGCCGGCTTGGCCACTTCGGTTGTCCGGTCGACCGGCTACGGCTGGACGGCCGGTATTCACGCGATGGGCTTCAACACCATCTCGTCGTCCACCGGAGGTGGCTATGGCGGCCCGTCGCTGAGCGGCTGGGTCGGCAACTCCGACCTGTTGATCTCGTATGCTGGCGTGATCGCCGACGACTTTCGGGGTGGCTCCAGCCTCTATTGCGTCCTGCCAAAGTTCGCCGACGGCTACAACTTCATCGTCACGAACGCCTTCTGCGACGGCAACATCGGGTCGAAATTTATCGTTCAGGGGGCCGGGAACCAGTACATCGGCAGTCGCGGTGCATGGGGGGGCCGTGGCGCAGTCGTGGGCCTCGGCGACCAGCGCGGCCTCTGCGCGTCGGGTACCAGGTCGGGGCAGGTCTGTGTCTTTGGTGCTGGCAACGACGCCACGATCGGGTGCCCGACTGGCGCAACGTGTGCCGCGAATGACTTGTTCCCGGCTGGCTCGGCGGGTCACTTCGTGCTCGGCGCTGGTTCGCTATGGCACACCGACCAGGTCCTTGAGACGACCTTCCTTCGGACGACAGACTCGAAGCGTTGCGTGAACTCCGACGCTACCGACTTGGGGGGGCCGTGCACGGTAGATGGCGACTGCTCCATGGGCTCGTGCGACTTTCTAAACTGGAACAATTCCCTGATTGACGGTGCAATGTTCCTCGGCAGCCTTGGGAAGGCAGTCGATCTCTCAACTTCCTCGGTCGGTGTTGCCGTGGTGGCTGACACACCATCAATTTTAAATTGGGGCGTGTTCGGCGTCAGTCTCCCGGGATTCACGACTGGCTTCAAGTTCCCGGCAATCGCGCGCGTCTGCGTCGGCGGCACGAACGACGGAACATCGTGCGCAGCCGACGCCACCTGCACCGGGAGCGGCAAGTGCAGGGGGCAGGTGGAGGGAGTGACGATCTCTGGTGACGCCTCCGGGGTCACGACGCCGCTGGTGAATTGGGACTGGAGCTATGGCGACGTCTCGGGCCTGAAGGGATTGCTCGCGACGGACTACCAGGGCGCGCCCGTCACGCTGACTGCGGGCGAGGCGCTGACGCGCGGCCAGGTCGTATCCGTCTCGACTGCGGCAGCCAACACGGTCACCAAGACGACGACGGCAAATCCCGAGCGCGCGGTCGGTGTCGTGCTCGCGACCACGCTGAGCACCTACCCGGCGAAGGTGCTGACATCGGGTGTTGGGGCATGCATCGCGCAGGGCTCGGTGACGCGCGGCGACATCCTGAAGCCGTCCGGAACCACGGACGGCAGCGTCGCGACGGTGTCCAGCAGCTCCGACATTTCGATCGGCTCCGCGCTTGAGACCACCACGACCGGCCTCACGTTCGATTGCTTGATCGGTGTTACGCCGCCGATCCAGAACACCACCCAGACGTTCCCGAAGTTCGCCTACGGGCAGAACGCCGGCACCGTCGGCATGACGGGCTGCACGACCTTCACGCAGGCCACGTCGATCACTCACGCCGCCACCAGCGGCCGGACCATCAGGCTCCAGGGCTTTGCGGCGGCCGATATCACCGGCGGAGTAACGCGCATATTCACCACGAAAATCGCGCGCGGGGCGGATTGCTCCGCTGCCGCGCTCGTGACGGCAGACACCGAACTCAAGTCGAATGAGAACACCACGGTCGCGCTGGGCTTTACCGACACCGGGCAGTCCGGCTCCGTGTCGTATCGGCTCTGCGCCTGCGCCGACACCGCCGCCAGCGCACAGTTCGGCGCCGGGGCGACGTTGCAGTTGACGGAGTACTAAAGCTCTTGAGGCCGAAATTAACGGTTCATATATAACGAACGAGTTATACTTACGAATGGCGCTTCTCTGGCCTGACGTGCTATAGTGATTGAGTTGAGTTGTCGCCTCAATGGCGTAAGTAAGCAGTGAACGGAGCGTCAATGAAATATATACTTGGTTTAATCTTACTGTTAGTTACCGCATCCGTCTCTTACGGTAAACCACTGAAGATCGAAGACTACGACGGCAAGTTGGTAAATTGCGGGAAGTGGGAAAATACGCTGCGTGCGGTTATAATTCGTGGCTGTCCCGGCTTGCTTTACGGTACTGATCCGCTTCCAACTCCGGAACCAACTCCGTTCCCCACCCCAGAACCTCCAGTTGTTCCGACTCCCAAACCAACACAGGGTCCGGTTTTGTGTAGTGATGGCCGCTTTGTCAAGGTGAATGCCGGTTATTATGTCCTGAAAAATATCACTGTTCAGTACGGAACCCCCCAATACTACTGCGTGGACCTGCCCGGCGAAGGGTCTATTCCGTTCTTTGAACTGTACACAATTAATCTAGGTAACGCTAGCTGCAGTGACCTCCGCATGGTCGTTACGGACCCTTCCGGGCGTGTCTGGACGGACAATGGGCCTGCCCCAGGAGTGCGGCCATTCCGAGAGGCCGGCCGCTGGCAAATGAAACTATCTCAAGATGAGGGGTGTAACCGTTACGACTTCCATATCGATTACTAATGTCATTCGCTAGATATCAACCGAATACTTCCGCACTATTCAGCGGCACATTGATCGACGAGGCCGGGGTCGCCGTCCCCCTTGCCAATATCAATACGTTTACCTTGACACTGGTTGACGGGATGACCGGCAGTACCGTTAATGGGAGGAACGCGCAGAACGCCCTGAACGCCAATAATGTCACCGTGAACAGTACGACCGGTGCGGTTAATTGGTCAGTCCAAGTAGGGGACTTGACACCGGCTAGTCTCTTGACGACGTACCGCGAGCATGTCGCGACGTTTGTCTGTACGTATTCAACCAGTAAGGTCATCCGCTTCCAGCATCGAATGCGGATAGTTACGGCCTTGACGCTGTGTGCACTGGAAGATATCGAGACATATCTCGGCGTAATTGAGGAGTCAGAACAGCCGTTCATTGAGATGCTGATCGAGCAAATCTCGGCGCGTGCCGAGACGGAATGTGACCGAAAGTTCCTGCGTGTCGTCGACAAGGTCGAGTATTTTAGCCCGGACGGACGCGACACGCGTCTTCGCGTCAAGCACTACCCGATTGAATCGGTATCGGAAATAATTGAAGAAGCAAGCGGGACGTGGACCAGCGGGTATGTGTATCCGGCAACCGACTACGGCATAGACAACGACAATGGGATTATTCGAACAAGGTTTTCTACTGCCTATGCAGGTCGCCAGTCTGTTCGAATTACGTATACAGGCGGACTGGCGCGTGATTGTAGCGGTATCCCTATGGACCTTCGGTTCGCCTGCACGCGGCAAGTAGTATTCGGATACCAGCGCAGGAAGAGTCTGGGAGTCGGGGCCATCAGCGTTGCGCGCGGAGGCAAGGAGGTGTTCGATTTGTCAGAGCATGACCTGCTCAGCGATGTCCAGAGAGTTTTTGATCTCTACAGGAGCCTGTACTAATGGCCGAGTTAGTCGGGATTACTGTTGACGTCAAAAATCTTAGCCGAGCGTTTTATACGGCGCGCAAAAGTATACGCCTGGGTATAGAGCGCGGGCTTACGAAGTCTGGTCCCAAGTTACTGAAGAATGCGAAGTCAAGGGTTCGTGTTCGAAATAATAGACTGAAGACTGCGCTGAAGTTCAAGGTGGCGTACTCGTCCGGAGACGCCACGCTCGCCATCGTTGCGGACGACCCGCGTGCGAAGAAGTACATGTGGCAACTAGAGCAAGGCGGCGATATTTACGGTAATCCGTTACTGGCGTTCGTGCCAGAGTTCAGTCCGTTCTATTCCAAGTCGGACATGTCAGTTGCTGGCGCAGAGCAACGCGCTAGGGCGGCCGGGTATCAGCATTTCTTTAGGGCTGGGAAGTTGCTCCTTGGTGTCCGTCGCCAGCGACGCGGGCCTCGCCGTAAGTGGGTCAAGGTCGGGGCCGAGTATGCACCGATCGCCGTTATCACGGAGATGGTCAGCCAAAAGGGTCATCCTTATATTCAGCCGGCATTTACTGAGGAGATGCCGGACATTCAACAGAGAATCATCGCGGAGATAGTGAGTATTTTTAATGGCGAGAGCTAAGTTCAAAGAGGTTCAGTAATGGCAACAATAATGGCAACAATAATGGCGAGAGCTAAGTTTAAAGAGGTTCAGTAATGGCAACAATTCGCGACACGGCCATATCCTACGTCAAGGCCAGGCTAGCAGACATAACGATTGCCAACGGCTACGCACTAGACATCGGTGTTAAGCGCGTTCACGGTATTCGTGCGACCCCCAGTGAAGTGATTCCACCTGCCGTAATTCTCATGCAGGGCGAAGAGCAAGTCGAAAACAATATTGGCGAGCGCTTCAGTTGTGAACTGGAAGTCGCCGTAGGTTTCGTTGACCGCCAACGGACGCAGGACCCCGACGCGGACGCGACGGCATTTATGGCGATGATCCAGAAGGCCGTACCGATCGAGTTCGAAATCATCGCTAAGGTATATCCTAGCGGCAGCGACGTGCCAGGAAAGATCGTCATGATGGAGGTTGGCAATACAATTAACATCACGTCCGCCGGTAGTGGCATTGTCATGGGGCAAGTGACATATATCATGTCGTACCGAAGGAATATCTACGACCCTAGTCGATTCTAGTGTTGTATGCTTTTTCGACGCTCTATGTCGAGGGAATCCTGGCACTGTATAGATATCCGAGCACGCTAATGCTCAGCGTTAAGAGTGGAAACGTTACTCATAAAACAGAAGAGTACCTGGCAAGTATTCACGACTGTCAAGAGGTGTTAGTTAGTTACAGATGAAAGTAGAATGGGTCAGTCCCGCTAAGGATAATATCATAGGTAATAGTTTGGGTTACGGCTTGGCGAACATAAACTTACGTGCCGCCGCAGCTAAGGTAATGGAGCTAGACTGGCGGTCAGACGTTGCGTTACATTTTACGCACCCGCAGTTCTATTTTTCGGTGCCACGTCGCAAGAATGTCATTTTGACAATGTGCGAACATTCGTGGCTTACGGAAGATTACGAAGAGGCGTTCAAGCGAGTGGACCTTATCATTACGGTCTCGCAGTTCTGTAAATCAGTGTTCGAAAAATACACAGACAAGCCGGTGTACGTCGTTCCACTCGGCGTTAACCCCAACATCTGGCACGCAAAGCGCAGGGTGCTTGATCCAAGAAAGAAATTCAGATTCCTTTACTGCGGAGCGCCCAACCTGCGGAAGTTCTCGATCATGGAGAGCGCCTGGCGGGCCTTGATGGACGGTTGTTCGAATGTGGAACTCTATATCAAAACTACGGGGGCGGACATCCCGGAGGAGTTAGGTTCGATAGTAAGAAGTAATAACTGGATTGTTGACAACCGAAAATTGCCAGTCAGGGACTTAGTGAAGCTGTACCACTCCGCGCACGCTTTCTTATTATTACATCTAGGCGAGGGTTACTCACTGTCGGCAATCGAGGCTCAGTGCACACAGATGCCTTTGATCATAAGTGACCACACCGGCTCGATGGACTTTTGTAACGTGAGTAATTCATTCCCGGTAAAAGTTGACCCAGGAAAGATTGAAGTAATTACGGGGAGTGGACATAAGACGGAGACTAAGGTTATTGATGCCGGTATTCCGAATATTATCTCTGCGATGACGCAGATGGCGACGGTAATGCGCCATTACGGTCGCGCCTCGGAAGTGGCGCGGCAGGCTGCAAAGGATGCTCGTAAGTTGACGTGGGACAATTCGGCGAAAAGATTGAAAGAAGTTCTTGATTCTTCATTGTAGAATCTGTCAGATTTAAACTAATGGCTGAGCACAATCGCGACCTAGTTGGACGAAGGAATCGATCAACGAAAATACGGGTTGCCGGAATAACTCTAAGAGGTTGACGTAAATGGCAGTATCTCCTAATCTAAGTCGTAAGACACTCGTATTGGCTCGGCGCGAAGCAACTGGCGACACGGCAACAACGCTCGGAAGTACCGGCACGAATAGTTCGGCCATGTTGCTGTGGGACGAAGTTAATCCTATCCAGATCGATACGACTATCCTTGATCAGCAGGTTGTGCGTGCTTCGTTCTCGAAGTACCCGGATCTCGTCGGTCGTTCACTGTATATGTTCCGTCCGAAGACGATGCTCATGACCACGCCTGGTGGTGCGCACAGTCATGCGGACTTCGGTGAGACTGCCGGAACTGGCGACAATTGCGGCCTTGCGGCTGGGGCTGGTAAGCCGCCGTTCTTCGGCCCGCTTCTGCGTGCTTGCGCAGTAAGTGAGACGGTGACCTCTTCGTCTACGGTCGTGTATGCTCCGGTCTCTTCGAACTTTAGTGCAGCGACTGTCGTTGTCTGGGCGGACGGACTGAGGCACTTTGCGAAGGGCGTCGTCGGCACGGCAGTTTTCGAGGGTCGCGCCGGTGAGGGTATCGACATTTCGTTCGACATGAAGGGTACCTATGCTGCGCCGGTTGGTGGTACAATTCCGACCAGCGTGACTTACCCGCTTGACGGCAAGGCGCTTGTCGAGAAGGAGTCGCTGCAGATCTCAACTGGCTACGTCGCGCCAGTTGCGCACGGCGTGCAGGAGCCGGTTACTGGTCCGATCGTTCGTTCGTTCCGGTTCGACATGGGTGTAAATATTATCGAGCGTCGAGATATGAACAGCCCGTTCGGTTTGTTCGGCTTACTGCCGACTGACCGTAAGCCGACGCTGGATCTCGTGATCGAGGTCGAGAATAACCTGGCCGGTGCTGGCAATACTTCTCCGTACTTCAATCCATGGAGCATCCTGACAAGTGGTTCGAGTGCCCTGCAGACGGTAACGTTCACGCACGGCGCGGTGACTGCTAAGAAGAGTGAATTTACTTTCAGCTCCTGCCAGCTCCGTGAGGTCCAGTACGCCGACGACCAGGGCGTCCGTACTTACAACCTGTCTTTTAATATCGTTTCTACACTAGACGACAACGACTGGCGTTTAAAGATTTTCTAATATAATCATAGCAAGGAAATTGAAGGTGGCTGCCTGCCTTCAATTTCTCTTTCCTTTCTGTTGGTAGTGTAATATCCTGAGTGGGTCAGTGACCCGGTGTTGTGTGAGCAATTTAGATTTATTCAAGAGACCATACCAAATAGATCCAGACGTAGCCGCCTTGAACGCCCTCGTGCGTTCCTACCAGGGCGGCGCCACGCGCCGGGGTCACGCCTTCAAGCTCTCCCTGGGGGAGTGCATCTTTCTTTTTAATTCGAACTGTTACTACTGCGGGGCCGAACCCGCGAATATAAAGCGCTCCGGGACCGGCCGTTACGTTTATAACGGGATCGACCGGGTCGAAAACGACGTGGGTTACGTCGGCACGAATGTCGTCGCTTGCTGCTCGGCGTGCAACTACGCTAAGGGCACGCGCGGGCTGCCGGAGTACCTGGAATGGGTCGAGCGGTCCTACTTGTATCAAATGAAGTACCGCGATGTGGAGTTAGACGTAAAGTACGACCTAATAGATTTAAACTGAGACATAGATTAAGGAATAGTATGTGGAAGAATAATGGCGAGACGACCGGCAGGAATGTTCTTATTGCGGCATTGGTCCATCGCATATTCAGCGGTACTATAAGTACGTTGAGACCCATAGGTATAATGGAATTGATAGAATTGACTCTAGTGGTCCTTGTCGTGTAGATAACTGCGTGCCGTGTTGTGCTACGTGCAATAAGGCTAAGCTGGCCCAAACTCAGAATGAATTTTATTCAATGGATAGACAGAGTCTATAATCATATTTACGTACAGCCAAATCTTGGCTATTAGGAAAGGTTAATGCAATGAGTGTAAGTTTTCTACCGAAGGGGTTCGAGCTAGAGGAGGTCGATGACCCCGTCATTGAGTGTCCTATTATTCAGGTTGACGAACTTGGCCCCGTGTTCGTAGTTTTTGTAAAACAGATGCCCGTGAAGCGTTACAAGAAGATTTTCGAGAAGTTAAGCAATCAGCCGACGAGTGGTGGGTTTCGTAAGAACAAGAGCCTCGATGATAAGGTTGATCGCGACTACCTGCGTGAAGTAATTAGTGGCTGGCGTGGACTGACTGTTGATAATTTCAATGGTTTCGTGAAGTCAGGAATGGTACTTAAGGGACCGAAGGAAGGGGAGATTGAATATTCTGAAGATGCAGCATTTTTTTGCTATCGCAACTCGTTCCCAAGTGAATTTGGTGATAAACTGTGGGATACACTGAAGAATGGGGCTGAAGAGCAGGAGGCCGAAGACAAGGACAAGGAGGAGGCGGCCAAGAAGTAAGAACATTAGTGAAGTCGTTACACGCCGAGTGTGGCGACTTCGGTAACTTCCCGTCATTTGTCTAAGTCTTTGAGAACGGCAATATGAGCTTCCTTGGTAACGAGAAGAAGAAGGTCGTCAGGCTGGAGTGCGTCGTCTGCCGGGAAGGCGACTCGCCTGAGTTTAAGTTGATCCTTAACGAACCAACCACGCGGGAGTACCGGGAGTTGATGGCCTCCATTAGAAACGCCGACGCCACTGAAGAGGACGAAAGGGACTACCTCAAGGCCGTCGTGCACGGCTTTAGTGGCTTGACCGTCCGGAACTTTACGCACCTGTGGGGCAGTGGCAAGTTGCGGTATCCGGAAACAACGGACGTAGACGTGTTCGAAATAGAATACAGTCCGGAGTTAGTTTTCGAACTATACAAGAACTGTTGGCCGGGTAGTTTTGCCGATGTGCTATTTCAGTGCTTGAATGAGTCCTATTCGGAACACGAAGAGGAAGAAGAAGAACTAAGAACGAAGATTCAGGACTACGTACACGCCACGTACCGCTCGAAAGCCCCGTCCAGTTGCGAGGACTGCGAACTCAAGATGGAAGGTGCCGAGGAATGTTTCTTCCACAAGCACTGGGGCGTCCCGGAATGTCCCTACATGGTGCTGCACAGTGATCCAAAAATGGCGCAGTTCATGTCGTTCGCAACAAAGGCCATCGACTCATGGGAGGTAGACGCAGACCCAGTCAAGCAGACATCGCCAAGACCGGGACAGGTAAAGGTAACAGACAGGTCGAAAAAGAAACAGTACGGCATCTCGGTTGAGAAATTCGACTGGGCTTGCCGTCTGCACCAAGTTGAGGGGGCAGACCAGCTAGAGGCCCTGACGTGGGTAGGGATCGTCGTGAAGGCTGCGAACGAAGCGCCAGAGCTGGAGATCCTCAAGATGCGTGAGGAAAGAAAGGCCGAATTAAGGAAGCGATTCTGAGTAGTTAATCGCTTCTTCATTGGTTAGTATAGTAAGATAATAAAGTCATTATCAAGTCGGCATCTCGACTAATTGTTTGAGTTTATTCGAACCTTCCATTCTCCCAGGACCCCGCTAAATGGCAAATGAGATCAAATTAACCGTAAAATTTAGCAAGGACGGTTCGATTGAGGGACTGGAGCAAGTCGAGAATGCCATTAAGGGTATCTCTGCGGCGGCGAAGACGGCCACCGCGAACATCGTCGGACTCCGTAACGACGCCAGTCGGGTCGCGCGTGAGGTTCGTTCCACGCAAGACCTGCAGCGCGAGAACCGGCGGAGCGCAGCTAACCCGCGCAACATAGAAGAGTACAGAGCAACCCAGCGTGAGGCTGGGGAGTTACGTGGGGTCCTGGACAGGGAACTCGGCGAGCTACGTGGGGCCCAGCAGGGGTTAGTGGCTCAGCGTGGAATTGCCCAGCGCCTTGCGCGGCAGGTCATTCAACAGTTGACCGTTTCTGCCGAGAGTATCATAGGGGCTTTCAATGATAGTATCGGCAGTGGTATGCCGGGTATCTTGCAGGGGGTCCGTGCCGATGTGTCAAAGAAGGGCCTGGATTCATTTCGAGCAGCGGCGGGTCAACTTACTGGTAAGCTAAAAACTGAGGCCCAGGCTAAGTTAAGCCAGTACGACAAGACTATCGACGAAGCGGTCCAGAACGCCATTATTGCGGCGATCAATAGGCCAGCGAAGCCTACGATCAATTACGGGATGGCGTGGTTACGTCCGCTCTTGATGAAGAGTGGCTTATTCCAACTTGGCGGATTTCCTTCCGGGGCAGAGATCAGCAAGGTGATCGGCGATCAAATGGTATCGCAAATAAAGGCTCGCCTTGGTGGAGCGAGTAATCGCAACTTCTTTGGTGAGATTGCCAGTGCCGCTAAGATTCCACACCTTGAGGACAAGCTCATTGTGGACAAGGTACTGCGTGGTTACTACCAAGATATCGCAGTAGCGCTAAAGCGTTCTAACGGAAATATCCAGGACGCCTTCCAGGACTTCAAGCGTCAACTACAGTCACAGATAGGTGAGCTTAATCCAGAGAAGCTGCGGGCTATCGGGAGCGTAGTCCAGGACCTTCCGGAGGTTGGCAACAAGATCGCCGCCATGCTGAGGAAGGAGGCTGCTGACCTTGAGCGGTTCCAGCGGACGGTTGCGAGCGGCGCACAAGCAATGCTGGCGCGGTCCATCGCGTCTCAGCCACAAAGCCTAGATACGGCAGCTCGCCAGATGGCATCTGAGTATGTAAGTTCGGGTTCGCGCCAGCCACTCGGTTTTATCGGGCCACCACGACCGCCAGGTTTCGATTCCAAGAGTTTTGGGGAAGGACCAGTCAAGGGGTCCGCTGCGGCGCTGGGCCTTTGGGCTAACGCCGCACAGCGGGCAGGGGCTGCCGCGAAGTCCGCCGACGGCGTGATCGGGGGCTTCACGCGCCGGATGGGTTCGATGAATCTAAATAGCTTGTTCCATGGATTCTTGAACATTCCGAACCGCATTAGCTTCGCGTGGTGGAGACTGAATAATATGTTCTTCCTGGTTTCCCAGGGAGTTAACATTGTACAGGGGGCGTTCAAGGGACTTACCGCCGGACTTATGGCCAGCAACGAACTCTTCGAGATGCACCGACGCCTGGGCTTTTCGATTAGCTTCCTGCAGGAGATGTCGATCGCCGCGAAGATGACGGACAGCTCGCTTGCCAACCTGCAGGTGTCACTAAAGAACCTTTCTAATTCGGTCGGTACGGCCCAGAAGAAGGCCCCGAATGCGCAGAATGTTGCCTTCAGGCAACTAGAAGAATTCCTTGGGCCGGAGCGCGTTGCCGACGTACTAGCGAAGGACGGTGTCAAGCAAGGTGCCACCATGCTTGACTCGCTGGCCAATAGTGCCAATCGCGGCCAGACGGCACTGCTCTTACTACAGGAGGCAATGAAGAAGGCGAACGAAGAAGGGAAGAATACGACCTTCACGGCAGCTAAGCAACTAGAAATCTTTACTGCACTTGGTGGTAAGGGAGCATTCGCTAACATGCTGCCGGTAATCGAGAAAATGGCTGGTCCCGAATTCGGGAAAGCCATGACTATGATGGGGGAATTGGGACTTCTTCTTGGTAAAACTGAGGAGGAGTCGTTACAGGCGGCCGAGGGGGCCGAGAAGTTCCGGGAGACTTGGGCTCAGGTAGCGGCTATCCCGCTCGGCGCAATTACACAGTTCGACAAGGGGGCCGCACCGTTCTTGACGCTGTCGTTGGAGCGCGTCCGTGATCTTGTTAGGGAGATGAACATTGGTGGCGGTGGGTTGGAGTCGCTCGGTGTAAATTTCGGAGTTGGCGTACTTGCTGCTACGAATAAGGTCGTTGACCGACTCCGTGAGTTCGTAATCGAACTCGGGGCACTCAAGCCCGGTGAGGCATTCGGGAATCTTGCCGAAGATATCGGTAAGCTTTTCGGTGAGAAAATCCCGGAAGTAGCCGGGCAGGTTCTTCCGATCATGCTGGAAATAGGCCGTCGCGGGGCGCTTGGCTTCATTGAGGGACTAAAGAGCGGGATGAGTGGCGATGCGATGTCGGCCATTCTGATCGGTGCAGTCGGCGGAATAGGCCTTGGCGATATTTTCGAAAAAATGGCCGTTGGCGCGACTGGCGCGAAATTCCTTGGTCCGCTGGCCCCGATATTAGGGACGGCACTGGCTGGGGCAGTAACGGGGGGGCTTGCGTTGGCATTACTGAACGCCGTAAGTAATAATCAAGTAGTTGCGTTCGGTCAAAAGATTGGCAAGCTGCTCGGTGACACCGTAAGTGCCTCCGTGAAGATTGTCTTATCACTGTTCGATTTGGCCAAAGGTATTATTCCTCAAGCCATAAAGGCCGGATACGAACTCGGCACAGGGATAGTTTCCGGGATAAATCAGTCGCTGAGGGAGAATCTAGGTGTGTCCCTGACGTCAGCGCTCGGCCTAGCCTTCGCCGGGTTTGGCCTCTATAAATTGCTGTTTGCCGGTCTGGGCACAGCAATCGCGGCGGGATTAAAGGGGGTTAGCTTTGCCAGTATAGGCACAGCAATGACGGCGGCCTTCGCGTCGAGTAACTTTGCCCGTGTTGGGGCCGCAGTAGCGGCACTCGGGGTGTCTCTTGGACACATATTCAGGCTCGCCTTCCTTACTCCACTCGGCGCAATGGCTGTTGGCATAATTACGTACGTGTTCGGCGAAGCTGCCGAAGTGAAGGCCGCTGCCGCCAGGGGGGGGTCTGAGGCTGGTAAGACCTGGCTAACAGCTTTTCTACTGGCAATTGCAAATATCGGTGACCGTATGGCTGATGCGCTCGCTGGTGAGAGTCCGGGAGAAACCTCCATTCAAACGGCCCCTGACTTTTTTGATAAGGTGGTCGCCGGCGGGAAATCGGGGTTTTTAGGGGGCGCCGCAGGCGCTGGTCGAACCGCGTCTGAAGCGGCCAGGGCGGCGTTAAGGGTACTTGGGCTTACTGACGAAGATATCGCCAAGGCGAACCAGGCAACGGCTGCGGTCAAGGAGGTGACGGCTGCCGTAAGTGACTTAGACAAAGAGAAGGCAAAGGCCGAGGCTCGCGCAGGCGGACTTGGCCTAATTGTTAACCCAGGTTCCGGGCTCAAAGAGATCGGCGATATGCATAACACCATGAGCGAGGTCGAGGAGTTAAATAAGAAAACCGAGAAGTTAGCTTTCGACATCGCTAAGGCAAGCGATAATAATGACAAAGAAGGCATCAGTAAAGCTACTGAAGAACTGAAGGGCTTGCAGTCTAAAGCTGCTGCGGCTGTCCTTAAGAACCCAGCCCTCGCGGAAGACCCCAATGCCCCCCAGAGCCTGGCGGCGAGACTCGAAGCAGAACGCGCGGCCGAGGCTGAGCGCAAGAAGGCGGCAAGTGCTGCCGAGTCGGACGCTAACCGGGAACTGAATCTGCGTACAAAGATTGCCGACCAGGTCAGGGCCGCACACGTAGTCGCGCAGGCCATAGCCAGGGGCGGCGGGACACAGGACATGGCCGCTGCACTGATCGAGGCCGAGGCGGCGGCACAGGGTCTTACGAAGGGACTAGAGGATGCCGGCGTGAAGCAATCGCTGCTGTTTGTTGCGATCGTCAAGGGTACTGCCGAGATCCGGAAGGCACAGATAGACAAGGGCTTCAAGCTGGAGGACAACGAAAAGAAACTAGACATGTTCGACGAGTTGGTCGCCGGTGGGATGAAGCTCGAAGATGTCCAGGCTCGTATCGGTGCGATTGGAGAGTCCAACCTTGGCACGATTGATGCCCAGATCAAAGCTGCCCGTGAGGGTCTGGCAGTCGGCGAATCTTCGGCTGCTATCGGGGCACTTGAGGTTACTCGCGCGGTCGAGCTGAAGCAGATTGAGGATGCCATAACGCAGGCGGTCCGGCAGCGTGTCGCCGAGCAGAAAGCAGCGGCACAGGACGAGCTTGGGGGTATCAATCAAGAGATTGGGCTCACTGCTGAATTTAATCGCGGTGATATTTCCAGTGACGAACTAAGGATTAAGAAAGCCGGGCTTGGTGCGCTGAATGAAGAGACACGCGAACTACTGGAGCTAGGGGAAAAGGGGCGTATCCAGCTAGAGAACATGCAGCGTGGAGTCATCGACTGGCGCGAAGAGTTGATTTCCGGCTTTGGCCAAATCTTCGACGCGTTCATAGACGGGTCTCAGGATCTCGGCGAGACACTGAAGGACATCGGCAAGCAGTGGGGTCGTAACCTATTCAACGCGACGCTTGACTCCAAGCTTAACTTCGACGGAAAAGTCCAGAGCAATTTCCTTGGACTTGCCGCGTTTGCCGCCGACGCATTCTCCGGTATCTTCGACGGAGCAGAAGGCGGGGGGTTCTGGAGTGGCGTTGCCGGGATATTCGGTGGCGGTGGTGGCGGCGGTGGCGGCGTTACTTCGGCAAACGGCAGTAGTCCCGGCATTCTTTCGTATCTTGGCCTAGGTGGGTCAGGCGGCGGTGTCGCGACCGGAGCCTCGCTGATTTCAAGTGGCGGAACTAAGACCGGGATTCCACTAGTTGACTTACTGCTAGGCCGCGTACCCGGAGTTGTGGACGGCGCCCAGGGTCTATATTCTTCCGCATTCGGTACGGCCACTTCCGCTCCGAGCTTGGGGGGGTTCGGGCTGGGGCCGACAGGGAGCGCAATCCCACCGGGGGCGATTGGGCAGAATCTTGATGGTTCTTTCTTATTTTCGAATGGAGAAACTTCGTTTGGTCAGACGTTTAGTGATGGGTCAAACGCGGTAAGTGGGGGTGCTGCTGGACTAGACCTTACTAATATAGCGGCCGGCCTCGTCGGAACAGCCGTAGGTTCTTACTTGGGTAATCTTGCCGGTGGGTATGCCGGCGAGTCACTTGTTGGCAAGCCACAGAGCCTGGCCGAAGGCGTGTCTAGCGACATTGCCGGGGCTATTATGGGGGTGATCGGTGGTGCGATTGCCGGTGCGATAGTCGGCAGTATATTCGGGCCTATTGGGACTCTCGTTGGCGCCCTGGTCGGTGGTGCCGTCGGTGGGTTTGGTGGCAAGTTTCTCGGGACACTGACAGGGGCGGACTATCTGCGCGGAAATACGGACGATGCATCCGGCCTTAACGGTATTCGTAACCCCGGCGGGCTAGGTACTACGACCCAGTACGCACTCGGGCTTCACACTTCGTCGATGGCAATTCCTGGTGGAATGGGGGCGCTTGGCAAGTCACTTGGCGCTCCGGCGTTCGCTAGCCTTGGCGGGCTTGACTTGAATTGGGTGAGCCTACTTGATCCATTAGGTACTGCACTAGCAACGACGCTGGCGCTACTAGGTGGTCTGATGTTCCAAGGCCCGACTACGGGGAGTTTGAACCGCCGGGCCGGGGAGAGTGCGTTCGATGCTATTCCGGTGTTTTCCAAGAAAGAAGGACTTCAGAGTAAGGACCAGTTAGGGGACTTAACTCGCAGCCAGAACCGGCTAGAGAACAGTCCGGATCTGGCCGAGCGTCGCAAGAAACTAGCTGATGCGCGTGTTAATGCATCTGGCCCGTCGGCGCTTGACGACATCGCGGGCTTTGCTGGTTTCTTTGCTCAGATGACTTTCGGAGACGCCCCAAGGACGGGGAAGAAGGGCAAGGACGCGGTCCCCATGGGGACACAGGTCGAGCAGTGGACGAATATCCTGACCAACTTCTTTGGTCGGCTGGACGGCGACAGTGCCGAAGTTGCGGCCACTATTCGCGAAAAACTAGGCACCGCATTCAAGGAACTCGGCATTGATGCCGGCGATGCATTCGAGACGGTCGGCAAGCTCGGCATTCAGCTCATGAAGGAGGAGGCCCCAACTCACTTCGGCGAAGAAGTAGACAATGCCAAGAACTACATGGAGACCCTGAAGGGTGTCGCTTCCGTTTTCCAGGCGGACCTTCCGAAGGGCGTACACCTGACGCAGATAGCACTCGAAAGCATGACTCTCGACGGCGAGAAGCTTTACAAGAACCTTACTCAGGCTCAGAAGGAACAGTTATTTCAATTCTCTCAAAACGAAGAAGGGTTCCAGAAGTGGATGACTGGTCTGGCTGCGTCGGGAGCTGAGTTTAACGCCGAAGAGATCAACGAGCGCCTCAAGGACATCTCGGCTAGCGCCGCTGCGGTTGGTGAGGCATTGCCCTCCCTATTCAACGGCGAGAATGCCGCTGCCGGAGTGGCCGCGTTCGGCGCAGCGATCCAGAGTGAAATTTCCGGCAAGGCACAGGAAGTCATGTTCGGTCAGTTGCTTGACAAGACCGAGATCGCCTCGACGTTCGAGGGTGCCTTCAAGCTTGTCCGTGAGGCGACTGAAGGAAAGTTCGATCTTACGAGTATTACGGGGACACGTGAATTTGGTCGTCGGCTGAAGGAGGCAATTTCGGAAGGTAAGAAGAATCTCATGGAGTACGCCGAGGTGCTAAAGACCGCCCGCGAACAATTAGAGGCGGCGCTCAAGCCAACCACGAAAGAAGAGCTTGATGCAGACCTGGTAATTCGCGAGGAGGGGCTACGTGACCAGCTTCGCGGAACGTTCGGCGGGGCTCTGGAAGCCGGGATTGCCGCCGGGGGTGGGG